>Ga0209533_1000213_pt1 | contig 55522 bp, 42 predicted proteins | sample COG_04_FD_184748 | JGI IMG/M metagenome (GOLD analysis project Ga0209533, IMG submission 184748) | Pelagic Microbial community sample from North Sea - COGITO 998_met_04 (SPAdes) (version 2) | ecosystem: Environmental > Aquatic > Marine > Neritic zone/Coastal water | place: Helgoland, sampling...
TAGAGGAAATTACTAGTGTATTAGCCAAGATGACAGGAATCCCTCTAGAGCAAATGGAACGCAAGGAAACCAAGCGCCTGCTCAATATGGAGAAAGAGCTCGGGAAGCATGTCATTGGTCAAGAGCCGGCAGTAACAGCTATTTCTAAAGCTCTTAGACGATCTAAAGCCAACCTCAAAGATCCTAAACGTCCTATTGGTTCATTCCTTTTCCTTGGGCCAACAGGTGTCGGCAAAACCTACCTTGCTAGACACCTTGCTGAATTCATGTTTGGTAATGCTGACTCTATTATCAAAATGGACATGTCAGAATACATGGAGAAATTCTCTGTAAGTCGACTCGTCGGCTCGCCTCCAGGCTATGTGGGCCATGATGAAGGAGGACAACTCACAGAAGCGGTAAGACGTAAGCCTTACTCTGTCATCCTTTTTGATGAAATTGAAAAAGCGCATCCAGATGTGCTTAACCTTCTTCTGCAAATCCTCGAAGACGGGGCTCTAACAGACAGTCTAGGTCACCAAGTTGATTTCAAAAATACCATTATTATTATTACTTCTAATGTTGGTGCTCAAGAAATCTCTAAACAAAGCGCCCTAGGTTTCAATGCTATTGAACATAAGGACGACGGCTTTGAAGCGATCAAAGAACGCATCCAAGCAGATGCCAAAGACACCTTTAAACCTGAATTCCTCAACCGTCTAGATGAGATAGTCGTATTCCACCCTCTCGAAGAGAAAAACCTCGGCTACATCGTCAACCTTGAGGTGGACAAGCTAGCTGAACGCTTACTAGAAAAAGGCCTCAAACTTAAACTACAGCCAAGTGCTAAGAAATTCCTTATCAAACAAGGCTACAACCCTGCCTACGGAGCCAGACCTATGCGTCGTGCTGTAGAACGCTTCTTGGAAGACCCTCTTGCAGATGCATTACTCAAAGCTGAGTTTGAAGAAGGCTCAACTATCGAAGCCAAAGCACCAAAAGGAGCCAAAGCTATATCACTCAATGTGCTACAGCCGCCACAAACTCCTCCAGCCAAGGCTAAGTAATCTAAGCTATTCAAACACTTAAACTTAAAAGCCATAGCCTGTTACATCAAACAAGGTTATGGCTTTTTTATTTAACTCTAGTAGAAATCACAGAATAAGCCCTTATACAGCCTATGGCAACTCATTATAGACCAAATGTCGCAGGCGTGCTCCTAAACGCTAAAAAGCAGATTTTTGTAGCACAAAGAGCTGATTTCCCTGAGTCATGGCAATTCCCACAAGGAGGTGTTGATAAAAACGAAACTAACCAAGCTGCCTTCATCCGAGAAATGCAGGAAGAAATAGGGCTGCAAGCAAAAGATTACCAGATCATTAGCCAACACGGTCCTTACCGCTACGACTTCCCTCCACACATCATCGAAAAATTCAAAACGAAAGCCAAAGAAAACACTAGTAGAAACCCCTTAAAAATATCAAAACCTGTGGTTTTAGATGAAATTGATAGTGATGAAAAAACCGTGGAAGCACAGTGTAGAAATAGCTACTCGAGAACCGCGAAAGTTTTGAATCCTGTCAATTTCGCTAAAAGTGATAATTTTAAAGAGGTTTCTATCGGGCAGGAGCAGACTTATTACCTTTGCAGCGTTAATGAGCTCGCAACCTTTGATTTAGAAGCAGGACTGGCTCTCGGTGAACACATCGAGTTCCTCGACTACCGCTGGATAGAGCCACAAAACTTTCAACTAGCCTGGCTCCCAGAATTCAAACAAGCCACCTACCAGCAAGTCTTCAAAGATATTTTTAATATCTCGCTTAAGCATTAGACGGTATGATAACTCTTTTTAACTTTTAGTTATTCACTGTTCACTGCTCCCCTCATCTCTAATATTGACTATTAAGCCATCTTTAGGCAGAGTACACACCTATTAGGGGACTGTTGCAAGTCTATTAATTATGACCATTTTAGTAAAAGTTTTAAAGTTTCTTCAAATCAACAAAGTTGATTTGAAATTGAATGCAAGTAACCGTTGTTCCTTTTGCCATAAGCTGTGTCGTTCTCTTAGCGGTATGCTTATACACGCTAGCGGTCACTTCTTGCTTATGGCAAAATTAACTAACGGGCTCATTATCACTAGACTTGCAACAGCTCCATAAAGCCTTATTCCTTATGTCTACTTACTGCTACCCTAAAAATTATGATGTGCTAGTTATTGGCGCCGGCCATGCTGGTGTTGAAGCTGCATTGGCGGCAGCACGTCTAGGTTGTCAGGTAGCCTTGCTCACACAAAACTTGGACACCATTGGCCAGATGTCATGCAACCCTGCGATTGGAGGTATTGGCAAAGGACATATGGTCAGAGAGATTGACGCGCTTGGTGGACAGATGGGGCTCAATACAGATGCAACTGCCATTCAGTGGAGGCTGTTAAATGCCAAGAAAGGGCCTAGTGTCCGAGCCCCACGTGCACAATGCGATAAAAAAGCTTATCAATTCCGCATGAAATATGTGGTAGAAAACCAAGAGAACCTAGATTGCCATCAAGGCAATGTCGCCGAAATTTTAACCACTGACAACAAAGGCGACGAAGTCTGTGGCATCCTCACCGGCCTAGGCATGCAAATTAATGCTAAGGCTGTCATTCTCAGTGCAGGCACTTTCATGCGTGGTCTTATGCATGTAGGCCTCAAGAACCAACAGGGCGGACGCATGGGCGACGCCACATCCACAGTCAGCGAATCCCTTAAGCAATTAGGGTTCACTGTTGAGCGCTTTAAAACTGGCACACCCTGCCGTATTAATGCTCGCTCAGTAGACTTTTCGGTCTGTGAACGCCAGGACGGAGATGCTGAACCCACCCTATTCAGCTATCAATCTGACACTCTAAAGCATGATGAGCAAAATATATTCACCCTTAATCCGTGGGGAGAAAAAGAGTTTCACGTGAAACAAATGCCTTGCTGGATCACATGGACCAACCCAAAAACCCATGAAATTATCGCAGGCAACCTAGACAAGTCTCCCATGTACTGCGGCGTGATTGAAGGCACAGGGCCTAGGTACTGCCCTTCTATTGAAGACAAAGTAGTGCGCTTTGCAGAAAAAGAAAGACACCAAGTCTTCTTAGAGCCTGAAGGTAGGCACACTAACGAGTACTATATCAACGGAGTATCCACCTCTCTGCCTTATGAGGTGCAGTATGATTTTATTCGCTCGATTTCAGGATTAGAAAAGGCAGAGATTATTAGGCCTGGTTATGCTGTGGAGTATGACTACTGCCCACCTACTCAGCTTCAGAGTACTTTAGAAACTAAACTAGTAAGCGGCTTGTATTTTGCAGGGCAAATCAATGGAACCTCTGGTTATGAGGAAGCGGCTGCCCAAGGGCTTATGGCTGGAGCTAACGCCGCGCTCAAGGTTCTTAGTAAACCAGAGCTCGTTCTACGTCGCGACCAAGCCTACATTGGCGTTATGATTGACGATCTCATCACTAAAGGCTGCACCGAGCCTTACCGTATGTTTACCAGTCGTGCTGAATATCGCTTATTACTACGTCATGACAATGCAGATCAAAGACTCACTGCTATTGGCGCTGAATTAGGCATGGTCGACAGCAAGCAAGCACATGAAGCTGCACACAAGCTAAGCCAACTCACAGAAGCCATCGAATGGGCTAAGAAGACCAAATACGAGAGCATGAAGCTTGATGCTTGGTTTAGAGGCATGGAAAACACATGGGAGCATCTCGATGAAAAAATCAAAGTCACTTATAGCTCAGAAATTTGGGAGCTTCTACAGACAGAGTGCAAGTATGATGGGCACATCAAACGCCAAGAACAACAAATCCAGCGCATGAGGAAACAGGAGGAACGCAAAATAGCCAAAGACTTTGACTATAGCACGGTACAAGGACTTAAAAAGGAAGCTCAGCAACGCTTTGCCGATGCCCAACCTTTATCTCTAGGTCAGGCCTCTCGCTTACCAGGTATCACACCAGCAGACGTCAGCTTACTCAATATGTGGCTTAATAAGCTACAGGCGGCTGATAAGTAAAACAAATAAACTTAAGCATAGCGCTTGATTATTTTATAGTGCTCCTTATCTATTATTAATCTTAAATAGAATTGATAATACTATTGCCCGCAACTACAACCTAGTTCATTATTTCTCTTAGTTTTTATTAGCTCTATGTATCTTTATTAATTTAGCTATCAAGTTTCACGTGAAACAAAACAATTTTATGAATTACCATTCCTTGCTTCCTCTTGTCACGATTACCACAGGGCTGTGTGCACTGTCTCTGACTAGTTGCGTTTCTATATTTTCCAAGACGCCCAATGCAGCAGAACTTCTAGATAGCAAGATTGCCCCTGTTGAGGAACAAGCAGAAGTTAAGGCTTTGCTTGCTCAGTCTAGTACTTGGGTTAATGATTTTAAAAGCTCAGAGCTCGATGCCCTAATTAACCTCTGTTTCGACAACAATCTGTCTTGGCAACAGATGCAAAGGACACTCAAACAGGCTGGCTTAGACGCTAAAATAAGTGGTGCCGATCAACTGCCTAGAATCTCTATTGGCGCTGATTATGTAAATACCGACTCTCTAAATAAAACTTCTAGCCTCAGTAATGCCAGCAGTGCAAGCAAAGAATATTCAGTTGGTGGCGCTTTATCATGGGAAATTGATTTCTGGGGTAGCGTTCGTGCTCAAAAACTATCAAGCTTGGCCCAATACGAAAAGACCCAAGCCTCTTATAGGCAAGCCGCGCTTGTTCTGTCTTCAGAGGTCGTAAATACTTACTTTGACCTTATCACCCAACAAGAGTTGGTAAACCTCCAAGAACAGCAAACTAAAGCCAGTAAAGAAACATTAGAGCTGATTACTCAGAAGCAAGAGTTAGGTTTGGGCAATAAACTCGATGTTAAGCGTCAGGAGCAATTACTAATAGGTTTGCAAGTGCGTCGTACAGATTACCTTAATAGTTATCAACAGGCTAAAAATGCCTTGGCTGTTCTTATAGGGCAAAACCCCTCTAACTACAGCTTTACAGCAATCCAAGATTTGCCTCGCTTGGGTAAATTACCTAAAATTAAAGACCAGCATACTCTCATCTACCAAGTGCCTAGCCTGATGGAAGCCTACTATCAAGTAGTCTCTGATAAACAAGATTTAGCCGTGGCTTTTGCTGACCGTCTGCCTAGCTTTACCTTGTCAGCAAGTTATGAACTCAGCTCTGCTAAGACATCTTCCAATCTCTATGATCAGGTGGCTAACTTTGCCCTCAACGCCTCTCAAACTATCTTTGACTATGGTAGGCTCAAAAACCTCAACAGGAAAGCAAAGCTTGAACTAGAAAAAAGTGTCTTAGCTTTCCAACAGCAATACCTCATCACTATCGAGGATTTAGAGAATGCCCTGACGCAAGAAAAGTTCTTTAAACAAAAATGGGAGTTGATTAAACAACAAGAACAGCTCGCCAAAGAAAGCTTTGAAGAAGCTTCCAAGCTCTACGCCAATGGTGAACGAGAGTTTATCGATGTGCTTGATTCTATATCTAGCTGGCAGGCTCTACAACAAGACGCCATCCTTGCTAAACGTAATATGCTCAATGCCAGAGTGCAGCTATACCTAGCCTTAGGTGGCAACTAGGTTTACTTTTATTTTATCCCCCTTTCTATCTCCACTACTTCTCTAACTATTATGAAATACCTCCATCTATACCTCTTGGCTAGTTTAGCTTTGCTCGCTTCTTGCTCCAAAAAAGAAGCACCCAGTAGTAAAGGCCCAAAAGGCAAAGACAACGCCACCCTCGTTGACATTTACTCAGCCAGTAAAGTCTCAACCAGCTTTCCTCTATTAGCCACAGGTTATATCGAAAGTGCAGATAACGTTCAAATCAAAGCACAGGTTTCAGGCAAAGTTGTCAAAGTCTCACCCAAGCTTAGTATCGGTGCCGAATTCAAAGCTAATGAATTACTCTTTGCCATAGAGAGCGTAGATTACGAAGCTGCCGTGGCTCAAGCTCAAGCAAATTTAGCAGACAAAGAGCAAAGCTTAGCTGAGGAAGAAGGCCGTCAAGTCCTAGCACAAAAGGAATGGGAATTCTCCAAAAAACAAAACCCTGATATTGCCAACAACCCACTGAGCAAAAAACTCATCCTCAGAGAAGCTCAACTCAAACAGGCCAAAGCCAATGTAGCTGCCGCGCAAGCTCAGCTTAAGCAAGCTCAACTCAACCTTAAGAGAACTAAAATCACCTCACCTTTTCACAGTGTCATCCTAGATGAAAGTATTTCTCTAGGTAAAATTGTACAAGTTGGAGAAACCCTAGGGTCACTCGCTAACCAGAGCAAATACCAAGTGCTAGCGAGTATCCCACAAAAACAAGCTGTATGGTTGCATGCTGTTAATAAAACCAGGAAACCTGAGGTCTACATTGAGGGCATTAAAGCACAGTGGGTGAGAAGTATTCCTCAACTAGACCCTATTACAAAAATGGCACAGTTCTTAGTAGAGTTTGATCCAAAAACAAATAATATAGCTATTGGTGACTTTGTTAAAATAGAGGTAATGAGCCCCAAAGTATCAGATATTTATGAAATACCTAAGCGTGCTATTCGTGAGAATAAAACCATATGGACCATGACAGCAGACTCAACTTTTGCATCCTTGCCTATCGAGATACTTTCTGACAGCGGTAATGACAATGTTTTTATTAAACTCACCAAAGATGCTGCACTACATAATGAGCTTCAAATTATCAATAACTTTTTATCTACGCCTTATGATGGGATGAAACTCAAAACATCTAGCGATACTCAGGATGATGAACTAACCGTTAGTGAGTCAATGCCTGCTCATCACCCTTAAGTAAAGTCGTTATTTTTGTCTTTATGCTAAACCTTCTTTCATTTACCCTATGTCCTCTCCTCTAAGTTCTAAATCTACCACATTCAAAGGCCTTATTGCCTGGATGGCAGAACACAAAGTCGCAGCAAACCTATTAATGCTCTTCTTTCTTTTGGGAGGTATTGCCTCTTTTAAAACGGTCAAGCAAGAGGTCTTTCCTGAAATATTCACAGACACAATCACTATCTCTGTCTCTTACCCTGGCTCAAGCCCTCAAGAGATTGAACGCGGAGTCCTGCAAAGTGTTGAGTCAGCAGTACAAGGCGTCGACGGGGTAAAGAAAATCACTAGTGTAGCCAGAGAAAACTCAGGCGTAATCACCGCAGAAATCGAAGAATTCGTCAACCAAGACAAAGTTCTCCAAGACATTAAAAATGAAGTTGATAGGATCCAAACTTTCCCTGCTGATATTGAAAAACCCACCTTTAGTCTAGACTCTAGAAAACGTCTTGTACTTAGTATTGTTATTTATGGCAACCAAGATGTAGCAACTCTGAATAATTATGCTAAATCTATTAAGAATCAACTAATTCAAGACCCAGGTATCACCTATGCCAAAATTCTCGATCCTCCCGCCGAAGAAATCCAAGTACACATCTCGCAAAACGACCTGCAAAAACAAGGCTTACGACTTGATGAAATAGCTAGCAAAATTAGTAATAACTCTCGTGAGCTCTCAGCTGGATCATTACGTACACCATCTGGAGAAATACTTGTACGTGTTGATGAGCGTAAAGATATCGCCAAAGATTTAGGTTCTATACCTCTTAGCACAGGAGACCAAGGACAAGTTCTAGAACTCAAAGATATAGCTACTATCAGTGAAGGTTTTGCCGAAGATGACAGAGAGGTTTATTTCCAAGGCATGCCTGCTGTACGTATAGGTATTTATAGTGTCGGCAAAGAATCTCCTATTGCTGTAGCAACTGCCGGTAAAGAACTGGTTAAAAACATCAAGCAGGGTATTAGTAGTAAAGACCTCAATATTGATGTCTTCCTCGATGACTCAGATAAGTTTAAGCAACGTATAGAACTCCTACAAAAAAATGTCCTCTTAGGGTTGGCTCTCATTCTATTAATTCTAGGTATCTTTGTTAATCCGCGACTTGCCTTCTGGGTTATGATCGGGGTATTGATATCTGTGGTTGGTTCCTTGACCGTGTTTAATCATCTAGACGCGACAATTAACATGGTCTCACTGTTTGCTTATATCGTCACACTAGGGATTGTGGTGGATGATGCCATTATCGTAGGTGAAGCCATTCATGAAAAAACGGAACAAGGCATGCCACACATGCAGGCCGCCATCGAGGGCGCCAAAGAAATGCTCGCTCCTGTATTCTTTGCTGTATTAACTAACATTATCGCCTTTATCCCCCTACTGCTTGTTCCTGGTGAAATGGGTGATATTTTCAGACACATACCAGCTGTAGTCATTGCAGTACTCACCATTTCTCTTATTGAATCATTACTCATTCTACCTAGACACTTAGCCCATGAACCTTCTAAGTTTTGGGCCAAGCTTTCCGGTCCTCAGGTACGCTTTAATAAATGGTTAGATACTCGTATTGAGAGCCATTACATACCTTTTGTGAATAAATGCCTTAATTGGCGTTACTTAACCGCTCTCTTTGCTATACTTATTCTCTGGGGTGGAATTGCCTTAGTTCAAAACCGTGTCATTAAATTCACCTTCTTGCCCGTTATTGATACAGGAAGAATAAGCGCCACCGCTAACCTACCTTATGGTACACCCATAAATGAGACACGCGAAGCCATGCAACAACTCATTGCTAGCGCTTACGAAACAGAAGCCTACCTCATTGAACAACAAGGCAGAGACCCCGAGCAAGATCTCATTCTAAGAATTTACACCAAAATTAGTGGTAGCCATAATTTAACTTTATCTGTGAAATTACATTCTGCAAATGATATTAATATGGGTAGCCAAGAGTTTTCCGATGTATGGCAAAAACGCGCCCCTAAAATCTCTAGTTTAGAACGCTTGAGCTTCAAAGGCTCAACAGGCTTTGGTCGCGGTAAATCTATTGACTTAGAAATCACTCATAAAGACCCGGAAATTCAAGAGGCAGCAGCACGCGAGATTGCAGCTGTTATTGAGAACATGCCTGGTACTTTTGGCATTGATGATGGGATTGAACTAGGTAAGGAAGAGTTTAAGTTGCAGCTTAAACCGCAAGCTTACGCTTTAGGGTTTAGTATCACCGATTTAGCAAGGCAGGTACGTGCTTCTTACTATGGTGTCGAAGCCAAACGTTTTCAACGTGGAGAAGAAGAGGTCAAAATTATGGTATCTCTACCCCCCAATGAACGTGACCAAATCCTCAACCTGGAAAACTTACGTATCAAGTCTCCTGTGGCCAACGGTAATAGCAGCGGTTACATACCACTAGGTCAATTGGTTGATATTGAGAAAAGTCGCTCTTACACCAGAATTAATCGCACCAACCAAAACCGCATTATTAATATCACCGGTAATGTCAACGCCACTATCGCCAACGCCAATGAAACCCTACTTGAGTTAAAGGATGTTCATCTACCTAAAATAGCAGAAAAGTACTCTGGTTTAAATTATACATTTGAAGGTGAAAGCGAAACGCAGAGAGAGTCTCTAGGGTTCCTTGGTTTCACCTATCTCTTTATCTTAGTAACTATTTGGGGACTATTAGCTCTCGTATTCCGTAGTTATTCACAACCTATAGCAGTGATGCTTGGAGTTCCCTATGGTATTATTGGAGCTATTTTAGGTCATTTACTTTTTGGAGTCGACCTGAGTATCATCAGCTTTATTGGGTTGATTGGTTTAAGTGGTATCGTAATTAATGACGCACTTGTACTCATTACCACTATCAATAAATTTGCTGATAACGGCACCCCTATCCTCGAATCCTGTCTTAAAGGCTCAGGTAGACGCCTTAGACCTATCCTGCTCACCACTGTAACTACTTCATGTGGATTATTACCTATGATGCTCGAAACCTCGGTACAGGCTAAATTCCTTATACCTATGGCCATTTCTATTGGCTTTGGTATTATCTTTGCCACACTGGTGACTCTGGTGCTTGTACCTTGTAATTACCTGATTATAGAAGATATTAAAAACTTCTTTAGCCGTAAAAAAACTAAAGATAATAAAAACTTTTACAGTTAATAACTAACCCACCACGCCATCTTTGATGAGGGCGGCTTTGATGAGTTCTAGTTTACTGTGGATTTGGTTCTCATCTTGGTGTTCGAGGAGGATACGAATCAGGTTTTCTGTGCCTGAATAGCGAATCAAGTCACTACCCTGTTCCCCCCACTCTGTTCGAATTTCTGTAAGTACTTGTTGTAGATTACTGAGCTCTTCTAATGGTGGCTTGCTAATGAGTTGAATGTTTTCTAGATGCTGTGGGTAGAGCTGTATCTGGTTTACCAATGCTGAAAAAGTTTGCTCTGGGTGAAACTCTTGCCAGAGACTGATCATTTCTAACGCACCCAAGATGCCGTCCCCAGTAAAACCTTTATCAAGGAAGATGAGGTGTCCGGAATTTTCGCCGCCAAAAGTACCATTAATCTCTTTGAGACGCTCCATCACGTACTTGTCGCCTATGTCTGTCAGCTCAACGGCTATGTTGTGAGCCTTAAATTGCTGTTTTAAGCCTGTATTGCACATTTTTGTGGTAACTACGGTTTGTTTAACGTTTGAGCCGTTTTTGGGCTGTTTCTGAGCTTTTTTAGCTAACAGTAAACCAATAGTCCCTATAATTTTATCACCATTGACTACCATACCAGTTTCATCGCAGAAAATAACTCGATCACCATCACCGTCAAAAGCTATTCCTATATCAGCTTGTTCTTGTTTTACTGCCTGACCTAAGGCTTGTGCATGGGTTGCACCACAATTTTGATTAATATTTAACCCATCTGGTTGGTTGAATAAGGTGCTAACTGTAAAACCTAATTGTTTAAAAAGGCTCTCTGCTATCGCATAATTTGAACCATGAGCTGTATCTAAAATAACTCTAAGCTTATTTGTAAGTTTAGAAAATGGTTGGTAAATACTTGTTATATACTGCTGATAAAACTGTGCGTGTTTATTAAGCTCTATTGATGTTTCAAAGGTATTTTCTATAAATTTATCATCTGTGAGGTGTTTTTTACTACATTCCTGGTTAATAATATTTTCAATAATGGTTTGTGCTTCGTCATTGAGCTTATAACCCGTGTTAGAGAAAAATTTGATACCATTATCACTTGCCGGGTTATGTGAGGCTGTAATCATTATACCTACATCATAACTTTTCTTTTGTGTAATAAGTGCTAATGCTGGAGTTGGCAACACTCCTAATAAATCTACTTCAACCTTTATTTTTGAGTTTTCTAAAGTGTTTTTAAATATCTCCTGAATAGCTAGTCCAGATAAACGTGTATCTCTAGCTATACAAACACGATAACTAGATTTCAATTTATGTACTTTTAAATACTGTAATAAACCTAGAGTAATAAATTCACAACCTTGTGGATTTAAGGGAAATTGATTAATTAATGAACGTATGCCGTCTGTTCCAAAATATTGCATAATTAAGTGAATAAATAGTTAACAACTTTTTTAATTGAGTTATTCAGAAGTTGTTCAGAGAGTTTTTAATAATGATAAATAGTGATTAACCTTATTTCTTTAGGAGATTTAAGAGTTATTCATTTATTAGTTACTTATAAGAAGAAGAAAGGTTTTTGATAAATTAAATAATTAATATTTAGTTTTGTTAATTGTGGGTAATTACTTTTTTGTAATCATTTAGCAATTTAATTTTAGCTAACTCAATAGCCTTTAAAATAGGGTATCCTAAACATAAATAACCAGTGATAGAACTACTTAATTTGCAACCTGTACCATGCCATTGAGTTAAACCTTGAGTAGGTTGATTAGAAAAAGTATAGATTTGATTAGCATCTGCATATACATCATGAATTTGTTTAGTAGTTAAATGACCGCCTTTAACAAGTACAGGGCAATTAAACATTAGATAGAAAGATTTAGCAGCTTTTTGTAATTTATCTAAAGTATCAATATTAGTATCTAAATAATAGTTAATTTCATTGAGATTAGGAGTGATTAAATCACAGAGAGGAAATAAGACACTTAAATCAACATCATTATCTTGCATGTTAAAACCTGTACTAGCAGTGCCTACAGGATCAAGGACGACAGGTTTATGAGGATAATTTTGTTTATAACGATTAATAAAATCAATAATAACCATTAATTGTTCAACAGAACTAATTAATCCAATTTTTATAGCTTGAATATCATAATGATTAGCTAATAAATCTAATTCTTGTTTTAGGTGATGACCTGAACGTTTCTCAATAGCTATAGTTTGTTGAGGTACTTGTGTAACTAAAGATGTGATAGCACAAATACTTTTGAGCTCTAAATCATAAAAAGTAAGTAAATCTGTCTGAATACCAGCTCCAGCACTACCGTCTGAGCCAGCAATAGTTAAAACAGCAGGTACTTTATCCATAAACTTATAAATCGCCTACCTTTTTATCATCTTCATAGATTAAACTACCTACAAATTTACCGCTCTCATTAAATTGCTCGTAAATACCGTGTTTTTTATTGTTTACGTAAGTAGTGGTGCTTTGAATTTGACCAGATTCAAAATAAATTTTGGCTATACCGTGAATTTTGCCATTTTTATAAGGAATAGATTTTTCTAATTTACCTGATTTATAAAAATGTTTTTCAACATCAATAATAATATCATGTTTAATGGTGTAAGTGGATTTTAATTGGCCAGTTGGATAGAGTTCTTTAATTTCTCCAAAAATTTTACCGTATTTATAAGGAATGGTTTTATGCACTTTACCTGAAGGGTAATACTCAACAATCTCTCCTTCGATAAATCCTTGATTATAAATACCTTCACCTAAGAGTTTACCTTGATTACTAAACTCTTGAACCCGACCACTAAGAAAGTCATTATTATAATTTTTCTCAACTTTCAAAGTTCCATTAGGGTAAAAATTCTTAGCTACACCATGTTTCACACCATCTTTATAAGATACTTGAGATTTGATTTTGCCATTTTTATAAAAATCTTTGGCCTTACCTGTGCATTTACCTTCTTCGAAACGGGCTTCTACACGCTTTACACCTGATTCATAATACCAGTTAGCAGGACCTTGAATAGCTCCGTTTACATAGGTTAACTCAGCTTTAAGCTCACCAGTTGGAAAAAACTCACTTACAGTACCATCAACTTCTTTATTCTTAATGGGCACAATAGCTTTTAAAGCTCCAGAAGGGTAGCGCCACTTTTGCACTACTTTATTGTTGTAACTATCAAGGATGATATTAGTACGTTTAGGAGCGATAGCTACAGGCTCTTGGACAGTTTTTTCGTTGTTTGTTTTAGGCTTGGGAGGCTCATTTTTAGAATATGTTTTACTTCTATCAAAATAAAATGAATCTTTTATTTTAATATTATTGCCATCAATATTAGAGGGTTCCTCTGGGTTTTCTTGCACTTCTGCAATAACATTAGAGTCAGATTGAGCAGTCGTTACTGCAGAATCGTCCTGTGCTTGGATTAAGCAACTAAAAACCCAAAAAATTAACAATAAATAAAACATAATTTGGAGGTATCGACTAACCTCTAATAACTTTTAGCCCAAATAGCTAAAACCTCTGTTGAGCTCCCTGTCTTTATACAATGCGTTGAACCAGTGATTTTTTCAAGAATAGAAGCAGGAAGTTTATCACGGCCAGGCAAACAACGAATAGAAATCTGCCACTTCTTAGAAAGATCTTCTTCTTCCTCATTGGATCCAGCCCAAGGCGTCACTAACCATTTAGCGCCACCATTATCATCCCAGTTTGCCTCAAAATCATTCAGGTTATCACAATAAACCATATTATTATCTCTTAATTCAGTAGCTTTTGAGAGCAATTGATCATACACATTAGCTAATAGTTGTGGCACTTTAGCAGCCCAACCCTCACTTTCTACAAAATATTTTTCTGTTGGCTCTTCTGTACGCAATTGATAACAGAGCTTACCGCTTTCTAAATCCCTAGGACCTATTTCAATACGAATAGGCACGCCTTTTTTGACCCATTCCCATTTTTTTGTACCCGCATTACTATCACGCTTGTCTACCTTGACTCGGATAGGTTGCCCCAAGTAAGACTGCTGCACAATTTGAGATCTAAGCGCTTCACAAGCCTCTAAAATCGACTCTTCAAATTTAGGTTTAGGAATAACAGGAATAATTACCACCTGTTGTGAGGCAATAGCTGGTGGCATGAGCAGACCATCATCATCACTATGTGCCATAATCAAAGTCCCAATTAAACGTGTAGAAACCCCCCAAGAAGTCGTATAAGCAAAATCTTGGTTACCCTCCTTATTCACAAAAGAAATATCCTGCGCTTTGGCAAAATTCTGCCCCATATAGTGTGAAGTCCCCGCTTGAATCGCTTTTTTATCCTGCACCATAGCTTCCACAGTCAGTGTCTTTTCTGCCCCAGGAAAGCGCTCTACCTCACTTTTTTCACCAGCAATGACTGGAATCGCTAAATAGTTGAATAGAAACTCTTCGTAGATACCTTGCATCTGTGAGGTTTCAGCCTCAGCTTCAGCTTGCGTGGCGTGAGCGGTGTGCCCTTCTTGCCAGAGGAATTCGGCAGTTCTTAAAAAAATACGTGGACGCATCTCCCAGCGCATCACATTGGCCCACTGATTAATCAGTAGCGGTAAATCACGATAAGACTGAGTCCAACGCGCAAAAGCAGCGCCAATAATCATTTCAGAAGTAGGCCTAATGACATAAGGTTCAGTCAATTCACCTTGAGGAACTAGTTTAGTTTTACCTTTTTCATCCTTTTGTGCGCCTAGGCGGTGATGAGTAACTACGGCACATTCCGTGGCAAACCCTTCGGCGTGTTCAGCCTCTTTTTCTAAGTAAGAAAGAGGGATTAACAAGGGAAAATACGCGTTTTCATGACCTGTTTCTTTAAATTTTTTATCTAAAATACCTTGGATATTCTCCCAGAGAGCATAACCCCAAGGTTTAATGACCATACAACCTCGAGTTTCTGAGTTTTCAGCTAAGTCAGCAGCTTGAATAACTTTTTGGTACCATTCAGGGAAATTTTCCTCACGAGTTGGAGTGATAGCGTTTTTCTTGGACATATTTTTCTTGAAGGATGAAACAATAACTAAACCACAGTAAAAAACCAAGCTTTTAAGGCATTTAGCCAAGTTATTCACAATTTATAAACAAAAAACCTAATAGTTATTCACTTTTAAAAATAGAACTTATCATGATACAATTAAGCGTCAATTATGACGATGCTCACAGTGACATTTTAAATTTTTAGGTTATGATAGAAAACGTGCCTGCAATAGCTTTTAAAAACTCGGATTCAAATAATTATTCAGATGAGCAATCTGAACTGATGAAAAAAACGCCTCAAGCCATTGAAGCGGAAAAAAGCCTACTTAGTACCCTGCTACGTCACCCACAAGAATGCCTAGCAGAAGCCATCGAAGAAGGACTCACCGAACAGATGTTCTATTTGCCAGCGCACCAAATCATCTACGAAAACCTTCTCATAGAGAGTGAAAACCCAGCAGGCACAGACCTCATCTCATTCACCCAAAAACTCGAAGACAAAAACCTCCTCGATAAAGTAGGAGGAGCTGCCAACCTCACCAAAATCTATGGTATCAGCTCAACAAGAGTCAATTTCCTCGACCATTTAAACATCGTCAAACAGAAATACCTCTTACGTCAGATCATCCATGAGTGCACCGACGCCATAGGCGAGGCTTATGACAACCCAGAAGAGCCAGAAGACTTACTCAACGATGTGGAGGGCAAAATCCTCAACATCCGCAAACTCACAGAAAACAAAGACGAGCAGAGCGTCAAAGCCGCCGTATCCCAAGTCTGGGATAACCTATCCGAGACTCTTAATAGCGGAGGCGCTATATCAGGTATATCCACAGGTTATCCAGATTTAGACGCCCTCACAAACGGTCTTAAACCAGCGGAAATGATTGTGCTGGCAGCTCGACCATCACGAGGGAAAACCTCATTGATGATGAATATTATTGAACACGTCTGTGTCGACCAGGGTATCCCTAGCCTCGTATTCTCCTGTGAGATGCCCACCTTACAAATTGTAGACAGACTTGTCTTCTCCAAAGCCAAGTTTGATAAATCAAAAATCAGCAAAGGTTTCAACCCAAGCAGAGAAGAACTCCAATCTATTCGAAAAGCAGCGCAATCTATCGGTGAATCACAACTCTTCATAGATGATACCCCGAGCATGAACATCCAGCATTTTAGAGCTATAGCTCGCCGCAAAAAGCAGGAATCAGACATCCAGTTCATCGCGATTGATTACCTACAACTCATGCGCTCTAGCTCCAAACAAGCCACCAGCTCAAGGGAGCGTGAAATCGCCGAAATATCAGCCGGCATCAAAGCCGTAGCTAAAGAACTCAACCTACCTATCATTGTCTTAGCCCAGCTCAACCGTGACGCAGAAAAAGACGCTCGTGAGCCACGCATGTCAGACCTCAGGGAATCAGGCGCCATCGAGCAAGATGCCGACCTCGTCACCCTACTCTGCCATGATTCAGACCTCAAAAAGTACAAAGACTCCGAAGATACCGAAGGTAGAGCCAGTCTCATCGTCGCTAAAAACCGTAATGGAGCCACAGGGATGGTGCCGCTGACGTTTATTAAGCAATATACACGATTTGAAACTAGAGCCTGGAGCAAAGACGAGGAACACGAAGGCTAAAAACGGGTGCTTTTGAATAAATAGCACACTTCTCAGACTTACGTGGTGCTCGAGTAGCTTTATCTACACTGTGCGCCACGGTTCTTCATCAGTGCACTATTTAAATCAAAACCGTAGTTGGCTAAAACCAACTACTTCACTTCATTTATGATAATTGTAAAATCTAAAAACATTCTCATTTTAGATTTAAAATAACTACAAAATAACTATGGAGCTTTATAGATATTTTTCTTCACATGTTTTTCAAACATTAAATGAAAACCAGTTAATGTTAGCTAAACCATCGACTCTAAATGATCCGTTTGAAGCTTGTTTTAATTATAAAAATAAGCCAACAGAATCAACATTTAGAAAAATTCTAAGAAAACAGTTAACAACATACGCATCTTATTTAGAGCATAAAAAACAATTTCCCAATGAAATCAAAAATAAAAATGATTACAAAGAACATTGCAGGAATAATTTAGAGGCATATGCTAAAAGTTACTATGAAGAATATTTAAAAAATCCAAATGCTGAAGTTATTCGCTTTAAAGAAATACAAGATTGGACTTTGAGAGTTTCTTGTTTTACAGCGACTTCAACAAAACCTGAAAAAGAGGTACTAATGTGGTCACACTACGCTAACAAACATCAAGGTTTTCGTATAAAATTTGAATTACCTGAAAATAATGGTAAATTTTTCATTAAAAAAATTAATTATAAAGAACGAAAAACAGAAATAGATTCATTAGCTCAATTAGACATAGTTACCAAAAATACCCATATGAAAATTTTAACGACCAAATCATCTATTTGGGAATATGAAAATGAATATAGAATGTTTTTTCCTTATACACTAGATGGCCATTATATTGTTAAAAAAGGAGTAGATGATAAATTTAGATCTTATTGCCCAATTGAGTCTAATCAAGTTTTAGCTGTAGATTTTGGGTTAAACTGCAAAGAAAGTGAAATTAGTAAAATTGTAAACCTTATAAAAAATAGAAAAGATTATAATCATGTAAAACTTAGAAGGGCAGCTTATCACCCTACAGACTACGCTTTACAATATGAGGCAATTAGAGTTTAAAAGATTTTTATAGTTAATTGCTGTTTTTTTGATGATTTTAAAGGAGAAGATACAGTTTTAAGAAATAAATGTGGTTGTAAAAAATTAAATAAAAGTTAAAAAACATATAGAAAACTTTTACTAAAGACAAACTGGGGGGAGGGCTACGCTAGCTTGAGAATTTAACCATTAAAAATAAAAGATGAGTAACGATAACACAACACAAGGAGAAGTAGTCAAATCAGTGCTGACTGCTGAGGAGCGTGCGCAATTGACGCCTGATGATATTTTACAAGAGTTTATTGAGGGGAATAAGCGTTTTAGAAATAATAGTTTAACTCCAAGAGATCGTGTGTCTCAAATAGAAGCTGCTGCATCTGGTCAGAACCCTAAAGCTATTGTGTTGAGTTGTATCGATAGTCGTGTGCCTGTGGAGGATGTGTTTGACCAAGGGATTGGAGATATTTTTGTCGGTCGTATAGCGGGTAATTTTGTCAATGAGGATTTACTCGGTAGTATGGAGTTTGCCTGTAAGGCAGCTGGTGCGAAGCTGATTGTGGTGATGGGTCACCAACATTGTGGAGCGGTTAAAGGAGCGATTGACAATGTAGAGTTAGGCAACTTAACAACCACACTTTCTAACATTAAACCTGCCATTCAAATGAGTCAGGACTACGCAGGGGATAAGACTTCTGCGGATGAAGGCTTTGTCAAAACAGTCGCTGAGAATAATGTTAGACACTCAATGAACCTTATTAGAGAAAACAGTCCTATACTCAAAGAAATGGAGGACAATGGCGAGATTAAGATAGTCGGCCTCTATTACACTCTCACTAATGGTGAATTGTTATTTGTTGATTAATGCTCTTTAGGTAACTATCGCCTTTATATATTCTGTATGAAGCGGTTTTTACCTCTAATTCTCTTATAAGATAATTAGATCCTATTACTTTTCACTTTTCACTTTTCATTTTTCGCTCTTAACTTAGAGAACGTATGAGCGAACCTCCATTATCTGAACCACTACGAGTGTGGGCACATATTGATTTAGCTGCTCTCAAGCATAATTTACAGAGCTTTAAGCAGCAAAGTGCTTCAGGTGCGGTGATGGCAGTGATTAAGGCGGATGCTTATGGGCATGGTCTTGCAGCAGTCGCTCATTGTTTGGAGTCACAGCAGATTGATTTTTTTGGGGTGGCGCATGTCGCAGAGGCACAAGCTCTCACCAAGCTAGGTATCAAAACCCGTATTTATTTATTGGGAGCGACCTTACCAGAGGAGCGTGCACAAATTGTCGAGCATGGCTGGACGCCTTGTATCTGTAGTTTGGCTGAGGCAGAGCATTTTGATGCTTTAGCTAAGGAGCAGGGCAAGCAGCTCAAAGTGCATATTGCCATAGATACAGGTATGGGTCGTGGAGGGTTCCTGCCCCAGCAATTAGTAGAAGTTTGTCCTCAATTACAAAGTTTAGAAGCTTTAATTTACGAGGGAGTAGCCTCGCATTTTTGTGCGTCAGATGAGGATGAGGTATTCACCCATTTGCAAATTGAGTTGTTTAATACAGCAGTTGATACTCTGAAAAAACAGATGAATCAGGATTTTGAGTACTTGCATTTAGCGAATACAGCAGGGATTTTGGATTATGATATTCCTAGTTGCAACTTAAGTCGCCCAGGTTTGGGGCTCTACGGCATCGCTGTCGGCCTACCTAAAAATATCAATAATAGTACAGATTTACAGCCTGTCATGACCCTTAAATCCAAGATTACTTTGATTAGAGAGCTGCCCAAAGGAACAAGTCTCTCTTATGGCAGAGACTATATAACGCCACATAAAATGCAGGTTGCAACAGTCGGCATCGGCTATGGAGACGGATACCCTCGTGCCGTGAATAACAATGGGCAGGCGCAAGTCTTTATCGAGGGGCAGCTATGCCCAGTCTTAGGCAGAGTCACGATGGACCAAATCCTTGTGGATGTCTCAGCTGTAGCGCAAGCCAAGGTAGGTTCACAGGTTGAGCTGTTTGGTGCGCACCTATCCGTCAATAAAGTTGCTCAATGGGCACAAACCATACCGTGGGAGATATTTACCCAAATCACGCCTAGAGTGACTAGAGTGGTCAACTAGAGCTTAATATTGATGGTAAATCCACCAGTGCTTAAAGTTACCTGAGATTGCTGTTTGTGTTTGGCTGTGGTTTTACAGTGAGTTTTTTGTTGGGCGCGTTTCCAGTTTTGGTGGTTGATATACTTTTGGGTATCCCAGTAATTGTCAAACGGGTCAAAGGCTTTTTGCTTAGAATAGATGAAATTACTTGAAACCAGATTATCTAAGTATTCGATGTCTCTCCAACTAAGTATTTTAGTTGGCACATGGAAAATAAGCCCATCCGAATGTTTAAGCGTCACTTCATGGTTAATACGACTATAGGTGATAAGTTCAGCTTGAATCACTCTGCCATCATAAGAAGTCCATATTCTTGAACCAGCATGACAAAGGCTAGCCATCATAATCACAAATAGAGTTAAGAGTAGAACTTTCATCATATAAAGTATTTAAGTATAAACTAAATTTAAGGGGCTATCTTTGTCCAATTTCAAGTCAACTTTGTTGACTTGAAGAAATTTTAAAATTTTCATTAAAATGGTCATGATTGATAGACTCTCAACAGTCCCTTTAGTATTTGTCAAAATAGACGAATTTATAAGGGTGGTTATTGAGGAGGAGAGGCTCCCAGTTTTTGACCTTGGTATCGATGAGGTAGTTACTTTTTAACCAAAACAGAGGGATGATAGGTGCGGCTTCTAAGAGAACGGTTTCTGCTTGGGCGAGTTTGTTAAAACGAGCTTGAGGGTCGGCCATTTGTGAGGCTTCTGCGAGGTAGGTTTCATAGGTTTTATCTGCCCAGTTGGTATTATTGTTACCGTTGCCTTCGGTCCACATATCGAGAAAGGTGGTTGGATCGAGATAATCACCAATCCAGCCAGCGCCAGCTAGGTCGTATTCACCTGTGTATTGTTTTTGTAGGTAGGTCCCCCAATCAGCGGTTTTAATAGATACTGTGACGCCTAGATGTTCGCGCCATTTGGCTTGGAGCAGTTCAGCGCTGCGTCTAGCTCCATCACTTTCAGTGATAAGCATGTCGAGTTTGATGGGGGTGTCTCCGATTTTGGCGCGTAAGGCTTCCATCTTGGCTTTGGCTAACTCGAGGTCTAAAGTGACGATTTTAGGGTTGTTATAACCAGTTAGTGGTGGGGTTAGAGAGTGAGCGGCATAACCAGAACCATTGCGAATAACCTCTACATAGAGTTCTCTGTCAATAGCTAGAGATAGGGCATGTCTAAGTTCAAGGTGTTTTAAAAATTCATTTTTTATATTACAACGAATATAGCTGGTGCCGACATAAGGCTCCTCGCGTAAGGATGAAGACATTTCTTTGCGTGCGTATTTAATCAGGTCTGTAGGTATGGAGTAGGTGATATGAAGCTGTTCATCTTCAAACATGCGCATTTCAGTAAAAGGGTTTTTGATAGGTAGGAAATTGATGCCTTCTAATTTGAGATTTTCAATATCCCAGTAGTGCGGGTTTTGGCGCACTTGGATATGCTGATTCACACGCCAAGAAGTCAGTTTAAAAGCACCGTTGCCTACGAGGTTCTTTTCCTTGGACCATGCGGTAAAGCTATCGCCAATCTCACCATGTGCGAGCACCACATGTTTAGGTACAGGATACCAAGTGAAATGCTTGACCACCTCGGGCAGGAATGGCGTAGGCGCCTTAAGTTTGATTTGTAAGGTGTGGCTATCTATTGCCTTGACTCCGACTTGGCTAAAATCAGTGATTTCTCCTTTGTTAAAGGCTTCAGCGCCTTCGATAAAATACAGCATTTCTGCGTATTTAGCAGCAAGAGTGGGAGTGAGGATGCGTTCATAAGCAAATACAAAGTCTTCTGTAGTGACTGGCTTGCCATCTGACCACTTGCCATTTGGTTGTAAATAGAAAGTCCAGAGGGTAAAATCTTCATTAGCTTCCCAGCGCGCGGCAGAGCCAGGCATGGCGGTGGCGTCCTTGGAAGGGTGGTCTATGCAAAGCCCTTCGAACATGGAGCTGAGCAGGTTGTTTTCCAAAACCCCTGAGACTAAATGCGGATCGAGAGCCTTAGGCTCACTTGAGTTGCCTAAAATAAGGATGTTTTGATTGGCTGCCTCTTGAGCTTGCTGTAGGGGATTACAGCTGCTTATTAAAGCCAAAAACAAAAGACTTAATAAGCAAATAGGTTTCATATAAGCTAGATAATACCTATTTATCTGAAAAATGCAAAGCCATGCTCATAGCTGCGTTTTTTTCAGAGTTGTCTTGCGACTTATCAATCAGCAATTGTAGGCCTTCGATACAAGACTGCCATTCAGCGGCTTTTGCTGAGCTAACCTCGTCAGAAGTTGATTTACCAATCTCATAACGATCGAGCATGGCGGCCATTTCAATGAGTTGATGACGAAAATGTAAAAAACTAGCGTCGATGACATCTTGGCTACTTGGGGCAATGGCTTGTTTAGTAAAAGAAGTGCTCATAAGAATAAAATTAAATGAAATTAGCAAATTTAAGCTCATTTTACAAACGTCTTTACTTGCAACTTTTGTTTATTTGCTCATATATAGTCTTCATGCAAGTTTTCAAAGAGAGTGAGCAAGGTTTTGCTAAGCTTTTTACTGCTTTAGACAGAAGAGCCATTGCTAATGAATCAGTTGTCGATACGGTGGCGGATGTCATTGCTCAAGTGAAAGCCAAAGGGGACGCTGCTCTCATTGATTATACGGCTCGTTTTGACGGCGTGACATTGACAGCTGACGATTTATGGGTGAGTGAGGAGGAAAAACAAGCCGCCCTAGATAGCCTTAGTGAGCAAAGCAAGGCCGCTTTTGCTGCGACTTTAGAAAACATTCAAATTTTTGCTAAACACAGTCTAAAACAAGATTGGCAAACTCATAACGCTCAAGGTGCAGTTATAGGTGAGCGCTTTTACCCTTATGATAGAGTAGGTGTTTATGTGCCAGGTGGTAAAGCACCTTTAGTATCAAGCGCTTTGATGACTGCTGGTTTTGCGCAAGCAGCAGGGGTTAAAGAAATTATTGCGGCAACTCCTGTGCAAAAAGATGGCAAGGTCAATCCTGCTTTACTCGCTGCGTTGGTGTATTGTGGAGTGAATAAAGTATTAAAGGTTGGAGGTGCGCAAGCTATTGCTGCCTTAGCTCTGGGAACAGATCAGGTGCAACCTGTAGAAAAAATTGTAGGACCAGGCAATGTTTATGTAGTAGAGGCCAAGCGTCAGTTAGTAGGCGCTGTCTCGATTGATATGCTGCCTGGACCTAGTGAAATTTTAGTGCTTGCAGATGATTCTGCTAATCCAGCTTATATCGCGGCTGATCTGTTGGCACAAGCTGAGCATGGACCAGATAGTGATATCGTGTTTATCACAGATTCCGAAAACTTATTAGAAAGTGTACAGCAGGCAATCAAAGAGCAGCTTAAGACACTGAGTCGTGCAGAGATAATCGATAAAGTCTTACAAACAAAAACCAAAGTCTTTTTAGTTGAGCAGCTATCATCAGCGGTTGATTTAGTTAATGCCTATGCTCCAGAGCATTTGAGCTTAGCGGTAGCCAATCAAGATAATTATATCGGGCAGATTAGAACAGCTGGAGCTATATTTGTTGGTGATATGAGCCCTGTAGCTGTAGGCGATTTTGTGGCTGGCCCTAGTCACACACTACCGACAGGTGGAGCTGGCAAGTCATTTTCAGGCTTGAGAGCAGATCAATTTCAGCGCCGTATCAGCGTGGTTCAATTAGATAAAGAGTCGCTATCTAAGTCGCTTGAGTTTGTTGAAGAGTTTGCGCGTATTGAGGGCTTAGATGCGCATGGTCAATCCGCCAGCATTCGACTTCAGTAATGTTTATTATGGGAATTGTAATAACTGCGCTTTATCAATAAAAAATAAACTAAACCATGAAAACAAGTATTAGCTTTGCCTTAATTATAAGCGCTATGTTGGTACAAGCAGCGCCAATAAAGTCATTATTTGACAATGTTTATGAGCTCACATCATCAGATGGGCGTAAATTAAGAGCCAAGATATTAGAGTTTAAACCCCAGGTTATTTCTGTAGAAGCTGAGGCTAACAAAACAGTATATGAAATACCTTATGCTAAGCTTAATCAGCTGACTCAAACTCAATTACATGAATTGTGGGCCATGGAAATTAACCAAAAGCTAGGTTTAGAAATAATGCCGAAAAATAACGAAAAGCTTTGGAAGTATAATATTTTAGATTTTGCGGAGAAATTTAGTATTAATAGACAAATTAAAATTCCTGATACAGCGGATTATTATTATTTGACTAATTACGAAGGTCAGATTTTAGGTGCTAGGGCTTATCATTTAAGAGCTTATCCCAATGACTTAGGCGATAAAACTAAACTTAAGCACGTTGAAATTGAGTTTGCTAATGTCAAAGCCTATCCTGGTTCAGAAGAAGAAATAGATGCAACTAGTTTTTTTGTTACAAAAAAAGGAGGTTTTGATGACTTAGAGGCTGCTATGCTTGCTGACAAAAAGGTTGTGAGTAAGCAGCTTAATCAATCTTTCGGGCAAGGTGTTGAGGCAATTAATGGTGACCGTACCTTTACTCGCTGGGATTCCAAAGGTTATAGTTTTTTACTAGAATCAAGAAGCTCAGAGGCACTTATTTTGCACATTGTACCAACAGCCTCATTACCTAGTTTAGATAAAAATAATGAATAAAATATATTACAAATATATCGTTTTACATATTTTACTGTTAGTTTGGCAACTACCCTTAGCCAAGTCAGCAGAAGTTGTATCTGTATTTAATGATTACCATGAATTAACTTCTACAGACGGCAGGACCCTGAGCGCTAAAATTGAAAAATTTGAAGAAGACAATTTAAGCATACAATTAACCAATAATAGTAGGTATAAACTCCCCTATAATAGATTAAGTGAAGAAACTCAAAATAATCTACATCAGCTATGGGCAGAAGAAATGAACAGCAAGTTTGGTATGACGATTTTCCCTGTAGATGGTAGTCATATCCAAGATATGCCAGCTTCACAATGGGCAAAATTAATTGGTATCAAAAAAGAGTCAGAAACCAGTTACGATAGTAGCTATCGCAATTACTTTAAAGAGAAGAAGGCTTTAAATTCTGCAGTATATACTATATCAGCGTATGCTAAAAACTTAGATAAAGAGCATAAAATAAAACATATTTCTGTTGTTTTTGCCAATAAGGGAGATTCTATAAAGTCTATAGAAACTTCCCCTGAAATGCTTCAATCTGTTTATGATGATTTACAAAAAGAAGCACTTAAAGAGCTCAATGAAAAAATTGATTTAGCAACGGCTTCTATCAAAGAGCAGTTCGAGGCATGGTTTGGTGAATCGACCAGAATGAATTATGGTTATGGCAGCCAAAAAGAATATTTAGATCGATGGGATTCTAAGGGTTATAGTTTTTTGCTCAATAGCAAAAAAGATGAATTAGTTTCATTAAAAATTATACCTACTTCTTTTTTAGAGCAAGAAAAACAACAAGTAGAAATCAACACAGAGGAGCTAGTATCACGTATTGAAACTAATGATTTTGGCGATGTGGTTTTGGGCGACATGCCAATGGTGAATCAAGGGCCTAAGGGTTACTGCTTCCCTGCTACTTGTGAGCGTATGATGCGCTATCTAGGCATTGAAGCTGATATGTATAAGTGGGCGATGGCAGGAAAGACAGATGCTGGAGGAGGAACCAGTTCCAAGGATATTATTCCTAAAATTAGTAATTATATAGTGCAAAAAAGTAATAGTAGATTAAAAAAGCTTAATTTTAGCAAACTTGAGCTTAATGACATTAGCGAGTGGATAGACAAAGGTGTGCCGATTTTGTGGACCATGTATTCTAGCGATCAGTATAATTTAATAGCTCAGCAGCGCACACAAAGCCGCGAAAAACAAAACCCTCAAATGTGGGCAACTCAAATTGCTAAAGAAGCCATAGCTAATAGTCAAGCATTACAAAATAACAGAGAAGGAGGTCATATATGTATGATTATAGGTTATAACGAAATGACCAATGAGGTTGCGGTTACAGACTCTTGGGGATCAAGTTACGCGTTACGTTGGGTGCATGTGGATGAAGTTCGAGCCGCGACATGGGATGATGGAATTGCTTATGTAGGATTTCCCGAGCAATAAGAAGAGACGGCACGCTTGATTGCCCGATATAAAAGGAATCTTTTGCTTGACAAGGCAGGGAGTCTGCATTAATTTGCATTCCCCAATTAAATTATTAACAACATATGCGCGGTATAACAGTAAAAGGTGACGAAGGAATTGATAAGGCTCTCAAGCGTCTTAAGAATAAGCTTGATTCAGAAGGTATTCTCGAAGAAATTCGTCGTCGTCGTTCATTTGAATCAACCATCGTTCGTAGCCGTAGAAAAGCTAAATCAGCTCCTAAGCGTTACAAAGCTCGTTGGAACTACGATGCTCCTGCTAAAAAAGAAGCTTAATTTTGATTATTGAGATGACTAAGCAAAGCATCCAGAAAGTAATTTATATCTTTTTGCTTACCCTAATTGCATTTTTTGTTTATTGGGCGTTTAAATCATTAGATTTAATTGGTCTTATCTAATTAGATAAAGCTATTAAACCATTGAATTAAAAAAGCCGGCCGAGTTTACCTTTGCCGGCTTTTTTGTTGACTAACACCAAAAACCTACCATTATAATTCGCATGAAAACGTACTGCTTTATCTTCATTTTTGCCTTTTTGGCTAATTTTATTTTTGCTCAGTCAAATAACTTTCTTGGAAAAGAAATTGCAGAGATTGAGATTCGTTATAAAAAAGGTATAGAGTATCCCAAAAGTCGTTGGGCAAGCTTTATTGATTTGAAACCAGGCGATAAGCTTACTTATGATAATTTAAATACAGCTACTAAAGACCTCTACGACAGCGGTTTGATTGATGATGTAACCACATTAGTTGATTCAGCAGCCAATGATAAGGTCAAAGTTATTTTTGAAATCAGTACTCGTGTACTACTCAATAAAATAGGCTTTGAAGGTAATAAAAAGTTTAGTGATCGTAATCTAGTTGACGAGCTTGACTTGGAAACTGGCTCAGTGCTTACAGACAAAGCTCTTTTTGAGGCTAAAAAAGTATTGTTAGAGGCGTACGTTAAGGCGGGCTATCCGAATGCTGTTATTAGCTATGACATACAAAACCTTAAGTCTGGTTATGCTAACTTAATCTTTACAGTTAACGAAGAAAATAGACAGGTTATCGAAAAAATCATCTTTGAAGGTAATGACTTTTTTGCTAAGCAAGATTTACTTAGATACACTAAAACTAAACCAAAAGGCTTTTTCTCATTCCTTACCAAGTCTGGTCGTTTTGAAAAGGATGTATGGCAACGAGATTTAAAAAACATAGTCACTGGTTACCAAAACAAAGGTTACCTTAAAGCAAAAGTGACCGACTGGAAGCTTGAGCAAATCAAAGGTAAAAAGTGGCAATTAACTGTCACAATTGACGAAGGTAGCCTGTATCAAGTGGTTGATGTCAGTGTAGAAAGCACTTCTATCTTTAAAGCTTCAGAACTTGAGCCGCAACTTTATATGCTGGCTGGGGATGCGTATTCAGCAAATAAAGTAAATACGGACAAAGAAACTATAGCTAATTTCTATGGTTCAAAAGGTTATGCTGATGTGCGTATTAATCCGGCACTGACAGATAGAGGTCCTGGCAAAGTCGCTCTTAGATATGAGATCACACCAGGTAAGTCATATACCACTGGTCAAATTGAAATAGAAGGTAATATTAAAACAAAGGATAAGGTCATTCGTCGTGAGCTGGTTACGAAACCAGGTAAGCCGCTAAGCTCTGTTGATTTAGACGTGAGCGAAGCTAGACTTAGAAACTTAAACTATTTTGATGCGGTTACTATCAGCACAAATAAGAGCAAACAGATTGAAGGTGCTAGAGATGTAGAAATCAAGGTGCAAGAAAAGCCAACAGGCTCTATTTCATTTGGTGCAGGTGTTAGCTCCATTGATAGTGTGGTTGGCTTTATTGACCTCACACAAACGAACTTTGATATACAGGATCCATTTAGCTTTAGTGGTGGTGGACAGCGTTTTAATGCTAATGCTCGTTTAGGTAGCGAGAGATCAGATTTTAGTATTTCATTAACCGAACCGTGGTTCATGGGTCGTCCACTTTCTGTAGGTATCGAATTATTTACGACAAGTTCTAGCTATTACAGTGATTTGTACGAGCAACAAAATACAGGAATGGCTGTGTTTGCAAGAAAACAAATAGGTAAGAAAAGTAGCTTACGCCTCCAATACCGTGTTGAGCAAATTGATATGGATTATGATTTTGCCCAAGTCAGCGCGTTGCCGAATGCTTTTAGTAATGAAGATGATTATTTTAAAAGCGCTATAGAAGCTAGGTTCTCTTTTGAAGACAAGGACAGCCTTTTTGTCACACGTGAAGGTAAGCAATTAGATCTTAGCCTTGATTTGGCTGGAGGTTTGTTCGGTGGAGATATAGAGACAGTAACCTTCCAGGGTAACTACAAGCAATTTTGGAACTTTAAATGGGACACCATCCTTATTTGGAAAACACAATTTGCTTTTGTAGATAATTGGTTTAATGGCGATGAAGTTCCTGTATTTGAACGTCAGTTTTTAGGTGGTTCAAATGATTTGAGAGGTTTTGACTACCGTGAGGTTGGTCCTCGTGCCATTGTTGATGGAGCGAACCAAGTAGAAGTGATCGGTGGTAACAGTAAATTGGCCACTACGCTTGAATATACGATTCCTCTAGGTGAAATTCTACGTGGAGCTGTGTTCACAGATGTAGGTTCTATTAGTGATGATACATGGACATTGGAAACAGATGAAATTTATGGTGATGTAGGTTTTGGTATAAGAATTCAAACACCTCAATTCCCATTAGCTTTAGATTATGCTTTCCCTGTGATTGTTGAAGACGAAAGAGCGGATGATGGAGGCCAGTTTAACTTCTATTTAAACTACGCATTCTAAAGAATGGGGTTTCAATGGGACTTGCAAAAATACTTAATGCTAAATTATTGAGATATAAACCTTGGCTTATACCTAGTTTCTAAGGCATAATCTGAGTTATTAAGAGGCTCTGATTCTATAGATTTTTTGTATCATGGAGGAAAAACAATGTCCCAAATGCCAGTTTACTTTGGCAAAACTGCAAGATATACGCCGCTTAGGTTGTGCTTATTGTTTTAAAGTATTTGCTGATGAATTAGCTCCAGCTATAGCGAGTATACAAAAGCAAGAGCAGCATATTGGCCGCAAACCGCAAATCAGCATCAAGGTTCAAACGGATAAGCTCAATAGTCAGTTGCAAAAAGCTATCGCTCAAGAAGCCTACGAAGAAGCAGCCAAAATCAAACAAAAACTCTCTGTACTCATTGAGTCATCATGAAATTTAGTACATTGATTAATAATCCAGCTGACTGGATGATGGGCGAAGGTGAGGAAAATGATGTAGTCATCACTTCACGTGTACGTCTAGCGCGCAATATTGAATCAGACCCTTTTCCTGGTTGGCAAACTGCTACGCAAAGAGAGCTCACTCTGGGTAAGCTCAAGCCGGCATTAGAAACTATTCCAGAAATGAAAGAAGGCCTCTGGCAGGACCTAGCCGATTTGAGCAAAGTACAAAAGCAAGTTCTCGTAGAGCGTCATCTCATTAGTCGTGAACATGCGGCTAAGAGCAAGGGGTGTGCCGTGCTCATTAATGAAACACAATCATTAAGCTTTATGGTCAATGAAGAAGACCATATGCGCTTACAAGCTATGCAGCCAGGGTTACACCTCAAAGAAGCCTATGAACAATTGTTAAGTGCAGAACAATTTCTCGATCAAGAATTGGAGTGGGCCTATGATGATCAATTAGGCTTCCTTACTGCCTGTCCTTCTAACCTGGGTACGGGCATGCGCGCCTCGGTCATGATGCATTTGCCAGGATTAGCTTTGTGTAATCAAACTAAGCAAGTCATGCAAGGTTTAACCGACATAGGGGTTGCTATACGCGGTTTTTATGGAGAAGGCACTGAGTTTTTAGCCAACTTATTTCAAATTTCCAATCAAGCTACTTTAGGCCTTTCTGAGGAGCAAATCATCAATAGCCTCACACAGACAGTAGCCGAAGTCGCCACCCAAGAGCGCTATGCTCGTCAACGTCTCATTAAAGAAAGGCCAGACTTCCTCACCGACCAGATTAGTCGCTCTTACGGCTTACTCAAGCACGCCTACCTCATGGAGTCCAAAGAAACACTCCATCACCTATCTCTAATCAGATTAGGCCGAGACCTAGGCTTCTTCCCTAAATCATCAGCTCAACTCTGCAACACCATGCTCCTAGACATGCAACCAGGCCACCTCCAGCTCCACAAAAAGCATCAAATGGACATAGAACAAAGAGATATAACCAGGGCTAGTATCATGAGAAAGATGATTAGTAGTGTTCCTGCTCCTGAGCGCCCCTTTTAAATTTATCCTTTTAGTCAAAAATAGGCTAGCTTCATACTGTCGTGGTGCTCGAGTAGCCCTCTCTACACTGTGCTCAATCAAATGAACGGTTATTCAGCTAACTTATTTTTGAGTTCTTGGGCAGATATTTGACCTGGTGCAGTAGGCTCTCCTAGGTAGCCATAGTTGAGGCAAGAGCTTTGTTTGGCTAAATAGATTCTAGATTTAGCCCCTAGCTCTTGCATGCCCATCATGGAGAAAGGTTGTTCTGGGTATTGTTCCATGAATTGAGCCATCCATTCAACTTCTTCCCATGTGTTAGGTGTGAAAGCGAGTTTAATCACATCGGGTTTAAGCTCTAGCGCTTGCTCAATTACTTGAGTAAATTCAGCTTGGTTAACGCCTTTGTCAAAGTTGTGGTAAGAGAGGATAGTTGCGACACTTTGAGTTTTGTTGCCGATCATCAATTCAAAGAATTTATCTTTAAGTGGGCTTTTGATGATAGACATCAGCTCTATATCCATGGCTTGAGCTTGTTTTTGCCAAGCTTTTAGGAGCTCGTAACGCTGTTGTTCACTGAGCTGGTTGATGCCCCCTTCGTTACTGGCTCTAGCCGTGACAATTAGAGGTAGAGTAAGGCAGTTGAGTGCTGTAATATCTAAGCTTTGTTCTTGTGGTAGGGCATCGAGACGTAGCTCAACCCAGTCACATTCATTTAAACTAGCTTGTAGGATATCATCTCTAAGGTAGCTTGAGCCGACAATTTGAGCTTGGGTGAAATTAGCTGACATAAATTAGTCTAAAAAGTAATGTTGAAGAGCTTGTGCGATGTTAAGGTCAACTGTGTACATGACATCTAAGGTTAGCACGTTATCTCCTACTGGCTCTTCAAGTGTTTCAAATTGACTCTTGAGTAATTCTGGGTCCATAAAATGGTCAGTAATTTCTGCACGCTTTAAAGCGCGTTGATAAAGCAGTTCGTAAGTGCCTTTGAGGTGAATAAACTCTAAATGAACTCCTGGAGGGCTTAATATGTCTCTATAGCGTTGCTTAAGTGCTGAGCAACCAATGACCAAAGGTTTAAATTCATGATAATTTTCAATAATACCGCGTAAAGTTTCCAGCCAACTTTGCCTATCCTCATCAGTCAAAGGAGTGCCTTTTGACATCTTTTGGATATTTTCTTCTGGATGATAATCATCGCCATCCATAAAATTCATATTAGCTCGTTTAGCAAATAGTTTGCCGAAGGTTGTTTTGCCACAACCACTCACTCCCATAATAATGTAAATAGTGGATTTTTTTTTCATAGTTTTTGTAGCAATAAAACGTAAGCTTTAAAGAAAATTAATTAGCTAAATTCAGGTGCCAAGTAAAGTAATATCCTATAAAATTATCTTGATATATGGGCTTATTTCCTATTTATTAACTGTCCAACCTCTTTTTTAGGAGGGGGTGTACTGGTTTCGACTAGTGTATTGTAACCTTGGTTGCATGTGGAGGTTAATCGGTTGGCCTCCTAAAAAGCCGATTAAAACATAATTGCAGATTCTAACGAATTAGCTCTCGCTGCTTAATTGTTCAGCGATGCTCTGCCTAAGGTGTCTACGCTTAGGTTAGAGTATTATATTAGTAGACTTAATCACCTATCGGGTAGCCGGATAGAATGATGACATTCCACAGGTTAATCGGAGATCACAAGCTGTTTGCTAGCGACCTATCTCTTAAAGCAACTATAGCAGACTAAACATGTAGTAGCTAAGGGGCTCAAGCATTTAGGACAGGGGTTCGATTCCCCTCACCTCCACCAAAAAATAACGTTTTCACTTCATTTATTATGTCACAAGAATCAGTTCAACGTGGAGCTACTGTTTTTTCTAATATTTGTGCGGCCTGTCATCAACCACATGGAAGAGGCATGAAAGGAAGCATTCCTCCATTAGATGGTTCAGAGTGGCTGAATGCCAAAGTTAAAGGCATACCTGTATCTATTCTGCTAAAAGGTCTTGAAGGGCCGATTACTGTCAAAGGAGAAAAATTTGATAATGTAATGCCCTCTAAAGCTACTTTGTCAGACCAGCAAATTGCTGACGTTTTAACCTATGCGCGCAAGCAGTGGTCGAACAATAGCTCTCCTATTACCGCCGAGTACGTAACTCAAGTCAGAGCCTCTTTAGTAAATCGTAAAAAGCCATGGACATCTCAAGAGCTGAAATCTATGGTAGGAGGCAAAATTGAAAAGGAAGAACAAAATAGCTCGCCGTTTTCTTATAAAGCCCCAACTACTCTTGAGGTCGTTAATAAAGCTGATGCATTGCAAGCTTCAACTATAGCTCAAATGACCCCTCAGGTGCCTCAATCTGAGTCTTCATTTCTATTTATAGCAGTAGTGATGATTGGTCTTATGAAGCATATTCATAGAGAGAGACACAAATAAGTCTTTTAAAGTTTGAAGATTTTTTCGGAATCTGCTTAGATTCTTTATCTTTATTTATTGAAAAATAAATAATTAAGCATGAAGACTTTTTATTTATAATGGCAACGTATCAAAATCAGGACTTTATTTTCGGTCAATTAGTTCAAGCGGGCTATCTAAGCGCTGAAGCAGTTGAGGCAGTATCAGGTTCAGCAAACCCTCTGGCTAATATTGTTTTGGGAGGACATTTAAATTCACGCGATCTCGCTTACTGGATTGCCCAAATTGCTGGTGTTGATTTTTATGAAATTAGCGAGTATAAAGTTCCCGATAATGTTGAAGAATTGATTTCAGGAGAACTAGCACATCGCTATCATGTTCTTCCGATAGAAAAAGATGATTTTGGATTAAAAATCGCTCTTGCTGACCCTTTTGACTTAGAGCTTATTGATAATCTTGCTCATACTTTAGGAGAGGAGTTGACCGCTTTAGTAGTTGATCCAGAAGCCCTGGAGGCCAAAATTGCCGTTGCCTACCCTAAATATGAGGAGGAAGAAGACATTAGCCAATTAAAAATGGCTGACATCATGGCGAATTTAAGCGCAGAGGATGCAGAAGATGCCCCAGTGATTCTACTTGTTGAGCAAATGCTCTTAGATGCTATTAATATGAGCGCCAGTGATATTCATATTGAGCCTATGGAGACGAACTTGGTGATCCGTTTTCGTGTCGACGGTAAGCTCATAGTGGTGGCGCAACACCCTAAGAAGCTTTTGCCATCTATCATTGCCCGTATTAAAGTGATGACGGGCACTATGAGTATTGCAGAAAAACGCATACCACAAGATGGCCGTATCCAAACTAATAAAGCGAACAAAACTTTAGATTTAAGGGTTTCTAGCGTGCCTAGTAATCATGGCGAAAGTATAGTGATGAGGGTATTAGATAAAAGCGCCTTAACTCTCGGGCTTAGTCAACTAGGCTTCCTTTCTGATGATGAAGCCACCTTTAAACGTTTAATGCGCTTACCTGATGGAGTCATTTTGGTGACAGGCCCAACAGGTTCTGGTAAATCAACGACACTGTATGGTTGTTTGAATTTGGTTAATAAGCCGGATTGCAAAATTATCACGGCTGAAGATCCAGTTGAATATGAAATGCCAGGTATTAATCAGGTTATGGTGAGACCTGATATTGGCATGACATTTGCTGCTGCATTGCGCTCCATGCTTAGACAAGCGCCTAATATTATTATGGTAGGTGAAATTAGGGATGAAGAGACGGCAACCATCGCCATTAACGCTGCACTTACGGGTCACTTGGTGCTTTCTACTTTGCATACTAATGATGCTCCTAGTGCTGTAGCTCGCCTTTCTCATATTGGAGTTAAAAAATTCCTCATTGCCTCAGCTGTGCGCGCTGTATTAGCGCAGCGTTTGGTAAGAAAAATTTGCCCATTCTGCCAAGAACCTTATGAGCTGAGTCAGCGTGAAATGCAAACATTCAATCTCGATGCATCACAACTGACAGGTAGTAATATTATGCATGGTGTAGGCTGTGATAAATGTTCACACTCAGGCTATAAAGGGCGTGCAGGCGTATTTGAAATCTTTGAAATGACAGATGCTATTCGTCACTTTGTTAACCGTGACATCACCACGGATGAGCTAAGACACGAAGCAAAAGAGCTTGGCATGAGAACCATGCGTGAAGACGGCATTCGTAAAGTCCTATCTGGAATGACCACAGTGCAAGAGGTCTTATCTGTAACCGCTAACTATTAATCTATTAACTTATGGAGCTGTTGCAAGTCTCTAAATCATGAGAAAATAATGAAATTTATTAAATACGACTTCGCTAACGCTCAAATTGATAAAAGTACAGAAGCTTCTTTTCACATAGGCGGCGTTTCTCCCTCATTAGGTATGGCAATACCTAATATCAGTCTAGCCTTGCCTATGAAAAAATTAGCGTTCAGCTCCTAATTCATAGCCTTACACCACCACCAAATTATGATTGACGACCAAGATCTCTTAAATGCTTTAGTTCAACAAGGATTAATAAATCAAGGCCTTAGCGAAGAAATAGGCCGTGAAGTCTTTGCCAGTGGCAAAGACCCGATTAGTATTCTTGTTGATTTTCAAGTCATCAGTGAAGAAGCACAAGCATGGCAGGCGCTAGCAGAGCAGCTCCATGCTGAGTACTTAGATTTGAATACTTGGGAGGCTCCAGAAGCTATCCATACGCTTATGCCTGGTTCTTTAGCAAGGCTACATGGAGCTTTGCCTATCACGATTAGTGAGCGAGGGTTACATCTTGCTTTAGTTAACCCACTGAACCCTCAAACAATAGAAGATTTGCGCTTTGCGACAGGGCAAGAAATTCAATTAATTATATCTGACCCTAAAGATATTAATGATAAAATCGAAGCTCATTTTGGTGGTGCGGAGCAAGCCATGATGGAGATTATGGGTCAATTAGCCTCGTCAGAGGGTATGGGTAATGAGGCTAATTTACAGGATCAAGTACAGTCAGCGCCTATTATTCGCTTCGTCGACCTTGTTTTACAAAGAGCCGTTGAGCTGAGAGCTTCCGATATTCACTTTGAGCCTTTCGAAGAAGAATTTAAATTACGTTACCGTGTAGATGGAGCGCTTTATGAAATGAGCCCACCAGCTCCTGAACTCGCTTTACCTATTATATCAAGGGTTAAGGTCATGGCTAATTTAAATATTTCTGAGCGCCGCGTACCTCAAGATGGACGTATTGTGAAAAAAATAGGAGATAAGTCAGTAGAAATGAGGGTTTCTAGTTTGCCTACTCAACATGGTGAAAGTGTGGTACTTAGAGTGCTTGATCGTTCGGCTGTGAGCTTAGACCTGAATGATTTGCGTTTACCACCTAATATACACGAGTATATTGTTGAAACAGTACAGAAACCTAATGGAATTTTTGTGGTCACAGGCCCAACAGGAGCAGGTAAAACCACCACTCTTTATGCTGCGTTACAAGAAATCAATAACGAAGATTGCAAAATCCTCACGGCAGAAGACCCAGTCGAATATGACATGGATGGTATTGTACAAATTCCTATTAATGAAGCTATTGGGCTTGATTTTCCGCGTGTCCTAAGAGCTTTTCTACGTCAAGACCCTGATAAAATAATGGTGGGGGAGATGCGTGACTTGGATACAGCTCAAATCGCTATTCAAGCTGCGCTTACGGGTCACTTGGTAATTTCTACTTTACATACCAATGATGCTCCAGGTGCTGTAACTCGTCTCTTTGATATGGGTGTAGAACCTTTCCTTGTGGCGGCCTCAGTAGAAGGTATTTTAGCTCAGCGCCTAGTAAGAACTATTTGTGCTGAATGTCGAGCTATGTATGAACCAAGCGAAGCTATTTTAGAACAACTAGGACTCTCTGCTTACGAAATTGGTAATAAAGAATTTTATACAGGTGAGGGTTGTGTTAGCTGTGGCCAGTCAGGCTACAAAGGCCGTAAAGGTTTGTACGAACTCTTTGATATTAGTGAGCCTATTCGTGATTTGATTAACGAGAGTGCGCCTAGTGTGGTTCTTAAGCAAAAGGCCATAGAATTAGGTATGTCCACACTAAGAGAGGACGGACTAGCTAATATCTATGCAGGTCACACTACGGTAGAAGAGGTGCTTAAGTACACTTAGGAATAGTTATTATTCACACAGTTTAGCTCTTTGGTTCCTCCAATGAGCCCAGTTGATGTTGATCGGCTAATTGCTGGAGTCTTGCGCCAATCTCTTCTTCATCTAAGAGATTGAGGAGCTGAATAGCGTCATGCAAAATAGTTAACTCTTGATGCGAGTAGTAACGGAAATCTTGTTTTTCTGATTCTTGAGGGTTGGCATCATGGAACTGGCGAGAAAGCTCTAGGCAAAAGTTGCGCAATTTTTGCTGTGTAACGTTATGCGGAACCACACAGATGAAGTCCTCCCATTTGTAATCTAAAGCACGCTTAATTTTATGATTACGGGCTGCGGATACATACTCTAGGAGAAAATCTCGCGTCTTAATCCTATCAAAATGATTTTTTGGTTTATAAAAAAGCTCAAAGATTTGTTTTGCTCCCAACATGGAAGATAGACTAAGTCAGAACTTTGTTGAGGTAAATAATAAATCAAAAAATCCTGTCGTTGCGTTACAAAATTAGCTTTTAAACTTAAAAATCCAGCACCTCTTACGAAGTGCTGGATTAATAAAAGGCTAATCTAACCTAAATTAAATAGTCTTAACTCCTTCTTTAATAGAAGAACTGAGGTAATCTCTATTGAGCTTAGCGATATAAGGGGGTCATTTGAGCCTCATTTATTCTGGCGAATAAAATTTCGGCTCTTATCAGCGTTAAAACTATTTATTAAATAGTCTTAACTCCTTCTTTAATAGAAGAACTGAGGTAATCTCTATTAAGCTTAGCGATATTGTCGACGCTGATTTCCTTAGGGCAGACGGCTTCGCATTCGTATTGGTTGGTACAGTTACCAAAGCCTTCGGCATCCATTTGAGCCACCATGCCAAGCACACGTTTTTTCTTCTCAGCTTGTCCTTGTGGGAGGTTATTGAGGTGAGCAGCTTTAGCAGAGACAAAGAGCATTGCAGAGGCGTTTTTACAGGCCGCAACACAAGCACCACAACCGATACAAGCTGCAGCAGCAAAAGCAGCGTCAGCTAATTCCTTTTCAATGGGAAGGCTGTTAGCATCTACAGCTGAACCAGTGCGGATATCCACAAAACCACCTGCTTGGATGACTCTATCCATGGCTGATCTATCAACCATAAGGTCTTTGAGCACAGGGAAAGCATTAGCACGGAATGGCTCAATCCAAATCGTGTCACCATTGCTAAATGAGCGCATATGAAGTTGGCACGTAGTGACGGCTTGTTCTACACCGTGAGCCACGCCATTGATGTTGAGTGAGCAAGCTCCACAGATGCCTTCGCGGCAGTCGTGGTCAAAATGAATGACATCCTTGCCTTCGGCAATGAGCTCTTCGTTGACGATATCGAGCATTTCTAGAAAAGAAGCGCTAGTTGGGATGTTGTCAGCTTGGATGGTTTCAATTTTACCTTTGTGTTCGGTGCTTTCTTGTTTCCAGACTTTGAGCGTAACGTTGATTGTTTCAGCCATAATATTTTTTATTTAAAGTGGATATATAAGTGGTCAGTAAATGTTCGGTGTTTATTGGTAACTACGAATAGATGGTTTAACTTCTTCAAAGACCAGCTCTTCTTTGTTCAAGCTAGGTTGAACGCCTTCACCTTGGTAACCCCAAGCAGCGACATAACCAAATTCGTCATCACGACGCTTGGCTTCACCTTCTTGAGTAGTTCCAGCTTGGACTTCTGGGTCAGCTTGGGTAAATTGGTGTTCAGCACGGAAATGGCCACCACACGATTCTTCACGATTAAGAGCGTCATGGCACATGACATCAGCAAATTCGATAAAGTCAGCAACACGTAGAGCTTTTTCAAGTTCTTTGTTCAGTTCACCTGCATGACCAGGAATACGTACATCTTCCCAGAAGGCTTTTCTGATTTCTGGAATTTTAGCGAGGGCTTCTTTGAGGCCCTCTTCGGTTCTTTCCATGCCGCACTTATCCCACATAAGGAGTCCGAGTTCACGGTGAATACTGTCCACACTGCGTGTTCCTTTAATACTTAAGATTTTTTCAATGCGTTCACGGCTTTCTGTGGCTGCTTTTTCAAATTCTGGATGCTCAGTAGTCACTGTGCCTGGCTTTTGGCTTGCGAGGTAATTACCAAGAGTGACAGGAATCACAAAATAACCATCAGCAAGTCCTTGCATGAGAGCAGAAGCACCTAAACGGTTAGCTCCATGATCAGAGAAGTTCGCTTCTCCCAATACATGTAGTCCTGGAACATTACTCATGAGGTTGTAGTCTACCCAGAGACCACCCATGGTGTAGTGTACCGCAGGGTAGATGCGCATAGGGCTTTTGTAAGGGTCTTCACCTGTAATTTTAGCATACATTTGGAAGAGGTTTCCGTAACGAGCACGAATGGCGTCTTCGCCAAGGCGGTCGATAGAGTCAGCAAAGTCGAGATAAACACCTAAACCGCTAGCTCCTACGCCACGACCTTCGTCACAGACCTCTTTGGCAGCACGTGAAGCAATATCACGTGGGCAAAGGTTACCAAATGACGGGTATTTACGCTCAAGATAGTAATCTCTGTCTTCTTCAGCGATTTCTGCGGCTGGTTTACCACAGTCTTCAGCTTTTTTCGGTACCCAGATACGACCGTCATTACGTAGAGACTCAGACATGAGCGTCAATTTAGATTGGTAATCACCACTCACTGGAATACAGGTTGGATGAATTTGAGTGTAACAAGGGTTCGCCATGTAAGCGCCCTTTTTATAAGCCTTGAGAGCGGCAGTGACATTACAACCCATCGCATTGGTGGAAAGGAAGAAAACATTACCATAACCACCTGTTGCAAGAATGACTGTATCAGCAGCATGACTGGTAATTTCACCAGTGACTAAGTTACGAGAGATAATGCCTTTGGCGTGGCCGTCGACTTTGACAATGTCGAGCATCTCTGTTCTAGGGTGCATAGTGACACCGCCTTTTGAGATTTCTTTTGAGAGAGCTTGGTAGGCGCCGATGAGGAGCTGTTGACCCGTTTGTCCTGCGGCATAGAAAGTACGAGATACTTGAGCCCCACCAAATGAACGGTTAGCTAAAAGACCTCCGTATTCACGAGCAAAAGGTACACCTTGAGCCACACATTGGTCAATAATCTGTGTAGAAATTTCTGCGAGACGATAGACATTGGCTTCGCGTGATCTAAAGTCACCACCTTTGATGGTGTCGTAGAAAAGACGGTGCACGTTATCACCATCATTTTGGTAGTTTTTAGCTGCATTGATACCGCCTTGGGCTGCGATTGAGTGAGCACGACGCGCGCTATCTTGGTAGCAGAAACAGTCAACTTGGTAACCGAGTTCAGCAAGAGTAGCTGAGGCAGATGCTCCGGCAAGACCTGAACCTACAACAATCACTTTGTATTTACGCTTGTTAGCAGGGTTGATGAGTTTGGCGTTCGCTTTGTACTTAGACCATTTATCTGATAAAGGGCCTTCTGGGGCTTGGTGATGAGGTACGGTTGAATCAGCTTTGTATGAAGACATCATAATGTATGTTTTTTAAAAGTGAATAAATTAGCTGTAGAGGATTAACGATAAAGACCTACGAATCCAACGAGAACAGGAATAGAGGCAAAACCAACGAAAATAAGTAAACTTAATAAAATCGAAGCTACTTCAAAGTGCTTACGAGTTTTATTAGAGCTTAGGCCCAATGTTTGAAAGAGTGAGGCAAAACCATGCTTAAGGTGTAAACCAAGAAGGAATACAGAAATGAGGTAAATAATAGATACCCAGTGATTAGCAAAGCCATCAACCACCATTTGCCAAGCATCAAAATAACCTCCGTCTAATTGGTAAGATGGGTCATTGGTGCCTAATGCATCTAAACGCACAGTAAAATGCAGAATATGGAAAATAATAAAGAACAAAACCATGAGACCACTAAGAGGCATCAACTTAGAAGTGAGTGTGGCACGCACTGTTTTTTGGAAGTGGTAAGGCTCACGAGCTGTTTTGTTTTGGATGACCAAAGATACGGTTGCTAGTACGTGAGCTGCAGCGAGGCCCAGCAAACCAACACGAGCTATCCATATCAGCGCTCCATGTAGCATGTGATGCAGCTTATAAGCGTAATCATTAAAGGCTTCTTGACCCACAAAAATGAGCATATTACCACCTAAATGAACCAAACAGAACAGGAATAAAAGTAAACCAGTGACTGCAACGACAATTTTTCTTCCAATAGAGGAAGTGAAAAAATTAAAGCAAGTTGACATAATAGAGTTGTTAAAAATTTTAAGAGGAGTTTTTCATAAACTCTCAACTATTTTTTATAACGAAGCAAGATAGCGCTGAAGTCTATTTAATGCAAGTAAAAAAGCTTGATACATTAAGCTTTATAGCCGTTTTTAGTTGAGATTAAATCTCAACAGTTGAAAATTTTTATGCGACCTAAATAGAGCTACTTTTTGAGCTCTTCAATTGCCAGAGTAAAAGCAAACTGACTCCATGTTTCGAGATGCTCAAAATACTCAGTTTGAATCTCTTCAATAGAGAGGAATTGAGCGTTTTCGATACAGTCTTCACGACCTGCTACATCTAGACTCTCAAGTTCAATGAGATGAACTACACCGAGGTGCACTGCTCCGACTTCATTACTATCGTCATTGATAAGGCCAACAATTTTTTGGGTTAAACCTGTGTTGATAATGAGCTCCTCGTGCAATTCACGTTCGATGCCTGCTAGATAGACATCTTCGCCAAGTGAGCTAGTTTCACTATCTATAGGGTTGATATGACCACCAATGCCTAAAGAGCCCTTAGCGTGTAGTCGACCTTCACCGCCAGATGAGCCACGCGTGTAGTGCAGGAACTTGCCCTCACAATGTAGCAAAGCATAAGGGATGATTTGTTTGAACTCAGGGCTTTCCTCAGCTTGCGGACGAGGCATGAAGAAGTTCACTTCTGGATTCACAATAGTTTCCCAGTATTTATCTATATCTTTGTTAAAACCTTGGAAACACCCTAATTCATGAAAAACAGGTGTGGGAATGACTAGAACTTGCTCAATTTCGGACATGCTCTAAGTGAACAACTAAAAACCAAAAGTGAAAAGTAAAAAGTGGTTTACGATGCACTTTTAATCACACCAAATGATAAAAAATGTATGATACCATACGTTACTAGAAGCTGTTAAATCTCGAACACGATATAAGTGAACTGCCAAAAATGAAAAGTGAAATCAGCTAGCGAACAGCGTGGCTGATAAGACAAAAGACGAAACGAAGTGAAGTGCTTTTGCCCGAAGGGTGAGCGACGCTTCGACTGCAACCCTTCCTTATGACGTAGTCATGCACTCCGCAGAGCGTCAAACGAAGTTTGAGGATAATAGAAGCGGGCTCATCAAAAGTAAAAAGTGGTTTACGATGCACTTTTAATCGCACCAAATGATAAAAAATGTATGATACCATACGTTACTAGAAGCTGTTCAATCAACTGCTTTTAGTCCGTGTTTGTGTCCTGATCTTCAAAGTAGTGCTTGTGTAGCAGGCAGTAACTTAAAACGACTAAAATACCAAAAATAAAAGTTAGTGCTGCCCATGTTTTAGGTCGTTTAAGAAGACGCAGTTCAATATGTCTTCCTTGCAGTTTGCTTGCGCTGAGATGAATAGCTAAGGCAAGAATACCCTGAATCGCCACAATAAGAATAAATACCACAACTATAGCCGCCTGCATAGCGACAGAGGCAATCAGCCCTATAAAACAAGGGTTTAAAAATTGACTAGCGATAGTGTGAAGCATGCTAGACGTTAGTTTTAAAGCTCTTTTTGATCAATAAGATTAGCATAGAGACTAACTTTCACTTTGGAGGCGGTATTGTAAGGCTTCCATGATGTGTGGGTCTTGGATTTGCTCAGAGTTAGCGAGGTCAGCTATGGTGCGCGCGACTTTTAATACACGGTGGTAGGCGCGTGCAGAAAGGTTGAGTTTTTCTGAGATTTGATAGAGTTTCTCCTGCTGTTGGTTGCTGAGTTGGACATGAGTTTTGAGTTGTTTGACCGACATGCTTGCGTTGGTGGTTAGATTATCACCAAAGCGTGAGTGCTGGAGTTGTCTGGCTTGTAATATTCTTGCTTTGACAGTGGTTGAAGACTCTTCTGTTTTTTGGCTATCATCCATATCTCGAAGGTTCATCGCCGGGACAAAGCAGTGCAAATCAATTCTATCGAGTAGCGGTCCACTAATGCGGTTGGTGTAACTGGTGATTTGTAATGGTGTACAGCGGCAGTTTTTCTTTGGATGACCTAAATAGCCACAAGGGCAAGGGTTCATGGCTGCAATCAATTGAAATCGGGCAGGGAAATCAAGGCTTGCGGCAGCTCGCGAGATGTTGACCATGCCAGTTTCTAAAGGTTGGCGTAGTACCTCTAAGGCGGAACGTTTAAATTCGGGTAGCTCATCGAGAAACAGCACTCCGTGATGAGCGAGAGAGATCTCTCCAGGTCGAGGAATCGAGCCTCCACCAATAAGCCCAACATCAGACACGGTATGGTGTGGGGCCCTAAAAGGACGTTTGGTAATGGCTTGCTCTAGACTTAATGATTCCCCCACAGAATGAATACGGGTGGTTTCTATGGCTTCTTCTAGGTTTAAGTCGGGCAAGAGTTTAGGTAGGGCTTGCGCTAGTGAGGATTTGCCTGATCCTGGAGGCCCTGAATAGAGGAGATGATGCCCGCCTGCAGCAGCAATTTCGAGTGCTCGTTTGGCTTGAGCCTGCCCTTTGATGTCAGCGAGATCGATGACAGGTTCGTTTTGAGCTGCGACTTTATTTTTAGGTTCTGTATTAGGTTTTTTCACATAGGCTTGAATAGAGCCATTGTCATGTACAAGCCATTGCCAGATAGAAGCCAAGTCCTCAATAGGGTAGAGCTCGATACCATCTACTAGAGAAGCTTCTGCGATATTTGCAGGAGGCAAGATGAGGCGCTTCTTACCACGTTTTTTTGCTTCTAGAGCGATAGATAAGATGCCTTTGACCGGCTTGAGTTTGCCCTCTAGCGAGAGCTCACCGATAAAATAAGTGTCATCTAAATTGGGCAGGGTGTCGGCACATTTGGGGTCTGTTTGTGCTATACCTAAAGCAATGGGGAGGTCAAAGGCGGGCCCTTCTTTGCGTATATCACCTGGTGCTAAGTTGACAATAATGGTGCCCATATCCCAGCCAAGCCCTACAAAATTGAGTGCAGATAGCACACGTTGGATTGATTCTTTGACGGCTGTATCTGGTAAGCCTACGATTTGAATCATCGGCTTTTCAGTGCTGCGAGTAGCCACCTCTACCGCGACTTCGTAAGCATCAATTCCTAAAGGCGTCGCTGTGTATAAATTAGCTACAGACATGTTACTAAAAATAAGTGATTTAATTAAGATTGAGAACTTTAACACAAAATTAAAAGAGCTAAAAACTAAAAAAGTACCCAAATAGTTAAATAAACAGTAGATTTAACGAATATAACCTTGAAGTGGTATTTTAATTTTGGTTGGATGCTTGCTTAGATTTCTTGTGCAATAGCTTTTAACGATAGGGTTTTGCTGTTTTTTCATAAGTTTATTTATGGTACCTGTTAGCATGATTTTTTTGAAAAAAAACTATCAAAAGAAATGTAGATTCTTATCTGCAGTAGTTTTACTTGCTTTGGCCGGATGCACAACGACTCAGCATGTAGAAAAAGTAGACGATCAAGTATACACGATTTTAAAATCTATTGAAAAAGATGTTTTTGGTCAGAAGTCCAATACAGACTTTAGCTTAAGTGATAGAAGCGCGAGCGATATTGTTAATATAGAGGATATAAATGCTGCAGATATTCGAGCAGCTTCTGAGATCCAAGGAGAAGTAACGCTCACTCTTCAGGAGGTTTTAGACTATGCGATTAAATCAAGTCATGAGTACCAAAGAGAAAGAGAGTCCTTATATTTAACAGCGCTGAGCTTGAATACCCGCCAAGACACTTATCGCATTTCAGCTGCTAGTGGTGTTTCAGGTGAGCTTAGCAATAGTTCTACCGATGAAGAGTCGGGTAACTTAGAAGTAGAAAATAGTTTATCTAAGGCACTCAAGGCAGGTACCAGCTTATCATTAGTGTTGGCCAATGATTTATTAAAATATTTTACTGGTAATTCAACTTACTCAGCTAGCTCTGTATTAAGCTTTAATCTCTCACAACCACTGTTGCGCGGTAGAGGCAGTGAGATTGTCGCAGAAAACCTCACCCAATCTTATCGTAATGTGATTTATGCGCTGCGAGATTATAGTAATTTCCAAGTCACTTTTGCCAATGATATCGTGATTAGTTATTTGCGCCTTTTACAGCAACAAGAAGAAATTCAAAATGAGTATAATAACTACCTCTCTCGTAAAAGAAATACAGAGTATTTGCGAGAACGCTCTGTAGACCGTGAAAAACCTCAAGACGTGAGGCAATCAGAGCAAAATGAGTTACTAGCTAAAAACCGCTATATTAATGCTCAATCTAGTTATGAGACTAGTTTAGATAATTTTAAAATTAGAATAGGTATGCCTTCAAAGACCAAGTTAACACTAACTTTTGATGATTTAGAAAAAATTGAAAAATCAGGTGTTTTAGAAGTTAAAGATGATCAAAAGAAAGCCTATTCAAAAGCGTTAAAATATCGTTTGCCTATGATCAATAAAATTGATGCTTTTGAAGACGCCAAGCGCAAAGTCAAGGTTGCCGCCAATGCGTTAAAAACAGATTTGAACTTTTTAGCTTCCTTCTCTTTGGGGAATACGGGGAATCAGGATTTTGAGAGACTCAACTTTAAAAACCTTTCTTCAAGCATAGGGTTAGAACTAGATTTACCTATCAATCGTAGAAGCGAACGCGCTACTTATCGTCAGGCACTCATTAGTTTAGATGTTGAGGCACGCGGACTTAGTAGAGAGTATGATGAGCTTATCAATTTAATTAATTTGCGTTACCGCCAGCTTTCTCAATTTAAGCAAAATTATGACATCCAACAAGGTGCGCTAGTTTTGGCTAAAACACGTGTAGAAGGTGATGAGCTCGCTTTGAAAGCCGGGACATTAATATTTAGTAGATTAAGTGAGTCTCAAGATTCGCTCATTGAAGCACAAAATGCGGTCACTCAAGCATTGTTAAATTACTTAGATGCGCGCCTAAATTTATATGAAGACATGGGAACTCTAGATGTGTTTATGGATGAATATTGGTTAAAAGCAAACCCAGAAAAAACAATCAAATGACAAAGTCAGCTCCAGCTTCCAACAAAAAAGATAAAAAATTAAAAAAGAAAGCAACTAAGCCTTCTTTGGGTCAAAAGCTTTCAAAGATTTTAGATAGAATATGCAACCATGAATATGTAGTAACGCTAAAGCAAAAAGTAGTTAGCTTGTGGCTCAAGATGTCTAAAAAGCAACGTATCTTTGCTTTGCTTGGGGTAGCTTTTCTTATTATTATCACCATCACGACCACTACAAGTGGCGAAAAAGAGAATGAAGGTCAGGTGGTATTTAGTGAGGTTAAAAAAGGAGACTTACTCATTAGCGTTAAAGAGTCAGGTTATTTAAATGCCGTCAATGAGGTTACTTATAAAAATAATATTTCCCAAAATAAGGTTAAAATTATGGAGATTATTCCTGATGGAACCTTGGTGACTAAAGGTGACCTTTTGGTGGAATTAGACGCTACAGAACTTATCAAAGATAAAGAGGATATCGAGTTACAAATTAGCGAAAGCATCGTTAAAGAAACCGAAGAAGAAAACAATGTAGCTATTGAACGAAGTAATGCAGAGAGCCAAATTGAAAAAGCAGAAATGGAGCAAGTTTTTGCAGAAATGGAGCTGGAGAAATTTGAAAAGTTTGAAAAAGCACAACTCATTTTAGAAGCAGAAGCCAAAATCGATAGTGCCGAAGATGACTACAATTTAGCCAAACAGCGCTACGAAAACACTAAGAACCTCGCTGAAAAAGGGTTTGAAACCCAAAGCACCTTAAAAAATGATGAGCTGAGCATGAACGCCAAAAAACGTAACTTAGAAGCCGCACGCAAAGATCTCATAGTTTTAAAAGAATATGACTTAATTATCCAAGAAACTAGACTGCAAAACACCTTAGTAGAGGCTGAAACAAAAGTAGAGCGAGTTACTAAACAGGCGGAGAGTATTTTACTACGTGCAGAGGCACGCTTGAGAGGCGCTCAGCAAAACAAGAAAACTTATGAAGAAAGGCTTGTTGAGATAGAGCAACAAATCAATTACGCAAAAATTTTTGCCACAGTTGATGGTTATGCTCTTTACCCCAAAGCGCCTTATTGGAGACAAGACCTTAAAATAGAAAAAGGCAAAGAAGTCAGTCGCAACCAAACCCTCATGCGCATACCCGATACGGCACAAATGAAAATAGATATAGCTGTAGGTGAGCACTATATTAATACGATCAAAGCAGGTCAAAAATCCACCATAACCATAGATTCGATTGCTAATCAGTTTTTTACAGGGGAGGTGAGCAATATCAGCGTATTACCCAATCAAAACAATCAAAAGCAATTTGCTGGTGCCCAAAAATATACCGTTACTGTAGCTATAACAGACGAGAATTTACCTAAAGATGTTAAGCCGCAGATCAGCGCCTCAGCGACCATTATTATTGATGAACTCAAAGACGTTTATTACGTGCCGATTCAAGCTGTAGATACTGTCAAAGGTCAAAGAGTCGTCTATATCAAAACTCAAGGCAAGAATTACAAAATGAAAGAAGTTGTGATTGGGCAAATGAACACGAGTTTTGTGGAAATCATCGAAGGGGTCAAAAAAGGAGACAAAGTTCTAATGAGTAAGCCACAGATTTAATCAATCTAACTGTCATGATTAGCTTAAAAAAAATTAAGAAAGAATTTATAATAGGCAATCAAGTAGTCAGAGCTATTAAAGAAGTCGATCTAGAAATCAAGCAGGGTGATTACCTCGCCATCATGGGCACTTCAGGATCTGGTAAGTCAACCTTGCTGAATATTCTAGGGTGTTTAGATGTGCCTACCCAAGGTAGTTATGAAATTGAAGGAAACAATGTCGTAGATTTAGATGACAATCAACTTTCGCAGATTAGAGGGAGTCAAATAGGCTTTGTCTTTCAGGCTTACAATCTCTTGCCAGATTTAACCGTGCTAGAAAATATTAAATTACCCTTAATTTATCAGAAAAACAGGCGTGATGAAGATGATGCTGAGGCAATCAGGTTAGCTCATTTAGTAGGCTTAAAGGGACGCCTAGACCATAAACCTAACGAGCTATCAGGTGGTCAGCAGCAACGTGTGGCCATCGCGCGTGCCTTGATTAACAACCCAGTACTCATCTTAGCAGATGAGCCCACAGGTAACTTAGATACTCAAACAGAAGCCGAGATACTAGACCTGTTTGAAGAGCTTAACGCTATGGGTAAGACAATAGTGGTCGTGACTCATGAAGACGAAGTCGGAGAAAGAGCCAAAAGAGTGATTGTCATGCGTGATGGGCTCATTCAATCAGAGAAAGATAATAACCATGAATAGCATCCTTTATACGGTTAAGCTATCTTTGCGTAGCCTCTATTTGCACAAGATGCGCACAGCTCTTACTGTATTGGGGATAGTCTTTGGTGTGTGTTCTGTCATCACCATGCTAGCAGTAGGCAAAGGTGCTTCTGCAGATACACAAAAAATGATAGCTGACATGGGAAGCTTAAATATCATTATAGACAGTGTTAAAAAGGCAAACACAGAAAATAAGTCTAAAGGCCCACAGGTTTACGGCATCACCAATGCTGATTTCCAGCGTATAGAGGAAACAATTCCCGAAGTCAAAAAACTCGTTAAACAACGCAGCTATCGTAATAATGTTTACTACAATGACATCAGTATCGAGACCCAAGTTATAGCCACAGAGAGTAGCTATTTTACTATTAACTCAGTTGACCTAGTGAAAGGCAGATTACTTAATAATATTGATAATGAAATGCGAATGAAGGTATGCGTGATTACTGAGTCATTAGCCGAGCTACTCTTTCCTTATCAAGACCCACTCAGTGAGCAAATTAAATTCCAAGATGTGAATTATCAGGTCATAGGAGTGATTTCTAATTCTGCTGAGACTAATAGCTCCCCTTATACGGCTTACATCTGTTTTGAAACTGCTTTTGCCTCTTATGGAAACAAAAGTGTAGAAGGTAATTCTACCAATAATACCGTTGAACAAGTAGATATTAGCCAGCTCATTTTACAAATGCCTAATTTAGAGGCCGTGCTTTCTGCTAGCGCTAAAATAGAATACCTCATGGAAAAATTTCACCCCGAAAAAGACTATGACATCAAAGTTCCCATCAAACTACTAGAGCAAGCCAAAGCCAGTCAGCGCATGTTTAATATAGTACTAGGTGCAATTGCGGGTATATCGCTACTTGTGGGGGGTATTGGCATTATGAATATCATGTTGGCGACTGTCTCGGAGCGTACCCGTGAAATAGGACTCAGAAGGGCCTTAGGTGCACAAAGAATAGACATCATCAGTCAATTCATGACTGAAGCTACAGTGCTCTCACTTGTTGGGGGGCTTATAGGTGTAGCTTTAGGTATCATACTGCCTTTCTTTATCTCTTTTTTCCTTAAGGTGGAGACAATAACCTCTATTAGCTCAATGTTGGTTGCTTTTATTATATCAGGCTTTATTGGTATACTATTTGGTAGTTACCCTGCAATTAAATCAGCAAGCCTTAATCCTATAGACGCCTTACGAGACTAAGGTTATGATGAGCTTTTGGTAAAGTTGAGCTTTAGAACTTCTTCCACATAGCAGGCACAATTAAAGCTAGTATAGCATAGAGTTCAAGCCTTCCTAATACCATGAGTAAGCTAAGGAAAGTCAGTGTAGATTCATTAAAGTGAGCAAAATTTCCTGTGGGGCCTACATCACCCAAGCCAGGCCCAATATTAGGTAAGGTGGCGACTACAGCACCAAAAGCAGTGATGACATCAATACCATTAGTCATCTCTAAAATAGCGACAATGAATACAGATAGAAAAGTAATAAACACAAAAAGCATAACAAAACCTAAGGTATGCGAAACCGTCTCTGTATCTAAGTTACGTGAATTGAGGTTCACGCGGTCTATATAATTAGGTCTAAAGGTTTTAGTGATTTCAAAGTGGCAGGCTTTTAGAGCTGTTAAGACACGCCCCATTTTAATACCACCAGCAGTAGCACCTGAGCAACCCCCAATAAACATGAGTGCGATTAAAATAATAATCGTATAAATAGGCCAAGCTTCGTAATTTTCTAGCCCAAATCCAGTCGTTGAAGCAATGGAAACGACCATGAATAAGCAACGCCTAAGTGTTTCTAAAAAATCACCCCCTAATTGCGTATGGCTCATTTGATAAACACCAATACTAATAATAACTGTGGCCACTATAAGTAAGACAAAGAGGCTAAATGATTCTTCTTGGAAGAAAAACTGCTTCCATTTGCGTTTAAGTAGCAACGTATAAATAAGAAAATTAAAACTACAAAGTAACATAAACAACGTGATCCACAGTTGAATGGCCCAAGCATTATCCCAGCTGTCATAATAAGCAATACTTTCATTGTGCGGGCTAAAACCACCTGTAGAAACAGTGGTAAACGCATGGCAAACTGCATCAAAAGGGCTTAGCCCCATTGCCAGCAGACCAAGAATACAGATAATAGTTAGTATGAGGTAAATTTTGAGGAGCAGCCAGGCAGCATCTTTGATGCGAGCTGTGCTACTGTGAGTCACTTCAAATGAAGATTCATGCTGAAATAAAGATTTACTGCCTACACCAAGGGACGAGAGTACAGCGACAAATAAAACAAGAATACCTACACCTCCCAGCCATTGAGTAAGACTGCGCCAAAGTAAAATTTCTTTAGGCCATAAACTTAAGTCTGTAATGACCGTAGAGCCAGTGGTGGTAAACCCAGAAAAAGACTCAAAGATAGACTGGGCAAAGCTTAGCGGCTGCTCGACTGGGCACAACCAATAGGGGAAAGCACCTATGATTCCACAAACAATCCAACCAAGGCCGACAATGGTTATGGCTTCTTTGCGTAACACATGTTTTTTCTTGAGTTTAAAACAGAAGAAAAAAGTCACACCTAGTACAAATGCGCCGATACTACTCCATTCTAAAGCCTTCATGCCAAGACCCACTTGCGGGTGCTCAATATTTAAAAAAGCATAAACAAGTGTCGAGCTCATAGCCAATCCCATGAGCATCATGAGCGCTCCTAGAATCTTGAGGATAAACCTAAATTTCATAATTAGAATTAGGGGCTACTATGCCTTAAAAATTTTTAAAAAAGCTTTGAGAGCCGGCTTTTCGACAAGCGCATGGATAGTCTGGCCTGCTTCTAATAGAGAATCAGCGTGTGGTACTTGTGATTTTTTATACTTAGTAATACCTAATAAAACAACACCTTGAGGCCATTCAATTTGCTGGACTTGTTGTTGGTCGAGTTGTGACCCTTGAGGGATATCAATTTCGATGAGGTCATTACCTTGAATTTGATGACTGACAAAATAAGCTTTATCAGTGATGTATTTTTGCACTTCTTTTGCGGTGATTTCTTTAGGACTCACTGCTGCAATAATACCAAAGTTTTTACCTTGGTTGCGTACTACATTGGCATAATCAGTACGATGAATAAGGGTTAAACATTGCTTAGCACCGAGGGTGCTTGCCTGCAAACAACTCATCAAATTGTCTTCATCATCGCCACTCATGGCGATGAAAAAATCAGTTTCGTCTATTTGCTCTTCTTTGAGTTCTTCAGCAATAGTTCCATCAATACGAATAATAGAGGTAGACGCCAGAATTTGGACTAGTTCATTGGCACGCTCTAAATCTTTTTCGATGAGTTTAACCCTAATATTTTTTAGGTTTTCAATCATTTGAGCCAGCGATAAGCCATACTCTCCACCACCAAAAATAATCACATTGATGGTTTTATCTGCTCGGGTGCTTTTATGCAGAAGCTTAGCTAATTTAGTTAAATCTCTTGGTTCACCTACAATAGTAGCAATATCATCAGCCTTTAAAATGCTGTTGGCATGTGGCACAAATGACATGCCGTCACGACAGACTGAAGCAATAAGCGTATTATCGACTCTTTTTAAATCTCCGAGTCTAGCATTAGCCCAAGGACTGGATTCATTGATAGAAATTTGTTGGAGCTCAATTTCACCTTTAGCGAGTTCTTCGACTTGAATGGAATCTGGATTGCGCACATGTTTGGCGAGTTCAATAGCAGCAAAACGTTCTGGTGAAAAAATAATATCAACATCAAAATGTTTTTGATAATTAAACAGCCACTCTTCTCTTTGTACAGAAGGCTCAACACGGCATAAAGCTTTTTTAGTGCCCATAGATTTAGCTATAGAGCAAGCCACCAAATTGAGACTAGTATCGGGAGTTAAAGCAATAATAATATCCGCAGTGGCAGCGCCTGCATCAGCCAAAGTGCTCGCATTAGTACAGTGAGCATGCATCACCCTAGCATCTAAAATAGACTGCAGGAGCTTCACTTTGTTCTTATCAATATCCATAACACAAATGCTATGCCCTTGAGAAGAAAGCTGCTTAGCTAGATAAGAGCCGATATCACCAGCCCCAATAATAATGATTTGCATAACTAAGTGGCACCATAAGGATCTTAAGGTTCCTTAAGTGCATGATATTACTTTATAAAGGTGTGTTAGTAGAGTAATTAAGCCATGAGGTAATGGCTCCATCTCTAATTAAAGCTTTTGCTTTGACAGTTTGAGTCCCAAAGATACCTCCTTGTTTACGATAGGTAACGAGACCTACTTGGTAAATTTTTTCTTCAAAAATAAAAGGCTCATCTACAGCGAAATCCTGAATTTCATTACCTTGAAAAGCGGCAACATTACTGGACTCAGCTGTAATAAGGGCTATAATTTCTTCATCACTAATCTCTTTGCTCAGACCGATGAATAGAGGTTCTAATGTTTTGGGCTTACCTGATTCTGTCATGCCAAACAGAGGAATTTTATCCAGATAAACAAAATCTGTTTTCTTTGGTTTTGGAGCAGGTTTTTCCACTTTAGGCTCTTCTTTTTTAACTATCTTAAGCTCTTCCTTTTTAATCTTTTTAGGTTTTTCTACTTTAGGCTTATTTACCACTACTACAGGCTTTTGAATAATAGAGCTCTCCAAAAATGGATAGCCTAAATAGCCAGCAGCAAATAGAATAGCGCAAACAACAATGCCTGTGAAAAATGATTTCATAACTTATAAGGGCATTTTATAAACCTAAAGTTTGAGAAAATCAACCTTAATGAGCTTCTAGCCAATTTATGCCCATGCCAAACTCGGCTTTAATCGGGATTTCGTTAGGTAGTTGCATGGACTCTTCCATAATTTTAGCTAGCACCTTAGGTAATGTATCAGCCTCACTAGGGTGTAAGTCAAAAATCAGTTCATCATGAATCTGCAGGAGCAACTGTGATTGACAGTTATTTTCTTTGAGATAGGCATGAATATCAATCATCGCCATTTTCATCATATCTGCCGCGGTGCCTTGAATCGGCATATTAATCGCTGCACGCTCAGCCATTTTTCTATCCATACCATTACTGGCATTAATTTGAGGCAAGTAACGTCTGCGTCCCCAATAAGTCTGAACATAACCTGTTTCTCTCGCTTTTACTAAAAGCTCATCTAGACAGGTTTTAACCGCAGGAAATGCTTCCCAATAGGTATTAATGAGTTCCTTGGCGTCTTTGAGTGCTAATCCATCTAAGCGTTGGGTCAGTCCAAAAGCGGAGATACCATATAAAATACCAAAGTTAACCACCTTGGCTTGACGACGCATCGCTCCTGTAACATCAGCATCATCAACTTGATAAATTTTCGCTGCAGTGGCGGTATGAATATCTTTGCCTTGGACAAAAGCTTCTTTTAGAGAGGCGTCACCTGATAGAGCTGCCATAACGCGCAACTCAATTTGTGAGTAATCAATAGAGAGGAGTTGATGCCCTGCGTGATTAGCCACAAAAGCTTTGCGGACACGACGCCCTAATTCGGTGCGCATAGGGATATTTTGCAAATTAGGGTCACTGCAAGACAGTCGCCCAGTACTCACTAAGAGTTGGTGGAAATGCGCATGCACACGTTGCGTTTTAGGATGTAGGTGTTTGGGTAGGGCCTCTACGTAAGTGCTGAGTAATTTCTGATACTCTCGGTAATCAAGAATAGCAGGGATAACAGGGTGCACAGATTTAAGGCTTTGCAACACAGATTCATTGGTAGAATACTGACCTGTCTTGGTTTTTTTGGGCTTGGGTTCAATGCCTAATTGGTCGAATAAGAAATAGCCTAATTGTTTAGGCGAATTGAGGTTGAGAGGCTCATCGCTATACGCTTGGATAATGGCACTATCAGACTCTAGTTTAGAAGAAATCTCAGCTTTGAGTTCATTAAGGATATCTAAGTTCAGGCTGATTCCTTCATTTTCCATAGCTGCCAAGGCAGGCATAAGGGGCATTTCAATATGGTAGAATACACGATCAAGCTTGGTAGCTTGGATTTTTTGCTCGAGTTGCAGTTTTAAATCTAACATTAAATCAGATTTTTCACCACACAGCTTAGCGAGAGTTTGGCTATCCCATATGAGCGGAGCTTCATCATTCGTTGCCGCTCCCTCAAATAAATTTAAGTTAGATTCTTGGGCGGCTTGCAAATCTGGTTTTTGTAAATCAAGGGTGCTTGAATCAAGCATGTGATAATCGCAATGCTTTTCCACTAATGCGTGCAGAGCTTGTTGAGGTTTAGGGGTTTCCGGCTCTAATAACTGTTGTGCTAAATGCAGGTCAAATAAGCTTGGTAGGTCAGGCAGGCTAACTTGGCTCTGTTTTGCCCAATAAGTCAGATAACTGATAAAGCCTTTGAGATGGTAGCCAATGAGTACCGCTTGCTCCTCTCTTGCCCATTGTATCAGATATAAATACACGTCTAAACTAGGTTTATGTAGGTATAAGCTTTGGCGAGGACTAATACTTATAGATACTCCAAGTAAAGGGGCATTAGTATCGAGGCGTTTGAGAGCCTCTTGAGAAGCTTGATTTGCGTGAGGGTCTTGCTCCCAGATAGGCACTAAACTGATATGCTTAGGTTGTTTGAATAATACCGCTTGCTCAGAAGCTTTTTTTAGGAAGAGGTGTAGTTGTTTTTCTAAAGTTTCTGCATCAAAATTCTCACAATTTAGAGATTGATAATTAGTTTGTCTGCTTTCAAAGTTATTCACTTTGACGGGCTTGACTGAATCTAGAGCCTCTGCCCTTGTCGACTCTTCGGCAAATTCTAGTAACTTGTTGGTGAGTTGTTTAAAGCCTTGTTGATGTCCAAATTCAGCAATTGGTTTGGCCTCGACAGGGTTGAGACGATAACTATTTAGGTCTAAATCAACCTCAATATCAGTCCAGATGCGCACTAATTTTTTGTACAAAGCAAGCTTATCTTTTTGCGCTTCTACATTTTCTTTTTGCTTACCTTTAAGTTTATCAATATTAGCGACCACTCCCTCAACACTTTTGTACTCATCAATGAGCTTGATAGCTGTTTTTTCACCAATACCTGAAACACCGGGAATATTATCTGCGGCATCACCAGCCAAAGCCAGAATATCAATAAGTTGGCGTGGTTCCTCAATTTGCCATTTGGCGCACACATCAGCCACATCCATGACTTCAGCGGCAATTTTTCCTTTGGCGGGGCGCCACAAACTAATTTTATCAGTCACACACTGAGCAAAATCCTTATCCGGAGTCACCATATAAAACTGAATATCCTCATTTTGTTGCGAAATTTGATGAGCCACACTACAAATCAAATCATCTGCCTCATAGCCATCGCGCCTTAGTAATGGCATATCTAATACCTCAGCGAGCTCAATAGCTAATTTAATACAAAGGCGTAAATCATCAGGCATCGCCTCACGCTGAGCCTTATAAGCAGGAAAATCAGTATGACGCT
>Ga0209533_1000214_pt1 | contig 55471 bp, 57 predicted proteins | sample COG_04_FD_184748 | JGI IMG/M metagenome (GOLD analysis project Ga0209533, IMG submission 184748) | Pelagic Microbial community sample from North Sea - COGITO 998_met_04 (SPAdes) (version 2) | ecosystem: Environmental > Aquatic > Marine > Neritic zone/Coastal water | place: Helgoland, sampling...
ATGGCGGTGGGATAGGGATTCGAACCCTAGATAGGCTATTAACCTATGCCAGTTTTCAAGACTGGTGCATTCAACCGCTCTGCCATCCCACCTTATTCTTTTGTCAAAAGCTGATTTTGAATCAAGGCGCAGATTATACCGCGCCTTTCCTCGGTGACAAGCTAGAATTGCTATTCTGGTGCAATTTCTTTTGCTTTTTCTTCAGCTTTGCGTTTTTGTCGCGGATCATTGGATGCTCGCGCCACAGTTTCAGTCTTTTCTTTTACCTCAAGAGGGGCGTTTGATGTTGCTGGCGCACCTTTTTTGGAAGCTCGACCTTCTGAGCTGACTTCTACCTTAGCGGTTGCCTTGGGCTTCTTCCTTGGATCATTACTGGCTCGGGCAACCGTCGAGTTGTCGTTTGTTGAAGACTCTGACTGTTCTGCTTTGGCTTCAGCAGGTTTAGCCTTTGGCTCAACTTTGGCTTTGGCTTTGGGCTTGGCTTTTGCCTTTGCCTTTGCCTTTGGCTTGGCTTTTGGTTTGGCCTCTGTTTCAACTTCAGTGCTTGCTGCCTCGGGGCTGCTGCCTTCTGTCGCTGCTGCTGGTTTTGGCTTGGTGGCTCGACGTTTACGTTTTGGCTTAGCTTCTGTGTTAGCTCCATCAGTTGATGCAGCATCAGTACTAAGCTTGCTTTCTACAGGCTTTGCTTCTGTATCGCTAGCAGCTGATGCATTTTCATCAGTTTTAGCCGCAGCGGGACGTCTACGACGTTTTGGAGCTGCTTTAGGTTTAGCTTCTTCAGCAGGCGCAGCTTGAGGTGCTTTGTCTTCTGTTGGCTTAACTGGTGCATCAGAAGTGGCCGTATCAACTGCTTGCTGATCATTTTTATTTTCAACTAACTCTTGCGGAACATCCTGACGACGTCTGCGTCTACGTGGGCCGCGCTTACGATCATCTGGTCTACGCTGAATACCACTCTCATTTTTGCTGTTAGCAGTGTTTTCAGCCGCTTCTGCAGGTTTGTTATTGCTGTCCTTTTTAACCTGATCATTTTTTTGATTACGCTGATTACGATTTTTAGAACGATTATCATTCTGACGTTGATCATTGCGATTATCTTTGTTGTTAGAGTTTTCAGATTTACCCTGATCATTTCGATCACCACCACGTCGTGACTGATTATCATTGTTGCGGCGTTGATTGTTTTGCTTGCCGCGTCGCTGTTGCGAACCGCGCCTGTTATTAGGGCGAGATTGCTTTTTAGACGCTTTCTCTTTGTCTTCTTCGCTATCACCAAACATGCTGTTCCATAAACGCTGAACAAGACCTGTTGGCTTTTTAGTCACCTCTATCTGTGGGGCAGGGACGTTGGGCACAATTGTCTTAACGGCCGGCGTAGGTAAGGTTTGTACAGTTTGAGTACCTTCAGCTTCAACGGTTAAATCTGGCTTGCTAATTTCATTCGCCATTTTATAGCTGAAATCTGAGTCATCATCGTCCTGAGTTCGAATTCTAACCACTTCGAAGTTAGGAGTTTGCATTTCAGAATTGGGTAGCACGGTAATCTTAATAGTATTTCTAGTTTCAATACTGGTGATTTCACTGCGTTTTTCGTTGAGCAAGAAGGTCGCTACAGAAATTGGCACAATGGCTCTAATCTCGCGGCTGTATTCTTTTTGCGCTTCTTCTTCCACCAGTCTAAGAATAGAAAGGGCAAGTGATCTGGTACCACGAATAGTGCCTTGACCTTTGCAGCGCGGGCAGACTTTAGACATGGTTTCTTCAAGTGATGGACGCAGTCTTTGACGAGACATTTCCATAAGCCCAAAGCGCGATATACGACCCACCTGAACTCTTGCGCGATCAATTTCTAAGGCATCACGCATTTTGTTTTCAACAGCTTTTTGATGACGGCTATTCAACATATCAATAAAGTCGATAACAATAAGACCACCCACGTCACGCAGTCGTAATTGACGAGCAATCTCTTCTGCAGCTTCAAGGTTGATGTTATAGGCTGTCTCTTCAATATCACCGCCTTTAGTAGCGCGGGATGAGTTGATATCAACTGATACCATGGCTTCAGTTATATCGATAACGATAGAACCGCCAGAGGGTAGTGATACTTCACGTTCAAAGGCTGTTTGAATTTGATTTTCAATTTGGTAGCGATTGAATAGCGGAATTTCATCCTGGTAAAATTTAATCTTGCTTTTGAAGTCAGGCATTACAGTGCCGATAAAGGCTGCGGCTAATGCGTAAGCGTCTTCATTATCAATAATAACCTCGCCAACATCATGACGCAGGTAGTCGCGAATAGCGCGAACAATCACATTACTTTCTTGGAATAAGAAGTGGGGTGCTTTTTTATTCTTGGCTTCATCGGTAATGGTACCCCAAAGCTGTAATAGATAATCCAGATCCCACTGTAGTTCTTGAGCAGCGCGGCCAATACCGGCCGTTCTTACGATAGCGCCCATACCTTCAGGTATTTCTAGTGTTCGCATAGCTTCTCGCAACTCTGCGCGATCATCACCTTCAATACGTCTTGAGATACCACCAGCACGCGGGTTGTTGGGCATTAGGACTAAATAGCGACCCGCTAAGCTAATAAAGGTCGTAAGCGCCGCACCTTTTTGGCCGCGCTCTTCTTTTTCCACCTGGACTAATACTTCTTGGCCTTCTTTGATGGCATCAGCGATGCGAACACGTCCGCCGTCAGAGCTATTCTTCTTGAAATATTCTCTTGAAATTTCTTTTAGTGGAAGGAAACCGTGACGCTCAGCGCCGTAATCGACGAAGGCAGCTTCAAGGCTGGGTTCTACGCGGGTTATTTTACCCTTGTAGATATTAGATTTTTTTTGTTCTCTAGTTCTGTTTTCAATATCTAGATCGTAAAGTCTTTGACCATCGACCATTGCAACACGCATTTCCTCAGTATGAGATGCGTTAATTAGCATACGTTTCATATAAACACCTTAATAATTAAAGCGATATAGCAACGACTGGGGGATCAGAGAGGGTAAGCCAGGAAAGGGCTTATAAGGGCTGTAGCGCCTATGGTAGGGCATCAAGCACTTGTTGGTGCTGTACTCAAAGCTGCTGTAGTTAACTGTAACAGCGCTTTATTGAGTTCTATCTTGTTAAGATAAACTTATACCATATTCCGGCTAGGAGCCGACCTGAAAGGTTTTTTGCCAAATTAAATAGATTGAGTCAAAACCTTTCTTTAACATCTTGGTGACTGCCTAAGCTTATTCGCTTCTTAGTGGCGTCGTTTTCCGATGTTTTAAATCTCTTTTTCACCAGCTGAGCTTTATCAGCTTGTATTTAGGTTGTCTCCCAACTTGGTGGCAAACAACAATAATTCTTTCTTAAATTTACGTTAATCTTTCAGTGGTTTTAGCCATTAATGGACTTAAAAGTACTGAAATCAACGGCATAGTAGCAATGATAGGCCATATCTTCAATGAATCCTTACTTTATTAGGGCTTTATTGGCCTAAAAGGCTGTTTTTAGTGGCTTTTCTTAGTTCAAACACTGTTTTTTGAGCAAATTGTTTAGGTTTATTTATGAATTATGCCGCAAGTGGCGGTATAATTTGCCGCTTAATTCTTCAAAATAAGTCAAACCATTGCAAACTACCGATAAAAATAATCCCTTTGATGCCGTAACCTATCATGAAGTTGACGCAGAATACGCTGGCCAGCGATTAGATAATTTTTTAATAAGGCTGCTCAAGGGCGTCCCTAAGTCGCGTATTTATCGCTTATTGCGAAAAGGCGAGGTTCGGGTCAATAAGGGTCGAGTGAAAGCGGATACGCGCCTTGCTACTGGTGACGTGATTCGTGTAGCACCGATTAGAGTTTCTGATAATTCCTCACAAGGTATGCCAGGCCGTCAAATGCGAGTGCGTCTTAACGAAAGTATTATCTTTGAAGATGATGGATTAATTGTTATTGATAAACCTAGCGGTATGGCGGTCCATGGTGGGAGTGGGGTTTCCTTTGGGGTTATTGAGGGTCTTCGTGCAGATCGTCCTGAGGCTAAATTTTTAGAGCTTGTTCATCGATTAGATCGTGATACCTCGGGTTGCTTAATGTTAGCCAAGAGTCGAGCGGGTCTGGTTGATTTGCAAAAACAGCTACAGCAAAACCATATCAAAAAATCTTATCAGGCACTGGTAAAAGGAAAGTGGCCTAAAGGTAAGTCCACCATCAATGCGCCCCTTAAGAAGAATACGTTAGCTTCTGGTGAACGAATGGTGCGTGTTGACGTGGAGGGAAAGGCATCAGTCACGCATTTCTCTGTTGCCAAGCTATACAAGCAGGCCTCATTGCTGAATATTCGCTTAGAAACCGGTAGAACTCACCAGATTCGTGTGCATTGCCAGTTTTCTGATCAAGCCATAGCAGGGGATCCAAAATACGGTGATCAGGAATTTAATCAGCTGGTAAAAGGCTTTGGTTTGAAGCGCCTTTTCCTTCATGCCAGCTGTCTTGAGTTTAAGCATCCAATATCTAATGTAAGAATGAAAGTCGAAGCACCATTGCCCGGCGACCTACAAAATATTCTGGATAAGCTAGACTAATAAAATGAATCATAACTATAAACTGATAATTTTCGACTGGGATGGCACATTGTGCGATTCTGTCACTACCATTTCGACCTGTATTCAGCATGCAGCTAAGCAGCAAGGGCTTTCTGTGCCAAGCTTTGCCGAGGCCTCAAATATTATTGGCTTAGGGCTTAAAGAGGCGGTATCTTTCTTATTCCCTGATGCCGATGATCAGGTGATTGCTGGGGTTGTGCAAAGTTACTCTGATTATTATCGTCAAAAAAATGCCGGCCCCACCGATTTCTTTCCTCATGTGCTCGACGTGTTGGATGAGCTTAAGCAGTCTGGTTATCTGATTGCCGTGGCAACGGGTAAAAGTCGTGCCGGACTTAATAGGGCGTTTGTCGCTTCGAATATTGAAGACCTGTTTGATGATTCTCGCTGTGCAGATGAAACTGCCTCAAAACCCAATCCGCTAATGCTTGCCGAATTGCTAGAAAAGTTCGAAGTGACTGCTGATCAGGCGCTTATGGTGGGTGATACGGAATTTGATTTGGACATGGCGCAGCAGATTAATATGCCAAGATTGGGTGTTAGCTATGGTGCTCACGCTAAAGATAGGCTATTAAAGTTTGAACCAGTTGCCTGTATTGACTGCTTTTCTGAGATTAAAAAATACATATAAAACAATCGATTATCATAGTTTTATAAACCTATATATTTAAATATTTATTTCTTGATTACTCAGTATTTTACGTACAAGTATAAGCGGCAGCCCAATTAAGCAGGTCGGATCGTTACTTTTAATTTGGTCAAATAAACTAATACCAAGACCTTCCGATTTAAAGCTGCCCGCACAGTCATAGGGCTGTTCTTTTTCTAAGTATGCTTTAATGTCAGTATCAGAAAGTTGTCTAAAAATAACCTCGGTAGTACTCATTTCAGTGATTTTTGTAATAGTGCCGTTAGACGATTGCTTTGCTAATGTAACGCCACAATGAAAATAAACGCTTTTACCTGATTGAAACTGTAACTGTTGATATGCTTTTTCATAATTGCCTGGTTTTTCTAATATCTTGTTCTCTACTGAACCCACTTGATCAGCGCCTATAACCCATGAGTCAATGTTTAAAGTAGCTATTGCGAGTGCTTTTTGCTCAGAAAGCCGCTTCACTAATTCTATGGGTAATTCGCTGGCTAAGGGGGATTCATCAATGTCGGCTGATACAGCTGTAAACTTTATGCCCAGCCGTTCAAATAATGATATTTTGTACCTAGATGATGATGCCAGTATTAATTGTTCACTCATGGGTTACTTTCTCAGCAGGTTAATTAATGTTGTTGTGGCTATTTTAAGCATTTTTCTTTGACTATTCACAGCCTTAACCCTATTATGCGCGCCTAACTTAATACCGTCGAAGACTATGTCACTGCCGACTCAAATAGATCCTCGGAAATTAGCGTTGCAGGGAATCACCTTAGAAGGTGAATTTTTTGCAAAACATCTTCCAAGGTTAAGCGCATCAGTTGAAGCTGTTAACAGCTCCCTGAGTGCTACTTTAGAGTTTACCCGTGATCAGTCTAGGCAGCCTTTAGTGAAGGGTGAAGCCAAGATTTCTGTTGATGTGATTTGTCAGCGTTGTCTAGACCCCATGAGTATTGAGATTAAAGCAGCTATTGCTTTGCAGGTTATTTGGTCCGAGGATCGTATAGCTAATGTATCACCCGACTATGAGCCCTGGATTGTGGTTGATAAAATAGCTGATTTAGCGGTTGTGTTAGAGGACGAGCTATTACTGGCTCTGCCCATTGTGAATTATCACAACCCAGGTGAATGTACAGGTAATGCCGTTGTTTCAAAGGCTACTATTACTAATGATGATGAGGAGGCTGTCGCTGATAGCCCCTTTAGTGTTTTAAAGCAGCTTAAGCACTAGCTGCTGTTTAATTGATAAGGAGAGTACCCCATGGCTGTTCAAAAAAGTCGAAAAACTCGTTCAAGACGTGGTATGCGTCGTTCGCACGATGCACTAACTTCAGCAACTGTATCTACAGATGCTACTAGTGGTGAAAAGCACCTTCGTCACAATGTGACTGCCGATGGTTTTTATCGTGGTCGCAAAGTGGTTGAATCTGACGCTGAATAATTCTGCGGTCTTGTGACCATGGATGTAAAAATCTCCATAGATGCTATGGGCGGTGATTTCGGCCCTGAAGTCACTATGGAGAGTCTCAAGCAAGTTCTTGGCTCGAGCCTTGATGTTCGTGCCTCTGTCTTCGGTGATAGCGCTGCCCTTCGTTCTTTGATTGATGGCACTTTCCCTTCTGATCTTCTATCAAGAGTTGATATTGTCCACTGTGACACAGTTGTTGATTGCGACGATAAACCTTCTATAGCACTTCGTACCAAGCAGGATTCCTCAATGGGTCAAGCCCTGAGTGCTGTGGCCTCGGGGAATTCACAAGCCTGTATTAGCGCGGGTAATACCGGTGCCTTAATGGCTTTAAGCTTACTTTATTTAGGCTTGCTCCCTGGTATTTCTCGTCCTGCTATCTGTGCTGAGATTCCTACGGCCTTGGGTAATAAGCTTATGCTCGACCTGGGTGCCAATGTTGATTGCACTGCCGATCAATTGCACCAGTTTGCGCTATTGGGTGCCTTAACTGCCAATTTAGCCCTTGATATCGATAATCCGAGCGTACGTTTACTGAATGTGGGTTCTGAGTCAGGAAAGGGCAATAAATTAGTTCAGGCAGTGTCTCAGTTACTTGATGATGACAGTTCGATTAACTATCAGGGTTTTGTTGAGGGCGATGGTATTTTTCTTGGCCAAGCCGATGTAATTGTCTGCGATGGCTTTAGTGGCAATGTGGCTTTAAAAGTAGGCGAGGGGGTAGCTAAACAGCTAAGTCAGCAATATGCTCAAAAACCCACTCAGGGTATTCAGTCCAGTTTTTTGCGGTTCTTTTCAAATTTGCTTTCGTCAGGCTTTAATTCTTCGATACAGCCATCGCTATTTAATGGAGCCTATTTACTGGGTGTGAATGGGGTTGTGGTTAAAAGTCATGGCGCTGCTGATGTGGAAGGTTTTACTGCTGCCTTAAACAGAGGTATCAATGCTGCGCGTCATCAGTTACCGAAAGCTTTAGCACCCATTTTAGAAAAACAACATCAATAAAATTTAATTATTTAGAGAATTTTACTTATGAGTCACATTGCATTTGTCTTCCCCGGTCAGGGTTCGCAAAAAATTGGTATGCTTTCTGAGTTAGCTCAAGATCATGCACTTATCAAACAGACGTTTGATAAGGCTTCGGATGTCCTGGGCTATGATATGTGGGATCTTATTCAGCAGGGTGAACAGGAGCACATAAACCTCACTGAGCGCACTCAGCCCATTCTGCTTGCTTCTAGCGTTGCTATTTGGCGTTTGTGGAATGAGCATAATGGTGCCCAGCCCAGCCAGATGGCTGGTCACAGTTTGGGTGAATGGTCGGCTTTGGTTTGTTCTGGTGTAGTTGATTTCGCTGATGCCTTAAAGATTGTTCGTGCTCGCGGTCAGTTTATGCAACAGGCTGTGCCTGTGGGTAAGGGCGCAATGGCAGCTATTATTGGTCTTGAAGATCAGGCTATTTTGGATGCTTGCTCAGACGCTCAGAGCTTGGGTGTGGTTGATGCAGTGAATTTTAATGCTCCGGGTCAGGTGGTTATTGCGGGTTCTAATGGGGCGGTTGAAGCGGCAATGGATGCCTGTAAGGCTGCGGGGGCAAAACGTGCATTACCTTTACCGGTCAGTGCGCCGTTTCATACCTCATTAATGAAGCCTGCAGCGGACAACTTAGCCGATTTAGTGAATTCAGTGACTTTTAGCGCACCAAAGGTGCCGGTTGTTCATAATGTTCATGCCAAGACAGAGTCTAACCCTGAAACCATTAAGGCATTAATGCTTGAACAAATTTATAGCCCAGTGAAGTGGGTTGACTGTGTTAATCAATTAAAAAACAATGGAGCCACAACCCTGATAGAATGTGGCCCAGGAAAAGTATTAAGTGGCCTGTCAAAACGTATTGATCGAGAGATATCGTCTTTAGCCACGGATAACGTCGCTGATTTTACTGCTGCGTTAGAAATTAAATAGTCTTAAGGAGTCCTCATGACAAATGAAAATAAAGTATGCCTAGTGACTGGAGCAAGCCGAGGTATTGGTGCTGCTATTTCAGATCAGCTAGGTATTCAAGGTTATACCGTTATTGGTACTGCGACATCGGAGTCTGGTGCGGAAAAAATTGATCAACGATTTAAGGATCAGGATATTGAGGGTGCTGGAATGGTGCTCAATGTGACTGATAGCCAATCAATTAGTGATCTACTTGAGCAGGTGGGTGAAAAATATGGTGCGCCTACCGTGCTTATTAATAATGCGGGTATCACCAAAGATAACCTTTTACTGAGAATGAAAGATGATGAGTGGTTTGATGTTATTGATACCAATCTCTCTTCAATTTTCCGTCTTTCTAAGGCTTGTTTAAAGCCAATGACTAGAGCTCGTTGGGGACGTATTGTTAACATTAGCTCGGTAGTGGGTTCTATGGGTAATGGCGGCCAAACTAATTACTCTGCCACTAAAGCCGGTGTTGCTGGCTTTGCTAGGTCCTTGGCTAAAGAAATTGGCTCTAGAGGAATTACTGTTAATACCGTAGCGCCCGGTTTTATTGCCACTGATATGACAAAAGATTTATCGGATGCCCATAAAGAAACTATGCTTAGTCAGGTGCCTTTAGGGCGATTGGGTGATCCCAATGAAATCGCTTCGGTTGTTTGCTTTTTAGTGAGTGATTCAGCAGGCTATATTACTGGCGAAACTATCCATGTAAATGGTGGAATGTACATGGCTTAGTGACCAAATATCACTAAAATGTAATTTTTTTTGTTTGGTGCACTAGTATTTTAATATTTGTGAGGTAAAATGCGCGCCCAGAACATAATGATTTTCGAAATTAAGAATTTTCTTGATTTTAAATTTAAGACCTTTGAATCCTTATTAGGAGATATACAACGATGAGTAACATTGAAGAACGCGTAATTAAAATGGTTGCTGAACAGCTCGGCGTTAAAGAAGAAGATATCCAATCAACTTCATCTTTTGTAGAAGACCTAGGTGCGGATTCATTGGACACCGTAGAGTTGATTATGGCCCTTGAAGAGGAATTTGATGCTGAGATTCCGGATGAAGATGCGGAGAAGATCGGTACAGTTAAGGATGCAGTAGACTACATCCAAGCCAACGGTTAATTCCGAATACTAAAACCGCTCCCAATAGGGGGCGGTTTTTTTATGGGCGCAATATTTGTCATAATGCTCATATTTGGTTTAGATTACTTAGCTATGATGACACCTAATATTCTTTTCAACATAAATGGTCAGCCCCAACCTGTTGGCGATCTGACTATTAGCCTGTTAGATGATCGTGGGCTTGCCTATGGGCATGGTCTATTTGAGTCTATGGTCTTAACTGACGCTACCATTCCTTTACTGGGTAGACATCTGTCGCGACTGATTCAGGATAGCCAACTTATGGGTATCTCTGTGGGTAATGATGATATTGATCATTACCTTAAGGTTTTTCTTGAAACCCTATCAGCTCAAGCTATTACCTCTGGTATTGTTAAAATTATTCTCACTGCGGGTAGTGGAGGGCGTGGCTATGCTATGCCAACTAAAATCGTACCTACCCTTATTTATAGCTATACCCCGATGCCAGAGAATGTTGCCCATCAACGCGGTCAGGGTGTTGATATCAGGCTATGCAGGCATTTACTGGGAACAGGCTCAACCTTAGCTGGGGTTAAGCACCTTAACCGTCTCGATCAGGTGATGGCGAGAAGTGAATGGTCTCATAATAGATACCAAGATGGATTAATGTGCACTGAAGCTGGTGATGTAATTGAGGCAACATCAGCTAATATTTTTGTTAAAACCAAGGATGGACAATGGCTAACGCCCGTTTTAGACCAGTCCGGTGTATCAGGTGTGATGCGCGGGCTGTTAATTGAAGAAGTTTTCCCTGCCTGTGACATCAGGGTCTCTATTAAAGCGATTAACCGCGATACATTACTCGACGCTCAGCAAATCCTGCTATGTAACTCGATAAGAGGCATTCTAAGGGTTAATTCTGTGTACAGTAATGATGACCAATTATTAATGACTTTGCCCTTAGACCGACAAAGCCTTATGCTGAGCAAGACGTTAATTGAAATGTATCCTCAATATCAATGATTAATCACCTCGGTTGTCAATTTTTACGCTTTTTTGCGTTACTCATTTTAATACTCTGTGTTTTAGTTTCGTCTGTTTTTTATGTTTTAGATAGACCGCTGGACTATTTTGAGGTTCATGATACCGATCAGTATATTTTTGAGGTTACAAAGGGCGGTAATCTCAATCAAATCAGTGGTCATCTTGCCGATCAACATCTTATCGATTATCCAAAGCTACTCAAGGCTTGGGCGCTTGTTTCAAAGCAACAGAATATTAGGGTCGGTGAGTATCAGGTTGTTGTCGGTGACAGTGCGCTTACTATCTTAGATAAGCTCTCTCAGGGGCTAGTGGTCAGTCGTAGTGTTACTTTTCCTGAGGGTTGGTCTTTTAAACAATGGATTAATCATTTGGCGAGCTTTGAACAATTCGCTTATTTGAAGGATCAATCTAGCGCTGACATTCTTCAACAATCGGGGATTGATCTTGCTCATCCAGAGGGCTGGTTTTACCCTGATACCTATAATTTTACTAAGCAGGATAAGCTTACTGACATATTGGGCCAAGCTCATGCCCGTATGCAGCTTGAGCTAAAAAACGCTTGGCAACAAAAAAACCAGGAGCTGCCTTATCAGTCTTCCTATGAGGCACTTATTATGGCTTCTATTATTGAAAAGGAAACAGGTCGAGCGGATGAGCGAAGAGCCATAGCAGGGGTGTTCGTTAGACGTCTTGAAAAGGGTATGCGCTTACAGACTGACCCTACAGTGATATATGGCCTAGGTGATAATTACGATGGAGACTTGCGCAAAAAAGATCTTGTTCAGTTAACTCCTTACAATACCTACAGGATAAGTGGTTTACCACCAACTCCGATTGCAATGCCTGGCTCTGCGGCCATTAAAGCCGCGTTAAATCCTCTTCAGGGTAGCAGTTACTATTTTGTGGCCCGTGGCGATGGTAGTCATCAGTTTTCTGATACTATCGCTCAGCACGCAAAGGCGGTACGATATTACCAAATTGAAAAACGTGCATCGGACTATCAGTCTGCACCCCAATAATTCAAATAAGAGCTGGATGTTTATGAGAGGCAAGTTTATTACCATTGAGGGTACCGAAGGGGTAGGCAAAACCACCAATATTGAATTTATTAAGCAGTGGTTAAGTCAGCAATCGATTCCTTTTGTAAACACTCGTGAGCCCGGTGGTACACCGCTAGCCGAAGAAATAAGACAGTTGCTACTGGCTAACAGAGATGAAGCGGTTTGCAGCACAGCTGAATTATTGATGATGTTTGCCGGAAGAGCTCAGCATATAGAGCAGCTTATCGAGCCTCAGTTAGCATCTGGACACTGGGTACTCTGTGACCGTTTTACCGATGCAACCTATGCCTATCAAGGCGCAGGCCGCCAGATGGGCAATCAATTGATCTCTACCCTTGAGACCATGGTGCAGGGGGAAATGCGTCCAGACCTCACTTTAATATTGGATATTTCTGTAGAACAGGGCCTTGAGCGCGCTGGTCAAAGAAGTGAGCCGGATCGTTTTGAATTAGAGCAGACCGATTTTTTTAATCGTGTTCGCCAAGCTTATTTGGCTATGGCCAACGATCAGCCTCAGCGCTATAAAATTATTGATGCTTCACTGCCTTTGGCAGAAGTTCAGCAACAGATTTCTGACGTACTTGAGCAGTTTATGCAACAGCAGAAAAAGGCTTAGCCCCATGGCATCTGCTGCATATTTACCCTTACCCTGGCAAACAGAATTTTGGTCGCTATTTGATCGACGTATTTCTGAGCAACGGCTACCTCATGCCTTAATGATCAATGCCCTCGATGGCATAGGTGCTAAGGAGTTGGCTAAGGCCATGGCCTATCGTTTACTTTGTTTACATGTCGAACAGGGCAAGCCCTGTGGGCGCTGTAAGGCTTGTCAATTAATTACCGCGGGCACACATCCGGATCTTTTTGAAATTCAACCGGAGGAGCAGGGTAAACCCATAAAAATCGATCAGATTCGAAAACTCTGCGTAAGTGTTGCTAAAACAGCCCAACAGGGCGGTTGGAAAGTGGTTGTAATCGCACCTGCTGAGGCTATGAATATAGCCGCTTCTAATGCCTTACTTAAGAGCTTAGAAGAACCAGAGGCTAATACCCTAATGATTTTGGTGTCTCATCGTCTTAGCCGTGTTCCAACCACGGTTCGTAGTCGTTGTCAGATTGAGTCTTTGCTGCCACCCTCGCATGACATGGCGCTTAGCTGGCTATCTGAAAATAATACCCATGGGGACATTGATGTAAACGAAGTGCTAACCATTGCCAATGGTCAGCCTATGTTGGCTCTGGACTATATTCAATCTGGCGGCCTCGAACATCTAAAACATGTTGAGGGTTTGCTCGATAAACTTCGTCATTCAGCAGAAAGCCCCTTAGCGGCAGCTCAGGCCTGTCAGAAGTACCGTCCTGAGGATGTGATTACTTGGATGCTTGGCTATGCTCATCGTTTAATAGTTGGTGAACTTAAGAATAACCCCAATCCTGCACTGTTTAATTTTACTGATAAATTAATCACGGCAAGATCTTGGCTTTTATCCAGTTCTACTTTAAATACTCAGTTACTTTGGGAAGAGTTATTTATAGAATGGACTCAAATATTTCAAAAGCGTTAATTTCAAATAGATTGAAGGTATAGCATGCTCGTTGACTCTCATTGTCATCTAGATCGTTTAAAACTTGCCGATAGAGAAGGCGGTCTCGAAGCAGTTATTGCCGACGCGCAGGCCCGTGGTGTTTCCAATTTATTAACGGTTGCTGTGGATTTAGAAAGCTCTCAATCTTTAACCGAAATAACAGCCAAATATAATCATATATATTCTTCTGTTGGGGTTCATCCATTGCAAGATGAACAGCAACCCATGCCTAGTGTTGAGCAGTTAGTAGCTTTGGCGCAAAACTCTAAGGTTGTGGCCATAGGCGAAACTGGACTAGATAATCACTACAGTGCTGAATCCTATGATTGGCAACATGAAAGCTTTATTAATCATCTTTTGGCCTCCAAAGAAACCGCCAAGCCGGTTATTGTGCATACCCGTGAGGCGCGTGAGGAAACCACTAGCTTGCTTAATCAATATGCTTCAGATTCAGCAGGCGTACTGCATTGCTTTACAGAAACTTGGGAGATGGCAAAAGATGCCATGGATCTCGGTTTTTACATTTCCTTTTCGGGTATAGTCACTTTTAAAAATGCGGGTGATTTACGTGAAGTAGTCAAGAAAATTCCATTAGATAGATTACTGGTTGAGACAGATTCGCCATGGTTGGCGCCCATTCCTTATCGTGGCAAGCAGAATGAGCCGCAGTATGTGTATGAGGTTGCTCAATGTGTGGCAGATATTAAGAATATAAGTATTGAAGAGTTGGCTGAGGCCACCACTAATAACTTTTATAAGCTTTTTCAGATTAATAAATAATTTATAAATCAAGAGATACTGTATGTCTGAACAACAGGAAAACACATCTCAGTTTGTGATTAAAACCTTTCCCGTAGGGCCCTTGCAATGTAATTGCTCGATCATTGGGGATAGGCTTTCAGGTCGCGCCTTAGTGATTGATCCCGGTGGCGATGCTGACCAGATAATGGCTTTAATTAATGAGCTCAATCTTAAGGTCACGGCAATTATTCATACTCATGCGCACCTTGATCATATTTTGGCGGCGGGTGAGATTAAAAAGGCAACCGGTGCCCCTATCTATTTGCACGAGTCAGATCAGTTTTTATGGGATATGGTGGAACAACAGTGTGCAATGTTTGGCGTACCTAGCGTATCCTTACCAGAACCCGACCAATATTTAAAGGATGATCAGGCCCTTGATTGCTGTGGTGGTGTTGCGATTCACACCCCGGGTCATACGCCGGGCTCAGTGAGCTTCTGGTTCGAACAATATAAAACCTTAATTGCCGGTGACACATTGTTCTTGGGCAGTATAGGTAGAACTGATTTGCCGGGAGGCGATTTTGATCAGATTATTACATCGATCAAAGATAGAATTTACACGCTAGATGATGATGCGGTGGTGGTTACTGGCCATGGTCCAAATACAACCATTGGAAATGAAAAAACTGCGAATGGATTTGTTCGCGCTTAAGGACTCAAAATGAAACAACAGATTGCAACAATGTTAGAGCTACAAGACAGCATGAATGCCAAGGTCAACAAGGACTGGCGTGAACAGAATTTTGAATGGTACCGTGCCATTTGGATCGAATGTGCTGAATTACTCGATCATCACGGCTGGAAGTGGTGGAAAAAACAGCAACCCGATGTCAATCAAATTGCTCTTGAGCTGGTTGATATTTGGCATTTTGGCCTAAGCCTATTGCTTCTAAAGGGTCATACCCAAGAAGCTATTTGTGATGCGGTTGTTAAAGCCTTTGCTGAAAATGAGGCCTCTGGTGATTTCGCTGAAAATCTTGAAGCCTTTACCGCCAATACATTAACCACTAAAGATTTTGATCTCAATGGTTTTGTGGGTCTGGTTAAAGGAATCAATATGCAGTTTGACCAGCTTTATATCGCCTATGTGGGTAAGAATGTTCTCAACTTCTTTCGCCAGGATCACGGTTATCAGGATGGTAGTTACCACAAGCAATGGGGTGGTAAAGAAGATAACGAACATCTGGTTGAGATCGTGGCTGTATTAGATACATCAGCGGTGACTTTTAAAGATGATCTCTACGCAGAAATGAAAGCGGTTTATGTGGACCTTTGCGGTTAAAACCTTTTTTAATAATCGCAAGGATCTTAGATAGAGTTTTTATGGTGCTTTGATGTTGGTAACACTATAATACGGCGCTGTTATAACCTGCTATTTTAGCTTCACTTACGACAAACAAATTTTTGGAGATATACTTTGACTTCACCCGTTCGTGTCACTGTTACTGGTGCTGCAGGACAGATTAGTTATTCCTTATTATTTCGTATCGCTGCTGGCGAGATGTTAGGCCCTAATCAACCTGTTATTTTACAAATGCTTGAAATCACACCTGCTCTAGAAGCGCTTAAGGGTGTTGCTATGGAGCTTGAAGACTGTGCTTTCCCATTGCTGGCTGGTGTTGTTTGCACCGATCAGGCGGAAGTAGCTTTCAAAGATTCAGAATTTGCCTTACTGGTAGGTGCGCGTCCCCGCGGCCCAGGTATGGAGCGTAAAGATTTACTAGAAGCCAATGCGGCAATTTTCTCCGCTCAGGGTAAAGCGATCAATGATCATGCTAATCCTGCGATTAAAGTCTTGGTGGTAGGTAACCCTGCTAATACTAATGCCCTCATTGCTCAGCGCAATGCGCCTAGTATCAACCCACGTCAATTTACTGCTATGACGCGTTTGGACCACAATCGCGCGATGAGCCAGATTGCTGACAAGGCGGGCAAGACCATTAACGAAGTTAAACAGATGACTATCTGGGGAAACCATTCAGCGACACAGTATCCTGACATTCATCATTCAACGGTTGATGGCAAATTAGCTATCGATTTAGTTGATCAGCAATGGTATGAAGATCAATTTATTCCAACGGTTCAACAGCGTGGTGCTGCTATTATTAAAGCCCGTGGCGCATCAAGTGCTGCTTCTGCTGCAAATGCTGCTATCGCCCACATGAATTCATGGGCTCTAGGGACAGATGCTAATGATTGGGTTAGTATGGGTGTCTACAGTGATGGTAGCTATGGAATTACTGAGGGTTTGATCTATTCATTCCCATGTACTTGCCAAGATGGCGACTGGAAGATAGTTCAAGGTTTGGTGATCAATGACTTTTCTCGTGAAAAGATGACTGCAACTGAAAATGAGCTCAATGAAGAAAAAGAGGGCGTAGCCCATCTTTTGCCATAGCGGTAAGATAGGCTAATTTAGCTAAAACGAAAGGTATTTATTATGGCATTTGCACAGGTTGGAACACAGGCTCCATCTTTAAGTTTACTTAATCAGCGTGGTAAAACTATTACCCTTGCTGACTATCTAGGTAAGAAGAATGTGGTTGTGTATTTTTACCCAAAAGCAATGACACCGGGCTGTACGGTTCAGGCCTGTGGAATTCGCGATGCTAAAAATGAATTTGCAGCGGTTGATACTGTAGTGTTAGCGGTTAGCCCTGACTCAGTTGATCGTTTAGTAAAGTTCGAGGACAAACAGGAACTTAATTTCGATCTGCTTTCAGATGAGGATCATGCAGTCACTGAAGCATTTGGTGCCTGGGGCCTTAAAAAGTTTATGGGTCGCGAATATATGGGCGTTATACGCTCAACCTTTGTGATTAATAAACAGGGTGCCATTGCCATGGTTATGGAAAAAGTTAAAACAAAAACTCATGATCAAGATGTTTTGGATTGGATTAAATCTAATCTCGAAAACAGCTAATCACTTAATTTAAAACCAGTAAAGGAAGTCTATTATGTTATTTTCTTCAAATGCTTACGCAGATGCAGCAGCTCAGGCTGAGCCAAGCCCAATTTTCACTTTCATTATGTTTGGTGGTTTATTTATTTTTATGTATTTCATAATGATAAGACCGCAACAGAAACGTCAAAAAGAACATAACAATCTTATTGGCTCTCTATCCAAGGGCGACGAAGTTGTTCTGTCCAGTGGTCTGTTAGGTAAGATTTCTAAATTAGATGATGAGTATATGGTACTTGAAGCCGGTAACGGGCAAGAACTTAAGTTCCAGCGCGTGGCTGTTCACGCAGTACTTCCGAAAGGAACCATTAAGGCTATCTAATCAACGGCCTGATATTTCAGTTTTCAAACTGGAATTGATTAAATGCCCCTGTATTTTTACTGGGGCATTTTTTTTGGTTTTCTTTTCTATCTATAATAGGTTTTAATCATTGAAAAGATTTAATAATCCTTAACAGTCACGTGGAGTAGAAACCATGTCAGTATTCGAGCAAACTATTGACGCTATTAATGCCTTGGTATGGGGTCCAATTATGCTGACCCTGCTTTTGGGTACCGGTATTTTTCTCACCATTGGTTTACGTGGTATGACAATTACCCGCATTCCCTATGCTTTTAAGCAGCTCTTAAAAGGTCGAAAAGCCAGTGGAGAGGGGGAAATAAGCCCCTTTAACGCCCTGATGACAGCGCTATCCTCTACTGTGGGTACCGGTAATATAGCGGGTGTTGCGACGGCTATAGGTATTGGTGGTCCTGGCGCTTTATTTTGGATGTGGTGTACAGCCTTAGTTGGTATGGCGACCAAGTATGCTGAAGCGGTATTAGCGGTTAATTTTCGTGAAACTGATGCGGCGGGTAAAAAGGTCGGTGGCCCCATGTACTATATTAAAAATGGTCTGGGTAAACGCTGGAAGCCCCTAGCATTTTTGTTTGCACTCTTTGGTGCTCTGGCTGGTTTCGGTTTGGCCAATACGGTGCAGTCCAATACAGTTTCTCAGGTGTTGCTTAATAACTTTCAAATTCCCACCGTTGCCAGTGGCTTGGTGATGGCCTTGTTGGTGGCGCTAGTTTTACTTGGCGGTATTCAGCGTATTGCTCAGGTGGCAGGTAAACTTGTGCCATTAATGACGGTGATTTATTTGGTTTCGACTTTACTTATCTTGTTAATGAATTTACCTGAAATACCCGCAGCATTGGTATTTATTGTGGACAGTGCCTTTAACGGTACGGCGGCTACTGGGGGCTTTGCTGGTGCCACTGTGATGTTGGCTTTACGTATGGGCGTGTCGAGAGGCATCTTTTCCAATGAATCTGGTTTGGGTTCAGCGCCAATTGCCCATGCTGCCGCGGCAACTAATAGCCCAGTAAGGCAGGGCACTATAGCTATGCTAGGCACTTTCATAGATACATTGATTATTTGCACCATGACGGGTTTAGTTTTGATAGTAACGGATGTATGGAATTCTGACCTTCAGGGTGCGGACATGACCCTGCAGGTATTTGATTCGTCACTACCTTTCGGCGGTGATATTTTGTCTCTATGTATTGCGCTGTTTGCTTTTACCACTATGCTGGGATGGAGCTATTATGGTGAACGCTGTGCTCAATTTTTATTAGGACCCAAGGTGGTTTTACCCTTTAGAGTTCTTTGGGTGGTAGGTATATTTCTGGGCACGCAAATGAGTCTTGGCTTAGTGTGGAAAATGTCAGATGCCTTAAATGGAATGATGGCGATCCCCAATCTAATCGCTCTATTGCTCTTATCGCCGGTGGTATTTAAGTTAACTCGTCAGTACTATCAACAGTCAGCTGACAATACAGTAGAAAATAAAAGTTAATCTCTATGCCTAAATCATCGCCAAAGCTTGTTATTGCTATTTCTTCAACCGCCTTATTTGATATGCGAGAATCCCACGACATCTTTGAAAAGCAAGGGATTGAGGCCTATGCGGAATATCAGCGTCAGCACGAAGACGATATCCTAGAGCCCGGTGAGGCATTTCCTCTGGCGTCCAAGTTGCTTAGAATCAATGAAAAGCTAGGCGGAGAGCCTAGGGTAGAAATAATACTCTTATCGAGAAATTCTGCAGATACTGGTTTGCGTGTATTTAACTCGATAGAGCATCATGGCTTAAAAATTACCCGAGCTGCCTTTTCCGGTGGTGACAGCCCTTATCGCTATGTTTCTGCATTCGCCTGCCATCTCTTCTTATCGACCAATGCTGCAGATGTTAGAAACGCATTAAATAATGGCATGGCGGCAGCGACCTTACTGCCGTCCCAAAGAGCGACCAAGGATTCAGAAGAATTGAGGTTTGCCTTTGATGGTGATGCAGTATTATTTAGTGATGCATCAGAGCGTATATTCAAAGAGCAGGGCTTAGATGCCTTCACTGAAAATGAAAAGAATTCCGCCCACCAACCCATGGATGCAGGACCCTTTAAAAGCTTTTTAGAGGCACTTCAGGGCTTACAGTCAGAATTCCCTACAGGTGAATGTCCTATCCGCACGGCCTTGGTTACAGCGCGAGCAGCGCCGGCCCATGAGCGTGTTGTTCGCACTTTGCGCGACTGGAATGTGCGAATTGATGAAAGCCTATTTTTGGGTGGCCTGAGTAAAGGCGATTTCTTAAAGTCATTTGCTGCGGATGTGTTCTTTGACGACCAGCAGGTTCATTGCACCTCAGCCAGTGAGCATGTTGCAACAGGACATGTGCCCCATGGGGTCGCTAATGAGATCTCGGATACTTAGCTTACAATAAAGTTAATACCCAAACCGAGAAGAATAAGGGCGATACCTGTTTGTAATAAATCACTGGGCATACGTTTTGCTAGTTTTGTGCCAAAGTGAATCGCCGGTAATGAGCCTATTAGCAGACTTGCTAGAAGGACTAAATCAACATTCCCCAAAACAATATAATGGCCTAATCCTGCAATCAGGGTCAGTGGTACAGCATGGGCAATATCCGTACCCACAATTCTAATGGTTTTAAGGTAGGGGTAAAGTAGCATTAATACCGCAGCGCCAAAGGCACCAGCACCCACTGATGATAGGGTGACAAAAACACCTAAAAATAAACCGGCAATAACCACAATAATGTCAGCAGATTTTCGATGTGTTTCGACTGCTGGGGCTTCTCTATGCTTCAAGCGTCCGCGAAAAATAATAACTATAGAGGTTAGTACTAACATAATGCCGAGACTGTGTGTAAGAATCGATTGATAGCCCGATGAGTCAGCGAACACACGGCTTAAAAAATGGGTTGTCAGTAAAGATGCTGGAATACTGCCAAGGGCAAGTAAGCCCATAATGCGCCATTCAATAGTTTTCTGGCGTGCATGAGTTACCATGCCGCCGGCTTTGGTTATAGCGGCATATAGGAGGTCTGTGCCAATCGCCACATGGTAAGGGAATCCGAATAGGATTAAGAAGGGAGTCATTAACGATCCGCCCCCCACACCTGTAAGCCCGACAGCAAGCCCAACCAGTGCTCCAGCACCAACAAAGTAGATAAATTCAATCATAAAAAAATGGCTCATTTAAGATGCTGGGTACTTTAACAATTGGCATCTATTCACAGAAAGAATAAAATTATATAGTTTTATAGCTAAATTGAATATAAACCTCTTGCTCAGCATGATTTTTGGAGTATTTTCATGAAATTACAACAGCTTCGTTATATATGGGAAGTGGCCAACCATAACCTCAATGTTTCAGCCACTGCTGCCAGTCTATATACCTCACAACCGGGTATCAGTAAGCAAATACGGTTGCTTGAGGACGAGTTAGGCGTAGAGATTTTCACGCGAAGTGGCAAGCACCTTACTAAGGTAACACCTATAGGTCAGGAAATTTTGGCGGTTGCAGGTAATATTCTTCGTGAGGTTGAAGGCATTAAGCAGCTAACACAAGAGCACAATAGCCCAACCTCTGGGAGTCTTGATATAGCCACAACTCATACCCAAGCTCGTTATGCGCTACCAAAGGTTATTGAAGATTTTATTCATCAATATCCAAAGGTAAGCTTACATATGCATCAGGGAACGCCGGTACAAATTTCAGAAAAAGCTGCAGAGGGTGCTGTCGATTTTGCAATTGCCACCGAAGCGTTAGAGCTTTTTTCAGATTTGATCATGATGCCTTGTTATCGTTGGAATCGTTGTATCTTGGTGCCAAAAGAACACCCGTTAGCTAAACTCGATACCGTTTCATTGGCTGATGTTGCTGAGTATTCTATTGTGACCTATGTGTTTGGTTTTACTGGGCGATCAAAACTTGATGAGGCCTTTGCTGAGCAAGACTTATCTGCCAACGTTGTGTTCACGGCCACCGATGCCGATGTAATCAAGACCTATGTCAGACTTGGTCTAGGGATCGGTATTGTGGCGCATATGGCGTTTGATGAGGAGGTTGATAATGATTTAGTGGCTATCGAAGCCGGCCATTTATTTGATAGCAGCGTTACCAGTATTGGCTTTAGAAAGGGCACCTATCTAAGGGGCTATATGTATGACTTTATCACCGCATTTGCGCCACATTTAACTCGCGATGTTATTGATCGGGTCATGGCTATGCCGAACAGAGAAGAACGAGAGGCGTTCTTTTCAACGCTTAATTTACCTATTTTATAGCCTAGCAGTTTTTCGCTGGTAGGCTATAAAAGAGGTATTGGAAGCTATTTAGATTCTAGATTGACTGCGTGTAGTCCACATTCTTTCTTAGTAGCTTCTTCCCACCACCATCGACCTTCACGTTCGTGTTGGCCAGGCCCAGTAGGGCGTGTGCAGGGCTCACAACCAATGCTGACGAATCCACGTTCATGGAGTTCGTTATAAGGTACTTCGAAAGCACGTATGTAATCCCATACCTGTTGCGAGGACCAATCGGATAACGGGTTATATTTGGTTAATGTCTCGCCTTCTTTAGCAAAAAATTGATCATCCTGAATAACCGGTACATTGGCTCTCGTACCTGGGCTTTGATCTTTTCGCTGACCAGTAATCCATGCATCCAATGTATGTAAATGACGACGTAGAGGCGATATCTTACGAATACCACAGCATTCTTTATGATCATCTTTGTAAAAGCTAAACAAGCCTTTTTCTTTGACCAGTGCTTCAACTGCCGCATTTTCTGGCATTACAATGTCGATATCGATATTGTAATGGTCTCTTACTCGATCAATAAATTGATAGGTTTCGGCGTGCAGACGGCCTGTATCAAGAGAAAACACCTTAATGTCAGAGCGTATTTTATGGGCCATATCAATTAGCACAACATCTTCGGCACCACTAAAAGAAATCGCAATATTATTGTGGTTTTCTAATGCATGGCGTAGTATCTGCTGAGGTGCTTTTGAGGCAAGTTCGCTTTCTATATCTGTAATATTAATTGAATCATTCATAGTTATTTTAGGCTTTAATTAACTGAATTATTAAATTCGGAAACTGTTCCGAAGACGAATATTGCAAGTTTGCCATTGTATCAAAAACCAACATTAATCGGTACAACATCTGTAGATTGAATTGTCGGTAAATTATTAAACTTACCTGCTTTAGCTAATTGCAGGTGTATCATATTTTGAGTAGAGTGCTCATACATTGTTTTGAGGAGTTATTGTGGAAATTGCTTGTTTAGATTTAGAAGGTGTATTGGTTCCTGAAATATGGATTGCGTTTGCAGAAAAAACCGGTATTGAAGAGCTGAAAAAGACCACCAGAGATGAGCCAGATTACGATGTGCTAATGCAATATCGTTTGGACCTTCTGAAGCAGCATGGTCTGGGCTTAAATGAAATCCAAGAAGTGATCGCAACACTTTCACCCTTAGAAGGCGCGGCTGATTTTGTAGACTGGTTGCGAGAGCGATTTCAGGTGGTTATTTTGTCCGATACCTTTTATGAATTTGCTAGCCCTTTAATGAAGCAGTTGGGATACCCTACATTGCTCTGTCATAAACTAGAAACTGATGCTAATGGCAATGTGGTGGATTACAAACTTCGCCAAGCTAACCCTAAGCGTCAAGCGATTGTTGGCTTTAAGAGCATGTATTACCGAACCATCGCTGCAGGTGATTCCTATAATGACACTACCATGCTTGCCGAAGCTGATGCAGGTATTTTGTTTCATGCCCCAGACAACGTCATTAATGAATTCCCGCAGTTTCCCGCTGTACAAACCTTCGAAGACTTAAAGCGTGAATTTATCCGTGCTAGTAACCGAGACCTCAGTCTCTAGTTTTTGAGTCGACAATTTGATGCTAAATAATAATGCCAGTGCTGATCGTATTCGAGAAAAGAAGAAGTTATTTCTTGCTCGTGAGCAGCGTATTATTGATGCCGCTGTTGAGTTGTTTCTAGAAGAAAGTATTGATCGAATCACCGTGTCTAAAATTGCCCTTCGCGCAGCGATTGGTAAGGGCACGGTATACAAACATTTTCTAACCAAAAACGAGATTCTTATACGAATCATTTTAGATTATGAGCGCAATATCACTCAAAGCCTGACCAAAGGCATAAAGCGGGCGGAAGAGGGTGATTCTGGTGCGGCGGCAAAGTCTTATTTTGAAGCTAGACTCGAAAACCCAAAACTAGACCGCTTGATTCAACAGCTTGAGGATCGTTTGCTTGAGTCTGGTGATGTGGCTGATCAGGTAGAGGAGCTACACAAGTTAAGACGTTCCAATGAAAATGCTCTTTCAGGCCTGATTACCAAGTTGATCGACCGCGGTGTTTTAGAAGATGTTCCAGCCTATTTCCATTATCTTGCTTGCTGGGCTCTGGCTCAGGGTGCTGTTGAGCTGTGTTTTAACAAGACATGGAACGACCGTACAGATACTGAGCAACTTATGGAATTTATTACTAACATTGGCGTCACCATGGGTAATAGAGGTCAGTATCATCCTGATGACCCAAAATCCAAGAAAGATAAGCCGCTATAAATTATGGACCTAATGGTCGATAAGTTATTTTCTGACCTTCTGTCTGAATCAAAAAAATACTCAGATACACTACCTCCAATACATCAATGGCACCCAGAGCTATCAGGTGATATAGCCATTGGTATCGATCGAGAGGGCCGGTGGTTTCATGATTCTGTGGAGATAAAGCGTGCCTCAATCATTACTCTTTTTTCTAAACTTTTAAAGTTAGAGGAATCTGATTATTTCTTAGTCAGCCCCAACGAAAAATGGCGAATTCAGGTGGATGTGGCACCGCTGTTTGTGATTTCAGCCAGCCTAGAAGTTAGACAGGGGCATCAGGCGATTGTTTGTCAAACCTTGACTGGCGATACCATTTTAATAGGTCGAGATAACCCGCTACAGATAAAACAAGACGTTGCTAATGAGCAAACCTACCCCCTGTTGCTGGTGCGAGACAACATCTCCGCATTGATCAGCCGCGCAACCTTTTATCAATTAGTGGATTGGAGTATTTGTCGAATCCATCAGCATGGGCAAAAAGAACAGCTAATAGAAAGCATGGGCTGTGAATTTTCACTGGGTTTATATTCAGATTAAATTCATCTTACATATTCGGGTAATTAGGGCCGCCACCGCCTTCCGGTGAAACCCAGTTAATATTTTGACTGGGTTCTTTTATATCACAGGTTTTGCAGTGTACGCAGTTCTGAGCGTTGATTTGAAACTTAGAGCCTGACTCAGCGTCTTTTACCACCTCATAAACACCAGCAGGGCAATAGCGTTGGGCGGCCTCATTGTACAGAGCAAGATTTTCATTGATGGGTAGCTGAGGATCTTTCAATATAAGATGGCAGGGCTGTTCTTCTTCATGATTAGTATTCGATAGAAAAACCGAAGAGGGTTTATCAAAACTAAGAACCCCATCATATTTTGGGTAACTAATAGGCTTGCTCTCACTGACTTTTTTAAGAGTTGCATGATCTGCAATAGGATCCTTTAGGGTCCAAGGCAGTAGCCCATTAAAAATATTGATATCAACAAAGGCATAGGCTGAACCCAGCAAATAGCCAAACTTATGCTGAGCTGGACCAAAGTTACGTTGTTGATGTAGCTCTTTATAGGCCCAAGATGCCCTGAAGTTACTAGCATAGGTAGTTAAATCGCTATTATGCTCTGCTTGATCTAGGGCATTACAGACGGTTTCTGCGGCTACCATGCCCGACTTCATAGCAGTATGACTGCCTTTGATTTTGGCAAAGTTTAGCGTACCCGCATCGTCACCAATTAGTAAACCACCGGGGAATGACATCTTTGGCTGGGATTGCAAACCGCCCTTAGTAATTGCGCGGGCACCATAGGTAATGCGTTCACCGCCTTGCAGATACTGCTTAATACTAGGGTGTTGCTTATAGCGTTGAAATTCATCGTAAGGGCTAAGGTGAGGATTACTATAGGAAAGATTGGCAATCAGGCCTACAGCAACCTGATTGTCTTCTAAGTGGTATAAAAAACCGCCGCCCAAAGTATCGCTTTCACTCAGTGGCCAACCGGCAGAGTGCACCACAAGACCGGGTTGATGCTGCTCGGCGGGTATTTTCCATAATTCTTTTATACCTAAACCATAATGTTGTGGGTCTTTATCTTTATCTAGCTGATATTTACTGATTAATTGTTTGCCAAGATGCCCGCGACAGCCCTCGGCGAATAATGTGAATTTGGCATGTAACTCCATGCCTTGCATATAGCTATCTTTCTTTGCGCCGGCTTTATCCAGTCCCATGTCACCAGTAGCTATTCCCATTACTTGGTCATTTTCATCGTATAAAATTTCAGCGGCAGAAAAGCCGGGGAATATTTCTACCCCCAGATTTTCAGCCTGAGTTGCCAGCCACCGACAAAAATTACCCAGACTAATAATATAATTACCATGATTCCTCATAGTCTTTGGGGCAAATATTCCCGGCACTCTAATCTGTTTTTGCTCCTGAAGTAAAAGAATATGGTCGTCAGTAACCGGCGTATTCAGTGGCGCAGACATGGATTGCCAGTTCGGGAATAGCTCATTGAGCGCAGTGGGTTCAAATACCGCGCCAGAAAGTATATGTGCGCCTACTTCAGAGCCTTTTTCAAGAACACAGACTGAGTAAGCAGGGTTGGTTTGTTTGATTTTGCAGGCAGCGGCGAGTCCTGCCGGGCCTGCACCAACAATAACGACATCATACGCCATGGATTCTCGACTCAAAATAACGCTCCTTAGATGTGTTTTAAAATCATATTAATGGGTTTTATTTTTATTATCCACCATGCAAGGAAGTACGACATATTTCCACCCCTAGAGCCCTATTGAATGTGACTGATGGGTCGCAATGACAGGGCTGGCTGTTTGATTTATAAATCTAGCTTGGGCAAACTAAGTATTAAATAAACGGGGACTATAGTCTCTAATAAAATGGACTATTTATGAAAATACTTGTCGCAGTAAAACGTGTAGTGGATTACAACGTCAAAGTCAGACCCAACTCAGATAGCTCTGATGTTGAGTTGGCTAATGTAAAAATGTCGGTTAATCCCTTCTGTGAAATTGCTGTAGAAGAAGCCGTAAGGCTCAAAGAAAAGGGTATTGCCACGGAGATCATTGCCGTGACCATTGGTACTGTCCAATCACAGGAGCAGTTACGCACCTGTCTCGCACTAGGAGCCGATCGAGCAATTCTTGTAGAAACTGATATCCCTGTAGAGCCTTTAGCTGTAGCCAAATGCCTTAAGGCTGTTTATGAAGAAGAACAGCCCGATATTGTATTGATGGGTAAACAGGCCATTGATGGTGATAATAATCAAACAGGTCAGATGCTTGCGAGTATGCTGGGCTGTCCCCAGGGAACCTTTGCATCAGAGGTTAGCGTAGAAGAGGGTAGTATTGCTGTTACTCGAGAGATAGATGGCGGTTTGCAAACCCTTAGCCTAAAACTCCCTGCAGTGATTACTACTGACCTGCGACTCAACGAGCCGCGCTATGCATCCCTGCCGAATATTATGAAGGCCAAGCAAAAACCCTTGGCTACACGCACTGTTGAAGAGTTGGGCGTTGATGTGAGCCCAAGAACACAACTATTAGGTGTCGAGCTCCCTGCTCAGCGCCAAGCAGGCATAAAGGTTAATGATGTAGCACAACTGGTCGACAAGCTTAAAAACGAAGCTAAGGTGATTTCATGAGTATTTTAGTGATTGCAGAACATAATAATCAGCAACTCAATCCTGCTACATTGAGCGCTCTAGCAGCGGCTGTAGAATTGGGTGGAGATATTGACCTTATGGTTGCAGGTAGTGGCTGTCAGGCGGCGATAGATCAGGCATCACAGATTGCCTGCATTACCAAGGTGATAGCTGCAGATCATTCGGCATGCGAGCATTTCTTGGCTGAAAACATAGCGCCACTTATTGCTGATAATGCATCGGGATATACCCATATCCTAGCGGCGGCAACTACCACCGCTAAAAATATAATGCCACGAGTGGCGGCATTGTTAGATGTTCAGGCTATTTCCGATATTAGTGCGGTTATTTCAGAGAATACTTTCAAGCGACCTATTTATGCGGGCAACCTGATAGCAACTGTTCAATCCAATGATGCAGTAAAAGTCATAACTGTTCGCGCAACAGCCTTTGATGCCGTTGAGGCTACTGGCGGTTCAGCCACTGTTGAAACCCTAGAGTCTGTGAATGATATGGGTATTTCTTCTTTTGCCAGTGAACAGTTGGCTGAATCTGATCGCCCAGAGTTAACTGCAGCCAGTATTGTTGTTTCAGGTGGGAGGGGTATGGCCAGTGGGGATAATTTTGATCTGCTTTATCGCATAGCTGACAAGTTAGGTGCCGCTGTGGGTGCTTCACGAGCGGCCGTGGATGCAGAGTTTGTTCCCAATGATATGCAAGTTGGACAGACCGGTAAGATCGTCGCCCCTGATTTATATATTGCTGTGGGTATTTCTGGGGCTATTCAGCATCTCGCCGGCATGAAAGAAAGTAAAGTGATTGTGGCGATCAATAAAGATGAAGAAGCGCCGATATTTTCTATAGCAGATTACGGTCTTGTCGCTGATTTATTTACTGCCTTGCCTGAATTAGAATCCAAGCTCTAACCCCTAACCCTTATAATTCAATATCAATCCAAATAGGGCAGTGGTCAGAGGGTTTTGTATGCCCTCTGGCTTCAAGATCTATACCGGTGTTAGTGCGTAGTGCCATAGCTGCATCTGAGGCAAGAATATAGTCAATTCGCAACCCTCGTTTAGGCTCTTGCTCAAAACCTCGGCTACGATAGTCAAACCAACTATAGGTGTCATCTTCAGGGTTATCATCCCTGTAGCTGTCCACTAAGCCCCAGTCTAATAGTGATTGAAGCCATTCGCGCTCCTCTGGGAGAAAGGCGCTTTTACCGGTTTTAATCCAACGTTTAGCGTTTTCAGGTTTAATGCCTATATCAATATCATGCAGAGCAACATTCATGTCGCCTATAACTATCACAGCATCCTTGGCTGTGAAATTATCCTTAAGATAGGCCAGAAGGTCCTCATAAAATTTTTGCTTAGCAGGAAATTTTGTAGGATGCGCACGTCCCTCACCCTGAGGAAAGTAGCAATCAATCACATGAAACTGTTTACCATCAATCTCAAATGCACCATGAATCATGCGCTTCTGACTTTCTGAGTCATCAGTGGGAAAACCACATTGAACCTTCAAGGCGGTTATTTTGGTTAAAAAGGCCACCCCATAATGACCTTTCTGACCGTGAATATGGGCCTCATAACCTAGGGCATTTATCGCGTCGAAGGGGAATTCCTCGTTGGAAACTTTGGTTTCCTGGAGGCCAATAATATCAGGTTGATGCGCGCTAATAACCTCAGAAAGTTGATCTAATCTAGATCTTAAACCATTGACATTAAACGATATTATTTTTACTTTTGAGTTCATTTTTGTAAGTCTTATTGTTGTTAATATAAAATTATTGCTGTGCTGTTAGCTTATCTAAGCTAAGAAATAGTATCTGATCACTGAGTATAAACCCGGTCTCATTGAGGTATGGGTCAGACTCAGCGATGGGTTTTTTAGGCTTATCATCCTTATCTAACTCATCTTCAGCCTCCTGTGCCGCTTCCCAAGCTTCCATGTCCTTGTAAGGCTCTATCTTTGCTGCCTTGCGCCGGGTATTTTCTATAGCTAGAAGCGACTGGTTAAGCTGGTTATCACGGGTGCGACGATCCTCAAGATTTACTGTTAGCTTATCTTGCATATCCCATTGCTTATTAAGTTCTACCTGCTCGGCAAGGCTGGCAAAGTTATGTTCTTTATAGGCTCGCAGCTTATGAGCGGCAGTTAATGGACTAATCAATTGATTGAGCGCTGTAGATTGCTGGTGGGGAACTGAATGAATTTGATCCCAAGGCAGGGCGGTTTCTAAATGGCTTTCGCCTATTTCTTCGGCATCAAAAATCGGGGGTAATGTAATATCGGGAAGAATGCCGCGATGCTGAGTACTGTCACCAGAGACACGATAAAACTTAGACACCGTGTATTTTAACAACCCGCTACTGAGCTCAGACATGGTTTGAACTGTACCCTTGCCATAGCTTTGACTGCCCACGATCAGTGCGCGCCCATAGTCTTGGATGGCACCGGCGAATATCTCCGAGGCTGAGGCGCTGAGACGATTAATCATCACAATCATCGGGCCATCATAGTAGGCAGGGCGCTTGGCGCGTTGATTGCGATGGATTTTTTGATCGGCATCGCGAATCTGAACCACTGGACCATAGTCTATAAATAAATCCGTTAAAGCAGTGGCTTCATAGAGTGACCCACCACCATTATTTCTTAGATCTAGTACTACACCGTCTACCGACTGTTCTTTGAGTTCTTTGAGTAATCTGCGAACATCCCGAGAGGTGCTTCTATAGTCCGGGTCTCGTTTTCTGTAGGCTTCAAAATCCAAATAAAAGGTGGGGATTTCAATAACACCAATTTTAAAGTCTCGCCCCTGATTCTTGATGGTAATAATCTCGCTTTGGGCGGATTTTTCCTCAAGCTTAACGGTATCTCTGACTAGGGATATGACCTTATTACTACTAGCCCCAGAAATGATTTCCAACCGCACCACAGTGCCTTTTTCACCGCGTATAAGATCAACTACATCATCGATACGCCAGCCGATAACATCGACAATATCGTCATCTCCCTGTCCCACACCAACAATCTTATCTTTGGGTTTAAGGATCCCTTGGACATCTGCGGGGCCACCCGTAATAACATCAACCACTTCGGTAAACTCATCTTCGGTGGTTAGCTGGGCGCCAATACCCTCAAGAGAAAGTGACATATTAATTTGAAAATTCTCAGAGGAGCGGGGTGTAAAATAAGAGGAGTGGGGGTCATATAGCGAGGCAAAAGCATTTACATACTGCTGAAACACATCTTTGCTATTGCGCTGTGCATACTGGTTGTAGAGTGCCTTATAGCGCTTTATTAACAGTTCACGAGACTCCTGCTGTTCTTTACCGCTTAAGATAAGCCGAATTATCGAATCCTTCATGGCCTTGCGCCAAAAATCATCTGCTTGCTTTTCGCTAGCAAACCATTGGCGGTTATCAGCATCTAATGCAATAGATTCATCAAGTTTAAAATCAAAGGCAAATGTTTTGGACTTAAGAAGATCTATGCTGGCCTGTATTCTTGTGGTGGCACGGTCTCGCACGCGATTATAAATGTAAAAGCCAGCGCTTATATCGCCGCGTTTAGCCAAATCATCAAGCTTGTGAGTCCACTGTTGAAACTCCTTAATATCTGAAGCCATAAAGAATCGCTTAGATGAATCTAGGCGATCTATATAGTTATTAAGATAGTCCTTAGAGAGTTCATTGTCGATTTCGAGAGTTGCATAGTGGGTAGAGGCGAGCTCAGTGACAACTTCCCGAAACAATTTTGTTTGCTTAGCTTCGGGCTGGATAGGTAATATCTCTTCATGTTCAGAATAAGAGAATGCTACCGTGGCGGTAATAACAGAAATAACTAAAAGATAAATAATGCGCTGCATGATGCCCTTAAGTAAAAATGCTTATAAATTAATTATACGTAATAATTGAGGTTTTTATAGGTTACTTAAGGGAAATTTTTAACATCTCTTTATTCATCGATATCCAGAGGCAAGATGAGATACCGAGAAGGGTTGTATAAACCCTATTTGTTAATTCCTCTAATCTCAATTAGTGGACATAGCTAGACAATTGAGATTAGGCTTGATAAAGTACCTATAAGCTATATTGTACATTTCAACTAACTTAAATGGTAAGTTCAATGGTAAGTTTAATGAATTGTGAGTTACTCTATGTCCCAGTTTAAAGCGACACCTCTGTTTGATGCGCACAAGTCGTTTGTGCGACTTCCTATGGGTGTGACTATGCTTAATGAGTATCCAGATTCAAAATTATTCATAGAGACCCTGTGTAAAACTAATCCAGATATTATTCAGGACTTTTCACAGAGTCAGGCATTTCTAAAAAGCTATAGCCGTAAAAGTGAAGCCACCTATCGCAGTTATCGCAATGAGGTTGAGCGACTCCTGTTATGGTCATGGACTATTACCGATAAAACCATCATTCAGTTAAAGCGACCTGAACTCGAGGCATTCTTTGATTTTGTACATAATCCACCGGCAAGCTGGGTGGCTAATTCAGTACAGGATCGCTTTAAGCAAATCGGCGGAGAGTGGCTTCAAAATGAAAATTGGCGGCCATTTGCCGCGAAAATCAGCAAGCAAGACCGTAAAAAAGCCTTAGCAGGGGATTTGGATGTGAATCCGGATAAGAGCGGGCATAAGCTGTCTGGTGAGGCGATGAAGATCTGTTTCTCGGCTATTTCCTGCTTTTATGATTACCTAGCGGATGAGGGCTATGCCTTTGGTAACCCTATTCCCGCTATTCGCAAGCAGTCTCCCTACTTAATTAAAGGCGCCACTCAGAAATCTATTAAGCGCTTATCGGATCTTCAGTGGGACTATGTGCTTGGCTGTGCAGAAAGCGCGGCTAATGCTGATTCTAGCTATGAACGTATGCTGTTTGTGGTTTCCTTGCTAAAAAGCCTGTATATGCGCGTTTCTGAGCTTTCAGACCGATCTAATTGGCAACCAGTATGGCAGCATTTCTGGGAGGATTCAGATGGTAACCATTGGCTTAAGGTTCTAGGTAAGGGCAATAAACTACGGGATATATCAGTTCCAAGTGCCCTTTTTCCCTATATCAAGCGCTATAAGAATTATAGATCAGAGGCCAGCAGTAACTTTAATACCAATGCTGCGCTAGTATCAAAAAACCGTGGCACTGGTGGCATGACATCACGCCAGCTAAGGCGAATTGTGCAAGAAGCCTTTGATATGGCCTTTGACAAGATGTTAGCTGAAGGCTTTGCTGATGAAGCCAGAGCTCTAGGTGAGGCCACCACCCATTGGTTACGTCATACGGGCGCTTCTCAAGATATTGCCACCCGCCCTTTAAAGCATATGGCCGATGATTTAGGTCACGCCAGCATGGGTACTACCGATCAGGTTTATATCCAATCTGATATGAAGGAGCGTGCTAGAAGCGGTAAAGATAGAGATGTTTAATAGTAACTTATTAAATTAATCTAGAATCTACTTTAAGTATAAGCAGCCCCTTCTTTCTCCGCATTCAGCACCTGGTACTCATTTAAAATCCCTTTTTATTGCCCTCATTTACCCGCTGTATTGGGTGAATTCAAGTTAATTATTCTATTGGTTCTTGATCAAGTCGCCCCAGTCATATCCTATTGTCAGCTAATTTAGGGTTATTTTACTCCCATATTTGAACCAGAACTCCGTTAACACCGTTGTAATATAGGCATAGGTATATTTTCGAATAAACACTCAAATATTATTGAATATTAATTCGAATAAGTGCTAGGATGTCAGTCATTGCAACGGTTTAAGATTATCTAGAGAATTGAATATGAGTAAAAAGCTTTCACCCAGAAATGTACCAGTACAGCAGAGAGCGCACAGACAGCGTGATAAGATTTTAAAGGCGACCTCTGAGCTTCTAGAAACTGTGGGCGTTGATGAGTTAACTACGATTCGTGTAGCTGAGGCTGTCGGTATCTCTGTAGGAACGCTGTATCATTATTTCCCTAACAAACATGCCATTCTGCATTCACTAGCGGAAAACTGGATTCAGACTGTACTGAATGAGCTTGAAGAAATAGGTCAAAGAGATCTAAGCAATGTGGCTATTAAGGATTTTGTGGTATTGATCACTGAAGTATTTGAGTCTTTATTTATAAAGCACAGCCCTCTCCTTCCGCTAATAAACGCTATTAATACCCTGCCAGAGCTCAATTCACTTAAGTTTGAGTTTAAACAGCAGTTAATTAAAGCCTTGGGTGAGATATTTATAGATCTGAATATCTGTGTTTCAACTCTGGAGTCAGAACGATTATCTTCGGTATATTGGCAGTTATTGCAGGGACTGTTGCTACTCTATGTGGATGCTGACCCAAAAAGCGATAAAACCCTGTCAGACATCAAATATCTACAATATTCACTGCTAGAGCGCGCTAAGAGCGATTTTTAGCGGGTTTACCTAAGAGTCACAAACTCTTCAGCCACTGTGGGATGAATACCCATGGTTTGATCAAAGTTAGCTTTCGTGGCTCCTGCTTTAATGGCAATGGCAATACCCTGAATAATTTCTGCGGCATGTTCACCTACCATATGACAGCCAACAACCCTATCTGTGGCGCTATCGACTATTAATTTAATATAAACCCGCCCTTTTCCCTGGCCTAAGGTTTCAAACATCGGACGAAAATCAGATTCATAGACCTTTATATTGCTATATTTGTCCCTTGCCTGCTGTTCGGTAAGACCGACTGTAGCTAGTTCTGGCTGACTAAATACCGCGGTTGGAATGTTGTCATAATCCATTCGCGGCTTTCTTTCACCATACAGCTGCTCTAAAAGAAGCATTGATTCCTGTATGGCTACAGGAGTTAGCTGAACACGGTCAATCACATCACCCAAGGCATAGATATTAGGTTCTGCGGTTTTAAAATAGTCATCGACAACAATTGCACCATTGGACTGGGTTTTGATTTTAGTATTCTCAAGCCCTAAACCCTGAGTATTAGCTTTGCGACCGGTGGCATAGAGAGCAATACCAGCCTCTAGGGATTGGTTGTTATTTAAATGAACAGTTAGTGTGCTTTCTTGCCCACTAATTGAGCGTACTTCAGTATTAAGATGAATATTGACGCCCTTGGCGATCATGCCCTCAGTGACTTTTTCGGAGCACTGTGGGTCAAATGACTTTAATAACCTGTCACCCCGGTAAATTAGATCAGTCTTAACACCTAGTCCATTAAGGATTCCGGCAAATTCAACCGCGATATAGCCACCACCAACTACCACTGCTTTTTCAGGTAACTGTTCAAGTGTGAACATTTCATTGGAGCTTATAGCCAGATCACTACCCTCAAACTCTGGAATATAGGGCCAGCCGCCCGTGGCTATGAGGATATTTTCGGCACTGTAGGTCTGGCCGTTAACAGAAACCTGATTTGGGCTCTCTAGGGACGCTCTACCCTTAATTATCTGCGCGCCACTATTACTTAGAAGGTTCTGATAGATACCGTTAAGACGCCTAATTTCTTGGGTTTTGTTGTCTCTAAGGGTTTCCCAATTAAAGCTTTGGGATTGCTGAATATTCCAACCATAGCCCTGACTGGCATGAAACAGCTCAGGAAACTGTGAGGCATAAACAAACAGTTTTTTGGGAACACAGCCGACGTTTACACAGGTACCACCAAGGTCTGATACTTCGGCGATAGCGACCTTTTTACCTTTTGCCGCTGCCATTCGCCCAGCTCTTACCCCACCGGAGCCGGCGCCAATAACAAAAAGATCAAAGTCGAATTCTTTACTCATATTATTTATCTGAACTCAGATTAAACCAGTCTAGCTTCTTATGCAGACTAACCACTGTACCCACAATAATTAATGTTGGCGCCTTGGCCTCTGCTTCGCGTACTATTTTGGGTAATGTGTGTAAATCGCCAGTAAATACTCGCTGTTTATCAGAGGTGCCCTTCTCAATCAGTGCGATAGGGGTTTCAGTGTCTAGTCCATGTTGCTGCAATTGTTGGCAAATAGTTTCAAGCCCATTTAGTCCCATATAGAAAACTAAGGTTTGATTAGGCTGCACCAGTTCTTGCCAGTTAAGCTCTAACTTACCCGAACGATGATGCCCCGCAATAAATCGAACAGATTGCGCATGATCGCGGTGGGTTAAAGGAATACCAGCATAGCTCGCGCAGCCCGATGCTGCTGTAATGCCGGGAACCACCTGAAAAGGGATGCCCTGCTCTGCTAGAGTTTCTAGTTCTTCACCGCCGCGCCCAAAGATAAAGGGATCACCACCCTTAAGGCGCACCACACGATTACCCTCAAGGGCATAGTCCACCATTTTTTGATTGATATTTTCTTGGGTTACTGGATGGTCGCCGGCAGTTTTGCCCACATAAATCCTTGTGGCATCGCGGCGTACTAAATTGAGTACCGGTTTGGACACCAAACGATCGTAAAGGACAATATCAGCCTGTTGCATTAAACGAATAGCTTTAAAGGTCAGTAGATCGGGATCCCCAGGGCCACCGCCAATAAGATAGACTTCACCGGTTTTAAACTCCTCGGTGGTTTCTAGCTTTTCTGCTAGTAAACGTTCAGCTTCATGCAAATTATTACTATAGGCCTGTTCTGCAATGGGGCCGCCAAAGACTTCTTCCCAGAATGCTTTTCGGTCAGCACCATTAGAGAATTTAGCTTTAACCTTTTCGCGGAAACTTCCGGCTAATGCCGCCAGTTTACTCATACCAGCAGGAAACAGACTTTCGAGCTGGGTGCGAATCAAACGCACAAGCACCGGAGCATCACCGCCACTTGAAATAGCAATTTGAATGGGGGATCGATCAACAATTGAGGGGAAAATAACCGTTGAATAACCTGGATCATCAACCACATTGGATAACATATGCGCCTGCTGAGCATGCTTAGAAACTTCACGATTAAGCTCAGGGTCATTAGTCGCGGCAATCACCAGTACGGCATCTGGGATATTCTCGATATGCTGTTGCTGATATGAGGCGGTGATTAATTCAAGATTATGAATACCTTTTTTAGTATTCGTATCATGCATCTCGATAAGATCGGCACAGATTTCTTTAGCCACTATGGTAATGTAAGCGTCTGCCTCAGCCACTAATCGTACTTTACGTAGGGCGATTTCACCGCCGCCAATTACAATAACGCGACGGCATTTTAAGTTGTGAAATAGCGGCAAGAAGTCCATTAGCTAATCTGAGTCAAACCACCCATAAGCGGCTGTAAAACCTCTGGGATAGCGATTGAACCATCAGCCTGCTGGTAGTTTTCTAGCACTGCAATTAATGTTCGTCCTACCGCAAGACCTGAGCCATTAAGGGTATGCAGGAATTCAGTTTTACCCTCTGCATTTCTAAACCGAGCTTTCATGCGTCGCGCTTGGAAATCAGTAAAGTTACTGCAAGAAGAGATCTCACGATAGGTATCCTGTGAGGGCAACCAAACTTCGATATCAAAGGTTTTAGCGGCAGAGAAACCTAGATCGCCGCCACAGAGCACTACGGTTCTGTAGGGTAAGTCTAATTTTTGTAGCAGAGACTCAGCCTGAGCTGTCAGGTCTTCATGAGCCTGTGTTGATTCACTGGGATGAACAAACTGCACCATCTCCACTTTTTCGAATTGATGCTGGCGAATCATGCCTCGGGTATCGCGACCACTACTGCCCGCCTCGCTTCTGAAGCATGGCGTATGTGAGACATATTTGATCGGTAAGCTATCAACAATATCATTGCGGTGGATATTAGTAACCGGAACCTCTGCGGTTGGAATCAGGTAATAATTACGCTCGTCATCCAACTTGAAGAGGTCTTCTTCAAACTTAGGCAATTGACCCGTTCCAAACAATGAATCGGCATTAACTATATAAGGAACATAAACCTCTTCATAACCATGCTCTTCGATATGGGTATTCAGCATAAATTGGGTTAAGGCACGATGAAGCCTAGCAATACTGCCACTCATTTTGGCAAATCTTGAACCGGTGATTTTAGCCGCTGTATCAAAATCCAGACCACCTAGATTGGCGCCAAGGTCAACATGATCTTTGACCTCAAAATCAAAACTTTTAGGTGTGCCCCAGCGTCTAACTTCTATATTGTCTTCCTCGTCCTGCCCCTCAGGTACTGATGAGTCTGGGATATTAGGAATTCCCTGTAACAACGCGTCCAGTTGCCCTTGTACTAGGGCTAAGGCCGCATCTGCATCTGTACTATCTTTCTTAAGCGCTTCACCGCGAGCCTTTAAAGGTTCTATATCTTCTCCATTAGCCTTTGCCTGACCAATCAATTTACCCATACTTTTAGCATAGGCATTACGCTCTTGCTGAATGGCTTCAGCTTCTAGCTGCAGTGACTTTCGTTGTGCTTCAAGGGATAAAAATTCGTCACAGTTAAGGTCAAAGCCTTTAATTTTTAGGCTTTGGGCAATGGTGTTAAGTTCCGAACGCAATAGTTTCGGGTCAAGCATGGTATGTTCCTTAAAGCAGTCGAGTTAGCCAGATGGCGACAATTATAGCTAATAGGCATGAAAATACAGTAGAAAAAACGTAGATCAATGCCATTGTTTGCCCGCCATTTTGCCACAGACTGATAGCATCAAGCGAGAATGTTGAAAATGTTGTAAAGGCCCCCAAAAACCCTACCATTAATAGATGCCGTGCCTGTTCCGGTAAACCACCCCGCTCGACAATTAATACGTACAGGATACCCATTAACAGACTACCAACAACATTCACAGAAAACGTAGCATAGGGAAATTTATAAGAACTTATGGGAAGTAAACAGCTGCTTACCCAGTAACGCCCCATAGCTCCCAAGGCGCCGCCTATAGCTATAAATAACCAATGCATGGGCTAGTTTTCCTTTTTTTGTAGATCAAGGGATCGAAGATAAGCCATTTTTTCTGCTATTTTACCTTCAAGTCCACGCTCTGTGGGAAAATAATATTGTTTATCTTCAATTGCTTCAGGTAAGTATTTTTCACCAGGGGCATAGGCACCCTCTTCATTATGTGCATAGCGATAATCTTTGCCATAATCCAAATCTTTCATAAGTTTGGTGGGAGCGTTTCTTAAATGCATGGGCACCTCATAACTAGGCAGTGATTTTACGTCTGCCATTGCCGCTTTATAGGCGTTATACACGGCGTTACTTTTGGCTGCTACGGCTAAGTAAACCGTTGCCTGCGCTAAAGCAAGCTCACCCTCAGGACTGCCTAAACGCTCCTGTGATTGACTGGCATTAAGGGTAATTTCCAAAGCTCTTGGGTCTGCATTACCAATATCCTCACTGGCGATTCTAACCAGACGTCGGGCTATATAAAGTGGATCACAGCCGCCATCTAACATGCGACATAACCAATAAAGGGATGCATCAGGGTCACTGCCGCGAACCGATTTATGCAGGGCTGAAATCTGATCGTAAAAATATTCACCCTTATTATCGAAGCGCCGCATATCACCGACGAGAATTTGTTGCACGATTACAATATCAATAATGGGGTTATTATCTGAAACAAGATCTGAGGCAATCTCTAACAAATTAAGAGCGCGGCGTGCATCACCATCTGCCGCATTAGCCAAAAGGTCCAATGCCTTTGGGTCCATGCCTAGGACGTTATTAGTAGTGGAACTTAATGCCGGTAAAGCAGAATTTATAATGCCTTTAATATCTTCTATATCCAGAGACTTTAAAACATAGACCCGACAGCGTGATAGCAGTGCATTATTCAGTTCAAATGAGGGGTTTTCAGTGGTGGCACCTACAAAAATAAGGGTGCCATCTTCTACGAAAGGTAAAAAAGCATCCTGCTGAGACTTATTAAATCGATGGACCTCATCAACAAATAGAATCGTTTTTCTGTTATGAATATCCCGCTGTTGTTGCGCAGTGGCAATGGCCGCTCTTATCTCTTTAACCCCGGATAATACCGCTGAAATAGATTCCAAATGGGCATCAGCAGAATCAGCAATAATTCTGGCTAAGGTAGTTTTCCCAACGCCTGGCGGGCCCCATAGAATCATTGAATGAGGCATGCCACTACTAATCGCTTCTTTTAAGGGTTTACCCTGAGTCAGTAGATGTGACTGCCCTACAAAATTCTCAAGGCTTGATGGACGCTGTTGTGAAGCAAGGGGTTGGTATCCTGGCTGTGTAAAAAGATCATCTGGCATGATTTATTATGTCCACAGCCTGTGGGATGTCGAAAACAAAAGCGGTTTTTGAAAATTGAGGATTAAGCTTAACCTGGCTTAGGGTTAATTGGGTGTTTTGTCCAAAGTTGTCCTGATAATCTATGCGGCTTAAAACACTATCGATAAACCTCAGTTGAATAGCCATGAATAGGGAATTTTTCTGTTTAGGTTTAAGAGAGAACCTATCATCGGAAATCAGTGATACCGTAAAATCGCGATTTAACTGGTCGAGGTCGCCCAATAAAATACTGATCGGGTTAGCCATAAAGTCATCAGAAAAAGATTGAATAACCACCTGCTCAAGATCTGGGTCATACAGCCAAACCAGTTTGCCATCGCAAATAACCAGTTGTGGCATGGGAGCAAGCACATTCCAGCGCAGCTGGTTGGGTTTTTTTAGACTGAGATTTCCGGTTAAGCGCTGAAGTTGATTGTTATCCTGCCCCATAATTTTCTGGGTAAAATCTGCACTCAAACTATTCATTGGTTTGAGTAACAGATGTAACCTCTGTGCCGCAGTTTCGGCATTCGCTGTGATGGGAAGGCATACAAAAACCAATAGGCCGCATCGCAATAGATTCTTTAAGCCCATTACAGTTAGTGGTTACCCGCAGGGACTAAAACTTCGCGACTGCCATTAGTTCCCATGGCGCTTACCACACCACTGGCTTCCATCTGCTCTATAAGCCTTGCTGCTCGGTTGTAGCCGACACGTAATTTACGCTGAACCGAGGAAATCGAAGCTTTACGAGTTTCAAGTACAAATGCCACCGCTTCATCATACAGGGGGTCGCTCTCACCATCCTCTTGCCCCTCATCACTGGCGCTAAAGCCAGGGACAACAACCCCAGAGCTCGCTGACTCGTCAGTAATATCTTCAAGGTAATTTGGCTGACCTCGGCGTTTCCAATCGGCTACAACCTTATGTACCTCATGATCATCCACAAAGGCGCCATGAATACGCTCGGGAACACTGGTTCCCGGTGGAAGATAAAGCATATCGCCATGGCCCAATAACTGTTCTGCGCCGCCCTGATCAAGAATGGTTCTTGAATCAATTTTTGATGAGACCTGGAAGCCAATACGCGAAGGCACATTCGCCTTGATAAGACCGGTAATAACATCCACCGATGGACGCTGAGTGGCAAGAATTAAGTGTATTCCTGCGGCCCTCGCCTTCTGCGCAATTCTGGCAATCAGCTGCTCAACTTTCTTGCCAACAATCATCATCATATCGGCAAATTCGTCTACCACTACGACGATATAAGGCAAGGACTCGAGTGTAGGTGCTTCTGGTGCCTCCTGAGTTTCGTCCCAGCCCATCTCTTCAGGATTAAATACCCAGAGTGGATCGGTAATAGGATTGCCTGATTTTATCGCATCTTCAATTTTGCGATTATAGCCAGCTATATTACGTACACCCAGTGCCGCCATTAATTTATATCTGCGTTCCATTTCGCCTACACACCACCGCAACCCGCTAGAGGCATCTTTCATGTCAGTAATCACTGGGGTTAATAGATGAGGAATATCGTCATAAACAGAGAGTTCAAGCATCTTTGGATCAATCAGTATCAGCTTAACTTCATCCGGGGAAGCCTTAAACAGTAGGCTTAGTAACATGGCATTAATACCCACGGATTTACCAGAGCCGGTAGTCCCTGCAACTAGTAGGTGAGGCATTTTTGCCAGATCGGCGACCACGGGTATGCCAGCAATATCGTTACCTAGGGCTAAGGTTAAGGGTGAGCTGGAATTGTCATAGGCGTCTGAGTTAAGCACCTCGCTGAGGCGAACCATTTCTCTAGTCTCATTAGGGATTTCAATGCCAACCACAGATTTACCCTGAATAACCTCAACCACTCGAACGCTGATTACAGCCATAGATCTTGCTAAATCCTTGGCTAAACCACTAATACGACTAACCTTAATCCCTGCCGCAGGTTGAATTTCAAAGCGTGTTACTACCGGGCCAGGCAACACTTCAACCACTGTAGCGCTGATGCCAAAGTCTTGTAGCTTCACTTCTAACAAGCGCGACATATGTTCCAGTGATTCATTGGAGAAGCCCGTATTCTTTGATTTGTCCTGCGCATCCAAGAGGTTAAGTGGGGGTAAAACACCCACTAACTTTTCATCGACAAAGAGTGGCTGTTGTTTTTCCTTTTCAGCGCGTTTACTGATCTTTGCCTTAACTTCAGGAGGGCTAATAGTGACCGGTGAACGTTTGAATATCTTTTTACTGGCAGCCTCGACTTTGATAGTTCGTTCAGCCCTAGCTTCACGGGCAATGCTTTTTTCTAATTGTTTGCGTCTAAATTCAGAAAAGGTTCTAGAAACCCAGCCTGCGCAAATGATGGCCGCTGATCCCAATGAATCAATTAATAGAATCCATGAGATTTCAGCAAATACGGTAAGACCAAATAGAAAAAGGGATAGCAAGATTACGCTAGCACCGGTATAGCTAAACACCTCGAGTACCGACTCACTAATCGTTTTGCCTAGAACACCGCCAAAACCTGATGGATAGGATGTTAAGCTATCGCTAAATTGAATGTTAGCTAATGAAGTGGCACTCACCATGACTAACACAAAGCCAATCATGCGTAAGCTAAAGGTTACTGAATCAAAAGGCAGAGCCTCTTTTAGTAAACAGGTACGGAGAATCAGCAGCGCCCTAGCGGCAAGTAATAAGGGAAAGAGATAGGCCATTGCACCAAACAGGTTAAACAATATATCAGCAAATAAAGCTCCTGCCGGCCCAATAGCATTTAACACCTGCTGATTGGTTGCGGTTTTTGACCAGCCAGGGTCTGTGGGTGAATAGCTCAAAAGAGCAACCATCATAATAAGACAGAGGGCAATTGAGCCAATAAGCGCACCCTCAGTTAGAAGTTGCTTCGACCTAGAATCATTATTGGGTTGCGCGTTGGGAGTCGAGTTTTTTTGTTTGGTTTTTTTATTACTCAATGGAGTAGTCCCTGTTTGCTCTATAAAGGCTTAATTGTAGCTTAATTTCGTGTAAACACCACGCCCTGTCTCACGATATTAATAGACTATATAAAGAATATAAAAAAGTAATTGGTGAGTTCTGCAGGAAAGATTATCATAGCACCCCTATAGATAGAAATATCCGCTAACGTTACTACTAAATTCAGAGAAAAAATTATGTCTGACACCCAACATTATCCCCTTATTATTCTAGGCTCAGGTCCCGCTGGTTGGACTGCCGCAGTATATGCTGCAAGAGCTAATCTAAACCCTGTGGTTATTACTGGCATTCAACAGGGTGGTCAGTTGACGACAACTACAGACGTCGATAACTGGCCTGGGGATGATCAAGGTGTTCAGGGTCCAGAGCTTATGGAGCGTATGCAACGCCATGCTGAGCGTTTTGATACCAGGACAATCTTTGATCATATCGAATCGGTAGAGCTTACACAGCGCCCCTTCAAGCTTGTGGGTACGCAGTCTTATACCTGTGATTCTTTAATTATTGCTACGGGTGCATCAGCGCAATATCTTGGCCTACCCTCTGAGGAGGCCTTTATGGGTAAAGGCGTTTCAGCCTGTGCTACCTGTGATGGTTTTTTCTACCGAAACAAAAAGGTTGCGGTTATTGGTGGCGGCAACACTGCTGTAGAAGAAGCACTCTACCTTTCTAATATTTGTTCGGAAGTGGTTTTAGTTCACCGTCGCGATTCATTACGCGCTGAGAAAATGCTCCAAGATAAGCTCTTTGAGAGAGAGCGTGATGGAAATATTAGTATCGAATGGAACCATAACCTTAAAGAGGTTCTAGGCGATGATGCTGGTGTAACCGGGCTTGAATTAGCCGATAACGACGGCAATACCCAACAGATTGAGGTTGCTGGCGTCTTTATTGCTATTGGACATAAGCCTAATACTGATATTTTTGCTGACCAGGTCAACATGAAAGACGGCTATATCACTATTGCTGGCGGCATGGCTGGTAATGCTACGGAAACAAGTATTAAGGGTGTATTCGCTGCTGGCGATGTTGCTGATCATGTTTATCGCCAAGCGGTTACATCCGCTGGAACCGGCTGTATGGCGGCGCTAGATGCTGAAAGGTTCCTCGACGACTAATGCAATTAGTCGTTTTAGACGAGAATAACCCGCAATTTCCTGACCCTAATAGGGCATTAGATGAACCTGATGGCCTACTGGCTGCAGGGGGAAATCTAAACTCAGACACCCTACTCTCCGCCTATTACCAAGGGATATTCCCTTGGTATAGCGAAGGTGACCCTATTCTTTGGTGGTCACCACAAACCCGCTGCGTTATCGAGCCCAGCACAGTACATATCTCCAAAAGCCTCAAGAAATCACTGCGTCAGCAGGCTTTTAGGGTTACCTTTAATCATTCATTTCAGGCAGTCATAGAAGCCTGTTCACGTAAAGATACTGACGAAGACAGCTGGATTGATCAAGAAATGATGGATGCCTATAGCGAATTACATTATCAGGGGCATGCCCATTCTGTTGAGATTTGGCGCGATCAAGAGCTTATCGGCGGCGCCTATGGTGTAGCTATGGGTGCAGTTTTCTGTGGTGAGTCCATGTTTAGCCGCGCCACTGATGCCTCAAAAATAGCATTAGTTTATTTATGTAAGCATCTGATAAATATGGGCTTTAAACTTCTTGATTGTCAGCTAGAAACCGACCACCTAATACGTATGGGTGCTAAGCTATTATCTAGAAATGAGTTTTTGACGCATTTACATCGCTATAGAGATCAAAAGATTATGTGGCAGAATCCTGATTCTACATCGTTAAATGGCTAGGCAAACCAGCAAAATCACTTTGCTATATTGGGTAATTTAAGGCAAACTGCGCGCTTTTCACAACGTACTACTATAATTGACTTATGGCTAAAGAAGATCATATTGAATTTGACGGTGAGGTTATTGATACCCTGCCAAATACCATGTTTCGAGTTAAGCTCGAGAATGACCACGTTATTACTGCACATATCTCTGGCAAAATGCGCAAGCACTATATTCGTATTTTGACCGGTGACAAGGTTAAGGTTGAAATGACACCTTATGACCTTACTAAAGGTAGAATCACTTTCCGCGAGCGGTAAGTCACCTACTCTGTGGAGCTTTCGACCTATTCCTTATTTAGGCCTCAGAAAGCTCCATAGCATCAATACTAATTTTTAACGCATCATTGGCAACGGTTACGTGAACATTTCCACCGCGGTGACTGAGTGCGCCAAATAACACCTCTTCTGCTAGTGGCTTTTTAATCTTCTCCTGGATAAGCCTATCCATAGGTCGCGCACCCATTTTAGTGTCATAGCCCTGAACCGCTAACCAGTTACGAGCCTCTTCGTCGACTGTGAGGAATACTTTTTTATCATCCAGCTGACCCTGAAGCTTAACTAAGAATTTATCAACCACTGTTTTAATAACCTCAGGCGGCAAGCTGCCAAACTGCACCACAGAATCCAGACGATTCCTGAATTCCGGCGTAAAGGTCTTTTTAATATCTCCCATTGCATCGCTGCTATGATCCTGAGTAGAGAAGCCAATTGAGGCTCTATTTAATGTCTCAGCACCGGCATTGGTGGTCATAATCAAGATAACATTACGGAAATCAGTTTTACGGCCGTTATTATCCGTTAGCGTGCCGTGGTCCATAACCTGCAACAATAAGTTAAAGATATCTGGGTGAGCTTTTTCAACTTCATCCAATAACACCACTGAATGAGGCTGTTGTGCCACAGCTTCAGTGAGGAGACCGCCCTGATCAAAACCCACGTAGCCAGGTGGAGCCCCGATAAGGCGTGATACGGCATGGCGCTCCATATACTCAGACATATCAAACCTAATTAAGGGAATACCCATTAATTTAGAGAGCTGACGACTCATTTCGGTCTTACCCACACCCGTAGGCCCAGCAAATAAGAAACTACCAATGGGACGCTCGCCTTCTCTAAGACCTGCCCTCGCAAGCTTAATAGAAGTCGTTAAGGCATCGATGGCGGAATCTTGACCGAATACTACAAGCTTTAATTGGTCAACCAAGCCCTCAAGTTTTGATTTATCCGAGGAAGAAACAGTTTTGGCCGGTATTTGCGCAATCTTAGCGATAATGATTTCAATGTCGGTGACACCAATGGTCTTTTTTTGTCGGCTCTTCGGCTGTAATCGCTGAAATGCAGCCGCTTCATCGATCACATCAATTGCCTTATCGGGCAAAAAGCGATCGGTAATATGTTTGCTAGAAAGTTCAGCTGCCGCCTTTAGCGCAGTATTGGTATATTTAAGATCATGGTGGATTTCAAACTTTTCACGCAAACCTTTAAGAATTTGGTAAGTCTCTGCTACCGATGGCTCACCGATATCAACTTTCTGAAAACGGCGAGAAAGTGCACGATCCTTATCAAAAATCTCTCGGTATTCTTGGAAGGTGGTAGAACCAAAGCAGCGCAGATCACCGGAAGACAATAGTGGCTTAAGCAGGTTAGATGCGTCCATAACTCCGCCCGAAGCTGAACCTGCCCCGATAATGGTATGAATTTCGTCAATAAATAGAATACTTTTCTTTATTGCCAAAAGCTCTGAAATTAAACCCTTGAGCCGTTTCTCAAAATCACCTCGGTATTTGGTTCCCGCAAGTAGAGCCCCTAGATCCAAAGAATACAGGGTATAGTCTAGTAGCGGCTCAGAGGCCTGCTTCTTAACTATCAGCTGTGCCAAGCCTTCGGCAATAGCTGTTTTACCTACCCCAGACTCACCTACTAATAACGGGTTATTCTTACGACGACGTATTAACGTTTGACTGACCCGGTCGAGCTCGTCTGCACGGCCAACCAGAGGATCTAAAAGCCCCTGCCTTGCCCGCTCATTAAGATTAACCGTAAACTGTTCTAGAAGACTTTGTGTGCCATTAGCGTTGCTTTCTTCGGTATCTCCCTGAGGTAAAGCGTTATCTTCACCCTCACTCTCAAGGGAATCATCACCAACTTTCGAAATACCATGGGATATGAAGTTAACCACATCGATTCGCGCCACATTTTGTAGCCTTAAAAAATAAACCGCCTGACTTTCTTGTTCACTAAAAATGGCCACAATTACATTAGCGCCAACCACTTCTTCGTTGGTGGATGAACTCACTTGAAAAACTGCTCTTTGAAGAACACGCTGAAAACCGTGGGTCGGCTGTATATCGATATCTTCTTGTGTGGCAGGTATCTTGGATATAGTGGCATCAATAAACTCAATTAAATCCTGACGTAATATACTTATATCGACTCCGCAGGCACGCAGAACACCGATTGCCGAGGGATCGTCAAGCAGCGCTAATAGCAAATGCTCCACAGTCATAAACTCGTGACGTTTGTCCTGAGCATTTCTGAAAGCCCGATTTAATGTCACCTCTAATTCTTTACTCAGCATATTGATTACTCACTTTCATCACAGGGTTCAAACTCACAGCGCAAAGGATGTTCATTATCCTGTGCATATTGGTTAACCATGCTAGATTTAGTCGCAGCGACATCTTCAGTATAAATTCCACAGACACCCTTCCCTGCATTATGTATTTCCAACATGATCTTGGTGGCTTTTTCAGTTGAGTGAAAGAAAAACATCTGTAACAACTCAACCACAAAATCCATAGGCGTGTAATCATCATTCAATAACACTACCTGATACATTATAGGTTCCTTTAGTTGGGGCTCAGCGACTTGGACTGCAGTGTCACCATCATCAAAAAAAGGCACCTGATCTTTGTTACTCATTTTATTCTGACCATATTTTTTTTACGTTAACTAAGTAAATTTATACCACAAGAACAGGGGAAGATGTGAATTTGCATGAAAATAAAGCTATGTCAGCTCCTACAGTTTTACAAATAACATCTATAGTTATTACAAGCAGTCAGTAAATGATGGGCTTTTAAAACATCATAATATAAGGATCAAGGCAAAATTATGGCAGATTCAGGGATGATTAAGTGGTTTAGTAATGCAAAAGGGTTTGGTTTTATAGTTAATGAAAATGGCAATGGCAATGGCAATGGCGATATTTTTGTTCATTACAGTGCTATTGCAATCGAAGGCTATAAAACACTCAAGGCTGGACAGTTAGTAGATTATGAGATTCAAGAAGGGGAAAAAGGTTTGCATGCAATCAATGTAATACCTTTAGAACAAAAACCACAGAATCATAAGTAACAGAGTTGTTTTATAGGCTAGAGAACAAACAAGCGAGCAGATGAACAAAAAAGAGGAGCTAGAGAACTAAAACAAATAACAGACTCCCAGATTAAGTGATCTTAATCTGGGAGTCATATTCAGCGGATACTACATATTTTCAATAATAGCATTTCCAAATTCTGAACAAGACTGAAGTACCGCATCGTCCATTAGGCGTTCAAAATCATAGGTGACTGTTTTATTGGAAATAGCACCTTCGATTCCTGAAACAACTAAATCAGCTGCATCAAACCATCCAAGATGACGTAGCATCATTTCAGCAGAAAGGATCAGTGAACCGGGGTTAACCTTATCCTGACCCGCATACTTAGGTGCGGTGCCGTGAGTAGCTTCAAAGATTGCAATGTTATCAGAAAGGTTTGCGCCTGGTGCAATACCAATACCACCCACCTGTGCTGCTAACGCATCAGAAATGTAATCACCATTTAGGTTTAGTGTGGCGAGAACACTGTATTCGTCTGGTCTAAGAATGATTTGCTGAAGCATAGCATCGGCAATAACATCTTTAATGATAATTTTTTCGCCATTGTTTGGGTTAATAATGAAATGCCAAGGGCCGCCATCTAATGGCTCAGCACCAAACTGCTCTCGGGCTACTTCGTAACCCCACTCGCAGAATGCACCTTCGGTAAACTTCATGATGTTACCTTTGTGCACTAGGGTAACTGAATCTTTGTTTTGATCTACAGCGTACTGTATAGCCTTAGCAACTAAGCGCTTTGTGCCCTGCTCTGATACAGGCTTAACACCGATACCACAGTTTTCATCAAAACGAATCTTCGTAACACCCATTTCATTTTGCAAGAAATCGATTACTTTACCGGCTTCTTCTGTGCCTGCTTTCCATTCGATACCCGCGTAGATATCTTCAGAATTCTCACGGAAGATGCACATATCAACTTTGTTAGGCTCTTTAACCGGTGATGGAACACCATTAAACCAACGAACAGGACGCTGACAGACAAAAAGGTCAAGCTCTTGACGAAGCGCAACGTTAAGCGATCTGAAACCACCGCCCACAGGAGTTGTTAATGGACCCTTGATAGAAACAGCATATTCTTTAATGGCTTCTAGAGTTTCAGCAGGAAACCAATCACCATCATATTTACCGGCTGCTTTTTCTCCACAGAATACTTCCATCCATGAGATTTGCTTGTCGCCAGCATAGGCTTTTTTAACAGCAGCATCGATAACACTGATCATTACCGGAGTAATATCAAATCCAATACCGTCCCCTTCAATATAAGGAATAATTGGGTTGTTGGGTACATTGAGGCTGAGGTCGCTATTAACTGTAATCTTTTCGCCAGATTGTGGAATCTGGATATGCTGATATCCCATTAAGATTCTCCAAGGAGTGATGTTGTATGAGTGAAATTCTAAACGCAGCGATTTTACACCTTTTTATCCGCTTTTTTAAGTCTGTTTCCTATAGAATATGTCTTTTAGAGGAAAAACAGTGTCAAAATTGGTGTTATTTAACAAACCCTACCATGTGTTGAGTCAATTTACCGACGAAACAGGCCGAAAAACGCTTGCTGATTTTATCCATATAAAAGAAATTTATCCGGCTGGACGCCTCGATTATGATTCTGAGGGTCTGTTATTGCTCACCGATGATGGTCAACTACAGTCATTAATTAGCCATCCGAAGCATAAATTAATCAAGACCTATTGGGCACAGGTTGAGGGGACAGTGGATACTTCACACTGCCAATCCCTTCTTGATGGCGTTGAGCTAAAAGATGGACCGGCGAGAGCTATAAGTTGTAGGCCTATGGCACCACCTGATCTATGGGACAGGGTCCCGCCCATTAGACAACGAAAAACCGTTTCTGACAGCTGGTTAGAGATCAGCATAGCTGAAGGGCGAAACCGACAGATAAGACGTATGACCGCCGTTGTTGGCCTCCCTACCCTTCGTCTAGTTCGCTCTCGCATTGGCAGCCTCAGTTTAGGTTCATTGTCGCTGGGTGAGATGAAACAGATTACAGGCCGTAATGCTACTGAGATTTATACCCAGTATCTGAAGGAAAAAAACTAATTATGCCCGACAAAATTCATCTAACGGTTGCCACTGTTATTCAGCGCGATAACTTATTTTTAATGGTCAAAGAGACAGAGTTTGGTCGCAGTGTTATCAATCAACCTGCAGGACATGTTGAGCCTGGTGAAGATATTATTGATGCCGCAATTAGAGAGACTTATGAAGAAACTGGTTGGCATGTAGAAATTAAAAATCTGATTGGTATTTATAGCAGTAAAGTGAAAGTCAGTGGCATAACCTATTACCGTCTGGCTTTTTCAGCAACAGCTGTATCACATGATCAAGAGGCGTCAATAGATTCAGATATTGATGAGGTTGTATGGTTATCCGAGGATGAAATTAATAACAGTGCCGACAAGCTTCGAAGCGAGTTGGTTCTTGAATGCGTAAAAGACTTTAATCAGGGATCGGTTTTTCCTTTGGATCTATTCCGCAACCGCTTATAGTATGCACGCTCAAAACAAGGCCCCATAAAACAGTATGAGTAATTCAGAAAAAGTTATCGTCGGCATGTCCGGTGGTGTAGATAGTTCAGTCGCGGCTCTGCTTTTAAAACAGCAGGGTTACGAGGTTGAAGGCCTATTCATGAAAAACTGGGATGAAGACGACGGCTCAGAATACTGCACGGCGATTCAAGATTTAGAGGATGCACAACAGGTATGCGATAAAATTGGCATCCCACTTCATACAGCAAACTTTGCTGCTGACTACTGGGACAATGTATTTGAGCACTTTCTTGAAGAATATAAAGCCGGTAGAACGCCTAACCCAGATATTCTGTGTAATCGAGAAATTAAATTTAAAGTGTTTTTAGAGTATGCAGAAATGCTAGGCGCACAATATATTGCTACAGGCCATTATGTGCGTCGTGGCGATCACAACGGTCAAGCTACCCTTCTCAAAGGTTTAGACAATAATAAAGATCAAAGTTACTTTTTACATGCGGTGCTAGAGTCGGCGATTAGTCGATCATTGTTTCCAGTGGGTGAATTAGATAAATCGGAGGTGCGACAAATTGCCGAAGATAATGGCTTTGTCACCTCAAAGAAAAAAGATAGTACCGGCATCTGCTTTATAGGTGAACGACGCTTTAGTGATTTTCTCAATCAATATCTGCCTGCGAAACCGGGTCGCATGGTAACCCCAGAGGGCGTTGATATGGGAGAACATCAAGGTCTTATGTTCTATACCCTAGGACAACGTCAGGGTCTGGGTATTGGTGGCGTTAAGGATGCTGGCGATGAGCCTTGGTTTAGCTTACAAAAAGATCTCAAAAACAACTGTCTTATCGTGGGTCAGGGTGTTGAGCATCCCCTACTTTATACTAATAATCTTATGGCTTCTGATGTGCATTGGATTAATGCTGCGCCTGCCGATGGTATCTTACAATGCTATGCCAAAACCCGTTATCGTCAGCCCGATCAGCTGTGTAATCTGACTTTAGATGCCTCTGGTAATTGTCATGTAATATTTGATCAACCTCAACGTGCAGTTACACCCGGACAGTCTGTGGTCTTTTATCAAGGTGATCATTGCCTTGGCGGCGCTGTAATCGATAAAACCTGGCAGCAACCAGACGACTCATCCCTTTAACCTTGTAGAGACCGAACTTTGTTATCAAAGCCAACCTATCAACAAACTCAAGCACTTGCTGCAATATTTCAATCAGCGGGTCAGGTCTATAAGCTTGCTTATACCGGTAAAAGTGATGCTATAAAAACCAAGTTTGCTATGGCCACATTACTCAATCAAAACCCTAGTTCACTAAAAGATTTGTATGGCGCTAAAGAAAACCTTGAAGAGGGTTTTAGTACCATGAACCAGTTTATGCAAAGTGCCAATAAGGCTGCTGAGGCGCAACATAAAGAAATTATTAGTTATGTGATGTCGGCTATTCATTTGGCCAGTAAGATAGCTAAAAAACCTGAGATGTTAGCGAGTATCGAGAATGGTATTAATAACGCTAATCAGCAGGCGCAACACTTCTCGATTACCCATGAAAATGTCTACAGTAATGTTGCCTCTCTTTATCAGGATACCATTAGCCAGATGCGCTTAAGGATTCAAGTATTGGGTGCTGGGGTTTATCTCCAGCAACCTGCCATAGCCGCTCGTATTCGATGCATGCTGTTCTCAGCTATTAGGAATGCTTTTTTATGGCGTCAGTTAGGTGGCAAACGCCGCCATCTTTTAATTCAACGCAAGGCGATTCTAAAAGTAATAGCGGATCATCAAGCCTCAGATTAATGACTGATAAAACAGTTTACTGAACCCCCTAAATAGAACCCTGAAATCCCTCGACAAACCCGTTATAATCGGTTTTTTCTAAATCTCATTTAATTTGGAACTTTTTATGCAAGACTCTACGCAAAATTTGCCGCTTTCTGCACTTACCGCAGTGGCTCCAATTGATGGCCGTTACGGCTCAAAAACATCTCAGTTTCGTGATATTTTTAGTGAATATGGCTTAATTCGTTTTCGCGTTTTGGTTGAGGTTCGCTGGTTACAACAACTAAGCCAACATTCACAGATAGACGAAGTGAAGCCTTTTTCTAAAGCGGCTAACGATTTTTTGAATAACTTAGTGGATAGTTTTTCGGTTGAGCAAGCACAGCGTATTAAAGATATAGAAAGCACCACCAATCACGACGTAAAGGCGGTTGAGTATTTTATTAAAGAAAGTATTGCCGATAATGCCGAATTAAACGCGGTGAGTGAATATATTCACTTTGCCTGCACCTCTGAAGATATCAATAACCTATCTCATGGGCTAATGCTTAAAACGGGTCGCGATACCGTGGTTGTGCCAGCGCTGACAGAGATTACTGATAAGTTAGCAGAGATGGCAAAACTATTTGCCGATGTACCCATGCTATCCCGCACTCATGGGCAAACCGCATCCCCTACCACAGTGGGTAAAGAGATTGCTAACGTAGTATATCGTTTGCGTCGCCAGCTTGAACAAATAAGCGCAGTACCACTCTTAGGTAAAATCAATGGCGCAGTGGGCAACTATAATGCCCACCTTTCAGCCTACCCAGAGATTGATTGGGCGGACAATGCTCAGCAGTTTATCGAAGGCCTAGGGTTAAGCTTTAATCCCTATACTACGCAAATAGAGCCTCATGATTATATGGCAGAGCTATTTGATGCCCTATCGCGCTCTAATACCATCCTGATTGATTTTGCCCGCGATATCTGGGGCTATATCTCTCTAGGATACTTTAAGCAAAAGACCATTGCCGGTGAGGTGGGTTCTTCCACTATGCCCCATAAGGTCAACCCTATCGATTTTGAAAATGCCGAAGGCAATATGGGTATTGCTAACGCCCTCTATGGCCATCTAACTGCTAAATTACCGATCTCACGCTGGCAGCGAGACCTAACGGACTCAACTGTTCTGCGTAATATGGGTGTTGGACTGGGTTATTCCATGATTGCCTATGCCTCACTTAACAAGGGCCTAAGTAAACTGGAACTGAATGAAACTCGTCTTCAAGAAGATTTAGATAACTGCTGGGAAGTGCTAGCCGAACCTATTCAAACCGTAATGCGTCGCTACGGTATAGAAAAGCCCTACGAAAAGTTAAAAGCACTAACCCGTGGTAATACTATAGATCAGGCAACCATTGAAGCCTTTGTTAAAGCCCTAGACATGTCCGATCAAGCAAAAGCCGAGCTAATTGCCTTATTACCAAGCACCTACATTGGTAATGCGGTTCAGCAAGCTAAGACTATCTAACGGGCATAATGAAAAGCTTTCCTGTTTTAGGCGACATCTCGGCTGAAGAATTTTTGGCTGAGTACTGGCAAAAAAAACCGCTGCTGATTCGCAATGCTATACCTAATTTTCAGCCACCTGTTGATGGCAATGACCTTGCTGGTTTATCGCTAGAACCCGAGGTTGAATCACGATTAGTGGTGGGTAAGGACTGGCAAATTGAGCATGGGCCCTTTGATGAGCAGCGATTTCAGAACCTTCCCGAGAAAGACTGGACATTATTAGTCCAGGCGGTGGATCTGTGGGTGCCAGAAGTCGCTGAGATTTTAAATTATTTTGGTTTTCTACCGCGCTGGCGTATAGATGACATTATGGTGAGTTATGCGGCCGATGGTGGCAATGTCGGCCCCCATTTTGATAATTACGATGTTTTCCTGCTTCAGGGTGAGGGTCAGCGTGAATGGTCGGTAGGCGGTCGCTGTGACCATCATAGTGCCCTACTCCCCAATGCTAATTTGCGTATTCTAGCCAACGAACAGTTTACAGAAAAATGGACGCTTAATTGTGGCGATATGCTGTATATACCCCCGAAGTATAGCCATCATGGCGTGGCCATAGGTGATTGCACTACCTATTCCATTGGCTTTCGTGCACCTACTGTCACAGAGATGCTCGATGATTTGACTACCGAGTTAATCAGTAAGGGCGATAGCAATGATGTGCTTACCGACCCCCTGTTAACCCCAGAAATGGCAACACAATCCATCTCTAGTGAATATTTACAGCAAATTAGATCCTTACTTAATCAAACCCTTGATGATGATGAGTTGCTACTTAACTGGTTTGCGCAATTTATGACACAGCCAAAATACCCCGAACTTGTTGATGAGACTGGGGAGCGCCGTGAGGCAACTATAAATTTGGCCTCAGGCGCTAATAAAACATACAACAACACAGAGCCAATGTAGCTTAGATCATTCTTCTGGATAACCCGCTCGGTAATTCTTATCATCAAATTCACCAGTATGTGGATGATAGCCCTTAAATAAAATTGGTACTGCAGTTTCAGGGGTGCCCTTATAATATAAATCTTCACCATATCGGCTAGATCTAGTCGCAACGCTAATCCAAGCAAAAATGTCACGTGGATGTACGTTCTTAAACTTTTGATAAATGTCTTCAATTGAAGCATCTTCATCGGAACAGTTGGAACTAGTTTTGCAGAGTTTTGTTGTTGGGTAACCCTGGACATAGTACGAGCCTTTACCATCGCCCAAGGTTGTAGGATTAAAGCCATGTAATATCGCAACGGACGTAGGAGTATATTGATACCCTAACAGGGGCTCTAGCTTATTAAAGTGGTTTGTATCTACCGTAAATCTGTAAAATTTACCATTGACAATCTCATAATCACCATCAAATTTAATGTTAATTCCATCAATGTAATGTCCCTCGTTTATTCCTATTTTAGATAGATTTATTCCAGTAAAAACAGAACCATTTTTATAGAGTTTATTGTCACTTAAAGCAAAGTAACCATTTGATGGAAGTCCGTCCTCATCAAATCCGCTGAAAAGATCATAATTATCGGCTTGCAAGCCATCAATATAATAATTACCTTCGTATAATCCAGTATATTTTTTATATTTTTTATGTTTTTGACCAATGCTATCAAAGTTTTTATATGACCTTAACTGGGTACGAAAATTATATTTGTAAAGTAAACCCATTTCATTTTTGTATTCATCCTTAAACATAAGGCCATCTATAAAATAATAGCCCTCTAAATCTTTTATTCTTCCGTTGTAGCCAACGCCCTTAAAATATAATCTCCAATCACTACTATCATCATTAAAGTAGCTAGAAAAATTT
>Ga0209533_1000217_pt1 | contig 54996 bp, 51 predicted proteins | sample COG_04_FD_184748 | JGI IMG/M metagenome (GOLD analysis project Ga0209533, IMG submission 184748) | Pelagic Microbial community sample from North Sea - COGITO 998_met_04 (SPAdes) (version 2) | ecosystem: Environmental > Aquatic > Marine > Neritic zone/Coastal water | place: Helgoland, sampling...
CTTCTCTAATTTCGTAATAAACAGTGATGGTGTCACCAGCTGCAAATTCTGGAAAGTCTTTTTTTGCTACAAATTCGTCTTGTACAAATTTAATTAAGGATTCCATGTTTATGGTTTTTTATAGATGTATTCGAAACAACATTCACGATGATCGCCAGAGGTTAACCCGAAATTGGCTGCAAATATAAGTAAAAAGTAAATTATAGAATGTGTATTGTAAAAAAACTTTACAGTACATGAATTTTTAATCTTCTAACAGATCTGGTCGGCGCTTCTTGGTGCGTTCAAGGGCTTGTTCTTCTCGCCATTTTTCTATTTTTGGGAAATTCCCACTTACCAAAAGTTCTGGAACCTTCCAGCCCTTATAATCTCGTGGTTTTGTATAAATTGGCGGTGCTAATAACCCGTCTTGAAACGAATCGGTAAGTGCCGATGTTTCATTTCCTAAAACGCCGGGGATGAGACGTATAATAGTATCACAAAGTACAGCAGCTCCTAGTTCGCCACCAGAAAGCACATAGTCGCCTATAGATATTTCTTTTGTAATAAACTGATCGCGCACACGTTGATCTACGCCTTTATAGTGTCCACACAACAGAATCAAATTACCTTTCATGGAGAGTTGATTGGCAATACCCTGATTTAATGTTTCGCCGTCGGGTGTCATGTAAATCACGTCGTCATAGTCCCGTTCGGATTTTAATTTAGAAATACATTTGTCGATAGGTTCGATCATCATAACCATGCCAGCACCACCACCAAATTGAGTGTCATCAATGGACTTATAGCTGTCGGAAGTAAAGTCTCGTAAATTATGAAAATATACACTTACTAAGCCAGCATCGATGGCACGCTTTAAAATGGACGCTTCAAATGGACTTTTAAGTAATTCTGGTAAAACCGTAATAATGTCTATACGCATCTGCTAAATTTAAAGCCCAAAGATAACAAATTCAAAAAACCTAGTAGTATGTGAAGCGCCTTACTTTAGCAATGTATTTTGCCAATCGAACCACTTGATGACTATAGCCAAATTCGTTGTCATACCATATATATAGGATTATATTTTTTCCATTTGGACTCACAATCGTTGCTTTACTGTCATAAATGGCTGGTGCAGTACTGCCTACTATATCGCTAGATACAAGTTCGTCGTTGAATTCATATTTGATTTGTTCGACCAAAGCTCCAGACAGTGCCGCGGTTTTGATCAAATTGTTTATCTTTTTTAAAGTCGTTGTTTTATTAATTTCAAGGTTTAATATGGCCAAACTTCCATTTGGAACGGGCACCCGAATCGCATTGGATGTAAGTTTGTTTTCTAAAGAGGGCAGAGCTTTGCTGACTGCTTTCCCGGCCCCAGTTTCAGTGATGACCATATTAAGTGCTGCGGCACGTCCTCTTCTGTATTTAGAGTGCATATTGTCCACCAAATTTTGATCGTTTGTATAGGCATGGATAGTTTCGAGATGGCCCTGAACCACTCCTAATGAGTCTTCAATAACTTTTAAAATAGGGGTAATGGCATTGGTTGTACAAGAGGCTGCAGAAAAAATAGCGCCACTTTCTGGAGTGTATTCTAAATGGTTCACGCCATGCACAATATTTGGAATGCCTTTTCCTGGTGCGGTTAACAATACGTTTTTAGATCCCTTAGCAGTTAAATGTCTTTGAAGTGCTTCTTGGTCTCTAAAGGCTCCTGTGTTGTCAATAATTAAAGCCTCGTTTATATCATAGGCAGTATAGTCAATGTCTTCGGGGTTTGCAGCGGATATGATGAAAACGGTCATTCCATTGATGTTTAATGCTTGTGATTTAGTATCCACTCTAACAGTACCAGGAAAGTCGCCATGAACAGAATCACTTCGCAATAGTGCGGCTCTTTTTTCTAAAATAGTAGGGGTTATTTTACCTCTAGTGACGATTGCGCGCAATCGCAATTGACTTCCACTTCCAGATTTTCCCATGAGTTCTCGGGCAACCAAACGGCCAATGCGACCAAAGCCATAGAGTACCACATCTTTGGGTTCAAGCTGTGGCTGCTGTTTAGCAGCTTTTAATTTTTTTAAAAGAAAGGAATATGAATTATGGTTAGAGATGTCTTCATTGTGAAATTCGAAGGTTAATTTTCCAATATCTAATTTTGATGCTGGAAGGTTGAGCAGTTTAATGGCTTGCGCCATTTCTACAGAATCAAAAATGGAGATGGGTTTGTTGACAAATTCGCCCGCATATTCGTGGAGTTTTAGAATTTCGCTAACATTCCGATCTATCAATTGGTTTCGGAATAGGACTAATTCGATTGTGCTGTCATACCATAAATCACTGACAATTTTAATGAATTCGACGGCTGCTTTTCTGCGGTCGGATTGGAACGCAATTTCGGAATCGTAGGTAGGTTTCAAAGCCATTTAATTTGGGATTTAAAAAGTTTTTGCAAAAATAGAAGATTTCAAACGTTTTCGTAACTTTTTTGAATAAAAAAAAATCCACCATTCAAAAATTGAATAATGGACTTTAAATGATGGTGAAATGGTAGTTTATCTAAAACGGTATACTACTTTTTCGCCGTTATTTTTGACTAACGCAATACGTAATACCTTATTGGAATATTTGTCCAATGCGCGTTGTGCATCTTCAATAGAATATATTTTTATATCGTTGATAGCGGTAACCATATTTCCTTCATAAATGCCATCTAGTTCCCAATCTTTACGATGGGTTTCAGAGAGTTTTGAAAGTTGTAAGCCATACTTTAAGTCAAGTTTTTTAAGGTCTTCTTTTGTAGGTTCTTGTAAAATTCCTATGGTAGGAATGTCAATTGAAGTGCGTTTTTCCAAGGTAACCATTAGGACTTTTTGATTTCCCTCTCTTAGAATTTCGACTTCAACTTGATCTTTTGGACTTTTGGTGTTCAGAAATCCTTTTAAATCTGAAAATTTAGAAATCGTAACGCCATCGATACGTTGAATAATATCACCTTTTTGGATGCCCGCCTTTTCAGCACCAGTACCTTTTTGTACATCAGTCACAAAAAAACCTTCGGTTTGATCGGTATTATATGTTTTGGAGTTTTTACTATTGAGTTCTCTACCAATAACGCCCAAAATGCCATTTTGAACATTTCCAAACTCCATTAAATCTTCAACAACCTTACGTGCAATATTACTCGGGACAGCAAATGAGTATCCTATATAGGAGCCTGTTTGTGATGATATAGCGGTATTGATGCCAATGAGTTCGCCATTAATATTCACCAATGCACCCCCAGAATTACCAGGATTTACTGCCGCATCGGTTTGGATAAACGACTGGGTGTTTTGCCCCGTCAAATCTCTGGACTTTGCACTTATAATCCCAGCAGTCACTGTAGAATTTAAGTTAAACGGATTACCAACAGCTAAGACCCATTCACCAATTCGAGCGGTATTGCTATCGCCAAACGCCGTGTAATCTAAAGATTCATTGGACTCTATTTTTAACAAAGCGATATCGGTATTGGGATCCGTTCCAATAAGTTCGGCGTCAAAAGTTTTGTTATCATTGGTCGTAATTTCTATCGATTGCGCACCGTCAATAACATGATTATTTGTAATGATATAACCGTCAGGTGAGATGATAACTCCTGATCCTGTTCCTATTTGTTGGTGATGCTTGGGGCGTCCAAAAAATAAATCTTCAAAACTGGTATAGCTTTTAGAGTGTGTTGTGTTTTTGACATGCACTACGGAATGCACTGTTTTATCTGCAGCAGTTGTAAAATCGACATTGGTTCCGCCTTGTAATTTAGGGGTGTAATTAACAGGAAAAACGGTCGTAGTTATTTGAGGTTCAGTGGCTTTATTTGATGTAGGGTGTTCAAAAAAATGTTTATAGGCCCCAAGGGTTAAAGCCCCGCCCAAAGCTGAAACGCCTATTAGTGTGAGAATTTTTTTCATGGATTTAATTTTTAATTCGTTTACTATAACTTTAAAATTAATTATTTATTGAATTTAAATTTCAATTTTAACGCTCTTTTAACAGCCCAACTTACAGGATAATATTCTTATATTTGTTTTAATATGACACATACATTTTATAAATATCAAGGAACAGGTAATGATTTTGTGATGATCGATAACCGATTGGGAGGATTTGATAAAAATAACTTGGAATTGATTGCACACTTGTGTCAACGTCGTAAAGGGGTTGGTGCAGATGGTTTGATTCTTTTAGAGTCTGAATCCGATTATGATTTTAAAATGGTATACTTTAATGCCGATGGAAATGAAAGCACCATGTGTGGAAATGGCGGCCGCTGTATTGTTGCCTTTGCTAATTTTTTAGGAATTATAGAAAACACAACACGATTTATAGCTATTGATGGACCGCATTTAGCGACTATTAATAAGGACTATATTGAGTTGAAAATGCAAGATGTTTCTGCGATTGCTTCCAATGAGCACTACCATATTCTTGACACGGGATCTCCACATTATGTGGCAGTCAAATCAGGTTTAGAGGCTATTGATATGACTATTGAGGGGGCTAAAATTCGATATGACGCGCCTTTCAATCTTAGCGGTATTAATGTAAATTTTGCTGAAAAAATTAATGAAGATAGCTTTGCTATTCGCACCTATGAACGTGGGGTAGAAGCAGAGACTTTGTCTTGTGGAACAGGAGCTACAGCCGTAGCTATTGCAATGTTTCATTCTAAACATACTACATCCAAAACAATTAAGCTGCACACTCAAGGTGGAATTTTACAAGTTCGATTTGAACCGCTTTCTTCTTCGTATTCTGACGTGTGGTTATGTGGCCCAGCAAAACAGGTTTTTAAAGGCGATTTAGAATGGTAGCACTAGAAGCTAAACGCATCAATTTAAGAGGTTTAGTGCTTGAAGATTTAGCATTTTTATATATGATAGAAAATGACCTATCTCTTTGGGAATTAAGTCAAACTGAAACCCCTTTTTCTAAGGATATATTACAACGCTATTTAGAAACGGCTCAATTAGATATAAAAGAAATCAAACAGTTAAGGCTCGTGATCACATCCAAATCCAATGAACCTATGGGTTTTATTGATCTTTTTGATTTTGATGCTCAAAACAAGCATGCTGGAGTAAGTATTGTGTTGATGAAAACTCATCGAGGGAAAGGTTATGGGAAAGCCGCTCTATTGACGCTTATGGATTATTGTTTTTTAGATTTAGGTCTTCATCAAATATATAGTAATGTTTTAGAAGATAACACGGCTAGTATTGGATTATTTGAATCCGTTGGGTTTGAAAATATAGGACTTAAAAAAGAGTGGCGATTCTATAATGGAAGCTACAAAAACGAATATTTATTTCAATTTATTAATCATGTACTTTAAAAAAATAGCAATTGCAATCGTTCTCATTGGACTGGTAGGTGCAGGGATTTTCTCCTACTTTATTTATTCAGTGATGCTCGTGCCCAATACGAGTTTTAATTCTAAAGAAGCCTATATTTTTGTGGCATCTAATGCAACATTTAAAGACGTACGCTCAGATTTGGAGCCGCTTTTAAAAGATATTGAAACATTTGAGACGCTTGCCAAACAAAAAAAATATGTAAACAACATCAAGGCAGGGCGGTTTCGTATTACAAAAGACATGACTAATAATGATATTATTAATTCCATTCGAAGTCGTAATTTACCTATCAAGCTCGCTTTCAATAATCAACATTCATTAGCGGAATTAGCCTCTCGAATATCCAATCAAATTGAAGCCGATAGTACCGCTTTAATAACCGCTTTTACCGATAAAGAATTTTTAGATACTCATGAATTTACAGCAGCAAATGCGCTTGGCATGTACTTGCCCAATAGCTATGAGTTTTTCTGGAACACTTCTGCAACCACCTTTAGAAATCGAATGTTGAAAGAGTACAATCGTTTTTGGAATGCTAGCCGTTTAGAAAAAGCAAAATCTACAGGCCTAACCCCCAGCGAAGTGTTGATACTTGCGGCTATTGTGCATGAAGAGTCTAAACAACCATCTGAACAAGCGCGAATCGCAGGCGTATATATAAATCGTCTAAATAAGTCTTGGCCATTACAAGCGGATCCAACACTCAAATTTGCAGCCTATCAATTACCAGAGTATAAAAACACGATCATCAAACGTGTTTTAAATAAACATAAGTTGATCAATTCACCCTATAATACGTACAAGTTTAAAGGGTTGCCACCAGGATTAATTGCTATGCCAGACTTAACTGCGATCGAGGCTGTTTTGAACTATGAGCACCACTCGTATTTCTATTTTGCTGCGGATGCCCAAAGACCAGGATTTCATCAGTTTGCAAAAACGCTAAGTGGTCACAATCAAAATGCTAGAAATTATCAAGCCCACCTGAACCGTCAAGGAATAAGAGAGTAGTCTATAGTATTGAATACTAGGTAATTATATAAATTTGTATATTTGTAATGTCTATTTTTTATTATAAGTTTAAAACATACACATGAATTCGAAACAGTCATTTTATGTTATAGGACCTATCATACTGCTTTTCGGAGTGTTGATTTCATTTTCAACCCGACCTAATACTGAATTCAAAGAGCATTTGGTTACAACAGAAAAATTCGACTTTAACCTGGATGAAACTACTTCCTCTCAAAACGTTAAGACCATTTTTCCAAAATACATATTTTTAGAGCGTTCCTATATTGGGTTTAAAGAAGCGATTGCCTTCAAGGAATCTCAAGGCAAATACCATGCAGTAAACACCCTCGGCTATCTGGGAAAGTATCAGTTTGGAGCCTCTACCTTAGAATTGCTAGGAATTGATAATCCTCAATATTTTTTAAATACGCCTGAACTTCAAGAAAAAGCATTTTTAGCAAATACGAATCGAAATAAATGGGTATTAAGACGCGATATCAAACGTTTTGTAGGAAAAAAAATCAAAGGAATAGTGATTACTGAATCGGGGATTTTAGCGGCTGCTCATTTGGCTGGCCCAGGAAATGTAAAACGTTTCCTAAGAAGCTATGGTGCATTGGGGGCAACGGATGCTTATGGCACAAATATTCCAGATTATATGCGTAAATTCTCGGGGTATGACACGTCTTTTGTTAAGCCGCTTAAAAGCTCGAAAGTCGGACTGCCTTAATCTTTTTGAATAATAAAAATAGCGGGGCGTTTGTGGAAATCTAATTTTGAATGCTTCCAGTCTTTTGCAGTCTGTGTTTTGATATACTCGGAGGCTAAGGTCAAATCACAAGCCACACAAATTTGAGTGTCTGGGTGAAGCGCGCTACATAAATCTTCTAAAATACTATTATTTCGATAAGGCGTTTCTATAAATAACTGTGATTGATGTTCTTCAAAAGAGCGGCGTTCAAGTTGTTTTATTTTTGATTTTCGTTCCGCTTTATCAATTGGTAAATAGCCGTTAAATGCAAAATTTTGCCCGTTCATTCCAGAGCTCATCATGGCTAATAATATTGATGAAGGGCCTACCAAAGGAATAACTTGAATATTTTGTGTATGGGCTATTTTAACAACTTCAGCACCAGGATCAGCCACGCCTGGGCACCCAGCGTCAGACAATAAACCAACAGCGTTTCCTGCTAAACAATTTTCTAAAAAAGAAGGGATTTCTAGAGGATCGGTAAATTTATTTAAACTAAACAGATTTAAGCTTGCTTGGGATTTACCTGAGCTTACAGCTTTGATAAACTTACGTGCAGCCTTTTCATTTTCAACAATATAGGTATCAATGTTTTCAATGATTTTTTTGATAGAAATAGGCAGTACTTCCAAAGGCGCATTATCGCCTAAACCTGTAGGAATTAAGTAAAGTTTACCAGTCATTTTTTAACAATAATAGTGAGTTATTAGTCCTGTAAGTTACCTATAAATTAGGTTGTTTAATCTAGATGCAAAATCAAAAATAGGACTTAGATCGATAGTTTTTTGGTCAAGTCTTCTACATATTTTCTAAACTGCTTATCAGTTGTAGAAAGATTGTTAACCGTCTTGCAGGCATGTAATACTGTAGCGTGATCGCGCTTTCCAATTTGAGATCCAATACTAGCAAGTGATGCTTTAGTGAATTTTTTCGCAAAAAACATAGCCAATTGTCTCGCTTGAACAATATGACGTTTTCGGGTTTTGGATTGAAGCGTATCCACATCCATTTGGAAATAATCTGAAACCACTTTTTGGATATAGTCGATAGAGACTTCTCTTTTGGTGTTTTTTACAAATTTTTCAACGATTTCTTTCGCCAATGAAAGTGTAATTTCTTTTTTATTGAATGAAGATTGTGCAATTAATGAAATGATAGCACCTTCAAGTTCACGAACATTTGTAGTGATGTGTTTGGCTAAATATTCAATAATTTCTTCTGGCATTTCAACGCCATCGCGGTATAATTTATTTTTTACAATGGATACCCGTGTTTCAAAATCTGGATTTTGAAGTTCCGCGGATAATCCCCATTTGAATCGAGACAACAAACGTTGTTCGATGTCCTGCATGTCCACAGGTGCCTTGTCACTAGTTAAAATAACTTGCTTCCCGTTTTGATGTAAATGGTTAAAAATATGAAAGAATACATCTTGAGTTCCTGATTTCCCAGAAAGAAATTGAACATCATCAATGATCAAAACATCTATAATTTGATAGAAGTGAATAAAATCATTTCGGTTATTCTTTTTGACGGATTCTATATATTGTTGGGTAAATTTTTCTGCAGAGATGTATAAAACCGTCTTCTCAGGGTATTTGTCTTTAATGTCAACGCCTATAGCGTGTGCTAAATGCGTTTTACCTAAACCAACACCACCAAAGATTAATAGTGGATTAAATGAGGTTCCTCCTGGCTTGTTAGCCACAGCAATACTCGCATTTCTTGCCAATCGATTTGAGTCGCCTTCTAAAAAGTTCTCAAAGGTATAAATTGGGTTAAGTTGTGATTCAATTTTTACATTTCTAATTCCAGGAATTACAAACGGATTTTTTAATTCGGGATTTATATTTTTTAAGGGAATATCTACACGTTGTGAAAACACAGCCGAACGATTTGAACTTGGAATTTTTTCAGTAAAAGGCTGTTTGTTGCCATACGTATTTTCCATTTTGATGATGTACACCAATTTGGCATTGATTCCGAGTTCTTTTGTAAGTGCTACTTTTAAAATCTTAACGTAGTGCTCTTCTAACCATTCATAAAAGAATTTACTGGGCACTTGTATGCTCAATGCATGATCATCAAGTTTAACAGCTACAATAGGTTCAAACCATGTTTTATAGGCTTGCGGTTGAATGTTGTCTTTTATAAAGTTTAGACAGTTTTCCCAGACCGATTGCGCAGTATTATTCATTTTTGTGGTTAGTTTTTGTATAGTTAGTAATCAAAAAAACAACATTTTTGGGAATATGTTGTGGTTTATTGATGTTACAAATATGTGAACAAAATTCTAGAAAAAAAAATCAATTCTGGTTGAATATTTAATTTATTTTTTGCATACTTATTTCACGTTATAAATATACACATTTTAATATATGAACACACATCAGACAAAGATTAAAGTTAGGTATGCAGAAACCGATCAAATGGCTGTTGTTTACCACGGTAACTATGCTCAGTATCTGGAAATTGGACGATTGGAATGGCTTTCTGCTCTAGGGATTTCTTATAAGGATATGGAGGCAAATGGTGTGATGCTTCCTGTAGTTTCCTTGAGCTTAAACTACAAAAAACCAGCACGTTACGGTGATGTTTTAAGCGTTTCTACTACACTTTCTAAATCTCCAACAGCTGCTATCGAATTTAATTATGAAATTCACAATTCTAGCGGCGAATTACTCACTACCGCACACACGAAATTGGTGTTTATTAACATGAAATCGAATTTTCCGATGCGTTGTCCACAATATATTTTAGATAAACTGCAAATTTAATCGTTTAAAATTTCAACTTTAATTTTATGAAAGGCTTCAAAAGTAGTTTGAAGACTTTTTATGACGCTTTTTTTGACCAAAATAACCACTTCACATTCCATTTCGAGCCGTTGAGATTTTAAAATGAGTTGGTGCTTTTTAATAATTCGCATCACTTGACTCAAATCTTTGTATGCAAACCGCAGTTTGAAAGTTGTTAAAATGTCCAAGGTTTTTATGGTACTGGCTTCCAAACTTAATTTGGCTGTGGTTTTGTAGGCACTTATTAATCCTCCAACCCCAAGTTTTGTCCCTCCAAAATAGCGCACGACCACAACAAGCACATTTGTAAGTTCAAATGCCTGGAGTTGGCCATAAATGGGCAAGCCTGCACTATTTGATGGTTCCCCATCGTCAGAAGCTCTGTAATAAGGGGTTTCGATGCCGTGTTGAAACGCAAAACAAAAATGACCCGCATTGGAATGCTTTTGTTTAAGGTTATCTATAATAGGTTTAAACTCTTCTTTTGTTTTTATAGGGAACGCATACCCAAAAAACTTACTCCCTTTGTCTTTGTAAAGGACTTCTTCGGATGGGCTTACTATCGTTTTGTAGGTCAACATTACCCTTGAGATTTGTTGAATAATGGGTTGTCAAACAAATTCACAATATCTTCTGTTACGGGATCATTATTCCAAGTGTGGATCCCAAGTTCGGCGGCTGCCTTCGTATTTTCTTTGGTATCATCTACGAAGAAACAATTGCCCGCAACGCATTGATTTTCTTCTAAAACAAAGTTATAAATCGAGGCGTCAGGCTTTCGAAAATGTATTTCATGTGATAAATAAAATTGATCAAAACACCGCTTGAAACGTTCATATCGATAGGATGACATGTTTTGTATGACTTGTTCAATATGCAAAGCATTAGTATTGCTTAGTAATATAAGTTTATACGTTTTACTTGTAGAGAGTTTTTCTATAAACTCTAAACGGTATTCTGGAAAATCTAAGATTATAGCATTCCATGCGTTTTTGAATTCTGCTGCAGAAATTGACGGGAATTTAGTTGTAAAAGTTCTCACAAAATGATCGGTACTTATCAAACCTTTTTCATAGTCCATAGCAATTTGATGCATGTCTTCGGAAATTGAAGTTACCCCAAGCTTAAACAATTCGCGTTCAATGGCGGGTTTATCTAAATTTATAAAGACATCCCCAAAGTCAAATATAATGGTGTTAATCATTTGTAAAGATATTTAAAGTGTCAGAGCCTACAGGTGTTTTAGAACTTTGTATCCCTTTTAAATTAGGTTTTGAAATCCCGTCATAAAGGTTGAGTTGACTCGAAAATACGCGTGCTTCATCCCAGAGGTTTTCATCTATAAATGTTTGTAATGTTTTTTGTCCGCCCTCAATTAGTATAGAAGTAATATGATGGTCATATAGAGCCTTACAAATTTGAGAGGCGAGTGGCTGTTCTAAATCGATGTGCTCAGAGGTCAATCGGATGGTCTTGGCATCAGAATTAAATACCTGATAAGATTCTGACAATGACTCTCGGAGATCAATGACCACTCGAATAGGGTTGGCGCCTTTAACTTCTCGAGTTGTTAAGCTTGGATTGTCTTGAATAACGGTGTTTGCTCCCACAAGTATAGCCTGTTCTTCTGCACGCCATTGATGGACAAGTTGTCTTGAATAGGCATTACTTATCCAAACGGGTTTGATTTCAGATTTTGATCGTGGCGCAATGAAGCCATCATTGGTTTCGGCCCATTTTAATATAATATAAGGACGCTTCTTATTGTGATACGTAAAAAAACGTTTGTGATGTGCATTACATTCCGCTTCCAAAACGCCTACAATGACGTCGCATCCAGCAGCCTTTAATTTTGAAATCCCTTTTCCATAGACTTTATCATGTTCGTCAAGACATCCAATAACTACTCTTGGTATTTTATGCGCAATAATTAAATCGCTACAAGGTGGGGTTTTTCCATAATGCGCACAAGGTTCTAAAGTTACATAAAGAGTAGCATTATTAAGGAGGCTGGAATCTTTTATGGAGTTTATGGCGTTGACTTCGGCATGTGCCCCACCGTATGGACTTGTGTACCCCTCTGCAATAATATGATCTTCAACGACAATCACACAACCCACCATAGGGTTAGGCGCTGTAGATCCCAAGCCTTTTTTGGCGATCTCAATACATCGTGCTATGTAATGTTCGTGGGTGATTATAGTTTAATATTTACGGTTTCCGTTTTATCGATAGGGTACTTGTAAGTAAACCCTAAAGCCTTAAATTGGATGATCCCTTTATAAGTAACCTTTAAATTACGATTTAAAACACTGTTAAGCAATCCACTTAAAAATCCATTCGGATCTTTTCCTAAAAGTTCATTGGTTTTAATCTGGATTTGTAAAGGGATCGTAAAATTATCTTTTGCAGGGACTTTAAATTCTTCGGCACTAATAAATCCAAAAGCCACATCATTTACAAATACACTTACGCCATCGGTATTCAGTCGTCCACTCACCACATTTGGGTTATTAAACAGAGCATCTGCACTAAGGGTAATATGTCTTGAGTTCGCTTCAATCAATTTGATGTTATCAACTTTAATAAACTCTGGTTTTTGTTTAACGGTGCAACTTGTCGTCAAAACTATTATAAAGAGGATCGTAAATTTTTTCATTATTTTTTTGGGTATTATATGTATCTTCGAATCACAAAAATAAGATTTATTAATTGGTATCCATAACATGCGTATTAGAGAAATTAAAATCGAGGATAATTTTCAGTTAGAAACCATCATAAAAACGATATTTATAGACCTTGAATTGCCTCTAACAGGGACGGTTTACGACGACATAGACACCACTCGAATGTTTGAATCGTATCAAGAAGATAAGGCGGTGTATTTTGTAGTGGAAGTCAATGGGGTTGTAAAAGGCGGTGCTGGAATTAAAGCGTTAAAAAACCAAGAGGGCGCTGTATGTGAGCTTCAAAAAATGTACCTGTCTTCCGATACTAGAAGAAAAGGCTATGGTAAACTACTTATAGAACGCTGTTTAGATGCAGCGAAGGCCATGGGGTATAAACAGTGTTATTTAGAAACACTTTCAGAACTCAAAGTTGCTCAAAACCTATACAAAAACTATGGGTTTGACTATTTGGAAAACGCTATGGGAAATACAGGTCATACTTCCTGTGGAGTAAAAATGCTAAAACCCTTGTAATGCAATTAAAATCACTTCATAATTTTTTTCAAAATGGACTTATAGGCTATTATCCTAAAGAAGAAATTAACGCCTTTTTTTATCGTATTTGTGAACAGCACTTTGACTACAAACGTATAGATGTCCACCTCAAATCAGAGACTTTGATTTCTGCTGAAACGTTTGAGTATTTTGAAACCCTCATCAGTCGGTTGTTAACCTATGAACCCATTCAATATATACTTGGAACCACTTCCTTTTTTGGATTGGAATTTAAAGTTGATGACAATGTATTGATTCCACGTCCTGAAACTGAAGAATTGGTCGCATGGATTCTGAAACAAACAGATTCTAGCCAAGCTCTTAAAATTTTAGATATTGGTACAGGTTCTGGATGTATTGCAATTAGTTTGGCAAAACATTTGCCCAATGCTATGGTCTATGCTTTGGACGTGAGCCCTGCAGCGTTGAAAATTGCCCAACACAATGCCCAGCATAATGCGGTCCAACTCAAGTGTATCGAAGCTGATATTTTAGAATGGACAACTGCCGCACACGCATTTGATATCATCGTGTCCAATCCACCCTATGTTCGGGAACGTGAAAAAGAACGCATGGCGCCTAATGTATTGGAACATGAACCCCATTTGGCGTTGTTTGTTGAAAATGACAACCCCTTAATATTTTATAAAGCTATCGTTGGTTTGAGTAAAATAAACCTAAAAAAAGAGGGGTTCGTTTATTTTGAAATTAATGAATATTTAGGAGAAGACACCAAAGCACTTTTTTCTTCGACTGATTTTGACGACCTTCAATTAAAGACCGATATTTTTGGGAAACACAGAATGATTCGCGCTACAAAACGTTGATATTTTGTTGACTAAATTGCTGATAAATTCTTCATTTTTAACTGTAGTATACCACTCCTTTTCATATCTTAGTACTGTTAAATATTAAATTAGATTATTTTTTTTGATGGATATTAAAGAACAAATTCTACAACTTCGCGACGAGCTCAGACAGCATAATTACAACTATTATGTATTGGATGAACCCTCCATTTCTGACTTTGAATTTGATACCAAGTTGAAGCAACTTCAAGATTTAGAAACTGCTCATCCCCAGTTTTACGATGCCAGTTCACCAACGCTCAGAGTAGGAGGGGAAGTCACTAAAAATTTTGAAACCATTGTGCATGCGCAACGCATGTATTCTTTAGATAATTCCTATTCCAAAGAAGATTTAATGGATTGGGAAACCCGTTTGCAAAAAATGGTCGATGGGCCTATTCAATACACCTGTGAGCTCAAATATGATGGGGCATCAATCAGTTTGACCTACGAAAATGGGCTGTTGGTTCAGGCCTTAACTCGTGGCGATGGTACGCAAGGCGATAACGTCACGGCAAACATCAAAACCATCAAATCCGTTCCTTTGCAATTACGAGGTGACTATCCCGAAAAATTTGAAATCCGTGGCGAAATCGTCCTGCCTTTCGAAGGCTTTAATGCGATGAATGCCGAGCGCATGGCCGCTGGGGAAGAGCCTTATAAAAACCCTCGAAACACCGCTTCGGGAAGTTTGAAATTACAAGACAGTGCTGAGGTCGCCAAACGTCCTTTGGAATGTTTGTTGTACAGTATTGTTGGAGAAAACACCCACATACAAACCCAATTTGAGAACCTCGAAAAAGCTCGGTCGTGGGGCTTTAAAGTCCCCACAATTGCGAAACTAACGGACTCTATTGATGGTGTTTTGGATTTTGTGAATCATTGGGATACCCACCGACATGAATTGCCTTACGAGACCGATGGCGTTGTGGTGAAAGTGAACAGTCTATTTCAACAAGCCGAGTTGGGCTATACCGCCAAAGCCCCACGTTGGGCTATGGCGTATAAATTTAAAGCCGAGCAAGAGTCTACACAGCTCGAACACATATCCTATCAGGTAGGGAGAACGGGAGCCATTACGCCTGTGGCCAACCTGCAGCCTGTGGAATTGGCAGGAACGATCGTCAAACGCGCCTCGCTTCACAATGCTGATCAAATAGAAAAACTTGATGTGCGCATCGGCGACTGGGTGTATGTTGAAAAAGGCGGCGAGATTATCCCTAAAATTATGGGTGTCGATTTAAGTCGTCGCGATTTAAGGACTCCAAAAACAGTTTATATTTCCAGCTGTCCAGAATGTGACACACCCCTGGTCAGAAAAGAAGGCGAGGCGCATCATTATTGTCCCAACGACAAGGGCTGTCCGCCTCAAATTATTGGACGCATACAACACTTTATTTCCCGAAAAGCCCTCGATATTGAAGGCTTGGGCGGCGAAACCGTGGCTTTACTTGTCAATGAAGGACTGATCCGTGATTATGCCGATTTATACGAACTGACCACCGATCAGATCATCCACCTCGATCGCATGGCGGAAAAAAGTGCCGATAACTTGGTCAATGGGGTGCAGGCGTCTAAAGATGTCCCTTTTGAACGGGTGTTGTTTGGATTGGGCATTCGCTATGTAGGAGAAACGGTGGCGAAAAAATTAGCCAAACATTACAAATCCATTGAAGCCTTGTCCAAAGCGACTTTGGAAGATTTAGAAACGGTGGACGAAATTGGCATTCGCATTGCCGAGAGTGTGGTGGATTTCTTTAGTACCGAAGCCAACCTTGAAATGGTATCACGTTTGATCCTATACGGCCTCCAACTCCAACTGTCAGAAGAAGCTTTGTCCAAGCAAACCACAAAAGTAGAAGGCCTGCGTTTTGTGGTGTCTGGGGTGTTTGAAACGGTCTCTCGTGACGAGCTCAAAGCCCTTATCGATTCCAACGGTGGAAAGGTGGTGAGTTCTATCTCAGCCAAAACCTCCTATGTGGTGGCCGGCACCAATATGGGGCCAAGCAAACGTACCAAGGCCGAAAGTCTTAACATCCCCATTATTTCGGAACACGAGTTTTTGGAGCTGCTGAGGTAGAGGAAGTGGTCACCCCAGTTGCGCTAAGTTGGACTGCTTTGAGACTTCGAAGAACAGGGGAATTTGTAACCACTGCAAAAGCAATAATTTTTGTGCTCTCATTCTATATAAAATCAACACCATCCCCTTTTAAGACAATGGTGTCGTGTGTATGTTTAGAGCGGTTTACAATTCATAAAAGCCAATCGCATGTGCAGTGACTCTAGGAATTACAATTCTATTCAATTCACTGTCGTAAAGAATATCTGCAGGGCCACTTAAACTAGATTGTAATACTGTAGGCGTGCTATTGGGAGCCGTTAGGTCTAGACTAAAAAGACGGTGACTCCAATCAGAAACGTAGAGTGTATCGCCCAAAAGAGCAACACCATCGTATAACAGCCCTGTTGTGCCGCCGCCCAAAAGTTGACCGCTATTATCATTTAAATCAATTTTGACAATTCGTGCATTGTTGCCGCTGGACTGACCAAATTCAACCATATATAAAAGGTTTTTTGCGGTGTCTAAAGTTATACCATTGGTTTGTTGTAAGGTAACCCCTCCAACCACGAGTTCTTCTTTTACACCAGTGCTAATATTTAGTTTAAATATTTTGCTCGTTCGAGTGGCGGTCACATAAACAGTTTCTCCATCGCTATCTAAGTTGGTGATGTCATTGAGCAGCGTTACGCCTTCGTCTTGAAACGAAAAGGATTGTACTATTTCTTGAGTTTCAATATTGAACACTTTGAGCTGGGTTAAGTCACACACATATAAGAGATCGTTGATTATGACTAAGCCTTTTGGCGAATCTAAGCCTGTAATAAAGTCTTGAATGAGTCCTGTTCCATCCAAATTCACAACAGAAATAGAGCCATCGCCATCAGGCGTATCTGGATCTAGTGCAATACCTAAGTTTGAAACTAAATAATAATCTTTGTAGCGCACTACAGATTCTGGGTTAAAGAGTCTTGTGTAGGTATGACTATCACAAACATCGCCTATGCCATTAGCGTCAAAATCCAACTGATCAGTATTGGACGTATTTGGACAATTATCGGATTCATTAGCAATACCATCGCCATCAATATCAGGATCACAAACATCACCAATGCCATCATTGTCAAGATCCGCTTGATCTGAATTGGCGGTCATGGGGCAGTTGTCAGTATCATCCGCAACGCCATCGCTATCGGTATCGACAATATCAACCGTATCACAGACATCTCCAATGCCATCATTGTCACTATCTGCTTGATTGGGGTTTGCGTTATTGGGGCAATTATCTACAGCATCCGCAATGCCATCACTATCGGCATCCGCAATTTGAACGGTTTGAGGATCATCGCTAGAGCAGTTTGTAAAACTAACCAGCATTACAAAAGCAAAACATAGATATATTAATTTTTTCATGAGATTTGGATGTTGTAAGTTATTATACAAATTAGTCGTTATTTTTTTAAATCCTTACACGATATGTTTAAGAAGCTAGAGTAGGGGACTGTATCGGTTGAACCTTTGGTTTGGGGTGTAGTTTTTTACGTGAGGATTCACAAGTTGTGCTAAGTTGGACTGCGTCGAATCTTCGATTCTTATCTTTTTTTTCTTTGAAGTTAGGAGACTTTGAAGAGTGGTGCCAACCACACGAAAGATTAACTTCGTTGAATCTTAGATTTCGTGCGGGAGCGGGTGGTAGAGGGAATGGTCACCCCCAGCTGCGCAAAGCCTACCGACTTTGAGTCTTTGATTTCGCGCACCAGGAGGGGTTTTAATTTCATACTAGTTATTGGAATTATTTTCTTAAATTGTCTTAAAGTTATTTTTAGGTATCTAAAAATAGTTTTAACCCTCAAATCATTATAACCATGGAAGAATTTCATCAATCAGTTAAAGCGACTTTATACGAAAGAGCAAAAAAACCATTTACAGGCACCTTTATTTTGGCATGGATTGCTTGCAACTGGAAACTATTGGTCGCTATCTTATTTATCAATGAAAAATACTTAAGTGGCACACGAATTGACTATATAGAAAGTCTTGATCTTTTGAAGTCCACAAATTTAGTTTGGGAACCATTAGGAGTAACCGTAGCTGCCATAGTACTTTTTGGCATATTGAACATACTCGCCTCTTTGCTTATGCTTCAATTTAAAAACTTTCAATTTACACATGTAGACAAGCGAACCAAAGTAGATGCAGCAAGTTATGGGAGATTGTTGAAAACGTTAAAAAATATTGAGGATAAATGGGCAAAAGAAATTGAAACCCTTAACAAAAATAGAGCTGATTTGATGAAGACTAATAATGAGTTTATTACGAAATACAACGCATTATTTGAAAGTGCGAGTGAACTTCAGGAAAATTTTGCAAGATCTGAACAGCAATCAAAAACGCTGGAAACACAATCAAATATATATAAAGAAGCTTTGAAGAAGGCTTCTGAATTATTAGATAGGTATATAGAAGACCATGGATCGATCAAAAGACCAAGGAAACTTTTCAAGAACATGAATAAAATAGAGAAAAGTAAGACTTTAGAAGAAATAATATTGGGTATTAATAAAGCATACGATCGTTTTACTGAGTAACTCTCAACTTTTGCCAGTTGCGCAAAGCTTACCAACTTTGAGTCTTTCATTCTTATCTTTTTATTTCCTTCGAACTTAGGAGACTTTGGAGAATGGGGGGCGAGGGCTTCATTTTACTGTCTTGTTAGAACATCAGCGAGTACCTCACTTTGTTCTAATACGCGATCTGCTTCCATTTTGGCTAAATCTGGAGGGTATCCATATTTTATCAACAGTTTGCGAACAGTTAACCTAAGTTTGGCTCTAACATCACTCCGTTTACTCCAGTCAACAGTCGCATTTTTTCGAACGACGTTTACAATGTGATGTACAAGTTCTTTCATCTTATGATCCTTAAGCATTTTAGTTGAGTCGTTTTGACTTAATACACTATAGAACGCATATTCCTCCTCCGTAAGTCCAAGCTCCGAAGCTTTGTTGTCCTCCAATCTCATTTCTTTCGCAATGGCTGATAATTCCTCTAAAACCTGTGCTGAGTCAATTTGATTGTTGTGGTATTTATTAACCACACTTTCGATCATTTCTGAGAATTTCTTAGCCTGAGCTATGTTTTTCGTTTTACGAATTTTAACATCATCACTTAATAGTTTTTTTAGAAGTTCAAAAGCCACATTCTTTTGCTCCATACTCTGAACTTCCAACAAAAACTCATCGGAAAGAATACTGATATCTGGAGTTTTAATCCCAGCAGCTTCAAAAACATCAATAACTCCCTCGCTACTTAAGGCTTCGTCAACAATTTGTTTAATTGCTGTATCGACTTCATAGTCTGATTTTACACCCGAAGGATTAAATTTATGTATCCTTGATTTAATGGCTTGTAAAAAAGCAATATCGTCTTTTATTGTCTCTGCCTCAACACTTGGAATGGACATTGCAAATGCTTTTGAAAGCGCTGTAATCTCATTTAAAAAACGATTTTTTAGGTCTTCATTTGCAAGAATATAATTCTGAGCTCCCAATAATACTTGAAGCTTAATATTGGTTTCTGCTTTGAAATAAGCTTTATAATCATAGCTGTGAAACATCTGTTCTACAATTTCAAATTTTTCTTGCATTAATGCGATCGCTTCTCCAATATCTACAAAGGCTTTTCCTTCGCCTCCGCTTTGGAGATAAGTTCCCATAGCATTCCTCAACTCTTGACCAATACCAATATAATCTACAATAAGCCCTCCTGGCTTGTCCTTATAAACCCTATTTACTCTGGCAATAGCCTGCATAAGGTTAGCTCCTTGCATTTTCTTGTCTATATACATGGTGTTCATACTTGGCGCATCAAATCCAGTCAACCACATATCACGAACGATCACTATCTTAAGACTATCATTTGGATCTTTCATTCTAATGGCCAATTCTTTTCTTTGCTGTTTTGTGGTACGGTGAGGCTGAAAACTTTCAGGATCATCAGATGAGCTGGTCATGATGAGTTTTAGCATGCCCTTGTCTAAATCATCGCTGTGCCAATCGGGTCTTAAGGTGATAATATGTGCGTATAAATCCACACAAATTTGTCTCGTCATCCCAACAATCATAGCCTTTCCTTCCAATCCTTCTTGTCGCGCTTCAAAGTGAGTGACTACATCTGTTGCAACATCCTTTAAACGATCCGGATGACCAACAATCGCATTGATGGTCGCATTTTTCCTTTTAGAATTTTCTAATTGATCTTCTGTTGTGTTCGATATTTCACCTACTAATTCGTCAATTTCTGCATTGGCCTTATCATTTAATTTGATTTTCACAAGGCGGGCTTCATAACTAATGGGAACCGTAGCGCCATCATCTACTGCTTGCTTGATGTCATAGACATCGATATAATTTCCAAAGACTGCGGGAGTAGACTTGTCTTCTTTTTCGATAGGCGTTCCTGTAAACCCAATATAGGAAGCATTCGGCAATGCATCTCTCATGTATTTTGCATTTCCGTATCGAATCTCTGAGCCAACTTCTAGCTCCACTAAACGCCCTTTAAAACCATATTGACTTCTGTGTGCTTCATCTGCTACCACCACAATATTGGTTCTCTCAGACAAGGTATCATACACATTTCCTTCTTCAGGACTGAATTTTTGAATGGTAGTAAATATCACACCACCACCAGATACTTTTAATACTTCTTTGATATGGTCTCGATTCCTCGCTTGAACAGGAGTTTGTCTTAGTAAACCTACACAGTTTCCAAAAGTTCCAAAGAGCTGATCGTCCAAATCATTTCTATCGGTAAGAATAACAATGGTTGGGTTTTTCATCTGAGGATGCGTAATAATCTGTCCACTATAAAAAACCATAGATAGTGACTTACCACTTCCTTGGGTGTGCCATACCACCCCAACCTTACGGTCACCATCTTCAGCATGGGTAGCTCTTAGGGTTTGTTGTACGGCCTTTTGAACGGCATAATACTGATGGTAGGCAGCTACCTTTTTAATCTTTGAGATAGAGACCAATCCTGTCTTTTCGTCTTTTTTTTCTTCTGCTTCAAAGACCGTACAGTATCTAATGAGGTTTAGTAAAACGCTCTTGTCAAACAGGTGTTGGGTCATGACCTGCAGATCTGTCTGTAAACCTGCTCCTTCTGGTGCTTTCCAGCTTAAGAAACGAGTAAAGGGTGCAGATACGCTAGATACTTTAGCATCTATACCGTCTGAAATAACACAGAGTGCATTGTAGAAAAAGATGCTTGGGACATCCTTTTTATAGTTTTGTATTTGCGTGTATGCATTACGAATCGTTGCCTTTTCACTGGCAGCATTTTTAAGCTCAACAACGACTAAAGGAAGTCCGTTGATGTAGATCACTACATCCAACCTTCTGTTTGCATTATTTTCTTTTATGACCAATTGGTTGACCGCCCAATAGGTATTGTTCTCTGGGTTTTCAACATCTAATAAATCAACATTTACTCCCTTGGATGCGCCATCTTTTGTAAACTCTGCAGGCACACCATTGGTGAGATAGGTATGAAAACGCTCATTGTTTTCCATAAGATCCTCAGTACCTAAATTCAGAACTTTTTGATGGGCTTCATTAATGGCAGAAGAAGGAACACCTGGGTTGAGTCTTTCAATAGCTTTGAATAGCTCATTTTCTAAAACAACACTGTCAAAGTTCTTACGCTGAGGGTTGTCACTGATGGGCGAAATATCTGTGCCATTATAATATCTGTACCCTTGACTAAGGAGTTGGTCAATTAATGTGAGTTCTATACTATTTTCGTTTACCATTGTGTAGGTTTTGCTAGCGTATGTCCGTTCTTTAAAAGTATTGAAGCTGGAAATTGTGCCTTACCTAAAGTACCCCGACCTAAAACCATGGAGCCGTTGGCGAGGGTTTTAACGCTTCGGTTGTGTCGGTTGGGAGGGAACACCACAAAAACCTTTTTATTGAATAAATCTTGAACGGTTTTTATTGGAGAAACCAAGTCACTATCGCCAGAAATTAAAATAGCTCTGTCGTAGGTGTTTTTTACCGCACCTGTCATCATTTGTATGGCAATGTTTACATCGGTCATTTTTTCTTCATTGGTTTGCCAAGTATGACCACAACGCCTACAGTTTTTAGATTTTGATTTATAATGCCCATAAATGAGTTGTGTAGGCGTACTTTTTAATGCAGAGAGGTATATGTTTTGTCGTTGTTCTTTAGGCGGGTTATTTCCGATACGAGCGGTAAAATAGTAGACAGAAATGAGTTCTTGGTTGGGTCTTAATAAGTTTTGACTCAATTCATAGACATTTAGCCATTTGAAGTTGGGATAGGCAGAATTTATCCCAAAATAAAGGTTGAAACCATCAATAAAAACAGTAACTCGTTCTTTTTTTGTGTTAATTTTTGCTTTTGACATTCAATTTATTTTATATTTGCTGCACAAGTACATCTCTATAGCTAACCGCTTTAGACCTTCGCAGCCTTCGGGCTGCGTTTATTTTTTAGTCCCTTTCCGATCCTTGTATCTATACGATCCTTTACTCTAACCTGACCGCTCATAAGTTTTGGTAATAAAGTATCTCTTGTTTTGGTGAGGGTTTGGATTTGGGAGTTATTGGTTTGAATTTTATTAAAAACAGCCTTAACACTTTTATTGAAGTCAAGTATTGAGTCTTCATTTTTTGGAATAAATAAATCAAAATCTTCCAATAATGCTTTCAGGTTTAAATTTTTTATACCAGTTGTACCATTTTCCCAATTAAAAAACACCTTTCTTGTGTATAAGTAATCAAAAAGAGAATGTAAAAAGTATGAGTATTCAAGTTTTAAAGGTCTAATTATCCTACAAAAATTAACACAAGTCATTGGATGATTGGCACTGCTTAAGATCTTTTCATTTATATACATTGCTCTACCAGTTGATTGATTTTCAGTTCCTCCACTAATCTCAACAACTATATCTCCATTTTCAAGTTTACATCTTTCAAGCTTTGAGGCTTTTAAAAACCTAATTGGAGCTTTTTTTGGAGTTCCCATTTTCATGTCAGGTAGATCTGTTCCTCTTAAACAAATAGTTTCTTCCGTATAATCTCCTTCAATTGTTTCTTTGCCATAATCCCCTCCAATTGAAGATTTAACAAACTCGTTAAACTTGGCTACTCTCCAGCCTTCAGGTAATTCATCTCCCATTTGGTATTTCCCAAACCAGGCTGCAAAAATGGTTTGCGCCATGGTTTCTAAGGTCTTGTTTTGGGCTTGTAGTAGTTCTATTTTATCATCAAAAGCGGTTAAGACTTTGGCTATGGCTTTTTGTTCTTTAATATTTTCAGGAATTGATATTTTGAGGTTTGAAAGTGTTTCTTGGCTTATGTTAAACCTTACATCTCCCGTTACAACTTGTTTTATTAAGCCCCTGAAGACTTTCGACCTAAAAAAATATCGAACGAAGTTTGGATTTAACTCATTAAATGAATGAAGCCTGTACCTTTTGCAGAAACCGTTGTAAGTTAAGCTTTTGACGTTGTCTAATAAAACAGATGACATTGCGACTTCATCATCAGTTTCTGATGATGCTGTAAAAAAAATGTCTCCATAAGTGCAATTTCTTTTTATCAAATCTTTTTCTTTGATATTCATTAATTCAAGTGCATTTATGTCAACTTTAGAATTGTTAAATACATTTTTGAAAGGCAAAAAAGGTGTGCCGTAACCATAGTCTTCCTTGGTTATTGAAGTAACTCCACCAAAAAATTCACCCATACTTCCAAGGCTCCTTGAAATCCATTGACTTGGAATGTTTTCGTCTAAAATGCTCATAATTTAATTCCTATATTAGCAAGTTGCTCTTTAATTTCTTGGTTCAGCTGCGCTTCCTTTTCCATCTGCTCTTTAAGTGTAGCAGATAAGTCAGCCATCTTTTCTTCGAAAGGAATACCATCGTCCTCTTCATCAGGAATGCCTACATAGCGCCCAGGCGTTAAAACATGCTTATGCTTTTCAATCTCTTCAATAGTAGCGCTCTTACAATAGCCTTTTATGTCTTGGTATGCATGGCTGTCGGCCTCCGACCGCCAGTTGTGGTAGGTAGCAGTAATGGTATTTATATCTTTATCTGTCAGGTCTCTATGGACACGGTCTTTCATATAACCCATCTCAGAAGCATCAATAAAGAGAACCTCTTTACTATGGTTGGCTTTCTCTCGTCTTAAAAACCAAATACAAGCAGGAATACCTGTGTTGTAAAACAACTGCTTTGGTAGTGCTACAATACATTCTACTAAATCTTCCTCCACCAGTCGTTGTCTTATACCGCCTTCACCAGAAGTATTGGAGCTTAAAGAACCATTGGCTAAGACTGTTGCCATAACGCCTTTAGGCGCTAAATGATACAACATATGCATCATCCATCCGTAGTTAGCATTCCCATTGGGCGGTGTACCATATTTCCAACGGGCATCATCTTCAAGGAAATCGATTCCCCAATCTTTTTGGTTAAAGGGAGGGTTAGCTAGTATAAAATCTGCTTTTAGATCAGGGTGTGCATCTTTTAGAAAAGAGCCTTCCGTATTCCAAGACACAAACTGTGAGTTGATATTACGAATGGCTAAGTTCATCTTAGAAAGCTTCCAAGTGGTTTGGTTGCTCTCTTGTCCGTACACAGTAATATCACTAATGTTCCCTTGGTGTTCAGTCACAAACTTCTCACTCATCACAAACATTCCACCAGAACCACAGGCAGGGTCATACACTCTTCCTTTATAAGGTTCAATCATTTCTACCATCAGCTTTACAATGGCCTTAGGCGTATAGAACTGCCCTCCTTTTTTTCCTTCAGCATTGGCAAACTCACCTAAGAAATACTCATACACTCTACCAAATAGATCTTTGGATTTTTCATTTTCAGCCTGTAACTCTGTATTGGAAATTAAATCGATCAACTGTCCTAAAGAAGTTTTATCTAAATTGGCTTTACCATATACTTTGGGCAGTACATTTTTAAGTTCTTTGTTTTCTTTTTCAATGGCTTCCATAGCTTCATCTATGGTCTCCCCAATAGAAGGCAGTTTAGCGTTGTTGTGGATATGTGACCAACGGGCAACTTCTGGAACAAAAAACACGTTTTCTGCTAAGTACTCGTCTCTTTCTTCAGGATCAGAATATTCATCAGCGGCTAATTTTTCGTAATGTTCAGCAAACGTTTCAGAAATATATTTGATAAATACTAGTCCAAGAACAACGTATTTGTATTCTGCTGCATCTATGTTTTTACGGAGTTTATCTGCTGCTTTGAACAGTTGTTGTTCGAAGGTTGAGTCTGTTTTTTTTGCCATTAAGTTGTCTATAGTGGAGAATAGCTAGTAAAAAATACTGTTCCACTCCGGTTAAATTCATTTTGAAGATTTAGACTGGGGGTCTCAATCAAAAATTGAAAGTATAATAATTCATTTAATATCCAAAGCATAACGCCCTTTATTTTTGTAAATACCTGATAGTGTTTACATTAAATGTCAAAACATTAAACAATATTGTGTTATATTACAATTAAATAGGTATTTTTTAGGGAATCCTAAAATTTCACTTGTTTTACAAAAACCGTTTTTTAGCAATAAATTAGTAAAGTTTAAAGATATAGTTGATATTTTTGTGAGATGATGGAAGAACAGGTCATTCTTGTCAATGCACAGGACGAACAAATTGGCACCATGCCAAAAATGGAAGCCCACGAAAAGGCGGTATTGCACCGTGCCTTTTCGGTCTTTATATTTAATGCTCAAAACGAATTGATGTTGCAGCAACGCGCGGCGCATAAATACCACTCGCCTTTGTTGTGGACCAATACCTGCTGCTCCCACCAACGGGTGGGCGAATCCAATTTGGAGGCAGGTAGCCGTCGTTTACAAGAAGAAATGGGCTTTGTTACCCCACTAAAAGAAACCACTTGGTTTATCTATAAAGCGCCTTTTGACAACGGGCTCACCGAGCACGAGTTGGACCATATTATGGTGGGGCATTACGAGGCGGCTCCGGTCATTAACCCCGAGGAAGTAGAAGCCTGGAAATGGATGCCCTTAGAAGCGGTGAAAGCCGATATCAAAGCTCAGCCCACACTGTACACCGCATGGTTTAAAATCATATTTGAAAAATTTTACGAACATATAAACACCACCAATGAAAGTCACTATAAGTAGAAAAGCGCATTTTAATGCCGCCCATAGATTGTACCGCCCCGATTGGAGTTTTGAAAAAAATGATGCCATTTTTGGGAAATGTAACAACCCTAATTTTCACGGACACAACTACGACCTAACCGTCAGTGTGACTGGAGAAATTGATCCAGAAACAGGGTATGTGATGGACGTTAAAATCCTGAAAGATTTTATCAAATCGGAAGTAGAAGATGCTTTTGATCATAAAAACTTGAACTTGGATGTTCCAGAATTTAAAGATTTGAACCCCACTGCCGAAAATATTGTGGTGGTGATTTACGACAAGTTAAAAGCCGTCCTCGAATCTAATTTAGAGTTGGAAGTGACGCTTTATGAAACGCCTCGTAATTTTGTGACGTATTCAGGAAACTAACCTTATGCAACCGTTATACCCCTTAAAATTTGAACCCATTCTCAAAAATAAAATTTGGGGTGGTCAAAAACTACAACAGCTTTTAAACAAGCCCACCACGGCTACGGATGCCGGCGAAAGTTGGGAAATCAGTGATGTGGAAGGCGATACGTCTGTGGTTGCCAATGGTCCCTTAAAAGGTACGTCCTTAAAATCACTTATGGAGATTTATACCTCTGACTTGTTAGGAGCAAAAAACTACCGTCAGTTTGGAACCAAATTTCCGTTGCTCATTAAGTTTATTGATGCTAAAGAAGATTTGTCGGTGCAGTTGCATCCCAACGATCAACTTGCCAAAGCACGTCACAATAGTTTTGGAAAAACCGAAATGTGGTATGTGGTTCAAGCCGATCCCGAATCCAACCTTATTGTTGGATTTAATCAGGAAATGACTCAAGAGTTGTACCTCAAACATCTAAAAGAAAAGACGCTTCAAAGCATTTTAAATTTTGATGCGGTGCAAGCCGGAGACACCTACTTCATTGAAGTGGGACGAATACATGCCATAGGAGCAGGGGTGCTTTTGGCAGAAATCCAACAAACGAGCGACATCACCTATCGCGTGTATGATTGGGACCGTGTGGATGCGGAAGGGAAGGAACGCGAATTACACAATGACATCGCGCTAGAAGCGTTTGACTTTGATATGCCCGATAATTACAGGGTTAACTATTCTTTGGATTCCAATAGTTTTTCAGAACTGGTCCGTTGTCCGTATTTCACCACTAATGTTTTGGACGTAAAAGAACCGATTTTAAAAGAAAACAATCAGGATTCTTTTGTGATTTATATGTGTGTAGAAGGAACAGCCAGCGTGGAAGTCGGTGGAATTCTTACGGAATTATCAATGGGGGAGACCGTTTTAATTCCGGCCTGTATTGAAAGCTATTCGATTTCTTCAAATCATGCAAAACTTTTAGAAGTTTATATTTAAAATTACGTAATTTTGCAAAAACAAAAATTATAAATAATGGCTAACGTTAGAAATTTAAAGAAAGATATTAATTACGTATTAGGAGATATCATTGAAGCAGTTTACATTTGGGAATATGCCAATACCGATAAAGACACTAAAAAAAGTGAAGCTATAATTGACGAGGCTATTTCAACTTTTGACGAATTGATTGAGCAAGTCAATGCAAAGAATGTTGACAATCAAAAAGCACATTTTAAAGGGATTGCTAAAGCCCTTGAAACCAAAGGAAAAGCGTTAATCGAAAAGATTAATAAGCTCTAAATTACTCAGACTTTACAGTCTCAATATAGGCCTCCAAAATAATTCCGTACTTGGAATTTGCTATTTTTGGGGGCAATGTTTTGTATATGGTGTCCAAGTATTTCACATTGGCATCATAAATTTCTGATACCGCTACAAAAGGCGCGACTTCACTGTCCTTATTATTCATAGCAAAATTAATGGTGTATAAATAGCTGCGTCTGTTTATTTTATCCATTTCTAGTAACAGCGAATCCGCACGTTCTAAATTGCCGTCTTTTTGTGCATTTAACTGGAGTTCAATTAAGCCTAGTTTTTGATCTTTAAAACGCTCTATGTTTTCATAATAGGTTTCCAAAAGTTCTTGTTGCGTTCCGCCTTCAATTTGAGCGTCATACTTGAAACGTTTTAAACTTGTGTGTATTGTGGTGACTCCTTTATCTGCAAAAAAAGAGATGCGTTCGGCGTCAATATCTTCAGAAATACTCAGTAATAATAATTCAGCTTCCTCAAGATCACAGCCCAATTCAAAATTGGTTGTACCGGTTATTTCCAAAGAATCTAAAGTTTTAAATCCCCCATCATTCACATGTTGTAGGTAGAGTGTTCCTTTTTGGAATCCTTTAATCGACCCATTGACCGTCATGTTTTTTGAAGGTTGACTGCAAGAGGCTATTAATAATGCAAGGCTTAAGTATAAACTGTTTTTCATCGGTTTTTAATTCATTGGTTTTTAACGGCCACATGTCCCGGGACATACTGCAGCCTGATGTGTTGTGAATCATTTTCGGCTAATGATTTAACAAGCGCGTTTGATGGTTAATTTTTCTGTTTCAAATATAATTATTTCTAAGCTGTTGCCGCTGCTAATTCCATAAGAATTGTACAACCAATGGCAGCAATAGTTCCGATGGCATACCCTAAGACTGCCAATAAGACACCCACACTCGCTAATGAGGGGTGAAAAGCTGCAGCTACAATGGGCGCCGATGCTGCGGCACCTACATTGGCTTGACTGCCTACAGCTAAAAAGAAATAAGGGGCTCGAATTAATTTGGCAACTACAATCAATAGCAGTGCGTGAATGCTCATCCAGACGACTCCTATAGCAATCAGTCCGGTATTGTCAAAGATCAAGGTCAAATCCATTTTCATTCCGATGCTAGCAACTAAGATGTAAATAAAGACACTTCCGTATTTACTCGCGCCGGCACCTTCATAGTTTTTAGCTTTTGTAAAGGAAAGACCTACAGCAGTGACGGTTGCAATACTAATCAACCAAAAGAAAGAAGAGCCTAAAAAAGTAAATATATTTTTTGTTGTTTCAGATTCAAATGTTGCAACATATTTACTAAAAAATGGGGCTAAATAGCCCGATGCGATGTGCGCAAAACTCACCGTTCCAAAGGCAATCCCAACCATGATCATGATGTCTGTGAGTGATGGGTTTCGTTTGACACTTTCAGTGAATGTAGAAACTTTCTTTTTTAGAGTTTCAATGGCCGCGGTATCGGCTCGCAGCCATTTATTAATACGGTCAGATTTTCCGATGCCAATTAATAAGAGCGCCATCCAAATATTAGCAACAACGATGTCCACAAACACCATACCTCCAAATAATTTTGGGTTGTAGCCATAAATTTCGAGCATAGCGGTTTGGTTTGCACCGCCGCCAATCCAGCTTCCGGCTAGGGTAGAGAGGCCTCTCCATACCGCGTCTGGGCCAATACCACCAACAGTCTCTGGAGAAACTAATGAAATCAATAAGATGGCAATAGGGCCTCCAATAATGATTCCTAAGGTCCCTGTAAAAAACATAATCAAAGCTTTCCATCCTAGATTTACAACGGCTTTTAAATCAATACTTAGGGTCATCAAGACCAAAGCTGCGGGTAATAAATAACGGCTCGCAACATAGTATATGCTACTGCTGTGTTTGGTCAATTCGCCAGATGGCGAGAGGGTTTCCCAATCTGGTGCAATCCACCCTAAAGTGGTGAATAGGGCCGGAATCATATAGGCCATAAATAGGCCTGGAACAATTTTATAAAATTTATACCAAAACCCCCTAGGGCGAGATTCTGTATAAAAAATCAAAGCTATAGCTGACATGAGTAAGCCAAAAACAATGGTATCGTCTGTAAATAATGGCGTAGTATCTGTCATAAGGTTTTAGTTTCTAGAACTCAAATATAAATAAAATAAACTTTGGTACGAATCTTTTAGAAATGTGAAAGTTAAGTTAAATCGTAATTTACCTAATTTTATGGCACGGAAATTGTCAATAGATTATTGTATTATTTTGTTAGTAATATATTTTGGTTGGTTAGTAGTAAAAGCATCATTTTCTAATGGTGCTTTTATTTTTTTGAGCAATTTTAATGACTTCAGGTATTATTTGATGATTGATCTCATTATATGATTTTGCATTAACTAAATCATCGCCTTTAATATGTTGGTTGATTATAATTCTAGAAGAGGAGAAGCTTTTGAGTTTTAACCCCCGTTATTATAACACACACTAACTAGTGCTGCCAAATGTTTGGTTATTTCTTGTTATTTAAGGAGTCTGAAGGTCAAATTAATTCGTTTCCCAATAGGTTTAGTCGTTTTTGCTATTTGATGAAGCCAATTGTGTTGGGTTTCATCTTTCATCACTAACATGCTACCATGTTCTAAATTTACTTTTTTGGTTAACCCCTTTATTCTTTTGTGTTTCAAATGAAACATGCGCTCTTCGCCCAAACTAATAGAGGCAATTACAGGGTTTTTTCCGAGTGAATTTTCATTGTCAGCATGCCATCCATTGCTGTCTTTCCCGTCCCTGTACAGGTTCATAAGACAAGAGGAAAATTTTGATTCCGTAGCATTTTCAACTCTTGTTTTTATAGTGTTTAGTAAGGGCGTAAAAGGAATAGGTGTCATTGTTATCGTTGAATAACTATAGTTTATATCATTGTCTGCATAAAAAGCAGTCAGACGCGGTTGTTTATACGTTTTTCCAAAAATCTTGATATCTTCTTCGATCCAAGGGGTGTTTTGGTAGAGTTCGTCAAAAAGTTCTTGAGCTTCGTCGCCACCAAAAAATTGTGGATAGTATTCTATTTTTGCACCTCTTAGTGGAATACGTATAATTTTGGAAGTATCAAATAAAGACATATGTTACATTTTTTACTAATTTAGTTTAAGTTTTCTGTGTACACAAAAAATTAAGTTATTTTTTAGATTTTAAATAAAAAAAAGCTGCCTTATTAGGCAGCTTTTAGAGTCTTGAAAATAAGGGTTTTAGAGCTTTATTTTATCATTTCGTAGCTACGATTGATGAAATTAGTCAACGCTTCTCCTTTAAGAAGTCCTTGAGATAATTGTGCTAAATCCAAGCTTTGCGTAATTAAACGTTCCTGTTTTTTCTTTGTTTTTGTATTTAGAATTTCACTAACCAATTCAGAGTTGGTGTTTACGATGAGGTTATGCATTTCAGGCATATTCCCCATTCCAAACATACCGCCACCGCCGCCAGTTTGTTGCATTTCTTTCATTCGACGCATAAACTCAGGCTGAGTAATCATAAACGGTGCAGCGTTACTATCCATTGTTTCTAGTTGTACCATGAATTTTTCAGAGGGAACGACAGTTTTCAAAATAGTTTCAAGTGCTGCTTTTTCGTCTTCACTCAATTTAGAAACTGTAGCTTCGTCTTTTTTGATCAAATTATCAACATGATCAGAATCCACCCGTACAAACGAGGTGTTTTCTTTTTCACTTTCTAATTTCTGAATTAAATGTGATACAATAGGAGAGTCTAATAACAGGACTTCATACCCTTTTGTTTTTGCAGCTTCAATATAGCTGTGTTGTTCATCTTTATTCGATGCATATAAAATCACTAATTTATCATCCTTATCAGTCTGATTGGCTTTGATTTTATTATACAATTCTTCATAGGTGTAATAGATGCCATCTACTGAGGGATACAACGCAAAAGCATCTGATTTCTCAAAGAATTTATCTTCGGAAAGCATCCCGTATTCAATCACAATTTTTATATCATTCCATTTAGATTCAAAATCTTTTCTATTAGAATTAAATAGAGATTTCATTTTATCGGCTACTTTTTTGGTGATGTAAGATGAAATCTTTTTAACAGCACCATCGGCCTGAAGATACGAACGTGAAACATTTAAAGGAATATCTGGAGAATCAATAACGCCTCGAAGCATCGTTAAAAACTCAGGAACAATACCTTCGACGTTATCTGTAACAAAGACTTGGTTTTGATACAATTGGATTTTATCCTTTTGCATGTTCATGTCATTGCCCATTTTTGGGAAATATAAAATACCAGTCAAATTAAATGGATAATCGACATTCAAATGTATATTGAATAATGGCTCTTCAAACTGGGTAGGGTATAGCTCGCGGTAAAAACTTTTATAATCAGTATCTTCTAATTCAGATGGCTGCTTGGTCCACGCTGGCGTAGGGTTGTTAATGATATTGTCAACGGTAATTTTACGTTGAGGTTCAGTAGTTTCTTTACCGTCTTTGTCAGTTGTTGTTTCAGGCTCATGCGTTGGATCATTTTCTTCTTTAGTTCCAAATTTAATTGGAATAGGCATGAACTTATTGTATTTGTTTAGGAGGGTCGTAATGCGGTTTTCTTCAAGAAATTCTGTAGAATCTTCAGAAATATGTAAAATGATCTCGGTCCCTCGTTCTGTTTTGTCAGAAGCCTCAAGCGTGTATTGTGGGCTACCATCACAAGTCCAATGTGCTGCGGGTTCGTCTTTAAATGACTTGGTAATGATTTCTACTTTATCAGCTACCATAAATGCAGAATAGAAGCCTAAACCAAAATGCCCAATAATTCCGGCATCATCAATCTTATCTTTATATTTATCCAAAAATTCTTCGGCACCAGAAAATGCAACCTCATTAATGTATTTTTGAACTTCATCTGAAGTCATTCCTAATCCTTGATCAATGATGTGAAGTTTTTTACCGTCTTTATCAATTTTAATTTCAATTTTTGGCGCTCCATATTTGACACTCACTTCACCAATGTTGGTCAGGTGTTTTAGCTTTAGAGTGGCGTCTGTGGCATTACTCACCAATTCACGTAAGAATATTTCGTGATCGCTATAGAGAAATTTTTTAATCAGTGGAAAAATATTATCTACGGATACATTAATCGTTCCTTTTGACATAATTATATTTGTTTTTAAGTTATATTTGATATCTATAGTCAAAAAAAATACCAAATATTAAAAAGTGACAAACTGACATTTTGTTTATCTTTTTATCACTTTTACACAAACTAAAAGCATGTACAATTCAAAAATTATAGGTCTAGGGCATTATGTGCCAGAAAATATTGTCACTAATGACGATTTGTCTAAAATTATGGACACTACCGATGAGTGGATTCAGGAACGTACGGGAATCAAAGAACGTCGTTGGGTGAAGCCTGGAGATGGGCAATCTACATTTACAATGGGTTTGGAAGCTGCCAAAAAGGCCATTTCAAGTTCTGGAATTCAAAAAGAAGACATTGATTTAATTGTATTTGCAACTTTGAGTCCAGACTATTATTTCCCAGGCCCTGGAGTGCAAGTTCAAGAAGCTTTAGAAATTGATACAGTTGCGGCTTTAGACATTAGAGCACAATGTTCAGGATTTGTGTATTCGATTTCTGTTGCGGATCAATTTATAAAAACGGGAATGTACAATACTATTCTTGTTATTGGTAGTGAGTTACAATCGCATGGTATCGATAAATCGACTCGAGGTCGAAGTATATCTGTTATTTTTGGTGATGGTGCTGGAGCAGCTGTGTTGACTCGTGAAACGGATTTAACAAAAGGAACTTTGTCCACACATTTACATTCTGAAGGGAAGCATGCACTTGAGCTTGCCACTGAAGCTCCAGGTATGGGAACACGTTGGGTATCCGATATTATTGAGGATAATGATCCAGAAGATTTTAGTTACCGCCCTTATATGAACGGACAATTTGTGTTTAAACATGCGGTTAAACGCTTTAGTGAGGTTATTAGTGAAGGTTTGCAAAAAAATAATTTAGATATTTCAGATATTGATATGTTAATTCCACATCAAGCAAACTTGCGTATTTCTCAGTTTATTCAAAAAAGATTTGGTCTGTCCGATAATCAAGTTTTTAATAATATTCAGAAGTATGGCAATACCACAGCAGCATCTATTCCAATTGCTTTATCCGAAGCATATGAACAAGGGAAGATTAAAGTAGGGGATACCGTTGTTTTAGCAGCTTTTGGAAGTGGATTCACATGGGGAAGTGTGATTATTAAATGGTAATTTTTTAGGGTTATAGAAAACCACCACCAGATTTTTCGTTATTATCACGTCTTTTTCTATTCAGGGCTCTGTATTTACTCCCACCAAAGCGGTAATTGAAACTAATTCTCCAGGTGTTACTTTCCCAATTAAACTCCCCGTTCTGCGGGTAAGGTCTTTCACCTTCAAATTGAAATTTCATGGTATTAAAAATATCATTATAACTAAAACTAAATGTAGCTTTATCATCTAAAAATTTATAATTTAAGCCTGTGTTAACCATAAACATTGATTTTCTGTTAAACTGTAAACTTTCACTATCGGCACGATACATTCCAAATAAAGAAAAACTTAATTTTTTGTTAGCTTTAAAGGAGTTACTTAATCGTAAATTATAGGTAGAGTTATCAATTTCAATATTTTCTAGTCCACTAACCCCTGTATCCACTACACCTTTTACAGTATTAAAATACAGTTCTGCACTACCATTAAAGCTCCACCATGTTGTAGGTTTATAATTTGCAGATATTTCTGCGCCATAGGCATTGTTTTTGTCAAAATTATCAAAACTTAATAAAAGTCTGTTAGCGTCTGTTGGGTCTAGAGAAACCGTTCTACTAATTTCGTCATTTATAGCTCGATAAAATACGCCAGATGTAATGCTTCCTTTGTCTAATTTTCGAGTATAGTTTACTTCAAAAGAATTGGTAAATTGCTGTTTTAGACTTGGGTTTCCTAGGGATGTAATTCGTGGGGTGCTCCATTCTCTTATCGGGTTTATTTGTCCCAATCCTGGGCGATCTACACGGCGGCTAAAACTTACTTGATACGTGTTTTTTTCTGAAGGATTATAAGTTATAAACCCTGAGGGATATACACTAAATTGATCGTCTTGAAATTGAGCATCTGCTTGTGTGTTTTGTGCAAAATCGGCTTTTACATCGTACTGTTCTATTCTTACACCAATTTGATAAGACCATTTTTCAAAGGATTTACTATAGGTGCCATAAGTGGAGTAAATGCTTCTTTCATATTTATAATCAGAATCAAATAAGGTTGCATTTGTAGTGTCATACGTGTTTTCAGAATTGTTATTTCTGTATTCTGCTCCTAATTCTAATTTTTCATCATCAGAAAATGGGTTTTCATAATCCAAATTTAAAATGGTATTATCTCGTTTGTTATTTACTAAATCTAAATAGGTGGGAGCTGCCGAAAATTTGAAGTCAGCAGTTTCATTGCTATCAAAAGTACTAAAATCACCTTCTATACTAATGGTATGCCCGTCATCATCAAAATCGTATTTGTAACTTGCGTTATACGTAGAGGTATTGTTATCATTGGAGTTGTTAAACTCTTGATTAAAATTGGGATTGTTATTTAATAAATAAATGATATCCGTTATTCCATTGCCTTTGCCATCATATAAATTTTGGTTGGTATATATAGAAAAAGTGTTTTTTTCATTTATATAGTAATCGATTCCTACTTTAAATAAATGTGATTTGTTATTGTTCCCAAAAGTGAACAATTGTCTGCTGCTGTCATCTAATCTATTGATAAAGCCATTGTTGAAATTTTGTCCAATAGCGTTTCCGTAATTTCCGTAAAAATTAAATTTACCGTTGCGATAATTCATATCGATGGAACTATTAAAATTGGCGTTTATTTCTTTACTTAATCCAACATTTATACTTCCATTAAAACCTAGCGTTGTGTTTTTGTGAAGAATAATATTTATAATACCACTCATGCCTTCAGGGTTGTATTTTGCGGAAGGGTTTGTAATAAGTTCAATACTTTTTATTGATGTAGAAGGAATTTGTTTTAACAACTGCGCAGCAGCTACATTGGTGGGTTTCCCATCTACTAAAACGCGTACATTTTCGTTCCCACGCAGGCTTATATTACCACTTTGACTATCAACACTAACAGAAGGTAAATTGTTCATAATATCACTTGCAGTTGCTCCTTGTGTTGTAAGGTCTTTACCTATAGTAATCACCTTTCGGTCTACCTTTTGTTGAATACTTGAGGTTTCAGCAATAACAGTAACTTCGTCGAGAGTCGTATTATCTTCTTCCAAACTTAGGGTTCCTAAATCGAGTTTAGTGTTATCTTGACTAATGGTAATTTCTTTGTCTAAGGTCTTATATCCAATGTATTGAATAGAGACAATAAATGAGGTTTCTTTAATGTTTGTGATTTTAAAACTCCCTTTTTGATCAGTGATGCCACCCGTTATGATATCCCCTGATAGGGACTTGATAATTATGTTAACATAAGGTAGACTTTCGTTAGATTGAGAATCAATTACACGACCACTAATGGTACTATTTTCTAAAGGTTTGGTTGCTGAGAATACGTGACTAGAAAACACTAACAAAGTAAGTAAGACTGCTATATTTTTCATTTATTTGGGGGGTTAGATTAATATGTTTTTGTAAATTAGACGACACAAAAATAATTATGTTACCAATTTGATTCCATTAATTTATATTTCATTCTTATGTCAAGTAAAAAAACCTTAGTTCTCGGCGCTTCAATAAAACCCGAAAGATACTCCAATATGGCCATACACCGCTTGTGCTCAAATAGAATTGAAGTGAATGCTTTTGGTTTAAAAAAAGGAACGGTTTGTGGCATTGATATCGATACGGAATTACAATCTTATAAGAGTATTCACACCGTTACATTGTATTTGAATCCTAAACGTCAAGAAGCCTATTATGATTATATCATAGACTTAAATCCTAATCGAGTTATTTTTAATCCTGGTACCGAAAACCCTGAATTTTATAAGCGTTTAAATGAAGCTGCGATTAATTATGAGGCTGCCTGTACTTTGGTGCTACTTTCTACGAATCAGTATTAAACCTAAAAAGGTCAAGAGCCCATTTAGAGGGAGAAGTTCGTAGCCAATCACATAGCCACCTAAGAAGCTTGAAGGGATTGTGCCCAGCATAAACACAATACTCACAGAAGCCAACGCCACCAACCATACATAGCGATCTTTGATCTTGTAATTTGTAAATATTCCAAAGGCAAATAACCCTAATAATGGGCCGTAGGTATAGCCAGCCACCGTCAACAGGCTGTTAATTACATTGGAGTTTAATATATATTTAAAGGAGATGATAACCACCACCAAAAGCACACTCATGCCGATGTGTGTTTTTTTACGAATTGATTTTTGCTGTTGTTCGGATTTGTCTTTCATGTCCAAAATATCTACACAAAACGAGGTGGTTAAGGAGGTCAGCGCACTATCGGCACTGCTGTATGCCGCAGCAATGAGACCAAGAATGAATGTAATGCCTAAGGTGATTCCCAAACCGCTATTTAGTGCAATTTCTGGAAATAATAAATCGGTTTTAGGTTTGCCGTCCAACAACGGAATTTCAATGTTATTTTGTTTGGCATAAATAAACAAAAGTGCTCCTAAAAGCATGAATAAAAAAGTTACAAAAGTAAGTACGATACTAAAAGATAACATGTTTTTTTGTGCATCTTTAAGCGACTTGCATGTCAAGTTTTTTTGCATCATATCTTGATCCAGCCCCGTCATACAAATGGTGATGAATAACCCTCCAAAAAAGGATTTTAGAAAATAGTTTTTGTCTAAAATACTATCCGTATTAAAAATAGTACTGTAAGATTTCAATTCATTTGAGGCGAGAAACTCTGAGAAACTCCAGCCCAAACTATCGGTAATAAAATAGATAGATAATACCACTGCAGTTATCATAAACAAGGTTTGAAGTGTATCCGTCCAAACAATGGTTTTAATACCACCTCTAAACGTATAAATCCAAATTAATAAAATAGAAATAATAACTGTAATCTCGAAAGGGACATTCCATTCGTTAAACACAAATTGTTGCAACACAATAGCCACTAAATACAGCCGAAAAGCAGCGCCTAAAACTCTCGATACAAAAAAGAAAAATGCCCCCGTTTTATGGCTTACAACCCCAAAGCGTTGAAAAAGATACTCGTAAATAGACGTTAGATTCAATTTATAATACACAGGAAGCAGCACAAAAGCGACCACCACATAGCCAACCATATAACCTAGGACGACTTGAAAGTAACTAAATTGAGAGGCATCTACCCACCCTGGAACCGATATAAAAGTCACTCCTGATAACGACGCACCAATCATTCCAAAAGCCACCAGGTACCAGGGCGATTGTTTGCCGGCTTTGAAAAAATCGATATTGGAGTCATTTTTCCCCGTTACATAAGAAATGAGGATTAAAACTAAAAAATATCCAAAAAGGAGCGTTAAAATTAAAAATGAACTCATGTGTTAAAGTGAATTATATCAGCTTTACAATATTAGCCAATTATAACTTTATTACGAAAAAAACAGAGATTTATCTCGAAATCCTAAAATTCAATTACAGGCTTTTCTAGTATTATTCTTCTTAAAAACGAATACATTAAACCATTAAATCACTAAAAATTTTTATTATAAACTAAGCCTTGTTTTGAGTGTTTAGAGATGTTTAATTTCATGACATAAATTCGTTTAATTTTATCTAAATTTGTGTCATGGAATTTTCTTCTAAATTATTACAAAGCGCTGTGGACGAAGTTGCGCAATTGCCTGGAATAGGACGTCGAACGGCCTTACGGCTTGTGCTTCATTTAATGCGTCAACCTGAATCGCAAACACTTCATTTAACAGAAGCCTTACAAAAGATGCGTCAAAATATTAACTTTTGTAAAAACTGCCACAATATTAGTGATTCAGAACGATGTGAAATTTGTATCAATACCAACCGAAATCAAGATGTGGTATGTGTGGTGGAAGATATTAGAGATGTGATGGCCATAGAAAGCACGGCATCCTATAGAGGGGTTTATCATGTGTTGGGCGGGAAAATTTCTCCCATGGATGGTATCGGGCCTCACGATTTAAAAATTAATAGTCTAGTTGAAAAAGTACGTTTAGGAAATACTAAAGAACTCATCTTTGCGTTAAGCTCAACAATGGAAGGGGACACCACCAATTTTTATATTTACAAACAAATTCAAGATACAGAAGTCAAAATTTCAACCATCGCTCGTGGTATTTCTGTTGGAGATGAATTGGAATATGCCGATGAAGTTACCCTTGGTCGAAGTATTACCAATAGAATTCCTTTTGAACTCTCTCTTAAATCCTAATCTCTCTTGAAACTCTCGGTTGTTATTCTAAATTATAATGTGCGCTTTTTTCTTGAGCTGTGCATACAAAGTGTTGAAGCTGCCTTAGAAGAAATTGATTCAGAAATTATAGTTATAGATAACAACTCTAAGGATGGCAGTTGTGCCATGGTAAAAGAAAAATTTCCGTCAATAACTTTAATTGAAAACTCCTCAAATATAGGATTTTCAAAAGCCAATAATCAAGCGGTAATAGTTGCCAAAGGGGAGTATGTGTGTATTTTGAATCCCGATACGGTCGTTGCGGAAGATACTTTTAAAATGATTCTCAATTTTGCAGATACAAAAACAAATTTAGGCATCATAGGCTGTCGATTGATTGATGGTTCTGGAAAATTTCTTCCAGAAAGTAAACGAAATATTCCTGTAGTCAAAATTGCGATAAAAAAAACATTAGGAAATTCTAAGTTCTATTATTCTAACCACATTAATGAATACGATACTGAAAAAGTTGAGATTTTAGTCGGAGCGTTTATGCTGTTGAAACGAGAACTATACACATCGCTAGGCGGCTTCGATGAAGATTATTTTATGTACGGAGAAGACATTGATTTTTCTTATAAATCACTTAAAGAAGGTTATGAGAATTATTATTTTGGAGGCACCACCATTATTCATTATAAAGGCGAAAGTTCGCTCAGAGATGCCATTTATCTCAAACGGTTTTATGGCGCTATGCAGATATTTTATAAAAAACACTTTAAATCCAATATCTTTTTTGACCTAGTCGTTTCTATGGGGATTAAACTATTGGTTCGATTAAAACCGTTGAAACCGCAACAGCCCAAAATTAGATATAAGCCTGTCTTATTGTCCAATACCCCAGATGCCAAATTAGTCCAAAAATTGAATCCAAAAATTATTGCTTCTGTAGATGAAATTACGCCTAACTCCGAATTGATTTTTGACGCATCAACGTTGTCTTTCAAGTCGATTATTGAGCAGATGCAGGTTAATAAATTCAAACAGTGTGTTTATAAAATTCATCCCCTAAATTCTTACTATATACTTGGTAGTAATTCTTCGGACAGCATCGGAGACGTAATACAATTCTAAATTTTTCAAATAGTTTCATCTATTTTCGCTAATTTTGTACTCTATAATAACACACCTTATCGCATAAAACTATGGCAAAATTTGAACTTAAATTACCCAAAATGGGTGAGAGTGTAGCCGAAGCCACGCTAACAGCATGGCTTAAGGATGTAGGTGATACAATCGAAGCTGATGAAGCAGTTTTAGAAATTGCAACAGATAAAGTTGATAGTGAAGTGCCTAGTGAAGTTGAAGGTGTTTTGATTCAAAAATTATTTGATGTTGATGCTATTGTTGAAGTTGGCCAAACTATCGCAATCATTGAAACTGAATCTAGCGGTTCTGTAAGTATTGAACCCGCCAAAGCAGCTGCTGTGCCTTCCGAACCTGATGAGGTTGTGCAATTAGAATCCTCAATCACCAAAGTTCAAGACACATTATCGACTACAAATCCTGTGAGTTCTAATGACACACGGTTTTATTCCCCACTAGTAAAAAATATTGCTAAAAAAGAGGGGGTATCTCAGTCAGAACTAGATGCAATTCAAGGCTCCGGTAAAGAAGGAAGAGTTACCAAAAATGATATCCTCTCTTACTTATCCAATAAATCCAAAGACACGCTTTCAGTAGTTGAAACTCCTGTAGCGTCAAAGGGGTCAGTTTCACCAAGTATGGCTACTGTTAATCCTGTGGTAAGTCGGGGAGAAGATGAGATTATTGAAATGTCACGCATGGGAAAACTGGTTTCTAAACACATGACCGACTCCCTTCAAACGGCTGCACATGTACAGTCATTTATTGAAGTAGATGTTACTAAAATATGGAATTGGAGGCTTCGAATTAAAGATGCTTTTAAAGCTCGAGAAGGACAAAATATTACGTTTACCCCTATATTTTTGGAAGCAGTAGCCTATGCGCTTACCTTGCATCCAATGCTTAATATATCCGTACAAGACGGAAAAATTATTAAACGAAAAAATATTAATATCGGCATGGCTGCAGCTTTGGAAGATGGTAATCTAATTGTACCAGTCATCAAAAACGCCGATCAATTAAACCTTATTGGGATGACTAAGCGCGTCAATGACCTTGCATTTCGTGCTCGAACTAGTGCGTTAAAGCCCGACGATATTCAGGATGGAACCTATACCGTGACAAATGTTGGTGGGTTTGGAAGTATCATGGGAACCCCTATAATCAATCAGCCACAAGTTGGTATTCTTGCCCTTGGTGCCATTAGAAAAGTACCCGCAGTCATTGAAACTAGCGAAGGCGATTTTATCGGAATTAGACAAAAACTATTTTTATCACATTCCTATGACCACCGTGTTGTTAATGGCGCACTTGGGGGTCAGTTTATAAAAACAGTCAAAGCATACCTCGAATCTTGGGATGAAACCAGAACACTATAAATTATGCAATTAAACCTAAGTAAATCTATATGTTTCTTTGATTTGGAAACAACAGGAATCAGTATTACCAAAGACAGAATTGTCGAAATCTCTATTTTGAAAGTCAATCCCGATGGCTCTGAAGAAAAGAAAACCTGGTTGGTAAACCCTGAAATGCCTATTCCACCCCAAGTTATTGCAGTACATGGCATCACCAATGAAAAGGTAGCTAATGCGCCGACTTTTAAGGAACTTGCAAAAGAAATTAATACTTGGATTAAAGATTCAGATTTAGGAGGTTTTAATTCCAACCGTTTCGATATCCCTCTATTAGCCGAAGAAATGCTAAGAGCAGATATTGATTTTGATATGAAAAACAGGCAGTCTGTAGATGTGCAAACTATTTTTCACAAAATGGAACAACGTACCCTGACCGCTGCTTTTAAATTCTATTGTGATAGAAGTCTTGAAGATGCCCACAGTGCAGAAGCCGACACCATGGCAACCTATGAGGTTCTAAAAGCGCAGCTCGATCGTTATGAAGATTTGGAAAATGATACTACGTTTTTAGCAGAATTCAGTTCTCGAAAAAAGCTTGCTGATTTTGCGGGCTTTATAGCTTATGACAAAGAGGGCGATGAGTGTTTCTCTTTTGGAAAACACAATGGCAAAAAAGTTACTGAAATTCTTGAAAAAGAACCCGGATATTTTGGATGGTTACTTTCGGCAGATTTTCCTCGATACACCAAAAAGGTGTTGACAGCGATCAAATTACGAGCATTCAATAATAAATTACAATAATGAAGCTCATTTGTATTGGACGTAATTATGCGCAACATATATCAGAACTCCAAAATGAAAAACCTACAGAGCCGGTTATATTTTTGAAACCTGATACCGCTATCCTTCTAAAAAAACAACCCTTTTTTATTCCAGACTTCTCCGATGAGGTACACCATGAAGTTGAGGTATTGGTGAAAATCAACCGTGTTGGAAAACACATCGATTCAAAATTTGCGCATAAATACTACGATCAAATTGGTTTGGGTATTGATTTTACGGCTCGCGATCTTCAACAGAAACTCAAAGAAAAAGGCCTGCCTTGGGAAAAGTCAAAAGCCTTTGACGGCTCTGCTGTCGTTGGGAAATGGGTGTCAAAATCAAGCTTTGAGGACCTTTACAACCTTTCGTTTAGCCTTCATAAAAACAATGACATCGTACAATCTTCCACAACAAAGGCTATGTTATGGAATATCGATGAGATTATTGCTTATGTTTCTCAGTTTTTTACTCTAAAAATTGGAGATATAATTTTCACGGGCACTCCTTCAGGAGTGAGTCGTGTACAACCTAATGATTCTTTAAAGGGCTATATTGGAGAAGAAGAATTCTTTTCAATCAAAGTAAAATAAGAAATGAAAGCAGAAATAATTACCATTGGAGATGAGATTTTAATTGGTCAAATTGTAGATACCAATTCTGCATTTATAGCTAAAGAATTAAACAATATAGGTGTATCGGTCTATCAAATCACTTCCGTTCAGGATGATAAGACCCATATCTTAAATGCATTTGAAGCTGCTGAGGCCAATGTGGATATTGTTATTATTACAGGGGGACTTGGGTCCACCAAAGATGATATTACCAAAACTACTTTGGCTCAATATTTTGAAGACACCTTAGTCCATGATCAAGCGGTTTTGGATAATATAAAATACTTGTGGAAACACTTTGTCAAACAACCCCTGCTTCAGGTTAATATCGATCAATCTTTGGTGCTGTCAAAAGCAACAGCTTTAATGAATAAATCGGGTAGTGCACCCGGCATGTGGATCGAAAAAGACACTACAATATTTATATCCTTACCTGGTGTACCTTACGAAATGAAAGGCCTTATGAATGATGAGGTTTTGCCTAGGATTTCTAAAAAATTTGAACGCCCTTTTATTTTACATAAAACCCTTTTAACCTATGGTTTAGGAGAAAGCATCATAGCGGAACGTATTAGAGACTGGGAAAATGCATTGCCAGATTCTATTAAGCTTGCCTACTTGCCCAACCTTGGCAGAGTACGTTTAAGGCTATCTTCTACGGGATTCGATAAAGTTGCTATTACTAATGGAGTTGAGGCTCAAATTGCTACTTTATTGCCATTGATTAACGATGTGTTTGTAGGCTTTGAGGAGCAATCATCTATTGAGCAAATCATAGGAAATCAACTTGTAAAACTTGGAAAGACACTTTCTGTCGCCGAAAGTTGTACGGGCGGTAAAATTGCTGAAAACATTACAGCCTACGACGGCGCATCTGCTTATTTTAAAGGTGGGCTAGTTGCTTATGCTACGGAAGTTAAAACAAGGGTTTTAAATGTAGCCCCGGAATTGATAAAAAGACATTCTGTAGTAAGCCTAGAAGTTGCAGAAGCAATGGCTCAAAATGTAAAAAATGTATTCAAATCGGATTATGGTATAGCAACTACAGGAAATGCGGGGCCTACCAAAGGCGATTCTGATGCAGAAATAGGTACAGTTTGCATTGCAATAGCAACGCCAAAAGGAGTGTTTTCTCAGGAGTTTAACTTTGGGAAACAACGACTTAGAGTTGTTCAAAAAGCAGTGACAATGGCCTTCACACTATTTCAAAAAGAAATTTTCAAAAAATGCTAAAATAAAGTTTGCGTACTTCTAAAGAATTCGTATTTTTGCACCTCGTTTTGAAACAACAAAACAATTAAAGTTAAGAAAAATGTCAAGAATTTGTGAACTTACAGGTAAAAGAGCAATGTTTGGAAACAACGTATCTCATGCCTTGAATAGAACTAGACGTAGATTTAATGTAAATTTAATCAAAAAGCGTTTCTACATTCCAGAAGAAGATAACTGGGTAACATTAAAGGTTTCTACTGCAGCCTTAAAAACGATCAACAAAATTGGTATTGCTGCAGCAATAAAGGAAGCAAAATCTAAAGGGTTTTTAAAATAAACCTAAAATAAAAGCATTGTAAAATGGCAAAAAGAGGAAATAGAGTTCAAGTTATATTAGAGTGCACTGAGCACAAGGATTCTGGAAAACCAGGAACTTCTAGATATATTACAACGAAGAACAAGAAGAATACACCGGATCGTATGGAGATTAAGAAATTTAATCCCATCCTTAAGAAAATGACGGTTCACAAAGAAATTAAATAATTAGAGATTTTACGAAAGTAAAATTTCAAATGAAACACATTTGAATCATGGCAAAAAAATCAGTAGCATCCTTACAAACGGGATCAAAGCGTTTAACAAAAGCGATCAAAATGGTTAAGTCTCCAAAATCTGGAGCCTATACTTTTGTAGAATCTATCATGACCCCTGAAAAGGTAAACGAGTTCTTGAGTAAATAATAAGAACACTTCTACATTATCATATTTAAAGCTGCTTTACCATAAAGCGGCTTTTATTTTTTACTTTCCTCACTTTTAATGCTATTTTTGTAAATAGATAAATAGTTGACTCATGAGTTTTTTTAAAAACATATTTTCATCCGAAAAAAAAGCCAATCTAGACAAAGGGTTAGAGAAATCTAAAACTACTTTTTTTGATAAGCTCAGCAAGGCTGTTGTGGGGAAATCCAAAGTGGATGCGGATGTTTTAGATGATTTAGAGGAAATCCTAGTCACTAGCGATGTCGGGGTGAATACGACATTAAAAATTATTGAGCGAATTGAAGCTCGAGTTTCCAAAGATAAATATGTTGGCACAGAGGCCTTAAATCGCATTCTGAGAGAAGAAATTGCAGGGTTGTTATCCGAAACTAACTCTGGAGAAGCTACAGAATTTTCAGTTCCTCAAACACAAAACCCCTATGTTATTATGGTTGTAGGAGTTAATGGTGCAGGCAAAACAACAACTATAGGTAAGCTTGCGTATCAACTCAAAAAACAAGGCTTAAACGTTGTATTGGGAGCTGCCGATACATTTAGAGCTGCCGCTATCGATCAACTTCAAGTTTGGGCTGATCGTGTGGGTGTTCCAATCATAAAACAATCTATGGGGAGTGACCCTGCATCTGTAGCGTTTGATACACTTCAAAGTGCAGTAACCTCAAAAGCCGATGTTGTCATCATTGATACGGCAGGTCGTTTACATAATAAAGTTAATTTAATGAACGAATTAACTAAAGTTAAACGCGTCATGCAAAAAGTTGTAGACCATTCTCCACATGAAGTCTTGTTGGTGCTTGATGGATCTACTGGTCAAAATGCATTTGAACAAGCAAAACAGTTTACCGCAGCTACCGAAGTCACAGCTCTAGCAATTACCAAATTAGATGGCACTGCAAAAGGGGGCGTTGTCATAGGGATTAGTGATGAATTTCAAATTCCTGTTAGATATATCGGCGTAGGAGAAGGCCTAGAAGACCTTCAAGTTTTTAATAAATTTGAATTTGTAGATTCATTTTTCAAATAAACCATAGTATTTAATACCACTAAATGAGAACCAAAACACTTAAGAAGAACAAAATAAATGTCATCACCCTTGGATGTAGTAAAAACGTCTATGATAGTGAAGTGTTAATGGGGCAACTCAAAGCTAGTGGTAAAGAGGTCGTACACGAAGAAGAAGGTAATATTGTAGTGATAAACACTTGTGGTTTTATCAATAATGCCAAAGAAGAAAGTGTAAACACTATTTTAGATTACATGCAGAAAAAAGAAGATGGAGACGTTGACAAAGTGTTTGTAACCGGTTGTTTGAGTGAGCGTTATAAGCCAGATTTGGAAAAAGAAATTCCTAATGTTGATCAGTATTTTGGAACTACTGAATTACCGCAATTACTCAAAGCCTTAGGAGCCGACTATAAGCATGAGCTTATAGGAGAACGTTTAACGACAACTCCAAAAAATTATGCTTATCTAAAAATTGCTGAAGGCTGCGATCGCCCTTGTAGTTTTTGTGCAATTCCATTAATGCGTGGAAAGCACAAATCGACACCAATTGAAAACTTGGTCATTGAAGCTGAGAAATTAGCAGCTAACGGCGTAAAAGAGTTAGTTTTGATTGCACAAGATTTAACGTATTACGGGTTAGATATATATAAAAAACGAAATCTTGCTGAGCTTTTAGAAGCGTTAGTAAAGGTAGAAGGTATAGAATGGATTCGTTTACATTATGCCTTTCCAACGGGATTCCCTATGGATGTGTTAGATGTAATGAAGCGCGAACCAAAAATTTGTAATTATATAGACATCCCATTACAGCATATTTCAGATAAAATTCTGAAAAGCATGCGCCGTGGTACTACTCAAGAAAAAACAACAAAACTTCTTAAAGAATTTAGAGCAAAAGTTCCAGAAATGACCATCAGAACAACATTGATTGTCGGGTATCCAGGAGAAACAGAAAAAGATTATCAAACGTTAAAAGCATGGGTAGAAGCTATGCGTTTTGAGCGTTTAGGTTGTTTTACATACTCTCATGAAGAAAACACACATGCGTTTAATTTAGAAGATGATGTTCCTGAAGAAGTGAAACTTGCACGTGCCAATGAAATTATGGAAATTCAATCTCAAATTTCTTGGGAATTAAATCAAGCTAAAATTGGCGAAACTTTTAAAGTTGTTATCGATCGTAAAGAGGGCGAATACTTTGTAGGTCGTACAGAATTTGACTCTCCAGATGTAGATAATGAAGTGCTTATTAACGCTTCTCAAACCTACCTCAAAACAGGTGAATTTGCTACGGTTAAAGTTACAGAAGCTGCCGATTTTGATTTATATGCGGAAGTCGTGTAATTCACTTTGTCAAGTACAAAAGAAATAAAGTATCTTTACGTCCATTAAGTTAATGCTATGCCAACAGATTGTATTTCTTTTCGTGACACTGCCTATGTATCCAAGTTGATCTGCGACTATGTAGAAAACCGCCCAGAGCTACAAGGACTGTACAATCGATTTCCAAGTATAGAAAACTTTAAAGCTCAGTTAGAAGTAAAACAATCCGAGTTCAGTTCTGAAAAACGCAGCGTTTTGGTTAAGGCTTTGACAAAGCAATATGCTCAAATTTCTCCATCAAAATTAACGACTAGTGCGATTCGATCTCTAGAAGATAAGACTACCTTTACCGTAACGACAGGGCATCAATTGAATCTGATGGGTGGGCCGTTATATTTTTTGTATAAAATTATATCCACTATTAATTTAGTAAAAGAATTAAAGCAGAAGTACCCAAAATATAATTTTGTACCTGTATTTTGGATGGCTACTGAAGATCATGATTTTGAAGAAATCAATCACTTTAATTTTAAAAATAAACGCTTCCAATGGACGCAAAATACAGCGGGTGCAGTAGGAGCATTGCCCACTTCTGAGCTTCTCGATTTTGTTAATGTTTTCTCTAACGCTTTAGGCAATTCGCAACAGGCACTAGCACTTAAAGATATAGTTCAAAAGGTATATTTGAGTCACCCAAATTTAGCAGACGCAACGCGCTATTTTGTGCACACACTATTTGGTTCCGATGGATTGCTGATTATTGACGGCAATGATGCGACTCTAAAGCAATTATTTATTCCACAGATCAAATCTGAATTGATAAATAAAAACGCCTACAAAACGGTTGCTGAAACCAACCAACTCTTAGTTGGTATTGATTCTGCCTATAAAATCCAAGTGACCCCTCGTGAGTTAAATTTATTTTATTTAAAAGATAATCTACGGGAGCGCATCGTTCAAAAAGAGTCATTATATACCGTTTTAAATACCGACATCCAGTGGGACTTAAAAGGAATTTTGGAAGAGCTACACTCCAATCCAGAACACTTTTCTCCCAATGTGATCATGCGTCCCTTATATCAAGAGTCAATTTTGCCAAACCTCTGTTATATTGGTGGTGGTGGTGAACTGGCGTATTGGCTACAGCTCAAATCCTATTTTGAAGCAGAAGAGATTCAGTTCCCGATTTTATTACATCGAAATTCGGTTCTAATAATTAACAAAAAACAACGTCAAAAACTAGATAAGTTAAAGCTATCTGTCTCCGATTTGTTTCAAGATAAACAGATTTTGATGACCTCTCAAATCAAAAAAATATCGACATTACCTATTGATTTTTCATCACAAAAAGAGCATTTAAAACAACAATTTAAGCAGTTGTATGTAATTGCTAATCAGACAGATAAATCTTTTAAAGCTGCAGTTTCAGCACAAGAAAAAAAACAAATTAAAGGATTAGAGGCTTTGGAAAAACGCCTACTAAAAGCTGAAAAAAAAGCACATAAAGCATACATCGAACGCTTGGAAGCTATTCATTTTGAGTTGTTTCCGAATGGGAGTTTACAAGAGCGATTTTCCAATTTCTCAGAGTTTTATTTAGAACATGGCGATGAATTTATAGATCAACTAAAAACAGAGCTGGATCCCTTAAGCCAAAATTTTCATGTTTTGACCCTTTAAAAGTTTAAAAATATTGAGGTCAATTTATTTATAAATATTACTTTTGACCATGCAACATGATAAGGTATTAATTCTCGACTTTGGATCTCAATATACTCAACTAATAGCGCGCCGTGTACGGGAGCTAAATATATATTGTGAGATTCACCCATTTAATAAAATTCCAACCCATTTAGACGAATTTCAAGCTGTAGTGCTTTCAGGGAGTCCGCAATCTGTAAGAGGAGAATCTGCTTTGCATCCTGACTTGTCCAAAATTCGTGGCCACAAACCCATGTTAGCAGTTTGTTATGGTGCTCAATATTTAGCTCATTTTTCTGGAGGGGTTGTAGCGCCATCAAATACAAGAGAATACGGTCGTGCTAACTTGTCGTTTGTAAAAGACAATGAACCCTTTTTTAAAGACGTTGGTTCAGGCAGTCAAGTTTGGATGAGTCACAGTGATACAATCAAAACCTTACCAACGAACGGCGTATTGCTTGCCAGTACTCATGATGTCGAAAATGCGGCATATCGGATTGAAGGCGAAACAACTTATGCCATTCAATTTCATCCAGAAGTATATCATTCCACTGATGGAAAAACAGTATTGCATAATTTTTTAGTTAACATTTCTGGACTTCAACAAGATTGGACTCCTGATTCTTTTGTAGATGAAACGGTTGCCAATTTAAAAACTAAACTTCAAAATGATAAAGTTGTTTTAGGATTATCAGGTGGAGTGGATTCCTCAGTTGCGGCGATTTTATTACATAAAGCTATTGGAAAAAATCTTTACTGTGTTTTTGTAAATAATGGTCTATTACGAAAAAATGAATTTTCAAGTGTCTTGACACAATATGAAGGTATGGGGCTTAATGTTAAGGGTGTCGATGCTTCGGCACGCTTTTTGGAAGCGCTTAAGGGACTCGAAGATCCAGAGCTGAAACGTAAAGCAATTGGACGTGTGTTTATTGAAGTTTTTGATGATGAAGCACAGATGATTCAAGATGTAAAATGGTTAGCACAAGGCACCATCTATCCAGATGTTATAGAAAGTGTATCTGCTACTGGTGGCCCCAGTGCTACAATAAAAAGCCACCATAATGTTGGCGGTTTACCAGACTTCATGAAATTGGACGTTGTAGAGCCGTTAAGAGCGTTGTTTAAAGATGAAGTGAGACGTGTGGGTGCTTCTATGAATATTGATGCAACGCTGTTGGGACGTCATCCATTTCCTGGACCTGGATTGGGCATTCGAATCTTAGGAGATATCACTGCCGAAAAAGTTCGTATTTTACAAGACGTAGATGCTATTTTTATCAATGGTTTAAGAGAATGGGGTTTATATGATAAAGTTTGGCAAGCCGGTGCAATGTTACTTCCTGTCAATAGTGTAGGTGTAATGGGCGATGAGCGTACTTATGAAAAGTGTGTTGCTTTGAGAGCTGTAGAAAGTACAGATGGAATGACAGCGGATTGGGTTAATTTACCATATGAGTTTTTACAAAAAACCTCAAATGATATCATTAATAAAGTTAAAGGTGTAAATAGAGTGGTTTATGATATTAGCTCAAAACCTCCAGCAACAATTGAATGGGAATAACTCCTGTGACTGCCTAAAAGAACCTTGTAATTTAGAACTATGAAAAAATTAATAATTGTTTCAGGATTTTTTATTTTTAGTTGTTTTTGCTTTGCTCAGAATTTAAAGACACACAACGTAAAAGAAGGGGAATCTATTGAAAGTATCGCCCAATATTATAAAATCACCTCAGAGGATATATATATCTTAAACCCAGATGCGAAATCAAATTTTTCTGTTAATTCGGTTTTAATTATTCCTCAATATAAGCCGTCTAGTCAACCCCTTTCTACAGTTGTTAAAGAGTTGGATTCTTACAAGGTTTATAAAGTTAGACGCAAGGAAACATTATATAGTATTTCTAAAAAATTTAAACTCTCTATTGAGGATATAAAAACTCACAATAAAAGACTCTATTCGGAAAACTTAAAAAAAGGAGATAAAATTTATATTCCTAAATTTAAGATGGTTCCAAGTCAAACGCTAACCAATTCAGTTCAGAAATATACCGTTTTACCAAAAGAAGGTAAATGGCGTATTGCCTACAAATTTGGGATTTCTGTTCCAGAGTTAGAGGCATTAAATCCTGAAATGGGAACTTATCTTAATGAAGGTCAGCAGTTGAATGTCCCTAACATATTGGTTTCAGATGAAAAAATAATTAAAGAGGACCAATTTGGGTACTACACCGTAAAAGCTAAAGAAGGGTTTTATAGACTCGAAAAAAAATTAGGATTAACTAAAGCGCAATTGGAAGCGCTCAATCCAGAATTGATTCAAAGCGGCCTAAAATTTGGGATGGTTTTAAAAGTTTCAAAATCAAGTACACAATTTATAGCAGCTGAAACTTTTCCAATAATTCACCTCAAAGATAGTTTAGTGAATTTTTCACCTAAACGAATTGCACTTTTATTACCATTTAAATCAAAAACGATTAATTTTGATTCGCTTCATAAAGCAAAAAATCAGCTTAAAAGAGATGGGTATATTGATATTTCTACAGATTTTTATTCGGGAGTAGTTATGGCAATTGACTCTGCAAAACAGCTTGGGATTTCTACAAAATTAGATGTTTTTGACACAAACGGACAACCTTTGGCTTTAAAGACACTATTTCGTCAAACTAATTTCTCTGAATACGATGTCATTTTAGGACCGCTAACGCCTCAAAACTTAGAGCTAACGGCATTACATGTTCAAAAAAACAATGTCCCTGTAGTATCGCCTTTTATTAAAACTAAAAACGTTCACTCCAATTTATTTCAAACCCTTCCAGATGACACTTGGATGCGAACTAAAATGGTAAACTATGTAAAATCTGATACTGTCCCACACCACACCTTAATTATATATGATGCCAAAAATTTGGCAACTGCTAATTATTTAAAAAACGAATTTCCTGAAGCTTCTTTGTTGACTTCAAAATTAGACAAAGACGGAGAAGAACAGTTTTATTTAATGTTGGAAGATGTTCAGAAAGTAATTTTATCTGGGCGAACAATTATTTTCCTAGAATCTAACAACGAAGGTTTTGTATCCAATGTGACTAGTATGCTAAACTCAATGAACGGCAAAACTATTATTAAGGATGAAAATAATATAGAATCTACAATTGAGCGTGACCTATATTTAATGACGACTTCCAAAAACAGAGCTTTTGACGGATCAAATGTGTCAAATTATGATTTATCCAATTTACATTTTCATTACCCGTCTGTTAATTTTAATTCGCGATTTTCTCCTGAATTTGAACAACGTCATACACAAAAATTTGGAACTTTTCCAAATAAGTATGCGGTAAGAGGATTTGATATTACGATGGATGTTTTATTACGACTTTCTAGGTATGGGACTTTATATACCCCAACTTCCAATTTTCAAACGTCCTATCTAGCAAATAAGTTTCAATACATTCCTCAGCCCTATGGAGGCTATAAAAATGAAGCAAGCTATATTCTTAAATATGAAGATTTACATATTGTGAAGGTTCAAGATTAAAAGCTGACCTTTGCTTCTAAATTTTTAATTTGAGATTGTGCATGGGTGTTTTTAGGATCAATTTTAATAACCTTTTTATACATATTAAGTGCTTTTAAGTGGTCTCCACTTAGTGCCAAAGCTTCTCCATAACTGTCATACACATTAGGCTCATACCTAAATAAATAGGTGTTGACCTCAAAACATAGTAAAGCCTCTTTAATACGCTTACTTCTAAGCAGTACATAGCCTAAACTGTTCAGCTCCCTACTAGTGGTCGTTTTTGTTCTGATACTAGTATAATGCTCATTAAAGTTTTTTTCGATGTCTTCAAATGATGCCGTGTCAAGAAGTTTGAAAAGATAATTAGCGCCTTCATAGTTTGGTATTGAAGGATATCCAAGAGCGATTTGGGCAACATCTGTTATTAAATCATTTTTTGGAGATTCAACAATACGTGCATATTCGGTATTATTGGATTTAAAAATAAACGCAGGAACACGATGAATTTGTTGCCCTTTTTCTTCGCTTCCAGGTGAGGTCTTATAGCGTTCATTATCATTATAAAGACCAATAAATCGGAGTTGACTTCTTTTAAGTCCGAGTTCATCCCATAATCTTACAAATCGGGGCACCCATTTTTTACTATCTCCACACCAAGTGCCGAGATAGATATCTACCGTTGTGTTTTTCAACTTAGATTTTAATTTGAGACGTTTTTTAGGAAGTTCTAATTCCGAATAATTTTTATTGAACCATACATTATAATTCTGATCGTGTTCTAGAAAGTCAACAGGAAATTCTCCGCAAATATGACTTTCACCTTTTGCGTTTTTATAGAAATGAATATCTTGGGAATAGGAGTGGAAAAAAAGGGTACATAGTACCAGTAAAATAGTAGGTTTCATAAGAGTTAGAATTTGGGATTCTAACACAAATGTAATAGATTTCTGCTTTAAAACAAATACATTAGAGAACTCTCCATTTGATATTACAACCAATACTTGGTTTTTGATAACGGGTATTAGGACTGTTTTCGATCAAACAATTAATAGCATGCTTTAGATCGTTTCCATTTACAGGAAGCCCATTTCCAGGTCTTGAATCGTCAAATTGCCCTCTGTAAGTTAGCTTTAAATTTGAGTCAAAAAGATAAAAATCGGGAGTACAAGCGGCGTCATATGCTTTTGCTACAGCTTGTGTTTCATCATATAAATAGGGGAAGGGGTAGTTCAATTTTTTAGCATGTTTTTGCATTTGCTCAGGCCCATCTTGTGGATAGGTTATGGCATCGTTACTCGAAATCGCGATCATACTAATTTCTTTGTTTTTTAGCGCATTTGCAAACGCTACTAAAGCCTCATTGATGTGAAGTACAAACGGACAATGATTGCAAATAAAAAGAATCAAAGTGCCTTTAGTGCCTTTTAAATTGTTTAATGTTTTTATAGAATTTGAAACAGAATCCCATAATTCAAAGTGTGGTGCTTCAGTTTCTAAAGGAAGCATATTGGAAGGAGTAAGTGCCATTTGGTTGTAAATATTCTCAAATATATGTAAAGATTTGATCTTTTTCAGCCACCAACCATTCAAAAATTTATATATTTAATTTTTGATTTAACACAAATTCATATGAGCGATACCATTACATTTGAAGATTTTTCTAAAATTGATCTTCGAATCGGAACAATTCTAGAAGTCAATGATTTTCCAAAGGCTCGTATACCAGCCTATCAGTTGACTATTGATTTTGGAGCTTTAGGGGTCAAAAAATCATCAGCTCAGATTACAACGCTATACTCAAAAAAGGATTTATTAGACCGGCAAATTGTAGCGAATATTAACTTTTCTGAGAAGCAAATTGCTAATTTCATGAGTCAGTGTTTGGTTGTAGGAGCCGTTGATGCAGAGAAGGTTATCCTGCTATCACCAGAAGACAAAGTCCCCAACGGAACGCCAATAAGATAGTTTGTTTTCGTAGTTCTGTTACAGTGTAAAACTTATCAGTAGAGTTCTCTGGTCGGACAATTAAATATCATCAAAACTTACATCCGTAAAACTATCAGCTGAAGTCTCTTCTTTTGATTCAGATTCTCCAGAGGAATGATCTGGTTTTACATAATCTTTTTGATGT
>Ga0209533_1000219_pt1 | contig 54958 bp, 54 predicted proteins | sample COG_04_FD_184748 | JGI IMG/M metagenome (GOLD analysis project Ga0209533, IMG submission 184748) | Pelagic Microbial community sample from North Sea - COGITO 998_met_04 (SPAdes) (version 2) | ecosystem: Environmental > Aquatic > Marine > Neritic zone/Coastal water | place: Helgoland, sampling...
GTTGTAACGACTCCTGAAGTGGTAACGACTCCTGAAGTGGTAACGACTCCTGAAGTGGTAACGACTCCTGAAGTGGTAACGACTCCTGAAGTGGTAACGACTCCTGAAGTGGTAACGACTCCTGAAAATGTTGTTACTATTTAAATCTAATAAAATTTATTTCTCATTGTAAGATAAATGGCTAATATTGTGTATGATTATGATAAATCTTCATGCAACTGTTACACCCAGACTATGCAAGTGAACAATACCAATACCAATACCGAAAAAGAAGGGTATCCTACTAATATGTCAGTGCGTAACTGTGAATTTCCAAAATATTTTGAAGATAAACCGTTTAGACAGGTTACAGGACCTCGGAAAAAAAGTGGTATAACTTACCTAAATCCAGATGTACTTACTCAGAAGTATGCTAAGGATTTTGTAAAAATAAAAGGTGGTGTCAATTGTTGCCCTAGCGTACAGTATTACAGTTCAGATCCACGTCTTATTAGCTCCTCTCATAATGGACAAGTTCAGACATTAAATACACCACCTATTACAGGTGATTTACCACTAAATAAGATATTGGATGATAAAGGGTTAGATAATTATGGTCAAAACTATAATGATTATTCGTCAATTAATGCGGGGCAAATAATGTATTACAACGATAAATCTATCGAAGATCCATTTTTTAATCCTAATTTTGTTACAACTGCAAAAACAACAGCGATTAACTACAAAGATCCAATGGGGAGTATTAAACCTCAATACACTAGATCACCTCTAAAAGCTCTTCGTCATGTAGGGCCAACAAGAAACAATTACGACGGTTGTTTATCTTGGATCCAAGATAGTACAGGATTTAGAGAAGATATTATGGCGTTGCAAATGAAAAAAGGGAATCAGCAAAAATACTCTTCCCGATGGTTTCCGGATGTTAATTAGATTCAAAAAAGATTTTACAAATTTAATTTGTAAAATTTAAATATTATAAATTCCTCTGACTCGGATTTGTAAAAAATAATACAACTGATAAAAATATTATAAGACATAATACGTAAATATTATACTTAGAGTATAACCATTTATTCACACTAGTATCTGTACATAATAAAGCATGAAGTACCATTGATAAAAGTAATAAAATAATAATCCATATTGTAAACGGTGGACTACCTGGTATGTATGATAGACCTAGTGCTAAAATAAGTGTTAAAACAAGATCAACTATAGCAACATTGCCAAGTCTAAATCTATGAATTCCTTTTCCGGGAATCCCAAGAATATTTGCATATTTACACAACATTTTATTCTAACCTGGATAATGAATAATTATTTTTTTTGTTTCGGTTGACGAGCGAGTAAGGATATTCAAAAAAAAAACGGATTTGTAATATAGAAATAATTTACAATAATATTTAAAATATTCTTCCCATACCCATCATACGCTGTCCACCTGTTCTCTTTGGGGCGGAGCGATTCTGCCATGCGTTTGAATTTGCCTTTCTCATTAATCTCTCTTGCATTTCTGTGCGAAATATCAGAGAATTATCCAAGAATGAATTATTAGCTAATTCTCTGATATTAGAATTTTGAATGTTACCATTAGCAGAACCTGTCTGTAATGGTCCATAATGATCTGCAAATGGTTGGTTATCAATGTTACTCCTTGTAATATAGTTTGGCATGCGTATAGCATCAATATCGTCATAGTAAAAACGAGTCTGTCCTAAATTATCATCTGTATATGACCTATAAGAAGTACCGTAACCTGAAAAACGAGGATCGTTGATATTAGACTCTGTTGCAATTGCTCCATCATACTCTGGTAATTCTTCCATAATTGGTTCAATGATGCGAGGATCTCTTTCTGTAAAATTTACAGAACCAGTATTTGGATTTACAGTGCGTGATGTAGGAGGAAATTGCTGAGTAAAAGATATACCCATATTAGAGTTAATTGGTTGATTGATTTGACTGGTTGTGTAAACACCAGGTTGAACTGTCTGAGTGAATAAATTTTCATTATATTTCTTCATTACAGGGTCCTGTGTACAATTACCTGCTGCGAGATTAGTTGGTAATCCAGAGTCAAATAGCTGTTTCGGATTATACCCACATGACGTGTTAACCCAACCAGGTTCATTTCTCAATATTAAAGCATCTGCTTCCTCAAAATTTTCTCTAATTGGGTACATTTGTGGCGCTACACATGATGAAATGTCGGTTGTATAATTATTGGGTGAATTTCGTTTAATATAAGGCTTTGTCACACCCATAGGATGATTTCCGAAATTTTCCACAACAGTATTATTTGAACATGAATTAGATACTTTGTAACCTGATTGATAATTGTCAATCTGACTCTCGGTATTTATAGAAGAATGATTAACCAAGTTATTAGCCCTCCAATAGTCCAAATCGTGAGATTTTGGTGTAATTACCGGTGCTATTAACGTTTTTGGATTTGGACCACCTACTAATCTTTGACTCTTTGAGATGTAATTGGGGTTATTAAACGCCCCTCCAGGGTTAATATTTGGTTTATTTTGTCTTACTAAATCTGTATTATATTCTAATGGTACCTGGTCATCACAGAAACGTCTTGGTGGATTATATATACCTTTTACATTACCCAATGTAGGGTTGCTAGTTTTGTCAAGTACCCATTCAACTCTCGCAGATGATAATTCAGAGTGTGGTTGTTTACTGGCCATTGGTCGGGTCATTAATTTAAAATTCTCAGCTTTTATTTTATTCATTTGACTCTTTTGTATGTAGTAAAGAATAATTATAAATAGTATGGAAAGTAGTAAGAATAACGGAGCACATTTAAAGTTAAACATAAATAGAATTATGAAAATAATAAGAATACTACGTGTCACAGCATTTAATTGATCGGCTAAACTCATTCCATCAAGAGGGATTAAGTAAGAACTACACAATAAATTGGATATATTTTCTAACCAAAATTGGTTCTTTTGACACTTTAACATCTTTTTTATTATTAACAATGATTCTAAATTAAAAACGAAAATATATTGAAACTAAATATATTATTAAAAAACAATGAACAAACGTCAAAAAAATAGTAAATATTTTTTCCAACTGAGTGATATTGATATATCCAAAGTGATGAATAAATACGGTATATCAATGGCGAAAAACGAAGATGATGAAAGTGAACCAGTTAAAACAACAAAATTATCAGAATTAACAACACAAAAGGGAACACCCGAAGTTATATCATTTCTAGATGAATCAAAGAGAAAGCATACATGCAACGTTTCTATGATCGACTTTGATTCTAAAATGAATGTAAATTTACTGAGATATAACTGTTTCTGGTGTAAACATCCGTTTAACTCACGCCCTATCGGATGTCCTATTAAATATGTGTCAAGTCAAGCAGTCAAGACTTATCATTCTCACATAAGTAAAGATACATATACAATTAAACAAGATGTTACCAAGAAAAGTAGAGTTGATCTTATTGGGGATACCATGATAAGCTTAAATGTTGGCGAATACTACGAGACAGATGGCGTATTTTGTTCTTTCAATTGTTGTCAATCTTTTATCAGAGATCACAAACATAAACGACTTTATGATCAATCATATATGCTTTTGATGAAAATGTACAATTCAATGATGAATACTAAAACAGTGAAAATTTCGTCAGCCCCTCATTGGAGAACATTAGAACCTTATGGTGGAAACCTTAATATCTTAGCGTTTAGAGACGGCTTTAACAAGGTTGATTACGAATGTCATGGTACCAGTAGTAGATTACCTCGATTTATAGCATTAACAACTCTTTATGAAGAAAAGATCAAATTCTAGTGTAAAATTCTAGTGTAAAATTCTAATACAATTTGTATTAGAAATTAATAATTCATGTTAAATTCCATTGGATTTGGTCTCTTTTCTAGTATTTTTATTGGTGGGTGACTTCTGAGACCTTTTTCGTTAAAATCTCCAAGTAATGTAGTCCATACCGTTAATGTTTTATTATACTCCTCCATTCCAAGAGAAGTTCTAATTTCACTTGATATAATCTGAATAACTTGGTTAATCATTTGATCAACATAACTTTGTGGTGACATGCCAGACGGAACCACATATCTAGTATGTATATCACCTGTGGCGGGTCTGAAAGAATCCTGAACTGAACTCATAACAGAGCAAATATTCTTATCAGGAACTTTAATTTTTCTATTTTTGGAATCAACACCCATTGTTAATTCTGTTATTTTGTTTGAAATAAAATTAATAGTTGATTGACTAAAATAATCTTTTATACAATCGTTATTTTGCTCCCACCCAACGTATTTCATGAAGTTTGAGTCGACAATTTCTTTAGTGCAAATCTTAGTTCCGTATTCCATTTATTATGAGAGCAATATTATTCTTAAATTATGTTTGATTTAAAACGAAAATGACTGCAACTAAAATGAATCATCAACTTTGTGTATTGCTATATAGTAAATATTCACAAATGTCAAATGAATTAGTCAATATGATACAGTCTTCGCATGTTGATCTTAAAAATTCTGTAGGTCTTTCTCTTGTTTGTGTTGATAATGAGAGTATTAGAAAAAAAATTCAATCAGCCACAAGTGTACAAGTTGACACTGTACCAACAATTCTAATTTTATATGATAATGGCAGTGTAGAAAAGTATGAAGGGATTACAGCTTTTCAATGGACTAATCAAACAATCAAACAATTAACACCGCAGCCGGTTCAGGTTCAGAAACAACAACCTGTTCAGGTTCAACAACCGGTTGTTGAACCTGAACATGAACATGAACCCGAACCTGAACAGTCCATACGTAGAAGTAAACCTATAGGTAAGTCCACACGTAAGTCCACACGTAAGTCCACACGTAAGTCCACACGTAAGTCCACACGTAAGTCCACCCCAATCAACGAGCTTGAATCAGAATCCGAATCCCAATCCGAATCCCAATCCGAAGCTGAGAGTGAAGAATATGATAGTGATAATTATTTACCAAGTCCACCTACCGGCATAAGAAATGGTGCAGGTGGGTATGAGATAACTAAAGATTTTAATAAAATTAAGAGACCCTCAAGAGGGGATGAAAGTGTAAAGAATAATGAGACAGAAAAGTCAAAGTCAAATTTAATGGCTATGGCCCAAGCGATGCAAAAGGGGCGTGAATAGTTCAGTGTTTTAAAAAAAACATTCTATATATAAAATGCCAAAAAAACAGTCCAAACTTAACATCGTTTTAGATCTGGACGCAACACTTATTTGTGCAGAGTCTAGTGAAGACTTTGATTTCAAAAATAATATGTTTAAAGCATGTAAATTTAAATTTCATGATATGGATGGTTATTATATTGTTTTTGAAAGACCTGGGTTACAAGAATTCTTAGACTTTTTATTTAAAAATTTTACTGTGTCTATCTGGACAGCTGCAAGTAAAGATTACGCATTGTATATAATTGATAATATAATTTTACCGGAAAATAAACCTGATAGAAAACTTGATTGGGCTTTCTTTTCATATCACTGTGATATTTCCAAAGAAAAAAAGAAAGCTTCAAAGAGTCTGTCAATGTTTTGGGATGAGTACAAAATGGTGGGATATACTAAAGATAACACTTTGATATTAGACGATTACGATGAGGTATATAATACTCAAAAAGATAATTGCGTGATAGTAAAGGATTTCGCTTTTGATAAAGAAGGAAGTGAAAATGACAACTTTCTACCTTTACTTCAAAAGGCTTTATCAAAAGCAACACCTGGAAATCCTGCTAAAAGTGTAAATTTATTTACAGGAGCAAAACATAAAAAATAATTTTTTTGTAATCTAAGAGAGATTACAAAAAAAACAGTGTTTTTTATCATATTTAACCTTGATATTATGTTTAAACTTTTTCCTCGTCTGCCGATATCTCGCACTTGAGGAGCATTCCATTGAGCTCCTGCATCACAAGTTTACTTACGTAAGGAAGATTGATACGGGAAATGTCATCTGTACTGCAAGCTTTGCAATGTTTTCTAGTAGTTGAAAAGTTACCACACTTATTACAGATTGTAGCAACATATGGATCTGACTGATCATACAGTCTCTCCTTGAGGAATCTTGATGTACCATGACCAATCATGCAGTTATGAGCTACTACACCCTCCGCCAAGAAAGAATTAGTGTCTGCAACACTGATATCGTACACTTGCTGTTCGCCTATATCATGGCGTCCCAATACTTTCATATACATTACAGGCAAACAAGTTGCTTCAGGCTCAACTCCGTATTTGTCAAACCAGCCAAGTGCTCCAACTTTCTCCATAAACTCATACGCGTTGGGGAACCCTTTTGACCTGAATTTACCGAATTTTGTACCTTTTATCAAGTGGTCGCTAATATCGTGGGTAGATGGTATCGCATATTCGTGAATCAATGGTTCTGTTTTTTCCAACTCTGTTATGGCCTGTTTAACGGCTTTTTTAGTACCAATAATCTTTTTAGGGTTTGCCGTCTTTAGCGCTTTATAGTTGGTAATCTCATCAACTCTGTTAACGATCCAGTTGTGTTGGCGGGTAACTTCGTCTCTCAACCTTTTGTACGACACACCGGCCTCCAATCTCTGAGATTTATGACAGCAGTATCTGAAACCAATCTTGGTAGAGAACGATCTCAGTTCGTTAATACTCAGATTAAGCACCACTTCGTACACGTTATCCTCGTTGGACCGAGATGTTTTCTTCTTGCTATCACTAATCTCCTTTGGATTTTGGATAGATACCTCGTTAATGTCGAATCGAGCAAGTAAATCTTTAATATCGGTCATCATTTTAACAAGAGATTCCTGACATCTTTTCGTCTTAGATTTGGAGAAGCTGATGGATGTCAGAAGATCTCTCTTTCCTCTGTGCATAGTTAAATAACATGTGTGGCCGTCGGCACCGAACATTGCACCCAAGAATTCACGAACAATTGAAAGTGGGCACTGATTAATTAGGAAAGAAGGTAATTTGGTTTCTTGATTCACTTTTTCTCCAAATGTGAGATTGTCTAATTTACAAATATTATTCATAAAGCTTTTGGGTAAATTGATAACAAAACAATGTTTTCTCTTTTGTACTTTAGGAGGATCCATGAAATATTTAAGATCACTCAAGCATGTCTCAGTGTCAATTAAATGACCCAGATGCAATGTTCCTTTATGATTTTTGGTAATATGACCATCAAAGAGAAGATATCCAGTAATTCTAACAAAAGCCAATGTTTTTAGGTACTCTTCGATCGTGTCTGTTCTAAGCACAATATCATGTAATTCAAGCGACCATCCATCACAATCTTTCATTTCTTCGTTAATCTTGAGACGAGGAGATGTTACAGATACGACAAGTCTTTCGTTACATAAATCAATATCTTTTGCTTTTCTCCACTCACCGTTTTCAAGTAGAAGAGGGTGATCGGGAGTGCATTTCAAAATACGCCCATCTTCCAAAGTCAGTTTAACGCAATCTCTGACACCTTTGTCCATGAAAGCGGTTTGTTTCGAGCGCACCAAACCTTTTTTCTTTGCATCCCATCCAAGAACTTCCCATATAGGATCTGTCATGTCTTCAATGGCGATTGAAAGGCTAGAAGACAGGCTGATTAAGGTACCTTTACCTGTGCAATCTCTTTCCATTTCGCCAAACCTTAACCCACCTTTGCGACTTCGTCCTTCCAAAGGCTGCCGCGTTAAAGTGGCGTTTGGCCCCTGTGCTCTGGCGTGCATTTTATCATCAACCATATGCTTGAGTCTTTGGTAATAAACAGTTCCAATAAATACCAATCCCATTGGTTCACCTGTGATACCATTGTACAACATTTCTTTACCTGTTTGTTCAAACCCATTCATTCCAAGACGTTTACAGAGAGATTCTGCAATGTCCACGCTGGAATCGGAGAACGGAGTAGAATCTCCTAATTCACCATCCATACAGCAAGACTTTCCCAATACACTCTCCATGAGTTGATTGACTGTCATACGAGATGGTAAAGCGTGAGGATTCATGATTAAATCAGGTGTAATACCTTGCTCTGTAAATGGCATATCTCTTTGTGGGTAAATTTGACCACATGTACCTTTTTGAGCTGCTCGAGACGCAAACTTGTCACCAACTTCAGGAATTCTGTTTTTTCTCACCACAACTTTAACCAATATGTAACCATCAGGGGTTATTGTTTTGAAAATACGATCAATATATCCATCCTCACCTTTTTTAATAACAAGACTATTATCAGTAAGTTCTTCTTCGCCAGATTTGCTACTCTGTACCAAAATTTTACCAATCAAAACATCACCTTCCTGAACAAACACAGCTCCTCCACCACACGTTTTTCCATTCTCGTCCTTGTATACCGGATGTCTAAGTCTTACAACTCCCTTATCATCCAACAATGAATAGTTTATATCTCCTCTTCTTTTATCTAACGGAGGAACACCGATTTTTTCAAACATGTATGTCCCTTTTTTCTTTTCCTGTTGACTATGTGTACGATATGTAGTTGCCCAGAATAAGCCTCTCTGTACTGCACCATGATTAAGTATAACTGAATCTTCCTGGTTAAAACCACCATAGCACGCAATTGCAACTACTGTGTTAATACCAGATGGCATATCACCAAATCCCATCATGTTTGCAGCTTTCGTGCTTACCAAGGGTTTCTGTGGATAAGACAATACGTGTGTAACTGTATCTGCTCTCACCAGATGAGAAAGAGCAAACATACTCATTGCCTGTTTTCCCATCGCCGCCTGATAACAATTACGAGGAGATTGTGAATGATCTGGGAAAGGGATAATTGATGCCATTACACCCAACATCATGGCTGGTGCAATCTCACAGTAATCATTTTTGTACTTGCACAGTTCATTTTGATTGAACGCGATTACAGCATTATTTATCTCATTATTATCTACATATCTAATAAGGCCTTTTTCAACTAGAGAATCCCATTCAACTCCATCTTCCTCTTTCGCCTTGAGCTTGTCACCTTCCACAGTAAAGACAGGACGCATTAATCTACCATCGTCTGAAAATATATGGATCTCGTCGTCAATGTCGTCATAACTAATGGAAACGTCATAAGGTAAAAGTTCAACATTTCTCAACTCAGTAACATCTTCAATTATCGCGTCACTATCATCTGTCATACCAATGAGAGATCCGTTAAGAAAAACATGAGTTTTTGTATTTGGACCTTCAAAATCACTTAGAGTAATAAGACTGTCACAACTTTCGACTACTTCTTTTGCTAATACTGTTGAAAATCTACTAGAGATCCTTGTCATAAGAGATAAGTTTAATACAATCCCAACAGGGGCTCCTTCCGGTGTTTCAGCTGGGCAGATAAACATAATTTGTGATGGGTGAACCTGTCTAATCTTAGTATTCTTTGATTCTTTTCCAACAGGAATATTACATCGTCTCAGATTAGATAATGTGGCACCATAAGAAAGTCTTGATAAAATCTGTGCCACACCTGTGCGAATATAACTGTTTTTGGGAACACCCCAGTTTCCTGTCCCAAAGCAGTGTCTTAAACCGTTCGTAATAACAGGTAGTCTTGGTATAATACTCATAATATCAGGGTTCTGTTTTTTCTTCTCGACAGAGGCTATAATAGCAATTGTAAACTTCTTAAATAACTGTCTAAATAAATCGCGACATAATACACCTGCTGACTCAACTCTTTTGTTTCGATAATCATCTCTGTCATCATCTTTTCTCATGCCTACAGCTGTAGACAAAAGATGATTAACCATACGACCAAGAAGATATGCCTTTTCCTTGACAGATGCGGTAATACCCATATGAGGAAACAGTTCACTCTCGACAACTTGGCGTGCGTAATTTTGTCTATCACACTCTTTTAATGTGTGCAGAGTAAACTGTCCTATATATTTTAAGGCGTTATTACATGTCATTTTTCCTCTCCAAATCTCCTTCTCGTCTTTACTCATTTGAGACCAAGTTTCCTCATCACCATCTTCTGAAAATAAAGTAAATCCATCAGACTGTTCCTCGCAGAAGTAAGCATCTCTTGTAATAAGACGTAAATACTTGTTGGTCCTGTCTGAGTCTAACCCAATCAAATCACAAATTTGTTCATCTTTCAAATAACCCATTGCCTTGAATACAATACCAATTGGGATATGCTCCTTAATGTACGGAAGTGAAAAAACTAGAGTTCTGTCGTCGCGTCCCAATAAAGCCTTTAATAAAACAGAGTGACCTGTTTCATCAGACATACTACGAATTTCTGATACATGAGTGAACTTACTACGAGAATTTTGTTCAATTACGATTGGAATGTTATAAATACATCTAAGTTGTGGGATAAGAACTCTCTCTTTTCCTCTTACGATAAAGTATCCTCCTGAATCGTACTCACATTCACCTGAACGAATTCTTTCAGGTGGAGTCATGTCTGTCAAATAACAATGACTGCTTCTCAGCATAATTGGGATACGACCAATCACAACTCGAGTATGTTTTTCCACAATTAGAGGTTCGCCGTCTCCTGGATTCAGAGTAGTTGTGATAGTCACATACACTGGTGAATCGTAAGATAATTCACGCTGCCTTGCTTCTGCTGGAAGAAAACCACGTAATTTACGATCTTCCTCCGTTACTGTTGGTTTTGGTACATAAACATCACTAAAATCTATGGAATAACTCTCGTATTCCATGTTATTAGTTTTTTTCCCTTCAACTACTCTTTTTATTACCAATGGTGGTTCTTCTGATATAATGCGACTCAACTCAACGTTTATAAACTGGTCGAATGACTCAGTCTGATGGTGAACAAATCCTTTTGATTTGAAATGGTCACCTAATATATTCCATCTGTGGTTTTCTGAAAGCATTTTGTTATTTTTATCAAGTAACTTGGTATCATTTCTCATTTTTAGAAATGATATCTTTATTAAATTTACAATGTGTAATTATAATTATCATGTCATCTCATACAGTAACAAAAATATATACAGACGGGTCTTGCCTAAAGAACCCTGGTGGAGCTTCCGGGTGGAGTTTTTGTATATTAAGAAATACACATACAATGCTAGTAAGTGGTGGTGAAATTAGTTCCACAAATAATAGGATGGAGTTGAGAGCAGTTATAGAGGCGTTGTCTTGTGTTAACAGCGGTAATTACAAACTCTTTACAGATAGTATGTTAACCTTGAATTGCGCCAAAGGAATATGGAAAAGAAAAGCAAATCTTGATTTATGGACTATTTATGATCGGGAAAGTATTGGTAAAAATATAAATTGGGTTTGGGTAAAAGGTCACAGCGGCGATAAATATAATGATCTTGTTGATGTTGCTGCGAGAAACTCCGCAATATTGTTAAAAAAAAATAAATAAAAATATTGATGACTAATAAATGTCTTCTAAAAATACAAAATTGGAAGATGCAGGACCAGCATGTGGTTATGCATCCCTCGCAAATTATAATTCATCCGGTCCTAAAGGTCTCAGAAGAAATACGGGTTTGTCTGGTGCTATGATTGTACCGAGTTACACTTCTATCGGATATGACTCTCTCACTGCTAAAAAAGGTCAGTACGGTTGTAACGGCTTTTTCAACATTCAAAATGCATACGGTGCAAATTCTAACAGCTGCAATCAGAGATACCTTTCTAAATCTTGTGGAGGCCTCAACTAAATTATAAGCATCTAATACTAAAAATAGTATTAGATTTAATCATAAGACTGTGGAGGTCTTCTTCTTCTTTGACTTTTAGTGTAATCGTCGTATTTATTTATCGGCATTGATTTTACAATCGTGTATCTTTCATGTAATATACTAAATATAAAGATACATACAATTATGAAAATAAAAATACATAAAAATATATTGAAACTCATCATTTATAGTTAATCAATCTTTATTTCTAACAATCTGATTTACGTGATTGTTAATCCGATTTAGATAGTTATATCTTAGCATGTATATAATACACCCTCCCACAAACACAAATATTATTATCAAAACGACAAGTAACCATATAGGAAAGTTGTCACCGGGGGTTTTGTCACCGGGGTTTTTGTCACCGGGGTTGGTGATTGAATTATCGTTTTTGTAGTACATTTATATTACATATATATTAAAATTCTGACATGTCATTAAAATTACGAGCAATCGCGTCTAGCATTACTATATTATCAAAGCATATTTTATCAATATGAAGTGATAAATCTTCCAACTCTCCCTTTATCTCGAGTGTATATCGTATTACATCCTGTCTAGTTATATTTATATCTCTTATTTTATCATTGTGTTTAGACACTCGGTGACTTTTTTCAATATCCATCTGTAATCCCTTAACACCAGTATTTGACACGTAACTCTGATTAACAGTTTCAATGTTCCGCTTTTCTTTTGTCTCAGATAATTGCAGTAAGTGTAACATTTTATTAAGACGTGATAGATATTTTGTATATTTTTCCTTCTTTACACTCAATTTTGTCGACGATGTTATAAAACTTGTTTTACAATCTAGAATTTTTTTTATATTATCAGTATGTCTTATCTGATTCTTGTTTAATACTTTGTATATGCCGTTTCTTACAGTTTTAACATCTGATGCGAGTGATGTTCTTTTTGTATATAAACTTTCCAGGTCTATAGAAATTCTGATTTTTCTTTGAGAGTTACTTTGAGGACCGTTTATCACAAATCCCTCAAAAGAATCGTCACGTCTTATACAGGATAGATAATTCTTGAATGTTATGCATAATTTATATTTAATAGACTGCACACATAAACCAAGTCTTTTTAACTGTCTAAATATTTCACGTAATTGTCTCAAATCTTTTCCACCAAGATCTTTCAAAGAAAGTTGTTGATTATAACCAGTTTCTAGCTGATTCTCAATTTTTTCTCCGTTATTGTCTATTTCCAGGTTAACCTGTTCATATATATTCTCCTCATAATCATCATATTCTCCATACTCTCCTGGGATTGTACCATCATTATTGACTTCTAATGGTGATAATTTAAAAATACTACCGGAACTTGGAGAATGTATTTCATACTTACTAGGAATGTATACTAATATAACGTCGGCTGTTTCTAGTATAAGACATTCGATATATACACACATACTTGCTATAGTAAAGTATTTTTTAGGTAAGATACCCATATTTCTCAGCATTTTTTCCAATTTATTTATAGAAAGTGACATTTATTGTGTTAGTTTTAATGGTTTAAAACCTTATTAGAGCACAAATAAAATGACCACTATACAGTATAACCAAGATCCCGCTTCTACAGGAGACCCTATTCAAAATCTTCAAATTGACAACAGTCAGGCTACGCAAAACGAAATACACATTGTAGACACTTTATTTACAAAGAATGCAGGTATTATGGATAAGCTTGCTGTAGAAGCAACAGATTGTATAATTATCGGTGTAATATTTATAGTATTTTCACTACCACAAACAAACAATCTTATCAAAAAAATATTACCAGTTTCTGCTAATTCTCCATATATTCTGATAGGAATCAAAACTTTAGCAGTTATGATCTCTTACTGGTTAATCAAACATTTTTACTTGTCTCGTAGAGAAATTATAATTTAATTTGTTTTTGTTTCAGAAACACAAATAACAATCCATATAGTATAATTGAGGAAATTATCACAACCTTACTAAATTTCTTAAAACTTATTTTATTATCTAACATTTCGCTATCTTCTTGCTCTTTACGTACAAATGACGGTTTCCACAGTGCTAGAATAATTATAATAAATAACGGTATAGAACCGTAAACTAAAATTTTGAGATTTATTTTGGATTTTAGTTTTTCAAAATATCCGTCTTTTGATATTGTTGGGGATGATAAATTCACATCTGATAAATCACTAACTTTTTTTTCCAGAGATTTCAATATAACATCTAATTCCGGCATTTATCTTATATTTTAAATTATATTACTTCAAAAAAAAGTAATATAATTATAATTATACTTGCCTGTTTGGATCCCAATAAGTTATATTCCCGTCAGATGTTTTAGTAAGTTTTGCTGTCTTTTTACCATATATATTAAGCTCGTTAGAATAATAACCTTCTTGTTCAAGACCACCCATTGTCAGACCCTTATTATTATATGACACTCTTGATATAATTCTCAAACCCTCGTATAACAGTTCCAGTTCACGAACTGATATATTTACTACTTTTCTCATAGGAGAAATGGAAGCGTACCATAGTGTTTCAGATTTGATATAATTACCGCAGCCAGATATTATTGACTGGTTAGTTAAGAAATTTGTAACGTTACTATTTCCATGTTTTACTGCAAGAGATTTGAATAACGGAAGAGAGAACTCCCTAGTCATAATATCTGGCCCCAAACTCTTCAATTTATCTTGAAGAACAGAGATGTCAGTTGTAAAAAACAGTGTTGCTAATGAGTTTTGATCTCTAAACCACACGGTTTCTCCGTTATCTAATTCAACAAACCATTTGCAGTAAATATCGTGATTATTTTGCCATCTACCTGTCATATTAAGAGAATGTAATATATAGTATTCCTTTTCTTTATCATCGATAAGTGTAAAGTATATAAATAAACCTTTACACTCTACTTTCTTTACTAGTAAACGTCTGACTGAATCAAATTCATCAAAACCTTCAGGGTCTGTTTCTGTGTAATTTCCACCACAGAACAGCCAATTGTCGACCTTTTTACCAACCATAGTATTATTTAGATAATCTATGGTTAATCTGTATTCTGGTCCTTCTGGCATTTTATAAATACACTATTTTTTTTTACAACATAATGAATGTTGTAAAATATATATTTTTATTAATTTATCAAATTATTCCTCCTCCAGATCTGATTCATTGTCTACATTCTCTGGTTGTAGATCTTTAACAGGGTCGCAATTTATTTGTAATTCGCTTAAAATATCGGTAACATCTTGAGACTTGAGATTTGTTTTTGAGATCGCTGAAGATAATGAGAGTTTAAGTTTGTCCGTTAAATCACGAGTAACATGTCTTACAGATACAAAATTTACATCCTCTTCCTCTTCCTCTTCCTCTTCGATATATTGAAATCCAAACTTCTTGGCCTGTTCGATATTTTCTTTTGTAAGAGATACTATTTTATCCTTTCCTGAAGGATCTACATCAGCTTTTGACCATGTTCCAATTGAAACACGGTCTGTATTAAAGACAAGTCCTGTTTGACGATGATGAAAATAATCATCTGGTCCTTTATGAAGTACTATATTTTCGGGTTTTTTCTTTGAAATAGCCTTTTTTGTTCCAGTTATAATTGATTTTCTTTCTGGTAACTTTTTCTTTTTCTTTTTTGGAGATTGACCTTCGTACTTTTTATGTCTGCTACAGTAGGTTTTTCCACTTTTTGCATTGGAACCACAACGACAACCGTCTTTTTTCCCTTTAGTAAAAATATAAGGACACCCTCCAGATTTTTCAGTTGTTAATTTCTTAATTGGTGGTTGCGACTCTCCAGTAGCCTCTCCAGTAGCCTCTCCCATATGATCTCCAGTAGCCTCTCCCATATGATCTCCCGTTTTTATTCTTGACCATATTTGATCTAATTCTTTGATATCAATACCATACTCATCTGATATAGTTTTCGAAAATTCTTCAACGTGAGTAGATACAATTTGCATAAGTAATTCTGATAGATTTGTCATTGTTGTTTGTTCTAATCAAAGACAAATTGCTAAAAGTTTTCATTTTTATTTTCATTTATTTTTTCATTTATTTTTTCATTTATTTTTACCAGGTTTAGGCTTATTTGTTCTTCCACAAAAAGGATCGGAAATCATACGTTTTTGTTTCTTAAACCATGCACATAAAAACAGGCATTTATCAGCTTTTTTCATACTTCCAAAGAATATTAATCGTCTCATAACATCTATTTCTAATTCTTTTATTCGTTTAATAACATCATTCCACTGTTTTGTCTTGGATGATTTACTAGGAACACTGAGGATATGCATGAATATAGACTTTCCAAAGCCAAAGTTACGGTCATCGTAACTGGGCTTTCCTTGGATATTATCTCTACTTCTTATAGCCGAAGTTACAAGAAAATTACCCAAAAACTCTTTATTATTTACGTCTAATAATTCCTGTGAAATCTCAGTACCTGATGGTCTAACCTTATTCTCTTTTTTAATAACACCTTTCATCAAACCACTCCATGACACAGTTGTTGTTTTTGGTAATTTTACATTACCTGAACCATCCATATACCCACAATCACCACTTTTAAGTATATTAATAATTTCAACAGAAGGTGGAACAGATAGGTCTGTGTGAAATGCAATAATATAATTAAGATCCCAGTGGTTATAACTAGAACATATTTGACCTGAAGTAAGTTGATGTCCTTTTTTATCAACACCTCCTCTCAAATCTCTAATACAAAAGTTCTTGCTTTTGTCATCAATTAGACCATAATATTCCCCTCCTTCCTCCATTTCCAATCTTATATCAACTTTAGCCTGTTTATACATAGTTGTTTGTTCAGGTGTACATTCTTTCCACGATAATTTTTTAGTTGAAATGTCAAGACATTTCATAGGACCCCCATTAAGTTCTAGTAAAGATGACATTATAATATCTTTGTTTATTTCTTTTATGTTAGACTCAAAATATTCAACTATACGTTCGTTCATTATTCTTTGAGAAGGAGACAATGTTTTACTCTTTATTATTCCAATAATGGATGACTCTAGTAAAATTTCTTGTATCTCAAGAGGTAGACGGTTTATATACTGTTTCATATTTTTCCCTTTATCTTCGCACATACTTCTTAAAACTTTTGGTAACCATTCATTAATGTATAATTCTCTTACGATTTCTTCATACGATGTCTGTTCCTTCACGCATGGATATTTAGTATAGTACGATAAAGTACTTTTCCCAATAGTTGATAAACTATCAACCAAAAAGTAAGAATTCCCACTTTCTTGTAAGTAAGAAGTAAATCCGTATTTATTTGTTATTTGAACGCTATTATTGATAATACTTTCTAATGATGTAATGAGCTCAAAATCATTGGATTCGTCGCGTTCAAGTTCAAGTCTGATCTCTTCTAACGAAAGTATAAAGTTTATTTGGAAAAGTTTAGTGATATCGATAATTATTCTCGCCACTTCTTTGTTTATATAGTAGAGATTGTATGTACTATAGTCCAAAACTTCATTATTTTTCGTAGTAATTCCTTTACATTTGTACTCACAATTACCATAATCACACTCCCTGCTACCATCTTTAGCAATAATATGATTTCTGTCATAAGTAAGTTGACAATCAAATGCCGACTCTCGCAATAAGAGTTCGATTTTTTTAATACGTATATCTTTTTGTTGACTTAGCATGTACATGTCAATTTCTGACCATTGTATATTTCCTTCTGGGATAGCAACTTGTTGGTATATGTCAAGTGTAAGATCTTTATTTGGGTATTTTTTCTGGAGTGCTCGATGAGAACCAACTCTGTAACCACGAGCAATTGCTTGATCTGTACGTGCGTAGTTAAACCACGGTGTCTGAATTATTTCAACCTGGATATTTTTGAAAGAAACACCTTCAGATATGGTTTGTGAACCAATAATAACATTTATATAAGATCCGTCTATGTTATTTTCATTATTAAAAGTTGAAATTAAACCTGTGATGTTAGAAGTGTTACCCGTAAGAACAGCAAATGTTGGTGTGTTATCTCTAGCTTGTGGTTTAGATCTTGTAACTCTAATAAACCCAAATGCTTCGAGTATTAAACTAAATATTATTATACCACTACCGGTAACAAACTCGTTATATATAAAAACTAATTTGTTTTGACTTATTGATTCATTTATTATACGAATGCTATCTGCGTACTTTGTGCTAAATTTTGATAACAACTCAATTTTTTTTTCCATTGTTTCTGGTTGTTTTAAAATAGTTTTAAAACTCTGTAGAAGAGACATTTTAGTTTTTCCTCCAAAAGTTCTAAGACTTGTGTTAACCTTGACATATTTTTTAAATCCTTCACTTCCGTAACTTTTATCAGGAAATACCATAAGAGATACCTGTCTCAATGCCAGATGTACTCCATCGTTCTTTTCTTTTTCTTCTACATCTTTGTATACTTCACTCTGAAATTTACTCATACGACTTTCCACAACCTTAAAATACTCTTTGTTACCTTCAAGAGACTTTCCCTTAAAAACTCGACGTACATCTGATGTAATGGCTCGCAGGTACGAAACTCTACCCTTGAACGCTACCTGTAATCTTTCAGTACCAGACTTTGTAAGTATACCATCTTTAAAAAACTCATTTAAAAATTCTGTTACAGGTAACTGTTCATCTTTAGGTAAAATAAGGTTCATAACAGATGAAATTTCGTTAACAGTATTTCTCATAGGAGTACCTGAAAGTAATAATACTTTACACCCATGAGTATTATGTAGAAGTTTATGTATATTTTTATATACCTCTGGATTTGTATCTTTCTTTTTTCCTGACATATCTGTAATATTATGTACTTCATCAATGACAATAATATGATTACTGTAAATATTTCTAATTACTTCAGTTGACATATTAGATAGTTTTTTTGCAAAAGTCTGGTAAGTATAGTCTTTTCCCAATTTATAATAATCAGACACCGCCTTTCTGAGTCTTCTTTCTTTTGTCTCTTCAGTTTTACCCAAGTCTTCGGGTATATATCTACCATCTGTGCATGTGTAGAGAATTTCATGTAAAAATTTATCAGATAAAACCTTACTAGCAACATATATTGCACCTTTGAATTTACCATCTTTTCTAACCTGCTCTATCGCACCAACAGCCGAACATGTTTTTCCAGTTCCCATTTCATGAAATAGCAGCAGCCCATCGTACGGGGTATGCGAAGACATATAACGAGCTATAATTTCCTGGTGTTTCATTAGATTTCCTGGCTGTGTTGGCACGGCCTCTGTTTTTTCTAGCTTAAGTTCTCTAAACTCCTTTTTGTTGTATATTGTATTATAAAAGTCACCGTTGTACGGGTTAAGAAGATTACTATCATTTTTTGCTGAAATATTTGGATATTTAGGAAGAAATCTAGTTATACCATCCTCCGTCATTTATTGTCATGGCAATATTTTTAGATTGATACCAAAAAAATGGTATCAATATATAATTTTAATCTTCGTTTTAATCTGAATCGAACTCCGACTCTGATTCCTCATTTGATCCTGCTTCTGAAGAGTCATAATATGCATCTGAATCACTATTATTATCTCTCATATTTCTACGAATTGGCGAACCTTTTATGTAATTTTTAGGTAAAAACTCACTAATTTCAGGATATAATTCGTCAATTTTTTCCGGTTCCAATAAAAATGTCTTGACACGTTTAACAAGTTCGTCGTCTTGAGTAAATTCTCTTTGAATACGATTACCTGGTAATAAACGCCCTATAATCTCGTAATGATTACCCCCAACCCATAATACAAACATGCTTTTTCTATCTTTAATATTTTTAGTTGTTGGACAGTTGTTATATGGAATACGACTTGTACCATCAATAAAATATACATCTCTGTCAAAACGATCTGATATAAATTGAATAGTATATGTGTCAACCTGTTCAGACACTCTTTCTAGTCCTTTTACATAGGAACGATATGCTGACATTTTTGCCTCTGAAAGAACAGTTTCAACCATAAATAAAACGTTTTTCAATATATACTCGGCTTTTTTTACTCCAATTTTACACATTTCTGGCTTTTTATTAAGAAATTCAACAACAGTTTCTGATACTATCTCAATAGTCTTTTCTATTTTATCATTATCGCTAATATCATAGGCAGTTGGTAGGCATATAGAAGTTATTTCTTCAAACGTTAGAAGTTCGGAGATAATTTTATACAACTCGTCGGGTTTCGAATCTTTGAAAATCTTTTTCAATACTCTTCTAGAACTTCTACCACTTGGTTTACCCCCACCTATAAACTTGTAAAAATTAAAGAGTATTTCATACACATTCTCCTGAAAGGGGATCTTTGATATCAAGCCACTCCCCATATCCTCCCAACTCTCAATATTAACTTTACCAGCCATACTAGCTCGTAATCTTCTTACAAACTTCATACGCCCTTGTCTATCCATTATAGCATAATCTTTTGAATATGCATGTAGAAGAGCGTGAAATAGACAAGATCCCTCGCCTATTGTACCTGTTCTAACTAAAACATCATCACCCTCAAATGGTGAATAGAACACAACTGATTTATTTACTTCTAACATCTTTAAAGGATTTTTTCGCTGTGATTGATTCATTAGTACTTTAGCGGACGAAGTTGTGTTTTTAAATGTGGTTTGTAGAAATGACCAATTAGACTCGACAGTTTCAGTTCTATCAATTGTAGTTACATGAGAATAAGGTATTAGATTGTCATTATACCATCGAAACTCAAATGATAATGTTGGAAACTTTTGTATAAATTCTCTATCATCTCGTGTCAAAGGTATAGGACTGTTTAATGGGTGAGACTTACTACCTTTGAATTCGGAACCATCTTGTAGTAGTAATTTGAACATTTGGAAACCATTCTCTCTGATTTCAGAAATTTTAAATTTCATACCAATATTGGTAGGTGAACGATAAAGTAGGACTGGTTCGTCATACTTTTGATTTTTCATTATAAAAATACCCTCCGAATTGTTATTTGTAGACACCATTCTGCACAGAGATGTACCAATTGTCATTCTTTTAGCAAAGGCTTTTCTATAGTTGAATGTGTACTTCTTAATATCTTTACCGTCGCACATTGGACTATCGTAAATAAAAAATGTTTGATCATACCACTCTCCCTCAAGTATGGTTTTTTTAACAGATGCAGATGACTTGGAGTGAAGTTCTTGTGATATTGAGTTTCTGATTAGATAAATTGAAGTACCGTCTAGAACAAGGATACATAATGGTGTTCTGGGTAGTGGCATAATCATGTAAGATTTATCTTCAATTTTCGTCATGTTTTTAATTTTAAGACCTGGAGTTAACAGAGATGGGACTGAAGTTTTGAAAATTGGTCTTAACATTCCGTACAGTATTTTTACCGGATTGAATAGTTCACTCAGTGTTGTCACCTGATCAACAACTTCAATCTGTATACATTCGGATGTTATTTGGATATTACAATCAGGTTGTGAAAATACATCAGCCTCAATTTTCCTATCAGAATCTAACTGACCAAGAATAAACCAGAACCCTTTTACATATCCTACTTCGCATATACTTGTAAATGAACCAACCTTTCTTTTCTGTTTATTTCCTGTAATGCATTGTTTTATCCACTGACTGGAGCTTGGGATAAAATTATCTCTTGTTTTTTGACCAAATCGAAACACTAATTTTTTATTACTCTTATTCTGTATGATATTATTAAGTTCATCCCCTATTTCAGATCTTATATTGAGTTTCATTGTTTCGTAAAAATAATATTAATATGATATTACAACTCAATTTTATTCTCGGCAAGTAATAAATGTCTAATACACAATATAATAATATAGAACGACCTTGGAAAAATAATGAGTGGTTAATATGGCCACGTACAATTCTTAACGATATTAACATGAGTGACTGTAACGATACAATAGAGGGTGTGTGCTATGAAAATAAATCTCTGGAAGATTGTATAAAACAATGTCCATATGACGAGTGTGGTGTCGGCATTTATGTTAAATTTAAGAGTGGTGATAGTATTTGCGCCCCTTTAAAAACGTCTGGGAATCCTAATTTATCACCTGATTATCGGTTGAAGAGACAACAAATGTATAATCTAGACCCAGATATTGTAGAATCGTCCGTGTTTGTTAATACAAAATTATTCCCGTTTCCACCAAACCTTTCAAATACTGTTTTCTTTGGTGATATATTTGAATTAGTAAGTATAGATGGTAAGACAAAACTAAATACAAATATTGTAACAAACACAGACAAGGAAAAAAGGAGTAAAGTGATTATGGATAAAGATACTATATCACGCTGTAAATTATTACCATCTATCAAGTCAGCAAATCACGCTGTTCATGATATACCTGTTGTATTTGGAGACAAATTTGAAATAAATTCAGCGAATACGTCTTTTGTTACTGGTGTTAAAAACAATTTATTACAGTGGAAAGAGGCTCTTGGTATATTTGGTGGTGGTGGTTTAACCTTTACTTTTATACCAACGGAACCCGGAAAAAGAACTGGTGATTTGGTGACATATTCAGACGATGTCATTATATCATACTCAGAAGGTGGAACTGTTTCTATTAATTCAAAAAATGAGTTATATATTAACACAAATAATACATCTACTACAAAATTTAAACTTAGGTCTCTAATGGATGGTTATTATTGTGATAATGGTCAATGTAAATCAGTTCCTATAAACAAGATTACACCTGTTAGATACCCAGGTACATGGGAAAAGAGACCTCCTGAAAATGTTTTATCATCAGGTACTTATAAAGGAAATAATGTATTTAATCATGAAGGATGCTGGGATATGTGCAGATATATTAAATCTGGAGAAAAAGACAAAGGTACAATATCGATTTCTAATAGCCACTTTATTCCTTTTCCAAAATTTGACAAAAAGAGCAATTTATGTTTAATAGTAATTATTAGTATAGTATTATCTATACTGATAGTTTGGATGTTGTACAAAGTTTTTAAGAACTCTGAATAACTCTTTTCTCTTCACGTTTTTGCTGATCTAGATGCATTTCTACAAATTTCACAAGAAGATGTCTAAGTTTAATAGGAAATTTAGTAAATACCCAACAAAAATTATAAACCCCTTTCTTAATTTCTTCCTTGGAACCACTATAAGGAATCGCATCTTCTGATTTCGATATATCGTGTTGATAGAAAACAACAACTAATGCATACATTAGTTGTTGTCCATTAAGATCAACATTATCAATATTTATTATAAACTGTTCTTTTTCTTTCACACTCAGATCTTTCTTAGGAAGATCTTTTATTAGATTGTCGTACAAAGGAAAACCACTCATTTTATAGTTTTGATAATTCTCTTTGTGACAAACTCAATTTCAAAAAAAAATCTATCTATTCATTCCAGAAGCAGATGGTAAACTTCTAGCAACTCTCTTAGGATCCTGTTGTTTTTTACCATATGCGTTGTTAAATTCTAAGTAACATACATCATCCTCTGTTCCATATAATGGTTTTCCAATTGTGTACGCTGGTATACCACCGTTTGGATCTTTAACAATATTATTTTCAGTCTTGTTACTTTTCTTGTTACTTTGAATGGATTGTGATACTTCCACTATAAATCTTGAAATTTCTCGATGATCATGAGGACCTTTGTATCTCATATAAGGTTTTCCATTAACATAAAGAATAATGTAAGGAACTACTTTAATTGGGGCTATTGTTTGACGCGACATTAATACGCATTTTTTATTATGACTCACATTAATCATCCCAAACTGACATCCCCCAACTTTACCAGGTAGATTCTTAAAAATAGGAATTAATGTTTTACAATGAATACACTGTGTTGAATAGAATAGGATAAGAGAGAAACCAGGAATAGAAGTACACATAATATTTCCTTTGTTTGACCCTCTTTGTAGCTGGAAGTCATCAGATGTTAAGAACAGTAGACCACTCATTTATTCAGTCGAAAGCTTTTATTTAAATCATTGTAAATATTATTTTTTTGGTCTATATAATATTTACTGATAACAAAATGACAACTATTAAGATATTCAAATCAATAAATGAACCTTTACCCAGATTAAGTAATAATTTCACACAAGAGATGGATATTTCAGGTATTAAATATAAATCTGTAACCAATTACATATACTCTAAGATGCTTAGAACTCCAATGTTTAGCAGTTCAATGGCTAAAGCAAAGGAAAAAGGAAAATGTACTGGTTCGGAAAAATGCAGAAAAATAATAGGAATTGCCGGAAAATGCTCTATTAACCGCCCAGTCACATTGAAGAAACTATGTACTGATTCTGGATGTAAGTTTACTAATTTATCATTAACAGTTCAGTACAATGAGTTTAGAGAACTTGAAATAAATAACTTTATTAAGGAAACATTGTTAACAGCTCTAAGTGCTAAATTTTCAGATGAGAATGAGTTAACAGAACTTCTGTTAGAGACAGAAAATAGACCTATTATATATATAAATGAAAACATTTTTCTAGGGGCAGATAAAAGTTTTAAGGGGGGTAATATTTACGGCAAAACTCTCGAGGAATTGAGAAATCGTTTGAAAGGATCGAAATCACAGAATGATATGAATGTAAAAACTGAAAAAGAAAATACTAAAAGATATCAAGTATATTCGGTTTATATAACATTAGTATCTTTGTTCATGTCCGGTAAAGATAATTTATCAAGCTATATAGGGTTAAATGTAAAAGAAATTCTGGAAAAGATGAAAAAAGATAAAGTTACTGTTATTAAACATGATAGAGAGACTATAGTCAAACAAATAAATACTTATATTGAAGAATTGAAAATCGAGAGTGAGAAAAAAAATTCGGGGGGTGAAATGTCTTTTGAAGAACTAAGAGCTGATTATTATTTCCCTAAACGGAATATTCCTAATTCAATAATAAATCAAAATATTATTATCTCAATTTTTAAGCAACGTTCTATAGCATATTTAGTTATAGGTGATAACTTGAATAAATTATTGGAAAAAAAATCGATTTTTTACAAAAAACTTATATTTGACATGTACATTGACTATTTATTGGAAAAAAATTACCCTAATTTAGAAAAATCTCAATATGTTGACGCCAGAAATCAACAACTATCACAAATTCCACCAAATCAGGTGATTGAATTACAAAATAGATTGTCAGAATTGTATCATAAAGGGGAGATGTCAGGATCTTTATCGGAAAAAATAAAAGATGTATTTGAAGGAAGAAGTTACTATGCCAATTACAATTTGATAAAACTTCCAGTTGATATAGACAAAACAAAACTATTCTATAAAGGTATTAAAGACAGTGTTAAAGACGTTGATATATTCAAACTAGCAAAAGATGATAAAAATTCCAGTACAATGATATCATCTCCATTTATTATAAAAGACGGTGATAAACTTTCTCTTATGAACAATGGAGATGTAACTATCCATGGAAGAGATTATCCTTCTATTACACATTACATGTATATAATGGAGATCTCAAAATTACACAACCCTGATAATAATCTTATAGGAATTGATAAGGCTTATAAGATTCTTAAAAATGAAGAGGGTGTTATTAGTATAGAAGAATTAGAGACTCAAATGAAAAGACTTACAATAGAATCTTATAACATGAGATTAAAAATATTTGCTACTATTGCTTTGGAAGAAAAATTTACAAATAGACAAAGTCAGGACCAGCTCATTTTCACAGGTGATAGTAATTTGGTATGGGATGATAAGAATGACAACATTTTAGGTGGTGATTTTAACTTTGTTGGGAAAAAATTGATGGAACTTAGGGAAAAATTGATCTCATCGAGAAAAAATGAAGATTTAGACAAACTTACATCAAAAGATATTATTGAAGTATTGAAAAACCCATTCCTTAATTCATGGTTTAAAATGAGAATTCGCGATATGTGCAATGTAGTTATAATAATGAAGGATTATTTATATATTAAGAATGACAATATTCAAGATTTAAATGAAGAATTTGTTACTTCTATTATCGATCAAGTCTATCAACCATGTTCTCATATTTTTGCACGAGTTGGTGAGATAAACGTTGAATTTCCTGAAAATATGAAGAAAATGGTTACAGGTTATCATGGTTGTGAAAATTTGTCAGAAAACGTAATTAATCAAATCTTAAATAGAATAGCTGTAATTATACACTATTTTATTAAAGAAATGAAATTAACATCAAGTCTGAGTATTTCGGATATGCTCAAAAAAATTGAACGAGTTACTTCTAAACCAAAATTATGTAAACAAATTATAAAAAATCCGGTTGATAATTGTATTTGTGGGGCTATTCTCAATATACTTAAAGGTGTTGTTATTATTGGGGGTACTAACGTCGTTAATATGATAGATTTTGACGCGGCTGTAGCAATTTTACTGAATGCAAATAGTCTATCTGAACAAAGATCCTTAAGGCTCAAAAAACTAGGTTTTACAAAAAAAATAAAACCAGAAGACATAGAAAAACTCAAAAATCTTCTGGATAAAAATGGGTTTGGGGAAGAAGTAATTAATAAAATGATAGAACAGATGAAAAATACAGGGGAAAAATTCAAGTGCCCTATTAAAGTAGCTATGTCTATTGAATTTGAAAACAAAGTGGCAACCAGGTATGTTACTTTACCAGCAGAATGCGAAGAAGATAATTATCTTGAAGATTGGGAAGAAACCAAAGATTGGGAGGATAAAGATTGGGTGGAAGATACCAAGACAGAAGAGGATGAGGAAGAGGAGGAAGAGGAAGAGGAGGAAGAGGAGGAAGAGGAAGAGGAGGAAGGTAAAAACATAAATATGGAAGTTATTAAAAAAGAGTTAACTGATATTGGTGTAAAACAATTTGATATTGATGAAACTTTTGCCATGGATACAATGATAACTTTTGTAAAGGGGTATAAAATGTCTAGTCTAATAAAAAATAACAGAATTAATTTCTTTTCAACATCGATTATTCATCAAATTAACCAACGCTCAATATCACTCTAAGTTTTTCGACATACTTAAAGTGATGATCTTTTTTATCCAAAATGGATAAAAAACAACAAGGAATAGAATGGAAAATTGGGATATCTATTATTGTGGTTTTAATAAGTATTGTATTAATAACAAAAAGATTTGTATATTTTCGCCCAAACTCTATAATGTTTGCTGTAGATGAAACATACAAAGTATTAAAACAGTCACATCTTCATGGGTTGATAAGTGATCCATCATGTATTGATAAAGTAGTATTGATATGCAATAGTAACAAAGGAAATTTAACCCATTCATCTGAAATAATGAAAAATATGAATGCTCTTGGGTATAGAGTATGTACATTTGACTATTCTGGTTTTGGTAAAAGCGGAGGTATACCAAGTGAACAGAGATTGTATGACGACGCATCATATATGGTGGCCTTTCTCAGACAGACATACCAACCTGATCAGATTATTGTATATGGACATGGACTAGGTTGTATTGTGGCAACTTATGTTGCACGAAGATATAGTATACCGACAGTAATATTGGTATCTCCTTTTCCAAGTATAGCATCAATTCTTACAAACCCTCTGAAATATGTTCAATTCTTTTTCCAAGACTTTAAAATACTGGACTATTTACAAGGATATAATGGTAGATCCCTGTTAATTCATAGTAAAAACGATGAGATTATATCGTACAACTCTATTACCAACCTAATTCAGTACGTGACAAATCACATACCAACAGTGGGAAGTCATCAAATGACAGAGGTACCTTGGGAAAGCGTGAGAAGATTTATAGAGGAAAAATGAATTATATAAAATGTCAAACGTCATGTTAGATCTAGAAACTTTAAGTACAGACTCCAATTCTGTTATACTCACGATTGGAGCTGTTCGGTTCAATCGTGAGTATAAGGTACCTGAACTAAGTAAGTGCGATACATTTTATCGCCGAATAAAGTTGGGTAGTTGTGAAGAGGTTGGGTTACAAACGAGTAAAGATACTCAAGAGTGGTGGGATTCTCAATCAAAGTCTGCTAGACACGAGGTATTTATTAATAAAGATCGTGTAGGAATTCATCAAGCTTTGTGTGAATTTGTTGAGTGGTTTGGTCGTTCCTCATATATATGGGCACACGGAGACGATTTTGACTGTGTCGTGTTAAATTCTGCCTATAAAGCATGTGATATATTACCACCATGGAAATTCTGGAATACCAGAGATACTCGTACTATTTACGATATTGCCAAAGTGCATATCAATGATGTTCCTGTTGAGATCGCTCATCATGCGTTACACGATGCATATAGACAGGTTGTACTTTTACAGAACAGTTTTAAAATATTAAAACTAAAATAGCTTTTTTTTAAAGGTAAACTTTAAAAATAGTATCAATATATAAAATGTCAATAATATTCTATTCAATGCCTGGATGTGGATATTGTGTAAAAGCAGCATCTCTTCTGGAGTCCCAAATCCAGAACGGTGATATTGTGAAGAAACCATCTTCTGAAGCAAACGGGGAATTTAATGGATTTCCTGCCTTCAAGAGCGAAAAGACTGGAAAGACCAGTATGGGTTGTCCAAAATCCTACTCAGAATTAGCTAAGAAGCTTGGTCATACAACTGAAGAATACAGAAACGATCAAAATCCCTATTATTACAATTCCATGCCCTCCTTTAGATATGAAGAAGACGGATGCTCCCCTTGCTTACTGCCGCCCTATGGCACATGCACTGACGACTGTTTTGCTCTTAATCCTGATAGTGGAAACTTTGTTGCGCCTTCTGGAATGACCAAGGACCAATGTACAGCACTTCTTACAAAGACGAAGTGTTTAAATTGTAATCCTGATAGGGACGACGACCCTTGCGAGTCTATAGGTGGTGGATCAGGTGGTGGTGGTGGACCTAGTGGTGGTGGTGGACCAGGTGGTGGTGGTGGACCAGGTGGTGGTGGTGGACCAGGTGGTGGTGGTGGACCTGATGGAGGTGGTGGACCAGGTGGTGGATGCGGATTTGGCAGCCACGCAAAAAAAATTGAGTGTTGCGCAAGAATGGCGGAGTGTGTGGGTCCGAACTGCAGATATAATGATGGTGGGGAATGCATACCAAAAGATAATGGTGGTGGTAGGAAATGTGATCAATTCCCTGGATGTGGGAGTGAAGGTGGTATTATATTAGATGGAGGGGAATGTGTATGTGGTACAGGTGGGAAATCTTCAACGCCATTATCAAGCTGTTGCACCTCCTCTACCTCTTCCGAGGGTCTTTGTAGTGAGTTTAATTGTTCCGTAGGTGGTGGTAATGGTGGTGGTAATGGTGGTGGTAATGGTGGTGGTAATGGTGGTGGTAATGGTGGTGGTAATGGTGGTGGTAATGGTGGTGGTAATTTTGGTAATGGTGGTGGTAATGGTGGTGGTAATGGTGGTGGTAATGGTGGTGGTAATGGTAACATAACACCCATTGTTTGCAAATCTCCACAAAAATTGTGCAGTGATGGTAATTGTAAAACAGATTGTACCAAGAAAAGTGATAATACTTTGTGGATAGTTTTAGGAGTGTTAGGACTGTTAGTAGTTTTAGGACTAGTAGTTTGGAAAGTTAGGCAGGCCAAAGTCGCAGTTTATTGATTAAAAATTATTAACGGAGGTGTAGATATAGTTAACGTATATAATGACTACTTGGTAATAATGATGAAAAATATAACATGGATCCAGAAGACGTTGACGAAAATGTGACTGGTTAATTAAAACTTACATGGGGGTAAGATTGTATAATAAAAATTAAAAATGAATTATTTGATAACTTCTGAATAAGTTATCAAAATCATGGCTTCTATTTCAGAAAAAAAAGTATATATTGAAAAATACAGTGAAAAATCATTTATCGTACGTGGTGATACACGACCTCATCGGGAATCATTATCATCTTTGGGAGGTAAATGGGCAGATCGATTAACAGATAAGAAAACTCAAGAAAAATTCGGAGCTTGGTTATTTTGGACTGCGAAACGTAAAGAGTTGGATAACTGGGTAGATTCAGGTTGTAAAGAAGTTAAGACGGGAGGTTACAAAGCAGGAGGAGGAGGGAGCGGTACACAAGCTCAAAACAATGACACAAAACGCCTCATTGATATGGAGAAAAGATTAATTAACATTGAAAAACTTCTCAAGGAGTTTATTACCGGAGAGGTAGATGATGATGATGAAGAGGATGAAGAACCCAAGCATAGACGTCTACTCTAAGTATTTCATCAATTAGCGAACACATAAACTTCTTGATTCCATTTACCATAATTCTATTTGAAAAATATCAAATAGAAACTAGAGTCTTTTATAATTCTCTGTATAGTCTAGAGTGTGTAGGTTGTCAACTTTTTGCATAAATAACTTTTTAGTATATTCTTTACTGCAACAATCAGTGACTCCACTGCAAAGGTCTGGCTTTACTAACAAAGCTAGACCTTTTGTATCTTGAATACTTGCCTTTGGGTGATTTATACTTTCATCTACCATAGATTCTATAAAATCTTTCCCGTAAACAACATCATTCTGTAATGTAATAATAATTGTATCTTCCTCTTTCTCCCTAAGTAATATGGGAACAATGTTATTACAATCTCCATAATCCTTTCCTGAAGGTAGTATAACTGCTATCTTTTTTACCCATTCTGGAACTAATTCCTTATTTTCCTGTTTTACAGTTGCAAATATCGCATCAACTTTAACTGTTTGATCGAGTATGGAGTTTAACATTGGTTTAACATTGTCCATATCAGATGGTTCAAGCGAAAAACTCAAAACAACTCTTTTATCTTTGACAGAATCTGGTAGTTTACTATAATTACTCATATAACTTTCATTTCCTTTCATTTGAATAATAATATATCTAATTATACCAAAGTATGATAAAACTATTTGAGACAGTGAAATAAGTGATATTACTATGGTGAATATCAACATAAATCTTTTACTTACCATTTATTACTACCAAATATTTTTTTTAAGTATTCCTTGTCTTTCATTTCCTTTTTTCAAGTTATATCAGGTATATTTTTAAAATTATGTATTTTTACTCAGATAATATGACATTTTTTATTATTATTGTTATAATAAAATTATTTGAATTGATTCTTGGAGAAAGAGTCCTTAACATGTGCAAACTTCTTACTATTGTAACGTTTCTTAGCAGCATCCGATGCTTTTTTACTCACAATAAGCCCTCTTTTGTTCTTTACTAGGTCACTCTTTTCGAGTCCACCGGATGTACGTTTCATGGATCCATTCCACACTCGTAATCTTTCATTAATTCCTTTCGAGTTAATAGTCATTTTTTTATTAAATAAAATATTAAAAAAATTATTATTGTAAAAATCATTCCTGCAAAAATCATTCCTATAATCATCCCTACTTTACTACTTCCTTTACCCATATTTTTTCTTAGACTATTACTATTGCTAATAGAACTAGCCAAAGATTCTCCATACACTCTTTGATAAAAATCTACTGGTTTGGAGCGGCCTCCCGGATATGTTTTTGAAAGCCACTCCGTATCGATCCCAGATAGTCTAAAATTTTGTCTAGTACCTTTGTTATTAGTTGTCAAGTCGTTTGGAAAAAAATACAACATTACAGACAGTGGGTCGAATTGTGAGCCGTTTATCTGATCTAATTTGTACTTACCAATAACATTCTTTTCAACTTCTTTTTTATCCCATCCTTGAGTCTCTTCCATGTAAGAGACAACTTTTGGTATATCCCATTTAATCCCATAAGAACCTTTCGGATTTTGATGCTCGTGAATCATACCAAGTGCATGACCAAATTCATGAATGTAAGTACCTACATCAAACCACCCCAAATTCATACTTGGGGTTCCTTTACTTTTTTCGTGTTCAGAGTCTGTTCCGACCATGGACCATGAAGCATTCTCGTCTGCAAATGAAATTCTTATATCAGCATTCTTATCATCGACAAACACAAAATTAAGGTTAACTAAAGGAGATATTCTTTCTTTCACAATAGTTTTTACTGCATCTTTAAGGGGTGAATTTTCCAATTGTTTTTGAAGTGGGTCTATACTACCAACTCTACCAACTTTTTTCATACTTGACATTGATGTTCTTGGTTGATTTTTACTCGGGTTATCTAAGAATGTAATTGTTATTGTACGTCCGTTTGCCCAAAGTTTACTTTTGAAAAAAGCCGCTGAAAGTTTATCGTCATTTTTTATAGAATCATAATAATCTTGATGTTTTGGGAGAATACGCTCAACACATATTCTTGTTATAGATGTCATACTTTTATATTCTACATTTAAATAAAAATACCTGTATAAAATAAAAATGGCATTCACATATTCAGGAATTGTCAATTACGGTAAATCAACACTTCCATCGGTAGAAGGATGGGGTAGTAATATGAATATACTTAAAGATCCTCCAAAATCAATTACAACCAGGAGAATAAATCGAGTAGGTCAGACTAGTTCTATAACTGAAATGATAGATCAGAGTGAAAATAGAGCAGCTGAGGCAATTCAAGTATATGCACGCGGAGTCAACCCGTGTGTAAGTGTATCGTATTCTAATTACGGAAATAATGGAGGTGGTGGTCAATCAGGAGGTTTGACTGGATTATCGCAGCCAATAGCAGGTCTTGGTAGACAGGCAAAGCTACCGTTTACAATTATGAAGGATGGGGCATTTCGCCCTCCTGTTTTAACACAAAGAGATTTACTACCATTGTCTCGTTTACCTCGTGCACTTACTTCTGTGAAAACACAACCAGGTTTTACAGATTTCTCCAAAAAAGTTTGGGAATGTAAAACGGCTGAAAAAACTAGAGAGGTTAAAACAACAACTTTACAAGCATGTGTTCGTCCTACAGCTAGATATATAGTACAGACGCCTCTTAAGGCTCCGTCGGATGTCAAATTTTTTGTAAATAAGAAACTTAACGTGACAGTAAATTCTGGAGTAAGAGCAATGAATATCACTCAGCAATATATTGGTGATATAACAAAAGAAATTTATGCACAACCATTACATGCAATGGCTAATGCAAACCATAATGATTCTACAAGATATGTAAATAATAATACTGTTAATACAGACAAATATATACAAGAAGTAAACGCGACAAACGCAAATACAAATTTTTCTTCACAGCATCATCATACAAATATAGAAGAAATTTTAGATCTAGCAAATCTCCCCGTACAAGATATCAGAACAACAAAACATACAGCCTCAGTGAGCGGAGTAGAGAAAGTGAACTATATACACGAAGATGTGTTTTTGAGACGTAATATACCAGAATATCAACTAACAGCAAATAGCAGTGATAAACGAAAATATCAAAATCAATTACATGAAAATGAAATTATTCTTAGTAGAAATAACCCCCAAGCTGATTTCTCGTCGGTTGTTGTAGATAAATCGGGGCATGATAATGATCGCAGAGAAGCATATTTAGCTCCCAAGTTACAACCTGGTGGTTTCACTAATGCTTCTCAAAAACCAATGATAGGTCGTATGCAAAATGTCAGTGATCCTGTCGAGACTCAGAAATCCAAAACTTCAAGATTTGTAACGGAGTCTATGAAAGGTAGATTCGGAAAATCGGCTCCGTGGCATAAATAATATATTTCTTATTTTTTCATAATAATAAGAAAAATGGGGTATTCACAGAAAGAATTTATAATGACACAATTAAATACTTAAAAAATTTTTATTCAAAATCGACGAACAGGTGTTTTTGAATAAACAGTATGTAATTCAAATATCATGAAGAATTTTTCTAGTAGCTCAATTTTACAATTACTTGAACAACTAATTCTTCTCTCTGTTTTTTGTCCCTCGGCAATTACCTCGTCAATCTGTATCCCCACCACCAGTTGTGACAAGTTAAATTCTCACTATCATCATGTCTATTTGTAAATGTTCCCTGGTTACTGAATTTTCAAAAACATATTGAACCCTGTATAATAACGTTATATGCAATATTTTAGATAAATCTTGAAAGTTTTTATTCCGAATTGATAAACAGATTTCGATCTTCTGATATTTTTATCTTTTACAATGAGAATAAATACATAAGAGTATAATATTGTCTTCAATTATGGTTTATTAAATAATATCCATAATATAAATGATAAACAGAATGGTGTCACAACCAAAGAACATGTGGACAAAGTTATTTCCACATCAATTAACAAGTATATACAGGATGGAGAAGATGGAGAGAGAAAAAACAGTAGAAAGGGATAATACTTCTGCGATAACACAGACAAGACTTGGTATTAATTCTGATCAAACAGGGTATGGAAAAACATTGTCTATGATTGGTCTTATATTAAGAGATAAAATGGAATGGGATATGAATCTTCCGTATATATTGGAAGATATTAAGACAGAATCAGCTGGATTAATCAGAACTATATCATTTCATAGGTATACAAAAGTTCCTACAACATTAATATTAGTTTCTACATCCATCATTGATCAGTGGAAACAAGAACTGAAGTATACAAATCTTACAGTGGGTACAGTTGTAAATAAGAAGGATGTTGATAATATTGAAGTTTCCGAGTGTGATGTAATTCTTGTGACGACTACAATGTATAACTATTTAGTTAGATCTCACTGTAAATATGCATGGAAAAGATTTATATTCGATGAGCCTGGTCATTCTAGGGTGTCTGGTATGAAAGATATTGTCGCCGGTTTTTACTGGTTTGTGACAGCGACACCATCTGCTATATCTGTTTATCACAGAAATTGCAGAGGAAGTTTTATGAAAAAAATTATGGATAATAATTGGTGTGAATTTGATTCTCAGTTCGGTGACTTAATAATAAAAAACGAGGAGGAATTTGTAAAGTCTTCCTTTATAATTCCAGAAAGTGAACATTACTATCATGAATGTTTTCAACCTTTATCTAATACTGTAAAAGACCTGGTAAATCCAAATGTAATGAATATGATTGATGCTGGTAATATAGATGGTGCAATAACTGCATTAGGGGGTCACAAAACTAAGAATATAGTTGAACTTGTAAGAAAAAAGAAACTGGAGGAGTTGGAAGATGCGAATCACAAGATTAGACTGTACACTATCAGAGATGAAGCTGTAAAAATAGAGACTTGGAATGATAAAAAAAATCATATTGAAATTCAACTATCAGAGTTGGATACAAGATTTAACGGAATGTTGTCAGAACCTTGTCTCATATGTCACGAAACTATGAAGAAACCTGTTTTAGACCCTTCATGTCAAAATATGTTTTGCGGCGAATGCCTGTTTTCGTGGTTAAAACTTCGAAAAACATGCCCTGCATGTAGATCGGGTATTATATTGAATGAACTGATATATATAAGTAGTAACGAGAATCAAACAACAACAATAACAGAGAAAGCACCACCTACTAAAATAGAAAAGGTATTGGACTTGATACAAAATAATAAGAATGGTAAATTTTTAATATTCTCATCATACGATGTAACATTTGAACCTATCTGTAGAGTTCTTAAGGAACATAAGATTACTTATACTTTAATGAGAGGAACTAGTTCAACTCGTCAAAAAAATATAAATAAGTTTAAGACAGGTAATACACAGGTTATATTTCTGAACTCCAGTTTTAACAGCGCTGGTATTAATCTACAAGAGACAACTGACTTAATTATGTACCATAAAATGAATAAAAGTAGCACAAGTCAAATTTTAGGAAGAGCAGAGCGTATAGGGAGAACAGAACCACTCCGTGTACATCATTTACAAGTTCATATTTAAGAAAATAATAGCTAATAAAAAAGATGAGTTTCAAATGTCCTAATAGTTGTTGTACACTTGAAATAGATCCATACACAGAAAAACATGATCATGTACATAGTAACTTTCGTAAAGCGGGAGTTGTATTGTATGATCCTAGTAAAAAAAAAGTACTTCTGGTTCAATCAAGAGGGCATTTATGGGGTCCGCCAAAGGGAACTTTAAAATACGGAGAAAGTAGAAGAGAATGTGCTGTAAGAGAAGTAATGGAAGAAACAGGTATTTCAATTCATACCGATGAATTTACAAAAGCAGTAAATCTTGCAAATAGCGCTATATATTTCTACATTGAAAAAGAAGAGAATGAAGTCCATGTCCAGAGGCATATAATTGATAATGACGTTAACGGTATTGGATGGGTATCGTTAGAGTGTCTGAACGACTGTATCAAGAACGGTGATATTATTTTAAGCAAACACTGTCGAATAGTCTTTAAAAAACTTTTTTCAGTAGATTTTGATAAATCGGATTTTACTATGGTAAAATACTGATTAAAAATACCAAAGACTTATTTTATATAAAATAAGTCTTTTTTATGACTCTCTCGGGTCTAACGAAGTCTAACTAAGTCTAGGTCTTGATTAATCTGACACTTGCTGATATCATAATAATAACAGACAGTATAATTAATGAAATTGATGTATATTTTCCAACTTTTATATACTCCTCTGTAATGTTACATGTATTCGTAAAATATGCTGTACTTGGAGATGTATTATGCCCAGACTGTAAACGTAAGAAAGTAGTCAAAGACCATGATGTTGAAAAACACAATAATATAGATATTAATAAAAGTAAAATATTTTCCATTTATTAAGTAATATATTTTTGAATATTATTTATCCGTGTCTGTTAAATGTAACAGTTCCAAGGCTTTTTGGATATCCCTGCCAGAGTTTGTTTAATGTTATAACATAATATCCTGTCTTTGCAAAATAATTAGGCCTGTAATTAGGTACATCAGAGCTTCTATTTACAATACCATCAATCTGCCTTATTACACCATTAACCTCGATTGTACAAGATACTTCAAAATTATTGGCCCTGACGAATGTAAGAAATTTTTCGTCAGGTTTAATTGTTATTAAAGCAACTTGGTTGTTACTATTACCAAACAAAACAGGATCCCATCGTAAAATTTTATATTTTAACATCTTTATTGTATATACGAGAAAATGTTAAATTTAAAGACTCCGTCAAAAAGATATAAATGTCCATAAAAGAAACAATTAATGAATTGGATAAAATTAAAACTGAGATTAATCGTAACAATTCTCTGAACAGAGCTCTGAGACAGAGGTCTAAAATTCTGGAAGAAGAAATTTCTTCTTATTTGGAAACAAAGGCACCATCCGGTGTTAAATGGGGAGATCGTTCGATAGTTTTGAAAACAAGCGAACGTAGACCAGCAAAATCAAAGTCTGCAAAGGAGAGAGATATTTTATCTCTTCTTGAAGAGGTAGGTATAAATGACCCTCATAAATTTTATGGCAGAATTGTAGAAGCTCAAAAGGGTGAATCGGTAGAGCATAAAAAATTATTAATTAAGAAAATTAAAAAAAATTGTAATTGATTTTAATACTAATATGTATTAAAAATATGAGTGAAATATAAAATGACAACTAAACCAGACTTTTATGAAACAATTGCTGAATGTGAAAAAAATATGAAGGGTCGAAAAAGGGAGGTTTTACCAACGAACCCCCGTTATATAAACTTTAAACAGAATATATTTACAGCTGGTGACGAAGATCAGTTTCAGGAGCGCAGGGATGCCACAAATGGTGACATATGTGAAAAAGAAATTACTATACCGCATACAAATCTTTACAATGACCAATCATTTAAAGTTTGGGATAAAAACATTGATATACCAGCGACATCTGTTATTAATACGTTTAGATATATTTTTAATAAATTCAAAAAGGGTATATTTGTCAAGATTAAGGGAGGAAAAGTTTCTGTTTTCCTCCCTTTTTCAAAGTCAAAATTCCACAATGAATGGTCCTCAAAAGTCGAAATCCCACAATCTTTTAAAAATTTGGATAGTTTTTTGAATTCAAAGTCTGGTAAGTATAAATACAATCCTAAAACAGTAAATCATAATATGAGTGAATGGTATGCTAATAATTGCCTGGTTAAATACGATATTGATTCTAAAACTCAGCTTACGAAAGAAGGTGATACAAATGTCGCTACAATTAAAAATATGTTTGAAGAGTTATGTAAAAACAGGGAAATACCAGATATTGAATTTTTTATTAATCGCCGAGACTTTCCTCTTATAACTCGTAATGGCACTGAACCTTACACTGGTATTTGGGGTGATAATACACCACTTGTTTCTCATAATTATGAAAAATTTACACCAATTATATCTATGTGCAAGACAGACGAGTATGCTGATGTTTTGTCTCCAACACACGAAGATTGGGCTCGTACACAGAGCAAGAAAAATCACTACTTTACAGGTAGTTGCAGTGACTATAACATCAAGTTTAACACTCCATGGAATCAGAAAAAACCAACCGCTGTCTTTAGGGGGCGTAGTACAGGTTGTGGTGTAACAATTGATACTAATCCTCGTTTAAAAATTGCACATATTTCTTACATGGAAAAAGGTGATGATCAGTTATTGGATGCTGGGATAATAGGTAACTGGAATAACAGAGTTCGTAAATTAAGCGGGTCTAGTTATTTACAGAATATCCACATCGAGAATGAAAGATATATAGATTCTGATGGTAAAATTAGTTTTGGTCTTTTGAAACCACTTTCACGAGTTGAACAGTCTGGTTATAAATACATAGTTAATATTGATGGTCATGTTTCAGCGTTTCGTCTATCTATGGAACTTGGTATGGGATCAGTGATACTTTTAGTTAAGTCAAACTGGAAGATGTGGTATTCACATATGTTAAAACCGTATGAACACTTTGTACCTGTTAAAGAGGATCTGTCTGACTTATTATCACAAATACAATGGTGTCGTGATAACGATGATAAATGTCAGGAGATTGTACATAACTCGACTGTATTTTTTAATACGTATATCCAAGAGGAAGGTATTTTTGATTATCTTCAAAAGACACTAATTGATTTGAAAAAACAGATGGGTGTTTACTTGTATAATACAAAATCTCCTTTATCTCACCAAATAGAGTCGGAATTAAAGTCATTAACTCTTTCTTTCCCAGAAACCACAAAAAGTTTTTCTGATATAAATGAGATACCATATATTGGAAGATGTTTTGGTCTTTTACAAGGCGTGCATCAGATATTGAATATATCACAACAATCATCTTTTCCTACTAATCTGATTAATAATGGCGTACTTACATTGACATCTATTATTTTCAGAAACAAGATGGGTATTATTAATAAATATAGACTGGGTAAAAAGAATCCATTCGATCTGGTAATAAAAAGAACCACAGATGTTCACAAAAAACTCGAACATATACATGAAGCTTTTGTTGGTACAAAAGCAATTAACGGTCTGCTTAAGTTTATACCAAATTTTGCATATACTTTTGGTTTGTTTAGTGATAAAGACGGAGGTATCAATTTGATAAACGAGTTTATACCTGGTATAACATTTTTCCAGTATCTTAATGGAAAAACTTTTAATTTTGATGAATATATATTTATTATACTCCAGTTATGTATGACAATTGAAACAGCGCAACATCATTGCTCTCTTGTTCATTATGATCTGTTACCGTGGAATATAATACTGTATAGACCCCCTAAACCTGTTATAATTGATTATATATTTGGTGGGAAAGTTGTACGTATTAGCACAAAAGTAATACCAGTAATTATAGACTATGGAAAATCACACGTAATTGTTGATGGGAAACATCACGGTTTTATAGATATGTTTAGAGTGAGTACAATACAGGATATGCTTATGATTATGTTGAAATCAATGAGAATAATTGTTGAGAATCAAAGAATAAATAAAACAGATTTATATACTTTATTGTCTATATCTAACTTCGTGTCTAACACTCGATATCACAGAGACAAATTTACAAGTATTATCAGTCTAAAAAACTTTCTAAAGGATCATACTTCTTACACGTCTTTAATTTCAGAACCCAAGTATGAACTTGAACAGAGAACATCAAAAGATTTGTTTTATTATGTTTTAAAAATAGCAAAGCCCAGAAAATGGAAATGGTTGAATATAGGAACTGTTCCAGTGTACAAATCTTTTATGGATCTTGGAAATTCAAGGCAAGTTTTTGAGTATATAATGAGTAATAGTGATGAGGAGAGAGGACAAAGTTATTTTAATGTATTTTCGAGACTAAAACATTGTACAATACCACAACCTAATAATCTGCTATTGATCTACTACACTGTTCAGGAATTATACCATAATATTGAAACAGTTAAAGAACAAATGGTAGACTTTCTAGATAGAACATGTAAAAAACGTCGATATAATGGGAATATACTAGAACCAATGTCGAGAGATGTTTATTTGAAAGCTTATAATAATTGTATAGATTTTATCGAAAGAGTATACAGACCTAAAATACTTGCTGAAAAAAGAGAGAAACCTATAGAGTACTTTATAAACGGTGATTTTTCACGTTTAATTCATGCACCTTATACAGAAGAAACTTTTCTTACCCCAGATCTTATTGTTGAATTACTTTCAACTTCTGACAATAATAGCGTAGATCTGACATCATACAGGGAAATTGTGATTCTTATTCTGAAAAATAATGGACCTTATCAGCTTGATAGAAGAGACAAAGAGTATTATATGGAAAACTTTAACTCTCTTCTATCAACAAACCCACTTAACATGCAAAACAATGTTGCCAATGTAAATACATTGTATGATTTGTCTTATAAAGTATATAGTAATGATTTATCTGCTATGGACAAATCATGCAATCTATCTTTAAAATTTGTAGAAGAATATACAAGAATTCTTGAAATTATTAAGACTTTTATTTAAAAATTTTTTCTTTCTCTTTAATAAAAACAATATGTTTGATGGTAAATTCTTATGTACATTGGCAGCTCTATTCGTAACTGTCATCGCAATTTGCAATATAACACCCCCAGAAAAGGGGCGACAAAATAAAGTAGAAGAGGGTTTCTGGATGGGTCCTTCCAGACTTGCTCGTGTAGAACGAGTTCAACAGAATAAAAGAACCGGTGAAATGACAACTCTTAAAGGTCGCGAAAACACCACCCTCTACAATAAAAATCAAGAATTTTTTCAAGTACCCCCTTCATTTCAATCCAACTTATCTCCCCGTTTTAATAACAATGGTATGACCGCTTCACTTCGTCATAATATGCCATCGGAAAGATACCTCGGTTCACCAAAAACTCCTTTAGGATATGCTAATGTATCTCGAGAAAACTATGGATGTTCTAGTTGTGGAGGTAATTGCAGCAGTCCAGCAACGTGTTTAAAAGGTGGCAGTGCCCAAAAATCATGTCTTAAAGGTGCTGGTGGTTCAGCTATACCATCTGACTTTAGAGCTGGTGAAAAGAATTACGAGACATTATACGAGTTGGAGGAGAACAACCACGGAAATGAAGTTACTGATATGATACCTGTCGGTGATATGACAACTCTTAACAAAGATGGTACAACTGACGATGTAATAGTTTTTGACAGATTGATATATGCAAATCGTAATAGTAGAATCAGAGGTCAGGGTGATATGATTCGTGGAGATCTCCCTATCGTACCATGTAAGACCGGATGGTTTCAAGTTTCTGCTAATCCAAGTGTAGATTTACAGCAGGGTGCTATGAATGTTTTGGGTGGATTTGACAGTGAAAGTCAACAAAACATGGCCTCTTTAATATCTGATTATTCAGGTAGTAATATTTCTGGTGGTGTTGCGTTAACAAGAAATGAATTATCTTCTATAGGACAGGAAGATTCTATGGTTAACGTGACTGCTTTTGCATAAATAACTTAAAGATGAATAGCTTAGTAATATGAATATTATATTGGACATGGTTCCAGTCATCATTAATTGTTGACATAGGTTACTATCACTTTGTGATGAGCTTGACTACCATTTTTCAATGGGAAAGTTATTAAAGTATACTTTGTGTATTGTACCCTTTCTTGAATATGTAAGCAAATTTGCTTACATATAAAATCATTTCATCTGCTGAAATATTATCGTTCTTATCATCTTCGGTGGTGTTTTTTAAGCATTCTCCTGGGTACAACAGTAAAACCCATGTAAATAACCAATTTCATCCACAATTTTACCTCTTAACTTTACAAAGGTATCTCAGTTATTCTGTATATATCAACATCTACCAGTTCCATATTAGAGAAAACAATATTATAAAGATCTGCAAACGAGTCATACTCATCACATTGATCCATATATTGAGTAAGCTTTCCGTTTTTTTCCCTATAGTTCGCACGCTCTAACAACTCTCTAACAGCTTCTTCTTTATTATTAAAAACCCCCAACACTTCTGAGTTTTCTGGGATATCAGTTTGAATGTAAAATACTATAAATACCATTTTATATATAGATATAACTATTTAAGCTTACATTACCCCTGGTAATGTCATTCTTCCGTTCGGTTGTAACACACACCCCAAGTTTCCAGAGCAAATATTGCTATTTGTGTATCTAACAGAAGCTCCGATAGATATTACACCACCGTATTTCTCTTTTACCTTTGGGTAAGTTGTACTCGAGTCATATCTTAGTAAATTAGAGTAAGATTCCCTTTTACGATTACTATTTTTTTGATATTTGTTCATTTATATCAAAACTATATAATATTAATCAAAAAGACTTTTCATTGCTGAAAATTTCTTTTTGATAGCCTCGTATTTAACAGTTATCTGTTCTAATTCTTCAGACTTATTTTTAAGCTGTAGATTTGCTTCTTGTAGTTTCGAGTCATTGTTATTGCACATGGTTTTAACTTTTGTAAGAAAGTTCTGAAAACATTCTTCGTAGTTAGAATTATTCACAATCTCTTGCTGTGTTGTATCTTCTGACACTTGTTCTTGTCCCGACACTCTCTCACCCTCTTGTTCTGTGTTATCACCCTCTTGTTCACTCTCTTGTTCACCCTCTTGTTCACCCTCTTGTTCTGTGTTATCATCTTCACTCTCTTGTTCACCCTCTTGTTCTGTGTTATCATCTTGACCCTCTTGTTCACCCTCTTGTTCTGTGTTATCATCTTCACTCTCTTGTTCACTCTCTTGTTCACCCTCTTGTTCTGTGTTATCATCTTCACTCTCTTGTTCACCCTCTTGTTCTGTGTTATCATCTTGACCCTCTTGTTCTGTGTTATCACTCTCTTGTTCACTCTCTTGTTCATCCTCTTGTTCACCCTCTTGTTCTGTGTTATCATCTGTAATAAGAGACTCGTCAGGTGGAAACTTATCACCCCACTCTTTACAAAGTTCTACTGCATCACTGTCAAGTGGGATAATTTCTCCATCCACAAAACGACCAATAACAATTCGTTCTTTTCTTGACTTATATACCAATGTCGACTCTGGGTGCCAGATTGTCTTGTGGCTTTTTAATGTTTTTAAAATAATCTTTTTTCGACTAGACGTGTTCATTTTTATTCTAAAAGATGTAACTCTTTTAGATCATTCACTTTTAATTTTTCTTCATTCATCTACCGGAGGGATGTTTATAACAAATCTTGAAAGACGAGCGTGTATATCCTCCAGTAAAGTATCCATATCACAGCAAAATTTTGTGTCTTTTATATATGTACATTTGAGATTTACCAAACCAATAGTAGCTTGACGTAAATCTTTGTTTAATAGTTGATAATGTACTTGAGAATCAGTAGCATTTGAACTTTCAAATAATTCAAGTAGTTCGAACGAACGAGCTATTGTTTGCTGAACCAAGCTAAGGGCATTCCCCCTATTATCTTGGTATAAAAATGTACGTGAAAATGATGTACTCCATCCATCTGCCTGAACGTACAAATGTCTAGTATTTATTTTTTCACCTTTCTTCAATTTACTAATAAATTTTAGTCTACTTATTACTTCGCTGTTGTCGTTCATCCTATATTACTTTATCTTATGGTTAATCTTTAATATTGTTTAGTAAAAGCTTCGGTTAATTTCATTTAAAAAAAGAAGAAGAAATATATAAAAAATGGATTTAATAGCAACAATTGGTGGTGATAGTCTTCAGTTGAATATAATAGAAGATATACAACACTTTCACACTGTAACAGAAGGGAAAACGTGTATAAATGCCGACACATGTGGTGATCTTGATACTAAGAGAGATAATATTATAGTAACCAGAGGTTTTGAAAAGGCTTTGAAAACCTCTGGTTATGTAAAACGTGTATATTTAACTGTTGTAAATGGCAATCACATCGATGAAAGTCATTTTAACCCTGCGTGGTTAAAAGGATTTGTTATCGTAGATAACCAAGAAACTGAATGGGGATGTTTTCAAATTTTGGAACGCAGAACAAACAGTGAATGGCAGTATCTGAATCTACTAGAAAATCTTATATTTCAAGGTAAAGAAAGAGAAGGACGTAATGGGACGGTTTTATCACTTTTTACAAATCATTTTACATTCGATCTTAGAGAAGGATTTCCGTTACTCACGACAAAGCGTATGTTTACAAGAGGTATAATAGAGGAATTTCTTTTTTTCCTGAGAGGGGATACAAATACAACATCTCTTTCTGAGAAAAAAATTCGTATATGGGAAGGAAATACAAGTGAAGAATTTATAAAATCTCGAAATCTTCCATACATAAAAGGGGTAATGGGTCCAATGTATGGGTATCAATGGAGGTACTTTGGTGCAAAATACGAAATTGACGAGTACGGCGTTCCATCTAAACCTTCCGGAGGTGTAGATCAGTTAAAAAACATTATTGACATGATAAATACAAATCCTGGTTCTCGCAGAATAATGATGACAGTGTATAATCCAATACAGGTAGATGAAGGGGTATTATACCCATGTCACTCTATTATCATACAGTTTTATGTTGAAGGTGAATATCTTGACATGTTTTGTTACAATCGAAGTCAAGATACATTACTGGGTGTACCATATAATATCGCCTCGTCTTCTCTCTTACTGTCAGTTGTTGCAAAGATAACAAATAAGATACCAAGATTTCTTAATATGACAATGGGTGATACACATCTATACATGTCTCATTCTGAACAAGCGAAAGAGCAAATATCAAGAATACCATATTCTTTCCCAACACTTACGTTAAGTGACAGTATTTCAATGGATATACATAGTATAACAGTAAATGATTTTGTGATAAGTGAGTATTCTCATTATTCTTCAATTAAAGCTGACATGGTAATATAATGGTTATTTTATAGTCAAAAAGTATAAAATCAAACTTTAATAATGTTTTAAATAATTACACATATAGGTAAAAATGAATAAAACATTGTTAGGAATCTGCGCCGCTGTTACCGGAAGCTCAGCATCCGTGCCGCAAATATGGAAATCGTATAAAACTGGTAAAACCGATGATTTACACTGGTTAAGTATGACTATGAGAGGGATAAGCTCGTTATGTTGGATAGCATACTCTGTTGAAAAGAGGGATTTAATATTACTCAGTAGTAGCTGTTCGGTAATACTTTTGGAGGGGGTCCTGATATCAATGAAGTTTTGTCGGAAAAAAAATATTGTATTAATATAGAAAATCCATCAGGACAATTACCGTTAATTAATTCTAATGAAATTAATACAACTACTTTAACAGTCGCAGATCCAAATGTAAAAGTATCAACTAAATTTGAAACATCTCAGGGTAGTATTCGTATTGGTTCTTCAAACAACACTCGTTTTGGTTCCACTGATAATGTTTTGATATTTTCAAACACTGTCGACTCCAATAAAAATTTTGCAATTGGTACATTAAATGGTAGCGAAGATTTAATTTTAGGTTCTGACAATACAGAGAGATTAAGAATAAAAGGAAATGGTGCTATTATTCTTACTGGTCTTCCAACAGTAGATCCAAATGTTACTGGTCAGATATGGAACGATGCTGGTGTTTTAAAAATATCAGCGTAAACTTATATGCTATTTTTATACTTATAAAAGTATAAAACTGTGTAATTAATTGTAAAAACAAAAAATTTAAAGTACAGGAAAACCAAGTGCGCCTCCAGAAATTCTGATAATGTTGTTATTGACAGCCGTGACAATAAACTCATAGGTTTGTGCAAAGTCAGCTCCATTTCCAACAGCACCATTCCCTGCGGCACCTCCAACAGCACCAGTACCAGTATTAACAGCGGCACCGGCAACACCAGATGGTAAAGGAACAATGGAAACATTGGTCAATTTACCGTAATTGGTAGAACCCATTGGATCGAGACACATGAAGTCAAGAGAGTAAGAGTACATGTGATACCCCGTGGTTACCGGAATAACTGGAGCGTGAAAGTATGGGTTGACCAAAGAAAAGTAATCCGATCCCATCTGACTGAGACGGCTGGTATTCTCGTAGATAAGAGACGTATTTCTGACTGGGTCAACTGATCCAACTGGTGCGAAGACAGTGACTGCCCCAGCAGTGGTAGGGGAATTTGTCATGTAATTAGACCATTCAGAAGCCCACGTCTTATTACGAACAGAGAAGAACAATACCTTAATAGCATGTGAGAATCTGATATCAAAAGATTGCTGATTGTTGGCTGGTAAGAAAGACTGTCTAGGAGCTGTTTGTACTTGTTCAATGAGGATATCACGTGGAGCACAGGCCATACGTTTACGTTCGTCATTTGAGACAATTGCGTAGTCTGCCCAGACATTTGCATTTGTGAGAACTGGCTCAGCTCCAAGATCGGTGAGTGCGTTAATTGCCAATCTTTGTTCACCTGCCGCTACACCAGCATCAGATAAAATAAGCAAATCACTCCAGTTACGGAAAGAAAAGTTAATTCTCATTTCATTGTATGGAAGGGCTGCAGTTGGGAGAGCAACACCACTATCACGAGTGTAAAAGAATGGGAGTGGTAGATTAAGAACAGTTGCTGGGATGGCTGCACTTGCTGCTCCTGCTGCTGCTGCAACACCCTGGATTAGAGAATTAGTGTTACCTATCATGTTGTTGTAACCAACCTGTTTACCTGCTGGGACCGTGAAAGCAGCCCAAAAGTCAAGATGGTAATTATCAAATCTTGCAGCAACAAGATCATTGAAAGTAATACAACACTCGCGAATAATATTATGCATTAAATTTTGAGTCCATCTAAGATTGGTACCGGCGTGGGTAGCTGCAAGAGCGACTGATGGGGTTGTAAGACGAAGCCAAGTTTGGAGAAGGTAATCACCTGCTCTGGAGATGGAAACAGCCCATTCAGTGTTGAATGCTGGATTTCCAGAAGCGCGAGACAATGAAACTGGGACTTGCGTAAACCATGTGGACTTACGGGTCTCACGAACGAAATAGGCTGTGGCGTCTGGACCACCGTAGAGGTACTTTTCAATCTCGTCAAAAGTTGCGAGATCGATAAACCCTGAGGTTATGTTTGATGTTGATAATGTGGACATTTTATTAATAGAACAATATTTATTTTTTAAATAAGAAAAAAAATCAGATTGGTCTAAATATATTGTAAATCATCAACAACAACTACAATCAAGTACAAATTGTGTATATTTATGTTAAATACACTAAAACTTTTATCAATATACAATATTAAACCGTTATATACGATTTTACAAGTCTTATATAACTATTAATTACATCTAGAGAAGATTAGAAGCTATACAAAAATCATTTAAACGTAACAGTTTGGATGAAAAAAAGGATATGTCAGAACCAGATCTTTTAAGAATAGATGGTGATATTCGTAAACAATTCATGGACGATTATAGTAATCTTCCATTATACAGAAAACAACTGCTTGATATGGATATAACAATTAAATCATCGGTATTAACAGGACGTCTACACACGAGCATTACAAGAGATTATGAGAGGCTTAAATCTCATATACAAGAAGTTGAGTCACTTACTAAGTATAATTTCTATTTGGTGAATAGTTTTAGTTTGATTGAAGATTATAAGAAGATTCTTAAAACTCCAATCAAAAAGAACTTTATGGGAAGACCTGTAAAAAAAAATAAACAGAAAAGAAAGATAATCGAATCTTACTTGTCTGTCGCATCCGAATATATAAATATAGTTAATACTATGAAATCCAAGAAACCACCTCCTGTAGTCTGTTTAAATTGTGGGAATAAAAAATATTTTGATATATTTGACAAGACCACGTACACATGTCTGTCCTGTTTTGCAGAACAAAATATCATGAAACATAATTCGTCATATAATGATATAGATAGGGTAAATATTTCATCAAAATATATGTATGACCGAAAGGTTCATTTCAGAGATTGTATTAAACAGTATCAAGGTAAGCAAAACTGCACTATAATACCCAAAGTTTACAAAGATCTTGAGAAAGAGTTCTTATTACATCATCTTCTAGATGATGAAAATGAAAGTAACAATGTAAGATTTAGGAAAGTTACAAAAAACCACATACTCATGTTTTTAAAAGAATTGGGATATTCTAATCACTATGAAAACGTTCATCTTATTCACAGTACAATGACATGTATTAAACCAGATGATATATCATATCTGGAAGATAAATTACTAGACGATTTTGACGCACTTACAGAGTTATATGACAAACTATATAAACATATTGATAGAAAGAACTTTATAAACACACAGTACGTATTATATCAACTTCTTCGCCGTCATAAACATCCATGTAAGAAGGAAGAATTTATCATACTAAAAACAATAGATCGAAAATTCTTTCACGATGAAGTGTGTCAGAAATTGTTTACTGAGCTTGGTTGGAACCATACACCATTCTATTGACAAAATTAAGAAAATCTAGTTATATAATAAATATGTTAAGTAAACTCAGAGAACTGTGGAATAATAAAGGATTTGAAATTTGCCTTGGTATTTGCCTTGGTTTTTTAATAATTTTTGGAATATATAATAAACTAAGAGGTTTTTCAGGGACTTTCTCAGAGAAAGGAAAATATTACACAGCACCTAAGTATATACATAAATATATACCTAATAAAAATAATACATCTACTGGTAGCCGTGCTAAAGAGAGTAAGGGAGAATCTGAGTGTCGTAGAGTACTCCAATCATTATTTAACCGCAAGTTTGCATCTTCAAGGCCTGATTTCTTGCGTAACCCGGTTACAGGTGGTAATTTTAATCTCGAATTGGACTGTTATGATTCTAATATGAAATTGGCAGTGGAATATAACGGAGTTCAACACTATGTTTACACTCCATACTTCCAAAAAAGCAAGGCTCACTTTTTGAATCAAAAGTACAGAGATGACATGAAACAGAGAATATGCAAGGAAAATGGAGTTGTTCTTATTACTGTTCCGTACACTGTGAAAATAAAAGATATCCAATCTTTCATAGTTAATGAATGTCGTAAATATGGATACAAAGTTTAATGTTATATTAACATAAATGGAATCTATAACAACAGAAATTCAAGAATTTTCTTCTCAAAGCGATGTTCTACCGTTCTGCGTGTATCATTTTGTAGACAAGAAAAAAGGTATTTTTCGTGGTTATATAGCACCGCCAAATCTAGAATCTGGTTCTTATAATTATGAGTGTGGACCTCCACCATCACCTACAGGATGGGTAAAAAAGTTTGAGTTTTATGCTATTAACCCTATGGTTAGACCAATACCATATGGAATGTCTCTATTTTGTGCAAATAAAAGAATGTCAGAACCATATGATACTAATGAAATAAAGTTTACATATGATCCATATAATATAAGCGGTAATTGTGTATATTTTATAGCATATACTAAAGCCGTTGAGTATTCTATACCAATATTTACTCATGTATTGGGTGACATTTCTGGAGATATTGTATTTCCGAGTCTTGATCCAAATCCACCAGTACATTCTAAAAATAATTATTTAAAAAGAATACAAGATCCCGATAGCAGATTTACTGTACCACATTACGAATTTGTAGGTGACTCTTCTCGTACTATTTCGGAAAGTGTTGATTCATACCAACCATGGGAACGGGGTAATATTTTTCCATTTTTTGTATTATCACCTGCACAGTATGGACCAAAATATTGGGAAATAAAATTTACATGTAGCAATGGTAGATGTCTTCCATATTTACCTGGTAAAAATATCACAAAACCAATTATTAGTTCAGGTAGTTTAATTACAAATCAACAACCAAGAAAATTAAGCGAATGCGTGATTAATTGTAACATAGCTGTTCCAGAATTTCTCGGAGGAGGAGAACCATATAATTTAATTGGAATAATAAATAAAAAAATAAATACATATTATGAAACTACTAGCCCAATTACAATGTCAATTACTGTTTGTGTATTGATAGTATTGATTGGTGTAATAGTATGTTATCCATTTTTTAAAAAATAACTTTTTTTTTGTATCCTTATCAGGAGACAAAATATTTTAATTGTTTTTAGTAAGTAATGTTGGTGGAATACCAGAGTCACTAGATTTATACTTATCTTCTTCTTCTGAATCTTCTTGAGATTTGAAGTCGGAGTCTGAGTCTTCCTCGGAATCTGAGTCTGAGTCTTCCTCAGAATCTGAGGAAGACTCTAAAACTGATGACCTATCAAATAAATCTTCTGGATCTATATCTTCATCATTAATATAATCCTCGATCTGTCCATAACCTAATAGATCAAACACTTTACACATTCTCTTTTCATTATTATCTTTACTACGAAACCCAAGATCTATAAACTGTAGTTTTCCGTCAAACTTTCTATGAAAATATACATTTAGTTCAAGTTTTGTCATCTGTTTTGCAGTTTTAGCAGTTACTGGGTGATTTAAATCGAGATCAAAAATACTTAGATCTTCCATTGATCGCCATCTGACAGTTTCTAACTGATTTTGCAAATGTTTCAAAGCTTTCTCATTTCCAGATTTTCTAATAAAATAGTACCAACTTTCACATTCTTTATCATTTGTTTCCATTAATGTAACAAAATTACCCGTTACTATATGAGATGGTTCTGGTGAACTACCTTTTGTTGTATTAAAACTTGCCATTTTTGATTATTGATCTGATACTTTTAAATCTCTTTCCAATCATCGTGAAGATAATTATTATGACCGGAATCTATTATCTTCACTAGATTTATATCTGCAGCCATAAGTTTAAGTCTTCCAGCATGTATAACTAACATACCAGCTTTTTTCAGTAAAGATATAATTCGTTGTTCAACAAAATGCTGGAGGATTATAAATACATCTTTGCTTACCTTGACAGTTTTATCAGAATATGGTTGGTATTCTTTTAGTTTAAATCTTGTGTATCTCTCGAAAGGTAACTTTGAGAGAATTAAACAATTACTTGTTTTCTGAACTCTTTTTATATTTCTCAATGATATAACACCCGGTCTATAACGAGTTTGATTTTTAAATTTTTGTGGTAAATTTTTGTTATTAAGAAGTTTAGGATGAATACATGGTATAACACCACCCCCAAGAAAAGAAATTTTATTATCAACAAAAAACTTACATATGTCTTTATCAGTGCGAACCCCAATTTCAAGATCTCTGATTGTAATTCGTACACGTTTATTTTGTTTAGCTGAAAGTGAGCTTATCTCTAATATTTCTTCTGCCAAGCATTCTATAGCTGTTACAAGAGTTATAGATGATGTATTACTTACCATTATCTTGGACATTCCAAACTTACGAATATATTTTTCGGAAATAGAAGGTGGAAAAATAATTCCAGCTCTGTCCTGCTTTGTAACTCCCAGTTCATTTACTTTGGTAAAATTTTCAATTGATTGTTCGCACATAGATATCATAGTTTTAGCAAGTTCCTTTGGAAAAAGAATAATAATACTTTTAATTATTTCTTTATCAGATATTGTTCTCTTATTTGTTACTGATAATAATTCAAATACTGTATAACTGATTACTCTAGTAATATAACATAAAACACTACAAAGCTGTTGTTTTGAATTAGATGTTATTCCATTAGTTGGGGAAACTCGTTTAAGTAATTTTGACAAATATTGATCATAATTTTTACCTTTCAGCATTTTATTTAAGTTAATATCTCTTTTAAGTTTAACTTAAAGCTGTCCAAACCGGGTTTTAAACAATGGATTACATTACAAAGCCTTCGATATCCCGTTTAGCAAAAAGAGCAGGGATTAAAACAATATCAGATGATTGTTATCTTATTATACACGAATCTATCGGTGAAGAAATTAACAAAATTATTTCAACAGCTTTAGCTGTAAATAAAACAAAAACTCTAATGGTTGAAGATATACAAGCAGCTTTTCGACTTAATGGTTATAATATCGCAAAATCTAACGATATTGGATCTGGTAAATATTAAATAACAATAATAACAATAATAATTACTAATATTATTGTTATTAATATCATATGTGTTTGTATGAAATTTTTAACTTTATCAAGATCATTCTTGTCACCAGTAACCGGACCGTTACCACCACCCGGACCGTTACCACCACTATTCGGACCACCAAACGCTTTTTCCGATATATATCCAGGTGGTAGGTCTGCTGGAATAAACTTCCAAGACCCACCTACTAAAGTATTTCCATTGAGTAAACGAGGTATAACTAAACATGATGGATCGTTATGAATCATTTTATACTTAAAGTATCCACCTCCCGGACCGCTATTACCCCAACTATTACGTATATCCCAATATTTTACTCCATTCTCCTCTCCCCAACCAACAATTACAAGTGCATGACCGCTAGGTACTCCACTTGTAATTGAAGTTTTAGGATCGTAAATACTAGTTATGTTATCACGAGTTTGCCAGAAATATTGAAGTGAACCTTTTGATTCAGCGGTATCCCACTCCAATATAGTAGTTGGTATCGGGCCATTATTGTATATATCTCTTTTTACCATGTTCCATGTATCAATCTCCTTTTGGGGATCAGGTATTGAAGATATAGAAACAATATCAGTAGGATTTTTAGCTGTTGTAATTAAATGTGCACTTTCTTTGTCTATTTTAAATGAGTAATCTGTTTTACAACAAGATGTCGTTGGACATTGAGGTGACATACTTGATAAATTTATCAAAGACGGATAACATTTGTCAAGTCTTGCTCCTTTATTGGCGAAACCACACATGGCTGATTGTAAATTTCCGCCGTTACTACATTGACATTTTGATGGTATTCCCGAATCGGGACCTATACATGCTACAGTATATAAGTAACTAAGCTCTGGATTTTTAATTTTATATTTTATGGCAAATCTATCAGATAAAGCGGTTGTAGAAGAAACAGCCCAACAATCACCACATTCCTTTTGATTTTTTACAGTTGATATTATATTATTGTCACCATTTGGTCTCCACGTGAAATTCTTTGGAAGTTCTATATTGGATATAGCCGAAAGAGCTAAACTTTGAGATTCAGTTGGTAGAGATGAGAATAAACTAGAAATCCCAGCTCTACTAGGAGGTAATTGTATTTGGTTATAGTTAGTGTCACTATAACTTGGTTGAGAACTCTTACATATAAATGTTTGTTGAGTTTTTGAACAGCATGGTTGTATTGTATCTTGTTCTTCGCATATTGATTTATGTAAATTATTACACGAGTCCAATTCCATTTATGTATTGTAATTAATTTTTTTTTCTATCCAACTTAAAACAATAGGTAAAATTAGAATAAATGTCAAACCTAAGCACTAATAAACAACTTATGATACACGTGGCTTCTGAAATAATTGTGTTATCTGGTATTACTTTCTACTTTAATCAAAAGAATAAATACCTCTTATCTCATATTGAAACTCTGTCTCAACGAGTTGAAGAACAGGAAGATATAATAAACAAACACGAAGATATTATCAATAAACTTGTAGAATATGTAAAACAGCAGCAAAAAAATAATACACCTGTCCAGTCTCCTGAACGTACACCTGAACGTACACCTGAACGTACACCTGTCCAGTCTCCTGAACGTACACCTGAACGTACACCTGTCCAGTCTCCTGAACGTACACCTGAACGTACTCCTGTCCAGTCTCCTGAACGTACACCTGAACGTACTCCTGTCCAGTCTCCTGAACGTGTAAGAGTGACATTCAAATCTTCCGATGATGAAGATAAGAGTTATAATATCCTCGATGATATCGGTGATGATGACGATAATATTGATGACGATAATATTGATGACGAGATTGCTCTTGAGTTAGAAGATCTTGAAGATGACAGTAACTTAAAAAAAGAATAATAATTAAAGAAAGATGCAAAAAAAAATTATTATAAAAAAAATTATTAATAACGATGACGAATCAAAATATGTTTCATCCAACATCGTTATTCTGTCTTCAAGTATTAAACCATGTAAACGTGAATGTGAGAGATCTAACTATATACCCCATAGAACCTCTTATTGCAGTCATGAAGAGTGGTGTGATGAATATACAAGACAACTCGATGATATGTATCGAATTGTTAGAAGAACAATAGATCGTAACTATAAATCAAAAAAGATTGACTGGGAAGATCCAAAATATGTACATGCGTTTGATAAAATTATGTTTAATTGCTCGTCTAAATTTATACACAAATAATTTTAGAATAGTCTAAGGATGTAGATAACTAAGATAAAGAATGGGAAAAGCAAAAAGAAAATTAAATGCCGCTCGTAAGGTGGTTTTTAAAGATATAACACAACAGTATAATCCGGAAGATAAATATAAAGACGATGTTATACAGGTTGGTATTGTAATCGTTGACAGGAGAGACAGTAGAACTAAATTATTTGATACATCATGGGATTTGAGACAAGAAATGTTTGAGTATGTTGAAGAAGGAGGATATCCAATGTGTGAATATCTTGATATAGATAATATGGTTAACTTTGTCGAATGGGTATTAAAAAATAGATAAGATATTATACATATATATGTATAATATAAAAAAATAACTAAGCATTTGATATGACACCTAGACAAGTGAGTATTTCTACTTGAAGAGAGTCCATTGACTCTAATTTTGGAGTTTCACCTTTTTGTAACATACGTAAAATTTCATCCATAGACTGTACAGATTCACCTTCCTTAGGTTTGGAACTTTCCTCAGCCTCAGCCTCTTCCTCAGCCTCAGCCTCAGCCTCAGCCTCAGCCTCAGCCTCAGCCTCTTCCTCAGCCTCGGCCTCAGCCTCAGCCTCTTCCTCAGCCTCTTCCTCAGCCTCAGCCTCAGCCTCAGCCTCAGCCTCAGCCTCATAGAATCCTGGGTCTTGTCTTTTTTTTTCGAGATCTTTGATCATCTTTTTAAGAA
>Ga0209533_1000222_pt1 | contig 54784 bp, 57 predicted proteins | sample COG_04_FD_184748 | JGI IMG/M metagenome (GOLD analysis project Ga0209533, IMG submission 184748) | Pelagic Microbial community sample from North Sea - COGITO 998_met_04 (SPAdes) (version 2) | ecosystem: Environmental > Aquatic > Marine > Neritic zone/Coastal water | place: Helgoland, sampling...
TAGGATCTACTCTAAGTGTTAGTGGTTCTACTGTATTAGGATCTACACTAAGTGTAGGTGGTGCTGCTGTATTAGGATCTACTCTAAGTGTTAGTGGTTCTACTGTATTAGGATCTACGCTAAGTGTTAGTGGTTCTACTGTATTAGGATCTACTCTAAGTGTTAGTGGTTCTACTGTATTAGGATCTACACTAAGTGTAGGTGGTGCTGCTGTATTAGGATCTACTCTAAGTGTTAGTGGTTCTACTGTATTAGGATCTACGCTAAGTGTAGGTGGTGCTGCTGTATTAGGATCTACGCTAAGTGTAGGTGGTGCTGTTACTGGTGGTAGTGCTTCCTTTACAAACGGTTCCTTTACAAGTTTAGAAGTTAGTGCTTCAGGTTCTTTATTCATCCCTTATAGTGGGTCCGGAACTGGTGCATTTAACACTACCACACAGGGGATTGATGGTGAAATTAGGGTAGCGTACGATGGTGTCCATGCTGCGCCCCATCTATATTTATACATAGACGGTTCTTGGTATGCGAATAAATTTAGTCTAGCTAGCTAAATTTGATTTAAAAATAAAAATATAATATATATTATTATGAAAATTACTGAAAAAATTAACAATTCAAGATATACTTTTAAACAAATATTAAGTGATGAATGGGATACATCAGTAATATCAGATTATTCTATTGAAGAAATTGATAAAATTTATACAAATATAGATGAAAGTGATCAATATTTAAATTCAAAAGCGTTTGGTAATGGTTTTATTTGTAATATTAGATTACCACATTTAGTTTTAAAGAATTATAATTTACATATTATTTATTATAACTTTCCTAAATTATCTATTGATTCATCATCAAATAAAGTAACAAAACAAATAGCAGATAAAATATTAAAATTATATGAAAATGAATATTTAAATAGTAGTGATAGTGTGATTGTAGTCATTAATGAAAAAGTATCAGAATCAATTCAAAAATATATAAATAATTTAAATATAAATTTATACGATAGTTTATTAGTAGAAGGATTAAATAAAGATATTCTTAAAGATTTTGAACATAATAAACTAACATTAGGAGAAGATTATAATTTGAATCATTTTAAAAATGTTCAAATCATTGATATCAATTCAGTAACAAATAATTTATTTGATCATAGATTAGTTCCTGAACATGTTGTAATTAGAGATAAAAAAGAAATCAATAAAATTTTAGAAGAATGTAATGCGAATATAAATCAATTACCAATTATATTAAAAGAAGATATAATTGCTAAATTAAAAAGAATGTCAACTGGTGACATATGTAAAATTAAAAGAAATAATGAAAAATGTGGTGAAAATATATTTTATAGAGTATGTAAATAATTATTTTATATAATTATAGGAAATTATACCATCTGATTCAGTTAAATTAACTTTTCTACCCATTGGAGTAAATTTTATTTTTTTTGAAGTACCGGGTGGATCATATTTAGATTTTTCCCCATCACTATACATATTACTATTAAATATTGAATAAAGTCCAGGATTCATAACATTAATATTTTTAATATCTTTTTTTTGTGAACAATTATATTTATTTTGATTAACATAACCTAATATTATTAAAGTTATGCTAATAAGTAATAAAATTAATTTAATATCCATTTATATTAAGAAATATAATAATTTAATCATCTATTTCACCATCAACTATTTCATTATTTTCAACAGGATCATATAGATGTTGTTCATACCCACCTTGTAATTGTGATAAAAAATCTTTTTCATAATCTTCACTAGCTACAAAATCTGCATTATCAGCAGCTGATTCATGGAATAGCATGGATGTACCAATTTCTTGTTTTAAATCATTAAGAAATTTATCACTTTTAGACATACGGTCTATTTTATTAATATAGTTTTGTTTTTCTCTTGATACTTGTTTCATGATAGAATTATTTAATACATCATTATCAGCAAATACCCAATTAGGACTATATAATTTTTCATACATATCAATAATAATATCTAATAAAAATCTAGAAAGATAAACTATATTATTATCAATATTTATAACATCTGGATCATATTTTTCAAAAAGTGTTTTATTTATTTTATAGACATCAGACGAATCATCAAATAATTTACTAATATATTCAGCAATTTTATTAATAATAAATATAAATATAAATGATGTGATATTAATTAAAACATCATCATTAAATATATTTTTATCTGAACCTTTTAATTGATCTAAATTTAGATTATAATTTTTAATATATTTAAATAATTCTTCAAAATAAATAGATGATTCATGTGAATCATATTGTTTAAAACCTGAATATTGAGTTCCACTTTCAAATTGTTCTTTTTTCCTTATAAAAAACTGATCAAAATGTAATAAGGAATCATTTATATTTAAATAATTATTAAATTTATCAACACTAGTATCACTCATTTTCCATAATCCTTTTCTGATATTATTATATTTTTTATATTTATTTTTAATTCGAGATAAATTATAATAAAGATCACCAACAAAACGGTTATAAATATTATTATTATTAATATCTTCAAGTAATTTATTTAATATAAGTGATACATTATCAATATTATGTAAATCTTTTATTTTTGGTGTTAAGTTTTTAATTCTAGTTATTTGTAATTTATTAAACTTAGAGTAATATGTTTCATTTTTTAGAATATTATTATATAAATCATTAATATTTTGAAGATATTCTTCTTTTTTAGAATTTATAATAGGTAAAAATGTTTTAATATCTTTTTGAGTTTCTTCTAAATTAAAAGATTTATTTTGTTTATCATTTATAATTTTTTCAATAATAGTATTTAAATCTTGAAATATTAAACTATCCTCAACATCTTTTAAATATTCATCATTATTTATGAAACTATATAGTCTATTTTCAACATAAATATCATTATTTAATAAATTATTTATAAAATCATTATTGTAAGATTCAGTATATTCAATAAATTTGAGTGAATTAAATTTTAATTTAAATCTATTTATAATATAGTTCATAATTTTGTGATAATTTTCAGATGTATGGGGAATTTTACTTTTGGAACATTCAGGTGAATTACCTTCAAAATCAACTTTAAAATCTAGTTTATAAAAATTTAATTGATTTTCAACAGATGTATTTTCAATAAGATCACCATGACTATCTATGCAATAATTATTAAATAATTTTTCAATAAAATCACCATTTAGTTTATTTAATTCATCAAATGGTAAATTAATAAATATTTTAGCAGGAATATATTCATAATATCCTTTTGTATTAGAATTTAATAATAAATATTCGGTATTATTTATATTAATATTTTTAAATTTAATTATATTATCTTTATCTTTTGTTGTATCAATTTCATAATTTGTTATATCTGCGATTATTATTTTTTTTAAATCATTAAATAAAACTTTTTTATATCCATCATTATAATTACAAGATTTTAATAAATCAGTTATATCTTGATTATTCATATCATTTATGAATTTATTAGTTAATAAATCAAGGATAGGCGGAATAGTATTACATTTACCATATAATTTAAGTGAATACATATATAATCTTTTGTATGATGGATTATTCATTAAATTAGAAACTGGTAATCTGAATTCTTCATATTTAGACTGAACATTATTAATATCTTTTATTAATGAAATATTTTCTAACGAATCACTATTCATAAAATATTGTTTCATTATTTCATTATGTGAATTAACATATTGATTTATTTTTAAAACTAATTTATTATCATATAATGGTTTGAATGTTGTCCAGTATTCTTTTGTATATAAATATCCTGATGTAATTGTAAGAGTATAATATCTATCAATAGATTTATATAAATTATATTGTGGATTTAAAATATATTTAATAGTATTTGTCATATGTGATTTTAAATCAGGTTGATCAAATAATGATTTATTTTCAAGTTTTTCATATAATGATTTAATTTTAGATTCAATTTTGACATTAATATATTCTATTAATCTTTTATTTAAGAAACTATCGTCATTAGAAATATTAAACATTTTCCAAGTAGATTTATCACCAAAGATAAATATATTATACATATTATTTAAATTAATAGGATAAGTATTTGTAGAAATTTGCATATGGATAAATATTAATATAATTGTTAATAATAATTTAGTGATATCTAATAAATATTTCTTAAAGGATACTAATGATTTTTTTATTTTTTGTTTATTTTTATCATTTGTTTTTTTTTTATCTTTATCTTTTGTTTTTTTATCGATAGGATATTTTTCTTTTAATTTAGATATAAAAGGATCATTGTTAATAATATTATCATCTGAATATCTAAAATTAAGAAGTTTGTTAATATCGATTAATTGAAATATATTAATAATATTTTCAAGATCATTGGGATATAATTTAATATTGAAAAATTTAGAATTTTGGTTAATATATTTTTTTAATTCAATATTAGATGAAATATTATCATCTAAATCATTATTATCCATAACTTCTCTCATTTGAATAACAGAACCATCGCTAAATCCATCAAAAGTTGAAAAATTAACATTATCTATAAAATGACCACATACTTTACAACTAATATTACCATTATCTGGTTCTGAACCAAATAAAGATATTAAGTTATTATAATATTCAGGATGCTTATCAATTTTACATAAATAACAATAATGTTTACATAATATTTTTTCATTTGTTTGTGGAGAATATAACCAGTTTTTATCAGAATCCGATTCATTTGGTTCACGACAATATAATTTTATAAATCTATTTAATAAATTATTTTTATAAACAATATTTTTAGTAGTAAAAATAAAATTTAAACATAATTTAATTTTATCATTAATATCTAATTGTTTTGTAATAAATTTAATTTTTTTAGGTGTTCTAATTACCGATTTTAATAGTTTTTTATAAGTATCTTCATATAATTTAATATTTTGTTTAATTTTACCTGTAATTTCTATTTTTGTATCTTTAAGAATATCATTAATAAATATTTCATAATATGATAATAATAATTCAAAATCTTTGTAATTATAAATAAATTTAAATATATTTTCATCAAAATATTTATTAAGTATATCGTAGTTAGTAGGTAAATTTTTCATTAAAATATTGGTTAATTCAGATAAGTTTTGATTAGTATTTACATCTAACATAAATTTTTGAATAACATTTTCAAAATCTTCTTTTACGGTTTTATCATTAATAGATTTTAATAATATATCTGAATCACTTAAATAATTTCTTAAAGTTCTAATATTGTATAATCTTTCATAAAGAATTATATTTTCATTTAATGTGAAATTATTATTTATATTTAATTTTAAAAAATATTTGGTATAATTTTCTGGAACAAATAAAAATCCAATTATATTAAAATTATCTTCAACTAAATAAGGTATTTTTTCATTATCATTAATAATATAAATATCATCTCTTGATTTTAAGAAATCAATAATATAAGGTGTTTCATCAAAACTACCGTCATCATTTGATAAACCATAACAAGGGTTTTCTGGGTTAAAACAATCTCTAAAATATTGACCTTTGTAATTAATCAAACATCCTTTATTTTCATCATTATTTACATAAGAAGCAAATTTGGGACTGAACAATATACTTAAATATTTAAAATAGTTAATAGTTTTATCGGCATTTAATTCATGATATTGTTCAATTAATTCTTGTTCAGTAGAAGTAAATATAGTATTATTGAGACCGGTTAAAATTTCATCATCTGATAAATATAATTTCTTATTAGAAGAAACAATGGGTAATATATAATCAGGAAGATTAAAATTATTACCTGTCATATTTTTTATAAATTGAAGAGTATCTGTTTTATCAATATCTGATATATCAGTTTTATTTTTTATCATTTCAAAGAAAGAATGTGCCATATCTGTAATATTTTTAAGAAACACTTCATCATCATAAACATCATATAAATTTATAATTTCAGATATAAAATCTTCTATAATTTCCGAATCATTATATTTTTTGTATTTTTTTTCAACTTCTTCTACTTTTATTTTGATGGAATCTTCTTTAAAAACTTGTGATTCATTTAATGTATCTTTAATATCTATTTCTTGAACTTTAATAATATCAATAATAGTTGTATCATCATCTATATTGAGAGATATTTGACCATCAATAATATTTATTTTAATTTGTTGTTCTTTATCATTATTTAAAACAAAAAAATCATCAAATATATCTAAAACACTGCCCATATAATCTTTAAATTGGTCATCTTTTTCAATAATTAATAAATATATATCTCCCATATTAATATCAGCATCAATATTAACACTTTCTTGTGGAAGTTCTTCTTCACCTTCAAATTCATCGTCACCTTTATTTTCATAATCTTTTTCATATCTGTCTAATATTCCTTCTGGTCGAGGTGAATCAGGTGAATATGGTTCAAAATCAGGGTCATTAATTTCTTCCATAGCTGCTTTTGTAATTTTATCCCAATTAGATTCTACATCATCCACGTCTAATAAAATTTCTTGTTCAGTTGATTTGTCTGAATCACTCATATTAATATAATATATATCTTATTTTTATTTTTTTTTATTTATATTTTCTTTATTTTTTTTATAAGTAATATATGCTAAAAATGCAAAACCCGTGACACCCATAATAGTTCCAAATACTGTTAACCAACCATAAGATTGATTCATTGCTAAACATATTTGATTGGGTATTCTTATTAATAACATAAATGTTAATGCTAACGGTAACCAAATAGTATGTGGTTTATTATTTTCAATAGCATCTATTTGTTTATAAGTTCCAAACATAGCTATTATTAAAGATAATATATGAAAATATCCAGTATATTTCATTATTATTTCACCACACGGCATATATATATATATATAAATACTTAAAAATTAATTAATAATAATAATAGATACAATATGGAAGTTCAAAATTTTATAAATAAAAATGAAGATTATCTTGTTAAATTTAAAAATATGGAATTACAAGTATTAAAATATAATGTATTAGGTTTAACTATAATTAAATATAATCATAAAACTGTAATAGATGATTTTACTAAATTATTTAAATCTGTTATTGTATATCAAAAAACAAATAAAGTTTTATCAGTTTCTCCAATGAAATCTGTTGTATCAGATCATGATATTTTAATGGATGAAGAAACAGAAATAAGTAGAATGTATGATGGTACAATGATTAATGTATTTTATCATAATAATGAATGGATATTATCTACTCGTTCATTTATAGGAGCAAACAATTATTGGAATAAGAACTCTAAGAAATCTTTTAAAGATATGTTTAATGAATGTTTTTGTCAATATGAAGAATTAAATAAAAAGCATTCCTATTCATTTGTCCTTCAACATAAAGATAATAGTAATATTACACCAGTAAAAAATAATCTAGTCGTTTTAGTTGAAGAACGAGATGAAAATTTAAATAAAATTAATTTAAATGACAATAAATATACATTTAAATGTATTAAAACATATAAAAACTATCATGAACTAAAAAAAGAAGAATTAGATATTGAAAAATATGATAAAGGATATAATATTATCAAAGATGGTGTAAGAAATGTTTATATTACAGATGATTATAAATATGTTTTTGATTTAAGACCTAATCAAAATAATAAAATGTTTATATTTTTAACATTATATAAACAAAGAAATTTAAATGAATATCTAAAAGTATATAATGATGATAATGAATTATTTGAAATCTATAAAAATAAATATCATATAATGAAAAATGAATTATATAATAATTACTGTAAACATTTTATAACAAAAGAAATTGTAACAAAAGATGTGCCATATCAATTAAAGCCCGTAATTTATGAATTACATGATATTTATAAATCAACGAATCAAAAAATAAATTCAAAATTAATTAGTGATTATTTAAGAAATATGAATATTAAAAGATTAACATTTATTTTGAATTATTATTAAAATTAACTACATGGCATACATAAATGAAAATGTAAATCACCAGGATTATTTTTACATATTTTACAAGGTGCGTGTTCAAAATTTCCATTTTTTTTAGGACCATGATTAGTATTAATACTGATTTCACTTATATGAATATGATGTCCATTTTTAAAACAAATAGGACAATGCATATTAACACCTTTACATTTATAAATATATATTATTAATATAAATAATATAAATAATAATATAATCTTATTCTTATTCATATATATTATATTAAAATATAATATAATATTATAATATTATAATATGGTAAATAAGCGTTCAAGAAAAAAAACTATTAAACAACGTGGTGGAAGAAGAGGTCAAATGGATTTTAAAAGAATGGAAAGTTTAGTTGATTATTTATCTAGTTTTTTTACTTTTGAAGAAACAAGACCAAATGTAACATACCGTGATCCATGTGATGAAGAATTTTATGGTACAGAAGAAGAAAGAAGGAAATGGCAAGAAGATTGTGATGGTTATGGTCACGGCGCAAAAAAACTTAAACGAAAAACAAAAAAGAAACATAAAGAAAAAAAGAAAGGTAGTAAAAGAAATAAAAAGAGTAAAACTAGAAATAATAAAAGGACTTTAAAATTAAAGAAATAATTAAAGTTCATTGGATGATTCTATAATAGTTTTAAATATTTCAATTAATTTATCACATGTTTTATTAAATTCATCTATAATGTTTTTTTTCTTAATATCTTCACCAATATCTGGATCATTATTGTTCATAGACATTGTGAATAATATTTTATTTTCCAATGGATGTGTTCTTTTATATCCACAACAATTAAGAACAGATTTATCATCAATCAAATATCTAGAAATATAAGCTTGAATAATGGAACCTAATGTATCATCAAAACCATAAAATATTTTTTCATTTTCAACAACATATGGGAGTTCAACTAGTAAATTAATAACATTATTTTTATCATCAGATTTATTAAATGATAATTTAATTGGAGTATTTTCATCTAATGATAATTTATGTAATTCATTTTTAAAGTCATTAATAGATTCGATTAAATTTTCATTTGCTTTAATGAATAATGCTTTATTGTCTAAGAAATGTTGTCCTTCAATTACAAAGTTATACCAATAAGGTTCACCTTGTTTATCTCTATGAAAATACCTTTGTCCATTACTTATTGTAAATTCATTTTTAAATTCTTCTTTGTTATCAATATTTTCTATTAAAATTTTGTCTTGAATGACTTGTTTAAGAGAATCTTCATTAATTTTGTAAGAATATGTTGCACATGATACGGATTGCCACCGAGCATCTTCTTTTGCAATAGATACAGATGGTGAACCATATAATTCTAATTCTTGAACATTATCATCTGAATTAGTAGATTTTGTTTCAATAATAATAGTATAATATTTATTTAAATAAGGGCGAAATACCTGTTGTTTAATTTTATCAGATAAAGGTTTATCTAAATCGTAATTATCTTTATCTATTTTATTAATTAACCCATTTTCATAGTCGGAACTATTAGCAATAGATTTTTTAAGTTCATAAATTTTAAAATTTTCAGCAGTCACAATAGATATTGGATTTAAATTATCATGTTTAAAGTTAAGTTCAAATAGATATTTTAGAGGATTATTTTTTACCATTAATGGATCTATATATAAAGGTATTAAACCGATTCTATCAAGAATAAATTCATTATGTAAAGAAGTATTATTTTTTTCAATTTTAATATCTGATTTATCATAATCAGTTCTAAATGCATAAGTGTCTATGGAGGATAAGAGTATTCTTCTAATAGCATTTACTATTGTTTTATCAAATCCATGTTCAGGGTTTCCATGTATTTCAAATTGTAATTTGTTATCAGAAGATGTAGGAATAATATCGCAAGTAAAATCTGTCATTTATATATTATAATTATATTTTTTATATTGTTTTCAAATTTATTATGTTTATATTTATTATTTAAAATATTTAATATGAAATAATGGATATTTACATTAGTAAAAAGTGTTCACATTGTAAAAAAATATTAATGTTGTTTTATAATAACAAACATTTAATACAATATTTTAATATAATTGATATAGAAGGGATATCTGTTCCAAGTTATATTCAATCAGTACCAACTTTAACTTATAATGGTGAATTATATTATGATGATAGATTATATGGTTTAATTGAAAGTGTTAATCAACATCATATGAATAATTCAGGGCAACAGCAACAACCTATGCAGCAACAACCTATGCAGCAACAACCTATGCAGCAACAACCTATACAGCAACAACCTATGCAGCAACAACCTATACAGCAACAACCTATGCAGCAGCAACAACCTATACAACAACAACCACAACATAAAAAAGAAGAAGAAATAGTAGGTATTTGTTCAGGAGAAGATTGTTTATATGAAAATATTAATGAAAATGAAGGAGAAAATAATTTAATGCAACAATATTGCTTTTTAGATGATGGATATAAAGACCAATCACAAAAACAAAAAACAACTAATGAAAAAGAAGGAAAGTTTGATAATAATGCTTATGAAGCGATGATGAAAAGTAGAGGTTCTATGTGATTGCGTATAAATTTTTTAATATATTTGTTTAATATAATATTATGGATTTTAATGATAAAACATTAACTTTATTTAAAAGTTTTATAAATGATATAATTAAAGTATTTCCAGAACACAATGATTGTATTAATAAAAATTATAATGAAATTTTAGAATTAGATGAATTAATTATAGATGAAAATGAAATAATTAAAAGTTTTTTAGATTTAATAGATGAACATAGTGATAAAATTACAAATAAAAAAAGTGATATATTCACAGATGATCTATATTTAATAAAAGAAATATCTATGAAAACATTATGGGATTCAGATATAAGTGATAAAACAAGAGAAAATATTTGGAAATATTTACAATCGTTTTGTTTAATAAATATTTCAAGAACTTCTAATGAACAAATAAATAACGTTTTAAAATCATTAGAATCTAATGAAAAAATTAAAGATAAAAAAACTGTAAAAGATATTAAAAAAATAAATAAAATAAATGAAAATTTAAAAAAACAATCTGAATCATCCAATGCATCATTAAATAGTTCATCAAATGGTTCATTAAGTGATATAGATAATATATTAAATAATACTACAATAGGTAGTTTAGCAAAAGAAATAACGGAAGGTTTAAATTTAGATAATATGGATGAAGAAGGTATGGGTAATTTAATGAAACCAGAAAATATTATGAATATGTTTCAAAAAATAAATACTACTTTAACAAGTAAATTACAAAATAATGAATTAGATGGTAATTCTTTATTGGGGGAAGCATCTGGTTTAATGAATGATAATGATATGATGAAAAATATGATGGGGATGTTTGGAAATATGACCGGTGGTGGAAATAATATGCCCGATATGAGTGGTATGATGAGTATGTTCGAAAATATGAACAAACCACATGAACCTAAAAAAGAATCAAAATCTAATGGAAATCATGGTCCTGATGTTGTTAAAGAACGTTTAAGAAAAAAATTAAATAATAAATAATTTTTTTAATAATTATATATAATATATATATGGATACTTTTTGGATAAATGATATATCAATATTATTTAGTAAAAATAAATTTTTAGAGGTTATTCCTACAAGTAATATGAAAATAAATGATAAATTAAATGCTGTATTTAGATTATCTATTTATTATTTTATAATTATAACAATTATTAGAAAAAATTTAAATAATATATTTATTCCTATATTAGTTGGTATAGTAACTATTATAATATATAATAATTATAAAAAAATAAATAATATAGAAACTGTTGATGAAGAGGTTCTAAATAATTATACAACAAGTAATTCAAAATCAGATAGTGAATCATCATCATGTAGATTACCTACAAAAGATAATCCTTTTATGAATCCAACTGAAATAGATATAGCAAATGGAGATATACAACAAGCTTGTCCTTCTTATGATAATAGTGTTGTTAGAGAATTAGAATCTATTAATTTTAATAGAGGATTATATATGAATACTAATGATATATATAATAATGAAAATTCACAAAGAAATTTTTATACTTTACCGGTAAGTGGTATAATAAATGATCAAACTAGTTTTGCTGAATGGTGTTATGGAAGAGATGCCAGTTGTAAAGAAGGAAATGGTATACAATGTCAATCCAATATATAAATAAATATTATATAAAAAAAAATATATAACATATATATAAACATGGACGGATACGGTGGAAATATACAAAATCCTAATAATTTTAAAGAAAAAAAATGTATTAAACAAAATATAAAACCAGGTGGATTTAATTTATTTACGCAGAATAATTTAATATATGATAAAGGAACAACTGATATTGATTTTCAACAAAGTCAAGGACCAGGTAGATATGAATTAGATAATATGTATGGTTGTGAATGCGGATTAACGAATGCAAGAGACCTTCAATTAAGTGAACCAGCTATTAATTTTAATGCCGGTTGTGGTTCAATTGGAGAAGCAGGTTGTTTAGTTAATATTAATACTGAACTTAGAGATGAAAAATTAACTAATAAAAATGTAATTAATCAATTGCCTCAAAGATATAATGCAGGATTTTTTGGTAAAGGTCAATTTAATCCTAATACTGAATCAATTATTCAGAGTGGTGATTTAACTAGTTTTGGTGGAAAAGCATGTAATGTATTATCAGGTGTAACTATTCCAAATTTTTATACCCCGATGATTCCTCGTTTGTCAAAAGAAGTTCAAAATACTATTCATATAATTCCAGAAGATAATAGTTCAGGATGGGTTCGCGGTGGTATTCCATCCAGAGAAATGTATAGACAAATGGATTATGATAAAAGATGTGAAAATTATTTAAAAAAAACGGTTTCCTCAAAATAAAATATTATTTATATATATAATGAATTATTCTGAGCAAGAAAAATTACAATTATATAAAATGAATCAAGAAAGTATTGGTTCAGGATTATATATGTTAGATATAGCAAAAAAAATGAATAAAGTAGCTTATCCATGGGCTCCAACTGTTCGTCTTCAAAAGATGGGTGATTCTATTAATAAGAATATGTCTTTAATAGATACAGAATCTGATTTATTTAATATTGTTAATATTAATACTAAGGATCCTAGTAAAAAATATATACCTGATCCAAATAAAACTATTGATTATGAAGATTTACCTGATGGATTTTTCCATGAAGAAAATACATTTTTAACAAATCCACCAAGTGAATTAAGAGGTTTAACTAAAAATAGATGGTATGAATTAACTAAGAATCCACAAGCTAATTGTTTAAACCCATTTTCTTTCCCTTTGGGTGGTGTAAGTACATACAATGAAATTTTGAATGATAAACAAGAATGTTAATTTATTTTTATAGATTTTTTTTTAAAATATTATTATATACATATAATAATATGGAGGCAACAATTTTGTTAGGAATATTAGGTGCTGGATATTTAATAAATAAATCTAGTGAAGATAAAGAACAAAAATCTGAACAAAAACAATTAAAACCACAACAAGTATATAATACAGATTATTTTGACGATTATAATAAGACAGTTGAACATCCTAATAGTTTAACTGATAAATATAAAACTGTAAAAATACCTGGTGCGAAAGTAATGAATTATCAAAATATTAAAGATTTTATTAATCCAGTTGAAGAAGATCCTACTTCTGAATATATATATAGTTTATTCGGTGATGGTAAAATTAAAAAAGCAGATTTTTTAACTAATAACATGGGTATTAAAGTAGAACCTTTCTTTAAAAAGGCACCCCCACAAATTGATTTAACTGAAAATACAAAGTTATCTGAACATCAGGGTAATAAAGAAACATATTTTAAAAATAAAGAAAAAACACCATTGTTTCCAAATGAAAAATCTAATATGGTTTTTGGAGCCTCGGTATATTCTGATGAAGATAGATCATCAATATATGTATCAGATTCTATGAAAAATATTTTACCATTTGAACAAATTCAAGAACATCAAATCGATGATAAAAATCCTGTTATAGGTGATATTCAAAGACAATATTATGAAAAGAGCAGTATTGACAATATTAGAACATTAAATAATCAACAAGTAACATATGGTGGTAGAATATTACCAGGAAAGGGTATAGGTAAAGCTGGTAAAATTGGACAAGTTTTTAAACATACACCTGAAAGTGATTATTTTAATTCACCAGATAAATGGTTAGTTACAAATGGTGCTTATATAGCTAAAACTGAAAGACCTGAACAAATTGTTCCAAATACAAATAGACAGTTTTTTAATAAACAAGAGTTTGGTATTGCTGGTGGTGATCATGAAGCACAAGAATATAGATCTAAATATGCTGTATCTAGTAAACAAACATTCGCTGGCGATATTATGAGAAATTTAGGAACAGATGTTGATCAAATGAATAATACAACAGTTAAAGATTCATATCAAATGTATCCAAATGAAAGAGATGTAACATCTTTAAGAACATATGATAGTAATATTTCTTCAACATTTAAAGATCCAACTTCTCGTTTAATGGATCCTGTAAGAAATACAGTTAAACAAACTACAATAAATTCAGCCAATAATGGTTATATAGCTGGTCCTGAAATGTCTACTGAAAGATTATATGATGAAATTAGAAATACTAAAAAACAATTTACTTCTGCTGATTCTAATTATATAGGTATTAGTGGAACTAATGTCCCTCAACCCGTTAACGAAGATAATTATAAAAATATGGAAACAAATCCTACCAAAGAAATTATTGCACAAGGAAGATATCCAGTTCCACAAGGCGATAAATATTATAATAGTAAAGAAACATATAATATTGAAATTAAGAAACATGAAAATGATTATTTTAATCATAGACAGACTCATTATGATAGAATGAATCCTGAATATTTACCCAAGAATACTTGTAATTTTACACAATTTAAAAATAAACTTAATGATGTATCTATTGCTAATAGAACTACTGATCCAAATTTATTAAATGCTTTTAAAAGTAATCCATACACTCAATCATTAGAATCATTCGCATATTAAAAAAAAATATTTATATATAATATAATGATTAATACATATTTAAAGTTAATATTATCATTTTTACTTGGTGTTTTAATTTATCATATAATAATAAAAACATGTAGTTGTAAACAGACAGTCGAAGGACAAACTACATCAACCTCTTCAACTACATCAGGACCGGGTGGAACAGAAGATACTCCATCCCCACTTGGACCGGGTGGAACAGAAGATACTCCACCCCCACTTGGACCGGGTGGAAAAGAACATACTCCACCCCTACTTGGACCGGGTGGAAAAGAAGATCCAACGCAAATGAATTTGTCACAAGATAGTAATGAAAAAAAAAATAGAATAAATTTAGATGAAATAGGAACAAATCAAGGGTTTGATAAAATATTAATTAATATGGAAATGGTTTTAAAAAGTGATAAACTTTATAATAATGAAGAATATCAAAAATTTATAAAGTTTTTGCCTAAAATTGTAAATAATTCTGTTAAATTTCCTTCAAGTATTAAAAAAATTAAAAATTTATCACAAATAGGTTTATCTGAAAATAGTGATATATTAGATGCATTTGAACTATTTTTAATTAAATTTAATGCAATGCCTGATGATGAATTATTTAAAAATATAAATGAACATGTATTTATAAATAAAGCTAATACATGTAGTGATCAAATAAATATGTATATTATGGCATTCTTTGTTACCATATATACAAATAGAATGTTAACAGGTAATATGGATGGAAATACTTATAGTAATGTTATTACTATATCAAATAGATTAACTAAATATATACCAGATTTATTAGAAAAAATTCAAAATATGTTAAATAAAAATTGTTTAGATCAAGTGAATTATGATTCATTAAAAGAAGATGTATTAAGTAAAATATATTCAACACTATTACAAAATAATGTAACTAATATATCTTTTACAGGTTTAGATCAAATTGGTAAAAAACTAGAAAATGTTAAAACTATATATATTGTTTTATTTATGATCTGTTTAACATTTATTATAGTTAAATTTATGGGTATGTTCACAATGAAACTTAATATTTAATTTTTATATTTACAACCTTTCTTTTCATAATGTATTTTTATAATACTATTTATATCTTTATTTTTGTTATTAATTATATTATAATTAATATCCATATTATTTTTATCTGATACAAATATAGTTCCATTTTTTATATATATTTTTTTTAACATTATATATATATATATATATGAACTGTGAAATAATATTTATTGTATTGATTATAATATTCTTTAATATTTTGATTTTAAATATTTTTAGATTACAAAAAGAATTAAATTTATTAAATAAAAAACCAAACCCTTATAATAATTTAAGATCAACAAATAAATATAAAAGTTTAGATAGTGGGTGTGATGGATTAAATATTAGAAAAGATGGTCAATCTGTGAAAATGAAGATGAATAAAATAGCTAGTCATGTTCCAATAGATATTAATAAAATTAATAATACTAATGCTCATTTTGTACCAAAAAGTATTCAAGCTGAGCAAACTATTTAAGTATAATTTACTTTTTATATTGTAATATAATGGATTTTCTATTAAAACAAAGCATAGATAAAAACAATTTTAATGTCTTTATCCGTGATCTATCATTAAATTTAAATACCAATCTTAAACATATTATTGAAGACACTATTTCATATTCCAATAAATCTAACGGAAATAAAGGATATAACAATAAAAAAAAAGTTGTTAAAAAAGCTGATTTAATTCGCGCAGAAGTTACTAAAAAAAAAGAAGAAAAATTAATTCAAAATGATATAGATAAATTAGATTTTTTATTTAATAATAAAGATATAAATAATCCTTTTTCAACTATAAAACTATTAAAATCCAATAAAGGGATAGAAAAAATGAAATTCATGTTATTAGATTTTTATTGGAATAATCACAAAAAAACTCATATGCATTATATTATTTCTTTATATTATCAATTAAAAGATAGTAGTAATACTAATTTTAAGGAATTATTAAATACTATTGGATGTAAGTTAGAAAAATATGAATATAAACTTTATATGATGAAAGAATTAGGATATTTATTACCACCTTTAAATTTTTGGGATACACCCGAAAAAAAATTAGATGATTGGCAGAAACAAGTTATTAATATAGTTAATAAAAAAGAATCATGTATTGTTAAAGCACCGACATCGGCCGGTAAAACATGGATAGCTATGAGTAGTGGAATTATTCATAAAAAAATATTATATATATGTCCCGCTAAACCAGTGGCATATCAAGTTGGATCTAATTTTATGTATATGGGATATAAAGTTCATTATTTAGTAGATAATTTATCTCATAATTCTTTTGATGCTAAAACTAATATATTTGTAGGCACTCCCACTGAAATTGAAAACAATCTATATAAAATAGGAACACATTTTGATTATGCTGTGTTTGATGAAATTCATAATTTAAATAAATCAGACGATGGTGATATATATGAAAATTTAATAAAGATATTAAATTGTAATTTCTTAGCTTTATCTGCTACAATTGGTAATATTAATTTCTTAAAAAATGTATTTAATAAAATACATGCAAACAAAAAGATACATTATGTTGAATATAATAAAAGATTTATTAATCATCAAAGATGGATATTTAATAATGGATTAAAATCTATTCATCCATTATGTTCAATTAATATTAGTGATTTAAATGATGATTTTATTCAAAATTCATTATCTTTTACACCAAATGATTGTTCTACATTATGGGAATGTATTGAAGAAGTTTATGAAGATAATGATTGTGAAGAATCAATTGAAAATATGTCACCCGATGAATATTTTAAAGTAAATAAATTATTAACATTAGATGATTGTTTAAATTATGAACATTATCTTAAACAATTCCTTATAGATAATAAAAATGATAAAAAAATATCTGAAATTTTAAATAAATTAAAAGTAAATAAAAGTAATAATGATACAAAAGAAAACATTATTAAATTTTTAAGAAATTGTGATGATAAAGAAATGTTCCCTATGATAATTTTTAATACTGATTCACAAGTATGTAAAAATTTATTTTATTATATTTATAATAATTTAGCTGAATCAGAAGAAAAAGAATATCCTTTTCACTATACTATTCTAGAAAAGAAACAAGAATTATATACAAAATATTTAGAAAATAGATCGAAATTTTCTGAAAATATAAAAATATCGAAACAATCAAAAGATGCAATTACAGATAAAACAACACGGTTAGATAATTATGATCGTAAACAAAAAGAGAAATATGTATCAGATGTATCAGATTTTTATTTATCATGTATAAATGATATTAATAGACAAGATATAGATAAATATCTAATAAATATTCAAAAAGAAAATATTAATAAAGAATATAGAAAATTTACAGATAATCCTGATTTTTGTCATCAAGATATATTTAAGAAACATAATGATTTTTGTTTTACAATGGACGAACCTATGTCAGGTGAAACTATAAAACATATTAGAAGAGAGATTATGAAAACATTAGGAATAAAAATACCATATGAACATCCTATTTTTCAGATGCTTAAAAGAGGCGTGGGTTTATACATTGAATCAATGCCAGATGAATATAAATGGATTCTTCAAAAACTTTTATCAACAAAAAAGATAGGAATAGTTATATCTGATAAAACTTTATGTATGGGTATAGATTTACCAGTAAGAACATGTTGTTTAATGGAGTTTAATGGATCTAATAATTTTACTAATGAAGACTATCTACAAATGAGTGGTCGAGCTGGTCGTAGAGGTCAAGATACACGTGGAAATGTAGTATTTTATGGAGATATAGATTATCTATCATTAATGAAAGGATATCTTCCAAATATAACAGGATCATCTAAAAATATAAATGACAATCATAGAATTTTAAATAAATTAAATTCATCTATAAAAATGGATAATATTAATAAAATTTATGATTATTTTATTAATCATCAAAGGAACATAGAAAATAGTAATATTGAATCAGATAATCCTAAATTATTATGGTATTTAAGAAAATATAATAATATATCTGATTTTATAAATAAGTTAGAAGATATTGAATCGCATTTCTTCAAAAATAAAGTTGATAATGATTTATATTTATTAAATATTATTTATAAAATTATAGACTCTGATAATTTAAATTCTGAATATAAAAGTAATAATATTGAAAAAGATATATTAATTAAATTAAATATATTTAATGAACTTTATGAGTTTATTATATTTATGTATAATAATTTAAATAAAGATAAATATTTATTTATAAGAAGAGTTTTAAAAAATATTTATGATAATATAAAAATAATAATAATTAAATATAATGGATTTTAATTTAAATATAAATTAAATTATATATAAATATTATGTATGAAATAAATGGTGATGAAATATTACATTATTATAATGATCCGGAAATAATACAAGTTCCATCACCTGAATCACATTATCAACCATATTCACATCAACATAATGAACCAAATATAAATAATGATCTTACAAATTCTACTTCACCATTAATAATGCATGGAATGTCCGGAATAAATGTATTATTAAGTATATCTCTTATTACAATATTTGGTGTTTATATAATGAAATGTATTAATCTTAATAGAGATAATATAATTATTTCTAGAAATAGAACATTAAGACAACCAATTAATGTAGATAATTTAAATACATTGATTTTACATGAAGAATTACCAGATGAATGTTGTTCAATATGTTTAGAAGATTTTAAATCAGGTGAAAATATAAAAAAATTAAATTGTACACATATATTTCATAAAGAATGTTTACAACCGTGGTTTAATGATAATAATATAAATTGTCCCATGTGTAGAACAGATATTATTTAGTTAGTATATGCTAGACTTCCTTGACCAGATAAAATTCTTAATATATTATAATTAACGGCATATACTATAATATTTTGATTATTAATTTCATCTAGTTCTAAATCACTACGAGCCTTATTTAATAAATAACAATATTGAATATTAGAAAAATTCATTGTTCCACTTGGTTGATGATCTTCTGGATATAAGCTAAAAGAATAAACAGCTATACTATTTCTAACAGTAACTCCTCCATAACCACTATGATAATCATATATTTGTTGTTTTGTAAAATATGATACATCTCTATATGAAAACCGATCATTACCATTTATTTGTAATTTCCAATCACCTTTAAGAGAATCACCATAATCAGCTGACGATATATTATCAGATGTAGAACTAACCCATATCAATTCTTTAACAGGATTTTTAAATTTTAAATTGTGTGTGAGACCAGGTGTTGATCTAATTGTTTGAACTTGTTCAATTAAATATTCATGAGATATTTGAGCAAATCTTCTTCTTTCATCAGTGTCTAAAAATATATAATCAACATATAATTGTGGATTTTTTATTATATACTTAAAAGTTATATTAATTATAACTTCATTATATTGTAATGCTATTAGTGGTAATGCTAATCCAGGATTTCTACAAAACCAAAATTGTAATGGAACATGTATAAATCCAAAAGAATTATTATCAAAATAATTAGAATATTCTATAATAGTACTTGTATCATTATCATCAGGTGATTGTTTGAATAAAGTACTGTTAGGATTAGGTATCCATGAAGCACTAGTTGGAATTGAAATTCCATTATAGCCCGGTGACGAATTTTTAAATGATAGCCATTGGAAAATTAAACCTGATTGAGTAAATGATGCTGATTCATATGATCCACGATTAGTATTATTTATATCATCAATAGTATTTATACATCCACCTACTCCACCTGACAATGTTAATGCTTGAAATTTGGTACATAAATTATTATGATTATTTTCTTCTGATAAACCCGATGTGTATAATCCATTTAAATTGTATCCGGATGAAGGACCTGTAATTAATCCATTTAAATTTTCTTGGTTAAAATTTTCTATATTATTTTTATTAATTACATTATTATTTTTTTTACCCATGCATATTGCATTTAAAGTAGAACTAAAACAACCACATTCATTTTTTTGAGTTAATTCTGAATAAGTTTCTAACCAATTATTAGTATGTTCATCTATTATTTGTGATCCGATTTGAATATTTACTTTATTAATTTGATCATGTCCTGGATTATTTTCTTTAAAAGATCTTGAAAAAATATTATCAGCATATATTACATCTTGAATATATATTTTTGATATTAAGTCTCCTTTTCTACCAATAACACATCTTGTTGATAATTGATCACTAGAAGGTGTATTTGTCCATATTTGTTCAATAGATTCCATCGAAAAATTTGTATGTCTACGATAAACTATTTTAAAAAAGGTAATTTGTGGATTTCCTGTTAAATATATATCTTGTGCTCCTTTTTCTTTTAATTGTAATAATCCTCCGACCATTTATATAATATATATAAAATATAAAATATCTTTACATATATATATGTTTTTAGTTTATTTATTAAAAAATAATAATAAATCATATATTGGTTATACTAATGATTTTTTTAAGAGATGGAAACAACATAATAGTATCTTATCAGGTGGAGCAAAATATACAAATAATAATAAAGGATATTGGGAACCAATATGTATAATAGATGGTTTCGAATGTAAAAAAGAAGCTATGAAATGTGAATGGAAATGGAAAAGAAAAAAAGGATACTTAAATAGAATTAAATATATTAATTATATTTTAAATAATAATAAAAAATTTACTAATAAAGGATTAGAAATTAATACTTTAAATTTAAAAATATATACCTTAAAAAAATATTATAAACATTTTAATAATTTGAAATTAAGAGAATTATATTGGTTTAATTAGAATACGCCAAACCACCCATACCACTCATTATTCTTAATATATTATAATTAACAGCATATATTTCTAGTTTCATCTTTACATCACCTGTACAACTTAATTGTGCATTTTCTATCCTTGAAAAATTACAAGTTCCACTTGGTTGGTGTTCTTCTGGTTTAAGAGCAAATGAGTAAACGGCAATTGAATCATTAAAAAAATTACCTGGTTGTGAATAAGATGAATTTAAACCACCTGGACCTGTGTGATGTTGTAATATTTGATGTTTCGTAAAATATGTAGTGGGTCTTGTGCTTAATCTATCATGACCATTTATTTGTAGTAACCATTTATCATTATTTGGCATGTTTTTGGACAATAATGATTGGTTAAATCCATTATTCCATTCACCTGTCCATATTAATTCTTTTACAGGATGATTAAAATTTAATTCAAAAATATTTGTTTCTGTTGTAAATGAAGTATGTTGTATTTGTTCTATTAAATATTCATGACTTACTTGTGCGAATCTTCTCCTTTCGTCTGTATCAAGGTATATATAATCAGCAAATAAAGTCATTTTCGCATTTTTCCATATTTTTTTCGGTTTTTCCATACTAAATTTAACTTCATGATATTGAAGAGCAATTAATGGTAATGCTAAACCAGGATTTCTACAAAACCAAAACTGTAATGGTACATAAAATACAGGTTGTTTAGAAAATAGTTCCATATTACTATTGTTAGATACATGGTTAGATACTCCACCCATACATGTTGTCCTTTGAAATAATGTATTACTTACACCAGAAGCATTTGATATAGCTATTTGACCAGTTGGATTATTATTAGTTAGTTCAGACCAAGTTTCTAACCATGATCCAGTTTGTCTATCAATAATTTGACCACCTAATTCAATTGTATGTTCTCCAATAAAGTTAGCTCCCGGATTACATCCAGTGAAATGGTGATCGGCATGTGATGCAGATGTTATTTGAATATGTAATCCATTTACTAAATCACCATTTCTATTAATATTTGCTCCACATTTGCCAATATTTCCAAGGTCAGAATGACCTGACCAAGTTTGTCCAATAGATTCCATAGAAAAGTTAGTGTGTCTTCTATAAACTACTTTAAAAAATGTAATTTGTGGATTACCAGTTAAATATATATCCTGAGCACCGTAAGCTACGAGTTGCATTAATCCTCCTCCCATTATTTATATATAATAGTATAGAAAAAAAATATTAAATATAAAACTTTAATAAACTACTTAATTGGAATAAGCCAAACCACCCATACCACTCATGATACGAAGGACATTGTAGTTCACTGCATACACTGTATTTATAGCAGAAGTTGGGGAGACCGGGCTTGTATCATTTAATAGTAATTGTGAATTATCTATTCTTGAAAAGTTACATGTTCCAGATGGTTGATGTTCTTCTGGTTTAAGAGCAAATGAGTATACAGCTATGGAATCATTTGGTTGGGGATCGGCGGTTTGTTGCGTTAAACCACCTGGTCCACTGTGATATTGCCATACTTGTTGTCTTGTGAAATAATTTCTATCTCTAGCAGCGAATCTATCATGACCATTTAATTTTAATTGATAAGCACCAGAAGAAAGAGTTGTAAATAGGCCATTATTAGTAGATTCCGACGCGTTGGGTCCAAATGTGCCAGTCCATACAAGTTCTTTAACTGGATGATTAAATGTTAGAGTACATGTTTGATTATTAGCGCTACCAGAAACACTAAAATCTTGATATTGAATTTGTGTAATTAAATATTCATGACTTACTTGAGCGAATCTACGTCTTTCATCAGTGTCAAGGTAAATGTAATCAGCCCATAATTGTGGATCACCGTTTGTTGTGGCGCCGTTCAGGTCTAATGGATAAGGCTGCTGAGCATCTACAATAATTTTTACTTCATGATATTGAAGAGCAATTAATGGAAGTGCTAATCCCGGATTCTCACAAAACCAAAATCTAAGTGGAACATATATATTATTATTACTGACTCGAATACCGCCAAATGCTCCACCCATAGAAGACATATTTTGAAATCGTGATCTACCTTCGGCTATAACAGCGTCCGGTTCAGTTAATTCAGCCCAAGCTTCCATCCAAGCCCCAGTCTGTCTATCAATAGTTTGGCCACCGATTTCACATTCAACTGTATTTATCCATTGAGCGGGTCCATTATTTAAACCGGTATCAGAAAATATACCACTTCCGGAAGGTGATGTTGATGGGTTAAATACAGATTTATCAAATTCTATATATAATCTATTAACTAAATCACCATTTCTGGCAATAGTGGCGGTACAACGACCAGCACCAGTTGATTGTGAAAATGTACCTGCCCAGGTTTGTTGAATAGATTCCATTGAAAAGTTAGTGTGTCTTCGGTATACTACTTTAAAGAAAGTAATCTGTGGATTACCAGTAAGATAGATGTCCTGTGCGCCATAAGCTACTAATTGCATTAATCCTCCTCCCATAGTTGTTTATACTATAGTATAGAAAAAAATTCATATAAAATAAAATAAAATAAAATAATAATTATTTAAAGAACTTTAATAATCACTTAGTTAGAATAAGCTAAACCACCCATACCACTCATGATACGAAGGACATTGTAGTTAACAGCGTATACTGTTAGGCCGCCGGAGACGCCTCCAAGAAGTTGTGCATTATCAATTCTTGAGAAGTTACATGTTCCAGATGGTTGATGTTCTTCTGGTTTAAGAGCGAATGAATAAACCGCGATGCTATCATTTGGTACCTGATTCACGCCCATCCCACCTACTCCGCTATGATATTGCCATACTTGTTGTCTTGTAAAATATGTAGCATCTCTTGCGGCGAATCTATCATGACCATTTAGTTTTAATTGGAATGTGTTGGAGAGCCCTGTGGAGAATGTTGCAGAGGCGGAGTGGTGGGAAGCAGTTCCTGTCCATATGAGTTCTTTAACTGGATGATTAAAAGTTAGTGTTGAAGTGGCACCACTACCGGCATTAGCAAAATCTTGATATTGTATTTGTGTAATTAAGTATTCATGACTTACCTGAGCGAAGCGACGTCTTTCATCGGTATCAAGATAAATATAGTCAGCCCATAGTTTAGATGATGCAAAACTGCTTTGGGCTGCACCAGCATTTTTAGTATCCATTATAATTTTAACTTCATGATATTGAAGAGCAATTAATGGAAGAGCTAATCCAGGATTTTCACAAAACCAAAATCTAAGAGGGATATGAATAGTGCCTGAGGTGGTGCAAGGGGCTGCGGTACCACCCATAGCTGACATATTTTTAAATCTAGATTGTTTCACAGAGCCATCAGGTTCAGTTAATTCAGCCCATGCTTCCATCCAAGCACCAGATTGTCTATCTATATTCTGACCACCTATTTCACACTCTACTGTATTTATCCATTTTGAGGGGGTATTGCACGCCAAACCAACGGTACCTTCGACTACAACATATAATCTGCTAACTAAATCACCATTTCTGGCAATAGTTGCTGTAACTCTTCCTTGTGCATTGGTTGGATTTAGGTTTCCTTGCCAGGTTTGTTCAATGGATTCCATAGAAAAGTTAGTGTGTCTTCGGTAGACTACTTTAAAGAAAGTAATCTGTGGATTACCAGTAAGATAGATGTCCTGTGCGCCATAAGCTACTAATTGCATTAATCCTCCTCCCATAGTTGTTTATACTATAGTATAGAAAAAAATTTTACATTAATTTATAAAAATAAAATTTGAATTATAATTTAAACAATAAATATAATATATATTTAAAATGTCGGAACAATATGAAAAAAAAGAATTAAGGCAACATATTTATGACACTCCTGACACATATGTTGGTGGTATTGATAAAATTAATGATATTCTCCCTATTAAAAATGAAGATAAAATTGTCTTTAAAGAAATAGAATATATTCCGGCATTATTAAATATATTTAATGAGATTCTTGTAAATTCAAGAGATCAGATAGTTAGATTGAAAGATAATGCTGATGCCATTCAAGTATCTCAAATAAAAATTAACTTTAATCCTGATAACTCTATAACAATTATGAATGATGGAAATGGAATTATTGTTAAAAAACATGAAAAAGAAAAAATATATATTCCTCAATTAATATTTGGTGAGTTATTAACATCATCTAATTATAAAAAAGGTGAAAAAAGAATTGTAGGTGGAAAAAATGGATATGGTGCTAAATTAGCAAATATCTTTTCACAAGAATTTACAATAGAAACAGTTGATCATATTAATAAATTAAAATATACTCAAACTTGGGAAAATAATATGACTAAATGTAATGAACCTGATATTAAAAAATGTTCAGCAAAACCATATACAAAAATTACATGGAAATGTGACTTTAAAAGATTTGGTATTAAAAATTATTCAGAAAATATGATTAATTTAATACACCGAAGAATTTATGATATTGCAGGTATTACTGATAAATCTGTGAATGTATACTTAAATGATGAAAAAATTAAAATTAAATCATTCTTAGATTATGTTAAACTATACAATGATTCTCAAAAGTTTCATGAAACTATTTCAGATAGATGGGATGTAATTTTCTCAGTATCTCATAATGATACATTCGAACAATTATCATTTGTGAATGGTATATGTACTTCAAAAGGTGGTTCTCATGTAGAATGTATCGCTAAACAAATATCTAATGGTATAATAGCATTTATTAAGAAACAACATAAGAAAGAAATAAAAGATAAAGTTATTCGCAGATATATGTCATTATATATTAATTGTGTAATTGAAAATCCTTCATTCGATTCACAAACAAAAGAAAGATGTATTACTTCACAAAGTAAATTTGGCTCAAAACCGATTGTATCAGCTAAAACTATTAAAAAAATATGTTCGCATAATGAATTAATAGATAAAATTCTTGATGCTAATAATAAAAATGATAATAAAGACTTAAAGAAAACAGATGGAAAAAAGAAAAATAAGATTATTGTTCCTAAATTAGATGATGCTAATTGGGCCGGAACAAAACAATCACACGAATGTACTTTAATTTTAACTGAGGGAGATTCAGCAAAATCTATGGCAATTGCCGGATTATCAGAAGTAGGTCGTGATAAATATGGTGTATTTCCTTTAAAAGGGAAAGTTCTAAATGTTCGCGAAGCGAATGTTAAACAAATTAATGGTAATGCTGAAATAGTCAATATCAAGAAAATATTAGGATTAGAAAGTAATAAAAAATATAAAGATATTAAATCACTTCGTTATGGTAAAATTATGATTATGACAGATCAAGATCATGATGGATTTCATATTAAAGGATTATTAATTAATATGTTTCATCATTTATGGCCTGAACTATTAAATTTTGATTTCATTTCATATATGATAACACCTATTGTAAAGGTTTCATTAAAGAAAACTATTAAACCATTTTATACTTTAACAGACTATGAAACTTGGAAAAAGAAAACAAGTAATTCTAATAAATATAATATTAAATACTATAAGGGATTAGGAACATCTACATCTGTTGAAGCCAAGCAATATTTTAGAGAACTTAAAGTTAATGATTATGTTACTGATGATAATACAGATGCATCTATAAATTTGGCATTTAATAAGAAACAATCAAATGATAGAAAAACTTGGCTTAAAAAATACGATAAAGAAATAATCTTAGATTACAATATTAAGAAAACACAAATTAATGATTTTATCAATAAAGAATTAATTCATTTCTCTAACTCAGACACTAGTAGATCAATTGGATCAAGTATTGATGGATTAAAAACATCACAAAGAAAAATATTGTTCTCTTGCTTTAAGAGAAAATTATATTCAGAAATTAGAGTAGCACAACTTTCCGGTTATGTTAGTGAACATGCTGCTTATCATCATGGTGAAGTATCATTACAAGGAGCAATTATTGGTATGGCACAAGATTTTGTAGGATCTAATAATATTAACCTTTTAAAACCAAATGGACAATTTGGAACAAGAATTATGGGTGGTGCTGATGCCGCATCATCCAGATATATTCATACAGAAATTAATCCTGTTACAGATTTAATATTTAGAAAAGAAGATATTAATTTATTAAAATATATTAATGATGATGGAATATTAGTAGAACCAGAATATTATGCACCAATTATCCCTATGATTCTTGTTAATGGTATGGTAGGAATTGGAACTGGATGGAGTACAAATGTTCCTCAATTTAATCCAATTGATATCATTAATAATATTAAAAGAAAAATTCAAATTGGAAACTATAATTCTATGCATCCTAATTATAAGGGTTTTAAGGGAAAAATTATTAAAGTAAATGATTGTAATTATATTTCGAAAGGTAATTATGAATTAAATGATAATAAACTAGTAATTACCGAATTACCTATTGGCGAATGGACTGATAAATATATTAGATTCCTTGAAGAAGATATATTATCTGAAAAATCAGAATTAATCTTAGATTTTGATAATCATTCTACAGAAGAAGATATTAGTATTAAAATAACTTTATCAGATACATTCTTATATGATAAAAAGAATTTTACAGTTAAAGATAAGGTAAGTACTTTTGAAAAGAAATTAAAATTAGTTTCGAACATATCTTTAACAAATATGCATGCTTTTAATAAGGATTGTAAGATTCAAAAATATGGCACAATATATCAGATATTAGATGAACATTATCGAGTAAGATTACAATTATATTCTACAAGAAAGGCATATATTTTAAATGAACTAAATAATAAATTATGTATATTAGAAAATAAGATAAAATTTATTAATAGTGTTATTAATAAAAATATTAAAGTTTCAGAATGTAGTAAACAAGATTTATTAAAACAATTGTTTGATGATAAATATAAACTATATGATTCATCTACTAATATTATAGAGGATCCTATTGATTTAGAATTAATTAAGAATGGATATAATTATTTAATTAATATGCCTATATATTCTATGACATTAGATAAGGTTAATGAATTAAATAATGAATTAAATAAAATTAATGATGATATAGAAATTATTACAAATAAAGATACAAAAACTATGTGGATTCAAGAATTAGATGAATTAAAATCGTATTTAAAAAAAAATAATTATTAAATATATATATATATATTATAATGAGTAAAAAAAATGGTATTATTCCTGATGTATATGAAAATACAAATAATTTACAAGATATCTTAGCAAATAATGATGTAAATTTTAAAGAAAGAGGAGCTTGTGCTGATAATATATTAAGTGGTGTTTTAGAAGAAACCTTATTAAGCAAATATTTTTTTTCAACTGAAAATATCTTAAATTTACAAAAAATGATGAGATATTATTTCTTCAAAAAATATAAGGTTGTTATAGATGAACAATCAAATAATATATTATTAACTATTATGAGAGGTATCTTTTTAAAATATAGTAATTCTGGTGCTACAACTATACCTCAAATTCAAACTGAAATACAAAAATTAAATTCATTAGTAACTGAATATAATTTACAAAAAATATATAATAATTATGAAATGCATAATAAATATATGGCTGATATACAATCTTTACCAGAACCGTTACCATTACCCGCTAACAATTTCAAGAAAAATACAACATTTGATCTATCCGCTGATAATGATTTATCAAGTAATTAAATTAATTAAACATATTTTTTGTATTAAGTTATGGATATTAATTCTTTTTTTTTGAATAATAAAAGTATTGATTTATTAAATAATTGGGTTAATTATGATTATAAAAACAAATTCTTATTCATTTATGGAAATGTTTCATCTGGAAAAACAAGTTTAGCTGAAATATTACTAAAAAACTATAAAATAATTAATATAAATATAGATTTCTTTAAAGAAAAAACTTCATTAACTGATTTTTTAAATTTATCACTTGGTAAAAAAAATATATCTATGATGTTTAATAAAAATTATCAATATAATTCTATTATATTTGATAATTTAGAATTGTTTTTAAAATTAAATAAAAGTAATTTAAATGAAATTTTATCATATATTCCTAAACTACTAAATTATAAAAAAAATCACCCTATTATTTTCATATCTTCTAATATAAATCATAAATACTTTAAAAAAATATTAAAATATTGTTCGTTTGTAGAAATTAATTATACATATGATAATATAAAATCGATAACAAATAATATATTAAAAAATAAAAATATAAAATTAATAGAAATTGAATTAATAGATTTAATTAATAAATCTGATAAAAAAATTAATAATATTAAATCTAATATTGAAATATTAAATTTAAATGATAAAAAACAAGATATTTATGATTATGAAGATAATTTTACTTCAAATATATTAGATAAAATATATAAATCTAATAATTATAGTGATATAATACGGTATTCACATTGTATAAATAATTTATACTTAGATATATTAGATAATATACATTATCTTACAGATGATGTTAATGTTATTAATAAAGTATATAAGACATGTTGTTTAGCAGAAAATGTAAATACATATTATATAAAAAACCATATAGATTTAAGCGATTTTTTTATATTATTATCAGTAATATATCCTAAATATTATTTAAATGAAATAAATTTAAAAAAAATAATTAACAATAAATATGTTAGTAAATCATTGATTTATATATCAAATAATAAAAATATTAATAATAATAATTATGACATAAATATATTACATATACTTAATACTATAAAAGATGATAATTTTATAAATTTTATAAAAGATAAATATAATATAAATGATAATGATCTTAAAAAAATAAATAATGTATATTCAAAAATAATTAATCTATAATATATATATGATTATTTATTTTATTTATTTATATTTAGTATTAGGTTTATTATGTTTATTTAAGAATGGTAAAACACCTAAATATTATATAGGTATATTAATCTTTTTATCATTCAAATGGATATTTAATTATAGAAAATGTACATTAAGTTGGATGGAATGTAAAATAAGAGGAGTTAAAAAAGAAGAAGGATATTTAAATAGTTTTTTAGATAAAATAGTTGATATTAGATATAGTAAGAATATATATATAATTTTAACTATATGTTTTATTATCATTATTTATGAATTTATTTATAATAAAAGATATAAAGAACTTCTTATGTTAGATTAACAAGGTATTGCTAAGTGATATGCAACATAACATATATTACAGCAACAAGCTGCAAGAAATCCTAATACTTTATCACTTACTGATGTTTTTTTACCGAAATTACATTTAAAGTAAAAATAAAATGCCAATATAACAAGAGCAAGATCTAATAATCTAACTAAAAGAACAATGCTAATACCGAATAAAGTAGCTGTTTCATGTTCTACTTTTTTTTCTTTTGATAGACTTTGTTTGACCATTTCATGAACACCTGTTGCTAAAACCATTTTTATAATATATACATAGAAAAAAATTTTATTCAATCATTTTTTTTAATTTATCTATTTCTTTTTTTAAATTATTTTTAGATTTATTTGAATTAGATTTAATACCTGCTAAAAATTCATCAATACTTTTATCAGTTATAGATTTTGATTTAGATTTTGATTTTTTACATGTTTTGTGATATTTTTTTAAACTTCGTGAAATTTTTTCTTTATGTTCTTTTGATAACTTTCTTTTAGATTTTTTTTTAGCCATTATATATTAAAAACATATTTAAATTTTTTATAAATATGGAAACATCACCATTAAGATTACTAGATTATGATGTTAGTCAAATGTTAAATGATGAAATTTTAAAATCAAAATATAATTTTAATATGGAATATTATATTAATCGTTACAATAAAAAAGAATATAATTTATCACATAAATATTTTAAAGAATTAAATAAAGTTTTTGAATATATGACAAAAATGAGAAATAATAATATTAAAGTTTCGTTTATTCAACCTATATTTCCATTTCATTATAATATTCATACTAAAATTTTGAATGTTAAATATTCTATAACAAGATATGAAGATACAATAAAATATATTTAAATTTGATTTATATTTAAAGTTTTTTTTATTAATATTAAAAAATATGCATAGAATTGTTATCGTAGCTAGTGAACTATCTATAATCACTGGTCATAACAAATATGAAAATATTCAAAAAGCAATTGATTCAGTTTTAAATCGAAGTAATATTGTAAAGAAATATATTCCTAAATCTAAAATTGAAGAATCATTAATTTCATTATCAGAAAAAGATCTTTTAACAATAAAAAATGAACTAAAATTAGAAAATAATGCTTCTTTAAAACAAGTAGAAAATGTTATTAAGCAACAGGTATTATCTAAATCTTTAAATGAAAAAATTACAGAAGAACAATCTAAATTAAAAGCAGAAGAAGTTCTTAAAACAATGCCTACTTTAAATAAATGTTTAGAAGGTTCAGTTAAACAAGATTTAAGAATGAAACGTGGTAATATTAAAGAAGATAATAATTTAAACAAAACGCAAATTAAACGAAATATTGTAATTGATTCAAGAAATTCTAAAATGTATGAAAAAGAACTATATTGTGACCCAGAAAGAAAATTTAATATTGTTCTTAGAGGAAAGATTGATGGGATGAATGATGAATATGTTGTTGAAACTAAAAACAGAACAAAAAGATTATTTAATATGATTCCTGATTATGAAAAAGTTCAATTAAACGCATATATGTTTATGACTGGTAAAGAAAAGTCTTTACATATTGAATGTTATAATGAAGATCAAAATTCGGTTGAATATGATTTTGATAAATTATTCTGGGAAGATTGTTATGAAAAAGTTATTAATTTCACTAATGATCATATTGTTTGTCACATAAAATAAATATATATTAATACTAATAATCTTTTTTTTATAAAATATTATATATACCTAGCAAATCTATAAAAAATAAAAAAAATAAAAATAACCGTGTAAAAAAATTTACAAGGTATATGGACCAGAACTTAAATATTTAATATATGACGGAAATAAACATGTATTTAAATATGTTAAAAATTAATGTCATTTAAAAGATAATAAATAAATATATATAAAATGGAATCAAATAATAGGCCATCATGGGAAGAATATTTTAAAGTAATTGTAGAAAATACAGCAACAAGATCACCTTGTCATAGATTAAAAGTAGGGTGTTTACTAACAAAAGATAATAGAATTATATCACAAGGATATAATGGATTTTTACCAGGTGCTCCACATGAATCTATTGTTGAAAATAATCATGAACAGGCAACTGTGCATGCTGAACAGAATGCCATAGCAGATTGTGCTAAAAGAGGCACCAGTTGTGATGGATGTACTGTTTATATAACACATTATCCGTGTATACATTGTTTTAAAATTATGGCAGCCAGTGGAATAAAGAGAATAAAATATATAAATGATTATAGAAATGATAAAAATGTAGATAAATTATCTCATTTATCAAATGTAATTATTCAAAAAATATAAATTTGAAATAACTTAAACATAGTATCATATAAATAAATAAAATGACTTCTGTTACTTACGATAATAAAGTAAATATTGATGTTGATGGACTTAAATATACAATGGATGGTGGAGCAGATGGTCATACATTAAACTCGTCAATAGATGAAATTATTCATAATATTATTGATTTTAAAGCAAGTGAAATATTAATTCATAAGATTGATGGTGATTTATGGTCATTTCAATTTAATATTAATAGAGACGGATTAAATATTTCTGATAAATTAAAGAATGGTGTATCATTATTTAAGACAAAAGGAAATGTTGATTTAACAGATATTTCTAAGTATGGAAAAGGAATTAAATCATCAGCACATTGTATTTCTCCTAATGGTTATATGATCTTAGGATTAAATATTGATAATACATTAAAAATGGCAGTATATAATCAAAAATTAATGAGTATTATTGAACCAGATACAGTAAATTCAGTTAATCTTGAAAAATTATTTCAAGATATTACAAATTATGATAAATCTGAAAATAAAGGTTTCTTAATTATTTCAATGGATGATAAGGATTTCAGTGAAACTATTAAGTCATTTAATGATAAATGTCTAAATCTATGTGAAGAATATGATTATGAAATTAATAGTGGAGGTGATGAATTAGTTAAACACATTAATATCTGTTATAATCCACATTTAAGTATTCTATTTGATTGTGATGATGAATATATTAATCAAAATAATATTAATATCTATTTTAATAATAAACAAATTCAAGGATTTAGTCATTGTAAACCTATAATGGAAAAGAAAGATGAAGAAAATTTAGATGAAAAAATGATAAAAACTACATTATTTGAAAAAGAATATATGTGTTGTATTCCATATAGAATTATTAATGGAATAAAAAAATATGATTATTCCGGATTATATTTTCAAAGTGACGATGAAAAGTTTACATTTAAAATTAGAACATCAGGAAAAAGAGGAAATACATATGAGAAAATATTTAAACCTAATTATATATCATTAGGATTAGATGAAAATAATATTGAAAATTGTATTATTAGAATCACTAAACTTACTACCCCTGCTCAATCTAAATATATAGAAGATTATAAGTTTGATAAAAGTAGATCATGTTCATATTTTGTATATAGAAATGGCGTATGTTCTGATAAAAGTTTTATTCCATTTGATGGAGAAGGAGGATTCTTATCATATAATTGTCCTCAATTAAGAGGAGAAATTTATTGCAACAACGATTTTGATAATATTATTAATCCTGGGGCAAATAAATCCTTAATTCATCCACCAGAAGAATTTTGTGTTAAGTTACGAAATTTATCTAAATATGTTATGGAAGAACACAAAAAGTCTGAAAAAAAGAAAACTGAAAGAAAATTTATTGAGAATAAAGAATATTTAATTTTACCAAATGATACGATTATGGATATAAATGGCGAAAAAGTATTAGGTGTAATGAAAGCAGGAATCCCTCGTTGGGAAAAATTAAAAGGATACAAAGCATCTGATAAAAAAACTATTCTAAATGAAACTAATAATACATCACCCATTCTATCAGAAACAATTGATAATCATACAGAAATTAAGGAGAAAAAAGGATCAGATTTTAGACTATTTACAGCAGATCCATCATCTGATAATGCTGGTGTTCATATAATTTCTAATAAAGAATATAGTATGATTGAAAATGGTATGATTAATTCAGACATATTAGATAATAGTGCTTCTTTAAAAGAAGAACAAATTAAAATCCATATTAATGAATTAAAATCTGTAATTAAAAGAATTCAAAAGAAATATAAAATTGTTGATAATAATCAAAATGAAATTGATCTATCTAGTATTAATTTAGTATCAATTTAAGGATTTAAACTCAATTAAAATCAATATTTAAATTTAACATTATATTTTTCAGTGATATGGTGATCTACTCTTCTTGTAGGTCCACCTAAAATATATGAGTACATTCTAGCTAATCCCCACGATTCAGCAGTTTGATTGGGCCTTGAACCAGATGAATAATATGCTCCCATACCTTTTTTTTTAACCGCTGATAATGCTGGTTTAGGTATACCAGTAACATCAGCAATTTGCTTTAAATTTTTAGCTTCTGGATGTAATTTATGAAATTTTTGCGTCCATGATGATTTCTTTGATTTAAAAGATTTTAATTTAGGTCTTGTAAAATATTTTCCTTTCTTATATGATTTTTTAGATTTTTTAATAGATCTTAATTGTTTTTTTTTATCTTTTCTAGAAAGATTAGAATAATAATTTTTTGGTAATGTCATTTATAATATTAAATATATTATTTATTGAATAATTTTAAATCTATATCCAAGAGTAATAGATAAAGAAACAATTAATACAATAATTAATGAACTAGTTAATGGAACTTGTGCGTGATGAACTAACATATGCATTACTTGTGATTTAAATGATAATTTATCAGCACCATTTGGTGGTTTAATTTCATCTTTTGTTGCGAAAGGTTTAGCAATCATAGGTAAAACAAGATTTAATACAACAGCATAAATACAAGCATTTAAAACACAACTAAATCCAGATTTCATTTTATAATATATACATATATTTATTTTATATCACTTGGTGTAATTCTACATGCCCAGTGTTGTAATGTTTGTCTAATAACAGGTGAAATTGTAGCATCATCATACTTAGCATCTTTATCTTTTATCATATTTACTAATCTTTTTTTAAATCTGCCTTTTGGACCTGCTAATGCTAACCACCTTTTTACTTGTCTTCCATCATCATCAGTCCTTCTTCCTCTATAAAATCTACAATACCATTGAAACCAGCCGTATGGATCTTGTTTATCCATCCAACCGGATTTTTCCCAATCTTTTAAATCAGAACCACATTTTACTTTATATTTATTAACATTTTTATCATAATCTGGTGATGTAACCATTTTTTCAATATTAATTCCTTTGAACCAAGATTTAGGATATTCTTTAATTACATCATGTGATTTATAGTGTTTTTTAGTCACGGATGAATATATAGGTCTAAAATATGTTCCACCAAAAGAACCTAGTTTTAATAATTGATGTGGTGTTAAATTTGGTTTAAAATCTGGAAAATCTTTAAATGTTTTCATATATATTATATATTATATTATATACATGCGTTTAAATAAAACAAAACGTAAATCTAAAAAGAAAAAACTTACTAAGAAAATTAGTGATACAAAAACATATAAAAATTCTAATAAGTTCAAATTATTTGTAATATCTGTTGACAATGATAAAGGTAAAGAAAGAAGGAAATATTTAAATTATAAATATAAATGGATTAAAGCAATTTATATGGATGATAGTAATAATTCTATATTAAATAAAGTTAGATCAAAAGTTGTTATTAGATATAATATGAGTAAAGATAGTAAAAAATATAAAGGTGCAACTGCTAATACTTCATCTCATATAAAAGTATTAAAGATTATATCAAAACAAAATTTAAAAAATGTTATTATTTTAGAAGACGATTCTATTCAAAATACACCTTTGCCAAAAATATCTGAACTACCTACTGATGGTGCAACATTATTTTCAGGACAATTAGCACATCCACATTCTTGGAATGAAGATAAAGAATGGAAACAAAAAAAAGCAAGAAATGTTATAAAATCATTTAAAAAGGGTGTTAATAAAATAGATTATAATAAATATAGATGGACTCAAATTAATGCAATATTTATACCAAATAAAAAAGTAGCTGACCATATTTTAAAAGTACTTGATGATATAAAGTCATATAAATTATATTATGATATGTTATTAGCATCTAATAAGTTAGTACCATATTTATATTATCCTGCACCATTTAGACATGATGATACACTTATGCCATCACAAATTACTGGTCATACTATTGGAAATATAGAAAATTATTTTCTTAAAAATAAATAATTTAATTTCTTTTTAAACATACTTTATTTTCAGATTTCCTTTCATTTTTTAAAAATTCTAATAATTCAATAGCTTTTTCGCTATTATTAAAGTATTTTGTAAATTTATCTTTTAAAAATTTATTTGTCATTGTTTCATATGATTTATTAGAATTATATTGTAATTTTGATGAAAATGCAGGTAAATTAAATATATTATTTTGAAGATTATTATTTTCAATATGAGATAATATATTGGTTTCTAATGTATTTTTTTCAGTTTTTAATGATTTAATTTTATCATTATATTTTTTAATTTCCATATCATGATTCATCCATTTAATAATATTTGAATTAAAATCGCTCATAATATATTATTTATAAATTATTCTTAAATTTAAAACAATTATGAATATTATTAAAATAAATAAAACAACAATTACGATAATTATTTTTAAAAAATAAGGATATAATTCTTGAATAATATGTTCTATTAATGGATTTAATAATTCTTGTTTAATATAATCCATATTTTTATCTTTTTTTAATTCATAATTTAAATCTTTTATTATATTATTGATTAATATATCAAATTTCATATAATAATAAATATTATTATATATTATGTTTAACTTATGTAATTTTTTAAAAAAAACAAATAATCAAAATGTTAATCAAAATGTTAATCAAAAAAAAGAAATAAATGATCCTATAATTTTGAATAAAAATTTTGAAAATAACGAATGTATAATATGTTTAGACCCTATGGTAATAAATGATAAAGCTCAAATATTAAATTGTGGTCATATGTATCATTTAGATTGTATTAATAAGTGGTTTAATAAAAAAAAAGAAATTAATTGTCCATTATGTTCTAATTAAAAAATATATTATAATAATATATGGAGAAAAATATTATAGTGTTAAGTTTCATAGTTTTTTTTGTTGTGGGAATATTTATGTATAGCGATATTTTTGGAATATTATATGAAAGAAATATTCATCCATTATTGAATAGTTATAATAGACCATCAAAATATAAAGAAAAACTAATTGTCTGGACTTATTTAGAAGAACCCGGTTTTTTAAATAGGGATATTGATATTGAATTATTAAATCGACACAAAAATTTTACCACTCTATTCAAGATGTGTTTAAAAATAATGGATAGAAGTGTTAATAAAAAATATTATACATTTCATGTAATTACACCAGATAATGTTAAAGAATATTTACCAGATTTTCCAATAAAAATGAATGCTGATTCAAAATATCCTTTAAAATTTAGAGTTGATTTATTGGCATCTATGATATTAAGTAAAAATGGAGGACTATTTTTATCACCATCAACATTGGTTATGAAAAATCTAGACGAAATTTTATATAAATTAACCTTTAATTATGATCTTATTACTTTTGGTGGATCAGTAAATGTTGTAAATAGTTGTGATGACAAATATAATCCTAGTAATTATGTTATAGCAGCGAAAAAAAATAATAAAGCTATTAATTTATATAAAGAACGTATGTTAAACCATTATAAAACATATGATTTTAAAAATTCTACTGGTGAAGTAGTCTTTTCTAATGTTTTACACGAATTAAAACCTGAAAAACATTATCATTTTGATTGTAGTTATACTGGATATACAGATGTTAATAATAATTTAATTCCTTTGAAAGAATATTATGGTTTTATGCCCATACAATTTAAAGACAAAAATAGTTTAATATTTATATCATTACCATACGATACTATTCTTGAAAATATACAATATCAGTGGTTTAATAATTTATCAGAAGATCAATTTTTTAATTCTAAAATACAATTAACAAAAATTATTTATAACCGATTAAATAATTTAAATTTGATTCAAAAAGTAGAATAATAAAACCAACTATGGGTATTAAATCACTAACTCCGATTATCAAAAAAACATCACCTGATAGCATTATTCACGATAATTTATATAAATTATCAGGGAAAAAAATAGCTGTTGATGCATCTTTGATTATTTATCAGCAATTATTAAGACACCAACTTGTTAAAAATAAGAAAGGAGAAATTACAAACCATATTACAGGATTATTTTATAAGATAACTAATTATTTATCATTAAATATAGAATTAGTGTTTGTATTTGATGGTAAGCCACCTGATTTAAAACAAGAATGCATTAATGAAAGAAAGAAAAAAGTTCAAGATGCGAAAGATAAAATGAATTCATGTGATGATAATGATAAAAAGAATGAATTAGAAAAATCTACTTTGCGTCTGACAAAAGATATGATAGATAATGTAAAGAAATTATTAAATTTAATGGGCGTTTCATATATTCATATGGATGTTGGTGAAGGTGAAGCAATCGCAGCTGAATTATGTAGAATTGGTTATGTAGATTATGTTTTAACAGAAGATATGGATACATTAGTATATGGGTGTCCCAATTTAATTAGATCATGTTTAGATAAGTCATTAAAAAGACAAGATATAATATCTATAATTAATTATGAAAAAATGATAGAAGGGTTCAGTATGACAGATGAACAATTTATTAAATTTTGTATATTATGTGGATGTGATTATTGTTCAAATATTCCAAAAGTAGGAAATACAACAGCATTAAAACTTATTAAACAATATAATACTATTGAAGAAATTGTTGAAAATATTAAAAATAAATATGATGTTCCTGATGGATATATTGAATTATTTAATAAATCATATGATATATTTATGATGTATAAAGATAAAATTAATGTTGAAGATTTAGATGTTCATAAATCAAATAAAGATATAGGTGGTTTGATTAAATTTATGGTGAATGATATAGAAATGAATGAACTTAGAGTACAAAAAGCTGTAAAAAAATTACAGAATACATTATGTTAGATTATTATTATTCAATAGTCAATTTATTACAAGTCATATTAGGATATTTTTTATTTATAATAGATATAACAGTATCTCTATTATCATTTGATTTACATATTAATTGTGCTGATCCATCACCTTGTGAACCAATCCCTTTACCACCATATATATATGATATAATATCAGAACAATTTAATATTTCATGTAACAATGGTGATGTAAATTGATCAGGATATAGTGGTATAGTATATTTATCAAAATTATTTTGAGCTTTTTTCATTAAAAATCCTAATTTATCAATATTACCATTTTCTATATATGAAATCGCATCATTTATAATTTTTATATTATATTCACCGAATAAATATTCTATATTTTTATCATTTTGATCTTTTGGAAAAGGGAATGATTTTTGTAAATTTTTTAATATTGTTTTTGTATCTTTAAATCCTCCTAATTCTACTATTATAATATATATAGGATTTTTAACTTTTATTTTAGAAATTTCAATATTATCTTTGTCAAATACTATTTTGAATGGACCTTTACCAAGAGCTACGCATTGATCCATTCGGCCACATCTAGATGGTGTAAGTATTTCTCCTTGATACGCTATATTCATTATATCTTTTTCTGATAATTTTAAATTATAACATAAATTTATAGATTTAGCTACTAAAACACATATTGCAGCAGATGATGATAATCCTTTCCCCTGAACAATAGTATTTTTATAATTATTAATATATATACCAGATATATTATATTTTTTTTTCATGAATAATAATACACCACATATATATGAATAATATCCTCCTTCACTACTATATTTATTAAGTATATTTTCTTCCATAAATATTTCGAAAACATTGTTATTTTTTATGTATGTTAATTTATTTTCTTGATATTTAACATTTGCATATACTCCCGTATCTGTACCAGAAACAATACACATACCTTTTTTTAAATTACTATTAAAAAATCTCATACCTCCAACCCAATCAGTATGTTCACCGAATAAACATATTCTTCCAGGTACAAATATATTAAACATATTTTTAATTAATCTTTAAATTATATATATATATATATATTAATGAATGAACTTAGAGTACAAAAAGCAGTTAAAAAATACAAAATACATTAGGTAATAATATTTAATTAAATCTTAATAACTTTACTATGATTTATAACGGGATTATTATTTTCTAGAATCTTTTTAGATTCATTTATTTTTTTATCTAGACTCTTACAATTATGAGTATGAGTATAACGGTGTTTTGCACAGAATTGTCCTTGACATTTACAAGAATATGAAATTAATTTAAGTTTTATTACAGAATGAACACCTATCCATAATTTATATTTTATTTAAATAAATCTTGTTTAAATATTCAAATTTATTTAAAAGACATTTTAAATATTATTATAAATGTTAATTATTAAATTAATGGGTGAAAAAAAATAAATGATTTATTTTTAGATGATTGGATTAGAATAAATATTGATTAAAATAACATGGGAATTAATGAACCATATCCATCACTGTATTTATAAAATAATTGTTTATTATTTTTATAAATAAGTGTCCATATAACCTGATCTGTCCATATATCTTTTTTATCTATTAATTTTAAATATTCATTATACAGTTCAACAGATGTTTTTATTATATTTTTATGTAAAATAAATGCTGTACCTGATATATGATGATATAAATAATAATTACCTTTTTTAAATATATTATCATTATAAATAGTATTATGTGTTGAAGAATAAATAATTTTGTCTTTTGGTAAATTATTTAATTTATTTACATTTGGAAATTGTATTGATGGTGGTTTAATATCTCTATAAATACATATACCTGCATCTATCCAACAGAAAAAATCTGATGAAAAAGGATTAATTTTTAAAGCACGATTAATCAAAAAAATCTTTTCATTCCAAATTAAATTTAGTTCAACGGAAGGACTATGTTTTTTATCTTTAATCATTTTATTTTTATATTTGTAAGTTGTAAAATCTTCTATATTAAGTTCTATATAATATGTAGGTAATTCTCCTCTAAATTTTTTTACTAGTTCAATACTTTCTTTATCTCCAAAAAATACATATGGACAATTTATTTTTAAAGTGTTTTTAAACCATTCATTGTATTGACCACCATGTTTATTATTTATTTTCCAATATCCTGATACACAAGTTAACTTACTAGACATTTATATTTATATATAGTTAATTTTTAAATATATATTTAAAAAGATTATGTATATATAATAATAAAAATTATAATAATGCAAAAATTAAGGAATAATATTACTATTTCAAATAGTTATACAGCATCTGAAATAACATTTGTAACTGGTTTATGGGATATTGGAAGAGGAAATTTGAGTAATACCTCAAATAATTACGATTGGAAACGATCATTGGATAAATATAAAAATGAACTAGAAGTTTTTTTAAAAACAGGGTTAAAAATAATTGTTTTTGGAGATTCATATCTTAAAAATGGGTAGAACAATTTGAAAATTGTATTTTTGTATATTACCCTTTAGAAAATTTTAGAGAAAAATTTAATTTTTACGAACAAATTAATAATATAAGAACTAATAGTGAATGGTATGATCAACCTGGTGCTGGTTGGTTAAAAGGTTCACCACAGGCTAAATTAGATATGTATATGCCTATACAATTAACAAAGATGAGATTAATTAAAAATGCTTCAGAACTAAACCCTTTTAAAAGTAATAAATTTTTTTGGATAGATGCCGGTTATACAAGAACTCACAATGTTAAATTATTAGCAGATTTTGAGAAAAGGTTATCTAAATATAATAAATTTTTATTCTTATCACATAAATATGTAACAAATACCGAAGTTCATGGATTTTTAAGAAAAGGCATGAATCGTTTTTGTAAAAAAGATTTTATTGGTCGCATCATGAAAGGATTTTTCTTTGGAGGTGACGTTAAACATATAGACAATATATTAGAGTTATATAATAAAATAATAAAAGATACACTTGAAGAAAATTGTTAGGTTGTGATGAATCCTATTACACTATAATGATTAATCAATGTCCTGATTTATTTGAAGAAGTTTTAATTAACGACTGTTATAATACAATGTTATATTTATAAAAACTATTCCCAATCTCTTTTGATATGTCTTCCTTCTCCATTATGTGTGCAATATCCTTCTGATTCTCCAGTTATAGCAGCATAATAACCAAGATTATGATATGATTTATTTATAACATATTCTCCAACTCTATTTGATAAAGGGTCTTTATTAACATTATAGATATATGGATGTAATAATAAAGCATCTTTCGTCCGTCTAAGTCCTGGATTAAATGTAAATCCGCACCAAGTATGTTTAATTCCTTTATAAACATATGAAAATTCTCTATGTATATAATTGTAATCTTTATTATCTGCTTTTACTATAGGATGACATGAAGTACAATTATAAGGTCTTAACCAAACTGTAAATAATTTATCACCTTCCAATTTAAAAATTCTTAGAGATTCTTCAATAAATCCTTTTTTTGTAAATAACCAATCTTCTTCACAATGAAAAATCCATTTTGTATCAACAAAATAATATGCTTTATCAATTGATTCTACTTGTCCAATATTTTTTTCATTATAGATTAATTGAAATTGTTCATTTGGATAATCTGTGAGACAAAAATCATTTATATTTTTCTTACCCGAATCTTCTATTATAATAAATTTTTTAATTGGATAAGTATTATATTTAACAAACGAATCTAATGTAATTTTTAACAAATCGGGTCTATTACAACTTGTTATTACAACTGTTACATCATCTTTTTTTTTAGATAAATCTATTGTAAGATTTTGTTCTTTTAATTTAATATCCAATACTTCATTACTATCTCTCAAATCAAAATATTCTTTATAATTTTCAGGCTTTAAATATGCTGGACTTGAGTGCCAATTATTAATATCACCTTTTTTTGTTTTTTTATTTACAAAATGATTCCAAGATTGAATAGAATAATGATTTACTATTAGGTCTGAATCATTATTTGTGTGTTTAAACCATAAACTTTTACCACTAACGTTACTACTATGAATTCCAAAATTTATAAAATCCTTACTTTTAAAACCAGATTTATGACTTATATATATTTTAGATTCATCATATATATCTCTTTTGGTAAAATTATAAACAACACCATCTGGCTGTTCTATAAGTGAATTACTTCCAAAATTTTGCCAACCTACATGTATTTGTGAATAATCATCATATTTTTTTAAAATTTTATTTAAATCAATTTCATTCGGAGAATATAAAAATTCATCTAAATCTAATATAAAAAACCATTCATGTTTTAAACTTTTAACAATATCATAAAAATATTTTTCATACAACATTGTTTGTCGCCCAACTATATCAGTAACAATATCGGAATTAAAAAGTGTTATAAATCCAATATCTATATATGGTTGTATAATCTCTATATAATTATCTGTACTAAAATCATTAATCATATATATATGTTCTATGCCTCTTATTTTATAATGTTCAATCCATTCTTTTAATATATGTGTTTCATTTTTAAAACAAGTTAATATTGCTATCATTATACTAATATAAGTAATAACTTTAAATATAATTATATTATATTACTCATATCATCTAACATTAAGTGATTATAATCTGTATACCGTTTTTCTATATCACTATATATGGGTCTTTGTGTTATTGTTCTAGGCATAATTATTAACCAATTATCTTTTGCTTGTAATTTCATCCAATTTACATCAAGTGCATGAGGATTTACATTCTCATTTAATAAATGTATATTTCTTAATAATAATTCTAATCCATTTTTGAAATTATTTATTAATGTATGATAATAGTGTTTTTTTACAATATATCCAGTAGTTGTAAAACTTTTAGTAATCTTATATATATCTTCATTTATTTTATAAATAAATTTTAAACAAATAATTATTATAATAAAATGTCTCAAACGCAAACCATTTATCATAATTTCTATTTTTTTGTTTTATTAATTTAAACATAGTTGGATGACGAAAAACAATCTAAAATAATAATTTGATCATCTTTAACTAATTTATTAGTATTTAAATAATTAATTTTAATTTACTTTAAATAATATTTAAATATTTATTATTAAATATAATTATAAAATGTTAATTATTAAATTAACGGGCGGTCTTGGTAATCAATTATTTAAAATATTTTCTATTATTTCTTATTCTATTGATAATAATATTGATTATAAAATTTTAGAATTTAAAGATGATAAAGTTTCACCATGTGATAATAAATCACTTAGAAACACATATTGGAATAATTTATTAAAAAATATTTATAATAAAACTATTAAAAATATAAATGGACATATTTATCAATATAATGAACCATGTTTTGAATATAAACAATTACCATTAATACCTGATAAATCTAAAAATTATATATTTTTTGGATATTTTCAATCACATAAATATTTTCAAGATAATTTAGATAAAATTATAGATTTATTAAAATTTAATGCAATAAAAAATAAATATAAAAATAATTATGATTATGAAAATAATGTATCATTACATTTTAGAATAGGTGATTATATTAATTTTCAAGATAGACATCCTGTATTATCAATAGATTATTATATAAATTCTTTAGATAGATTAATAAAAGACACAGATAAAAATGATTGGGATATATTATATTTTTATGAAGAATCAAATAAAGATATGATAGATAAAAATATAAGTATATTAAAAGAAAAATATGATAAATTAAATTTTATATCAATAGATCATAAATTAGATGATTGGGAACAAATGATATGTATGAGTTTATGTAAACATAATATAATAGCGAATAGTACATTTAGTTGGTGGGGCGCATATTTAAATAATAATGATAATAAGGTATATTATCCTAATAAATGGTTTGGACCTGCCATGGGTGATAAAAATTTAAAAGATTTATTTTTAGATGATTGGGTCAAAATAATTTAAATATAAATATAATATTTATCCAATTAATATAAATAATTGGGTAAGTTTTTTTATCAGTCCAGATCATAAATTAATTTTAAATATCAACCTTAATAAGTTCAACGATATCATGTATCATTTTTCTTTCAATTACAGTATATTCTAAATTATTAATACCCGAAGACATAATCATTATCTGTTTTTCACTATTAGATAATTTTGAAAAATGAGAATTATATAATAAATGATTTCTCCAGTTATTTTGGATTTGTCTATCATTTACATCATCAAAGGATTTAAAATAATCATTATCTAGTTCTTTACATGTTTGGTTGATATATTTTATTGTTATAAGATTATAATATTCTGCTCTAACTCTTAACGCTGTATCTTCGGCCCCCCACCCCCAAAAATTGTTGGGAAATCCATTAATTTTATTAATATCATTACTTGTAATTTTTATTATAGGTGCTAATGTATTAGATAGAGTTAATAATATTCCCAATACATTACTATCACTAACTTCTTTTACATAATATTCTTTAATACATTTTTCAGTTGGATTTATATCAACATCATGTGTAATAAAGTATTTTGTTTTATTTCCATATTCTTTAAATGCCACATTTAATACCGCACCACGATTAAATAACTTTCCATCATTTTGTTCTACAACCACTACTTTTGTATTAGGTAAATGTTTTTGAAATAAAGGAACAGTGTGTTTTATAAAATAGTCAAGGTGTGCTTCTCTATGACGATATGGTATTATTATTATATTTTCATACATTTATTATTTATTATAAATTAATATATATTTAAATATATTATATTTTATTTAAAATAAATGAAACATCTTGATCGGGCACTTTCATTTAGAAATTTAAAATACCGATTATAAGTTTAAATAAAATATTTATTATATACTATATTTAAATGAATAATTATGATTTTTTAAGAGTTTATGATATTAATAATAAATTGCGGATTGGTTCAAATTATGATGGTGGATATATTATTATAGATAATTTGTGTAATTATGATGTATTATTATCTTGTGGAATAGCAAATGATGACACTTTTGAACATTATTTTGTAAATAAACATAATACAAAATGTTTTGCGTTTGATGGGACAATTAATAATATTCCTCGCGAACATCCTAATATAAATTTTATAAAAACAAATATTGGAATAACTTCTAATACAACTGATATGAAATATTTAATCAATAAATATAACAATATATTTTTAAAAATGGATATTGAAGGTAGCGAATATGATTGGGTTAACAATTTATCAAACATTGAAATAAACAAATTTAAACAAATATGTATAGAATTTCATTTAGACCATGAATGTTCTAATCATATTAGTTTAAGTAATAAACTAAAAGCAATAAAAAGAATTGCTGATACGCATTACTGCGTTCATTTTCATGGAAATAATTGGAGAAGCACTACATTAATCGGTGAAAAAATTATTAATATTGGAACATCGGAAAATAATACAAAAATTATAAAATTAGATAAAGAGTATCCATCTAATACAAAAATTACATTTGATTATAAATCTCAGTTTTCTGAACAATTTTCTTATAATATTGATAAAAATAAATTGAAAATAACAAGAACAGATAAAAATTGTGGTTGGGAACATGAATATAAATGTGTTATAAATGGAATACAAATACCAAAAGTTTTTGAATGTACTTATATACATAAATCATTGGTTAAAGAATTAGCATTAAATTCTAAACCTATTCCAGACTTATTACTTGATACTCCTAATACAGGCATGTGGAGACCTCCAACTGATGAATTTGAAAATAATCGTAAGGCTAATAAGATTGTTCCTGATATATATTTAAATACATATCCATTTGTTAATACTGAATAAAAATTATATATACTTATATTATAATAATTATGACAATTCATACCATTGGAGATAGCCATTCTTATAATGGTTGGGAAAATGTAATAAATCATCATTTAGGGCCTGTTTTATGTTATAGTTTTGGAAAAGAAAAATTAAAAAGATGTGACATTCGCAAATTTAATATTAAAAATGGTGATACAATTATATTTTGTTTAGGTGAAATAGATTGCCGTTGTCATATTCATAAACATATAAAAACCCATAATCATTATACAAATATTATAGATAATATCGTTAATGATTATTTTGAAGCAATTGAATTAAATATTTCTGTTTCACAAATTAAACTTAAAAATGTATGTGTTTATAATGTTGTTCCACCTATTCAAAAATGTAATACCATTGAAAATTCTCTATATCCATATTTAGGTACAGATGAAGAACGAAAAAATTATGTTTTATATTTTAATGAAAAAATAAAAGAAAAATGTCTTGAAAAAAATATATTTTTTTTAATATATATAACAATTATATAGATAAAAATGGTTATTTAAGAAAAGATTTAAGTGATGGGAATGTTCATATAAGAAATGGAATTTATATAAGTAATTTTATAAAAGACAAAAATTTATAAAATAAAAATTCAAATTGAAAAAAACAAGATAATCACAAATAAATCTATTATACAATTGATTTTTATATTTTATATTTGTTATTTTATGTTTTAAAATAACATTAAAATTTCTAATGGTGTAAAATATAATACAAACTATAAATATCATGAAATGTGTGTAAAACGTTCGTTTATATTAATATTAATATATATATATATGATTAATGTAATAAGTATTGGTCCTTATTGTGAAAATGCTGATATATTAAAAAAATATAACCTAAGACATAAAGCTTATCCATTTGATTATATATTTTCCAGTTTAGAAATGGTAGAACATTGCATTAATGATGAATTTAAAATATTTTTAGATAAAAAATATTATACTAATGGAACTAATAATAATAGCAATAGACATATATTTTATTGTAAATTTTTAGATACAGATATACTATTAAAACATCACATCGCATATGGATACAATAAAAAATATAAAGTTTCAACAGGAAATTTATTTAATCATCATAATTTATTATTAAATAATGAACATTATAATGCATTTAAAAGAAGATGTGAACGTTTTTTAAATGTTATTAATAAAAATGAAACAGTTTATTTAGTATATTATAATAAATATAATAATAATATTGATGAATTAGTTAAATTTTCAAACTTTATAAATTCTTATAATAAAAACATTTTTGTTATTGGAATTTTTGAAAATAAAAAAGATACTCAAAAAATATTGTATAGTTCAAATAATTTAACAATTTATCTAAATTATAATTTAGATAATATATTTAAAATATTTAAATAATTAAATATATATAGTATAAAAATGACAATACCTAAAATTATTCATCAAACATATAAAAACTATGATTTACCAGAAACATATAAAATGTGTCAGACTGAAATTAAAAAATTACATCCTGATTTTGAATATCGTTTTTATACAGATGATGACATGAATAGGTTAGTGGAAACTGAATTTCCAGAATATTATGACAAGTTTAATGAATTGCCAAGAATGATTATGAAAATAGATATGTTTAGATATTTTTTAATGTATAAATATGGTGGACTATACGCAGATATGGATTATTTAATGTTTAAGCCATTTGATATATTAAATGAAAAAGTTGTTATACCAACAAATAGAGATTTAGATAATAATAGATTAACAAGTTTGGGAAATTGTATATTTGCTTCTGTTCCAAATCATCCATTTTGGAAATCATTAATAGATACCTTATTTACTATTGATCGTAAAAATTTACCCTTTTCTGGTTTTGATAATGTTATAAAAAGTACAGGTCCTATGTTTGTTTTTAATATGTATAATAGATATTTGAATAAACATGATATAAATACCTCTGAAAGAATGTTATTCCATCCACCTACAAAAAATAATCAACAATATATAGAACAATTAAAAGATAAAGGATGTTATGGAATGCATATATGTACGGGATTATGGCTAAATGATAAATTATAAGATAGTGTTCTATATAGCAAATGCCATCACATAAAAGAGAAGAATATAATAGAATATAATATTAAAATATTCTACGGAAAAGTAAAACAATATAAAATATTTTCTATCATATTATTCCAGCAATTTTTACTATAAACATTTCTTTGATACCATTCATAACATTCTTTACTCATTTTATTCCATTTATTTTCATTCATTTCAGATATTTTTTGTTTAAATTCATCTGAATTATTTACTCTTATATAATGAATATTTTCTATTAATGGTTCCATATATGATTCAATTGATACTTCTGGTGTAATTACTGGTATTGTTCCAAATGCCATTAATTCAACTTCACGATGACATTTTGAACCATATCCTCTCAAACATAATCCATATTTTGAACTTCTTAATTTCAGTAAATATTCTTCATTCGTAAATTTATGTTTATCACCTTTTGTACAATGATATTCACTTATAACATTTTTCCAATTATCACTCACATTTCTATATTTCTCTTGATTAACATTTTCAAAATTCCCTATGAATATTGATTCTGTATTTCTTTCTTCATAATTTAAAATTCCTTTTTCATTTAATATTTTTTCAACTATCATTGGTCTCCTTGGCCAGAATATCCATGATTTAACATGTTTTAAATGTTTATTTAATTCTTTACCTTCTTTATTAATATCACCATTACCTAATAAAAATAATGAACTATCAAGTATTTCTTTAGAACACCATTCTAATGTTGGTCTATCATATAATAAGATATTAGGATATAACCAACAATGTATACTATCATTAACTAATTCAACATCAACATCTTTATTATATTTTTTCATTAATAAAGGTAATTCTCTAAAACTATCATTATTATGATATCCCATACCTTGTATAGGTTGTTTAGGAATTTTTATTATCCATTTATCATTAATAACTCTGAAAATAATCAATAATATTTTATATAATTTAGCATTATTAATATGATTTAATAATAAATTATTAAAATCTCTAAATTGAGGATCTCTAAAATGAGTATGAATAAATTTAAGTGATTTATCTTTATACATAACTGTTCCATTATCAGATGATAAATATGATGCAATTTTATGAGGACCATCTGGTGATAAATATAATCTCCAACATTGTAAATTATAATTATCTCCAAATTCAAAATATGAATATTTTTTTACTAAATCTTCAACTGATGCTTGATCAAAAAATCTTGATGTCTTAGTAAATTCTATCCAATCATCTGGTACATTTTTAGATTTAGTCCATAAACAACCTGCATTATAATATCCAAATTGATCTATTTTAACTTGATTTATAAATTGTGGTGAAACACCTAATTCCTTAGTATCATCTATATCATTTAATTCATCTAATATTATAATATCACTATCTAAAAATAACGTATTTTCTTCTTTTTCAAGTGTTTTTTTTATAATTAATGCTTTTGACATTTGAAAATCTGACCAAATATTATTATATTCCATCATTTGTCTATTCATCCCATCATATTTATCTAATTCTACAAACCATTTTATATTTAATTTTGGTTGAGGTGTCATTTCTTCAATAGATTTTTTTGTTTTAGTATCAGACATTATATATATTGTTTCACCCGTGTGGTATACAGATAATGATAATAATAATCCTTTTAATTCAAAATCACATGTTGATGTGCATATTGTACAAAAACTAGATGGTTTCATAAAAATATAATATAATATATAATTAATATTTAAATATTAAATCTTAATAACTTTTGAATGATTTATTACAGGATTATTATTTTCAAGAATCTTTTTAGATTCTTCTATCTTTTTATTTAGACTCTTACAATTATGTGTATGAGTATATCTATGTTTAGGACAAAATGATCCACCACATTTACAAGAATATGATATTAATTTAAGCTTTTTATTACAGAAAGAACAATGTTCCATATTTTTATATTTATTTAAATAATCTTTCAAATTTAATTTATATTCCAATTTTTATTTAAATAAATCCTACATATTTCTTTATTATCTGTCATAAATCTTTTATTATAAATACCGAAATATAATAATAATGTATCATCTATATAAATAGAAGATTTATTCATTTCTGTATAAATATAATCACATACTAAGTTAGTTAAACCATTACAATTACATATTGCAATATCGAAATCATCTTTTATATTATGTAATTTTGAATAATAATCATTTAATGTTTTATCAAACTCTATATCAGGATTATAACATTGCGGTGATTTTAAAAATATAAATTTACATTCCGGAAATAAATTAACATTATATATTTCTTTTTGTATATCTATTTTTTGTTTTATAAGATCTATATAAGGACTAATAATTAATATCTTTTTACCACGTAATGTCCATGTCCATGGATTATATAAATAATTATATATATTAAATACATTTGACCATATAATATCTCTTTGATATTCTGTCATAATAAAATTCATAGATTGTAATATTTTATTAAAATCTTCACACCAAAATTCATGTATGCAATATATATCAGAATGTTCAAAACATTTAAGATATAATTCACTATATTTTTTAGCAGAATTATATGTTGATAAATTAATACCATTTTTTTTTAAAATATCATATTTTAAATATTTTTCTGTTTGTATATTTAATTCAATTTGTTTTTCCTCAAACATTTTTACTAAGAAACAAAAATTATTTTCCTCACCAGTTATTCTTGGAATAATAAAATTAATATCATTATCTATTTTATTTTTAATATAATTTATAAATCTATTATTATCATTTGTAAAATTTAAATATGATAAATTTTTAGTAATTTGTAAAAGTGATGGAATATTTATCCCTATTGTAGATGGACTATTTATAGGTTTTGTTCTTGCTGGAATGGATAAACCATATGGTGGGGGTAATTTTGTACTATTATTATAATCTCTTTTATCTGTTTTATGATAATGATAAGTAGGTAACCATATAGGATCATTATAAATAATATATCCTAGTATTTTAAATAAATATATTAATTTATTATCACATCCAAGAGTTCCTAATTTAATTTTGAAAGCATTATTTTCTTTTTCTGATATCATAAAATTAGTATGTATAATCCAAGTATCAAAACTATCTGAACGTGCACCATCTATTAAATGATCATTATCTATATTTTCAGTACATTTATATCCATTTTTAACTTCTTCTCTATCTTTTAATGAACCAAATAATGGTGCTTCATTTAAATTTTCATGATCACGATATTCATATCTTAATAATGAAAACATTTTCTTTTTTTCATGTATATCACTTATTCTTAATTTATTTAGATCATTTGTTAAAAATATATCAGAATTACATATTATTATATAACCTTTAATTTGTTCTTTTATAACATAATTAAAAACATCTGAAAATTGTAGTCTTACTCCTATATTAACTTGTTTAATTTTAGAACTTGATATACCTAGTTCATTATCTGAATAAATTTTTTCATTTAAAAGTATTATATGATCTATATTATTATTTTCTACATTTTTTTTTAAACAATATTTTATTTCTTCTCTATGTTCTAAATCTTTATGTAAAAAAAATTGAGTAAATAAATATATATTATCTAAACACTTATTATCAGAAATACATGTTTCTTGTGAAATTTCAATAAATTTTTCCATTTATATAATAATATTTCTATCATTTAAATATGTTTTTTATTTAAAAAAAAAAAGTAAATATAATATTATGTTAAATATAAAATATACAGATAATTATTATAGTATTATAAAATTATCAGATCATAAAGATACCCCATATAAAATATTTGGTTGTAAATTATATTATTATTTTATATATAATAATTATTTAATTATAATTAATTGTGATAAAAATGATAATCCTATTATAGGTATAAATCCACATATGTGTAAAATAATGTATGATGAAAAATATAAAGCTGAATATGATCATCTAAATATTCATGATATATTATCACATTTTAAAGAATTATCTGATGAATTAGAACTATTAAAAAAATCAATGGATATTGATATAATATGTAACAATGTTATATTGAATACAGCAAAAGAATTTCAAAATATCTTTACTAAAAATAAAAATAATGTTAATATATTTTGCATAGATAATTTAGATAAATATGATATTAAACGAGATAATTATATTTTTTTTATGACACCTCAACATTATTTTAATCAAAATAATCTAAATAATCTAGAACATATTATTAAAAATAGCAAATGTTTCATTTATTTTATGGAACAGACATCATCAAGGAATAAAGATAATCCTAAAAAATATACAAGTCAATATAATAAGCTTACAAATGAAATAATTAAACATTCTTTATTAAGCTTTGATTATAATAAAGATAATTTTAAATATTTAGAAAATATAATTTATCTACCACCACCTGTAATAATAAATAATAATCAATGTGATAAAATATATGATATTTTATTTATAGGTTTAGTTAATGATTTAACAAGAAGGAA
>Ga0209533_1000226_pt1 | contig 54444 bp, 54 predicted proteins | sample COG_04_FD_184748 | JGI IMG/M metagenome (GOLD analysis project Ga0209533, IMG submission 184748) | Pelagic Microbial community sample from North Sea - COGITO 998_met_04 (SPAdes) (version 2) | ecosystem: Environmental > Aquatic > Marine > Neritic zone/Coastal water | place: Helgoland, sampling...
AGCACCTATATTTTAACATTAGAACCCACAACAAGTTTTTGGGATTGCGGAGAATACATTGCTACAGCTTTTAAACTACAAGTAGGACACCCTCCAGGTGCTCCAACTTTTTTACTTTTGGGGAATTTTTTCTCAAACTTTGCATTTGGAGATGTAACTAAAGTAGCTTACATGATTAATTTAATGTCTGCACTATTTTCTGCTTTAACCATTTTGTTTTTATTTTGGACCATTACGGCTTTCGCCAAACGCATAATAGGTAAAGCTAAAACACAAGGGCAACTAATTTCAATAATGGGAGCAGGTCTTGTGGGAGCTTTAGCTTATACATTCTCTGACTCTTTTTGGTTTTCTGCTATAGAAGGAGAAGTTTATGCAATGTCTTCTTTTTTTACTGCTGTCGTTTTTTGGGCCGCCTTAAAGTGGGATGAAGAATACGATTTGGTAGGAGATTCTGCCAACCGATGGCTTTTGCTTATTGCCTACTTAGTTGGATTATCAATTGGAGTTCACATGCTTAACCTTTTGGCAATTCCTGCAGTGGTATATATATATTACTTTAAAAAACATGAGACCACGACCAAAGGATTTATTATCACAGGGATAACTTCAATCGTAATTTTAGGCTTTATTTTCTTTGGATTAATTCCTCAAATCATAAAATGGCTAGGTATAGTTGAGCGAACATTTGTAAATAGTATTGGGCTGCCATTTAACAGTGGAACAATTTTCTTTATTGCATTGTTGGTTGCACTTATTTACTTCGGATTAAATAAAGCAAAAGAAAATGGACGAAATCTAATACATACAACTATTCTTGGTATTACATTTATTTTAATTGGGTATTCTTCCTTTGCTGTTCTTGTCATTCGATCAAATGCAAATACACCAATTGATGAAAACAACCCAGAAGAAGCTGTAAGCCTTTTAGCTTATTTGAATCGTGAACAATATGGTTCTACACCATTGGTTCATGGGCAATATTTTACAGCAGGTTTAGATAAAAAAGATCCATACAGCGATGGAACTCCTGTTTATGTTAAGGATGAGGAGGTAGGAAAATATATTGTTTCTGATTCAAGAAAAAACCACAGCCCTAATTTCGACAAGAAACACTCTGGCTTATTCCCTAGAATGTGGAGTCGTAATGACAGGCATGTTAAGGCCTACAAAGACTGGGGAAATATAACGGGTAGAAAAGGTAAAAAACCCAGTTTCATAGAAAACCTGAGTTACTTTTTCAATTTTCAAGTTAATCATATGTATTTCAGGTACTTTATGTGGAATTTTGCAGGAAAGCAAAATGACATGCAAAGCCATGGCTCTCTTACAGAGGGACAATGGTTAAGTGGCATCTCATTTATTGACGAATGGCGTTTGGGTCCACAAGACAACCTTCCCACTAGGCAAGCAAACAATCCTGGTCGTAACCATTTCTACATGCTTCCTTTTCTTTTGGGTTTGATCGGTTTAATTTACCATTACAAGAAAAATAAAAAAGATGCTTGGATCATAAACTTGTTATTCATCTTTACTGGATTGGCTATAGTTATTTACATCAATCAATACCCTTACCAACCAAGAGAACGAGATTATGCATATGTTGGCTCATTTTACGCCTTTGCAATCTGGATTGGCTTGGGTGTACTTGCAATAATTGAAAAATTGAGAACCTTTGCTCCAGAAAAGATTACAGCTATAGCTACAACACTCATATGCTTACTTGCGGTACCAGGCATAATGGCCTCGGAAGGCTGGGATGACCACGACAGATCAGGCAGATATACGGCTAGAGACTTTGCGAAAGCTTATCTTGATTCTTGTGAGCCAAACGCAATTTTATTTACCATGGGAGACAATGATACATTTCCACTATGGTTCGTTCAAGAAGTAGAAGGGTATAGAACAGATGTGAGAATTGTAAATTTAAGTTTACTCAATACAGATTGGTACATCAACCAGATGAAAAGAGATGCTTACCAAGGAAAAGGAGTACCATTTACAATGCCAAATAAACTATACAGACAAGGAACAAGAGATGTAGCTGTATTCCAAGATGCTGGCATCTCAGATCAGCGTTGGCAAGTTTCAAAGATGAATCAATGGATTCAAAGTGATGGCCCAAGAACCAAAATTCAAATGGGGAAAGAATATGTTTATTTCCCTACAAAAAAATTAAGTATCCCGGTAAATAAAGAAAAAGTTATTGCAAATGGAACTGTTGCAGAAAAAAATGCAAATCTAATAGTACCATCAATTGATTGGAATCTTAATGTGAATCAAATGGAAAAGAAGCACATGATGATGATTGATATGATAGATTCTAACAACTGGGAAAGGCCTATTTACTTCTCAATCACTATTGGTAATAGCGCAAGTTCATTCTCTTATTTGTGGGATTACTTTCAACTCGATGGTTTAGCATACCGATTAGTACCAATTAAATCAAAATCTAGATCTGGTCAAATTGGACGTATTGATGCAGATATCCTCTACACCAACTTGATGGAAAAATTTGAATATGGAAACATGAACGGTGAAAACGTTTATATGGACGAAACCAATCTCAGACTGGTTATGAATATTCGTAATAACTTTTCTCGCTTAGCAGACAATTTAATTAGTACAGGAGATACAGCTAGAGCAGTTAAAGTTTTAGATAGGTGTGTTGAACTAATGCCACATAATAAGGTAGAGTATAACTTCTTTATGCTTCCAATTATAGAAGGATATTACGCATGTAATAAAGTAGCTGAGGCAAGAGGGGTTATTCTAACCATGCAGAACATGTTTAATGAAAAACTAAACTACTATGCACAGTTCGATGATGACAATAAGAGTGCAATAAAAAATGATCAACAACGCACCATGTCGATCTATAATAGTATTGTAAAAGTTTCTTATGCCAATGATGTGGCAGATTTCTCTGACAAAATTTCTGCAGACTTTCAAGAACAAATGCAGAACCCTAAACTTAGATAAATACAAAGCGCTTGATCAGCGCTTTTTTTTTCATGAATTACTTATATAAAACACCAACACTATTTAAATGGTACTACCCAAATTTGGTGTGGAACTTTTCGCGTGAGGAAAAATGTGTTTATTTAACATTCGATGATGGACCGACGAAAGAGTACACAAGTTGGATTGTTGATTTATTAGAACAGTTTAATGCAAAAGCAACTTTTTTTTGCTTGGGTAAAAATGCACTTGCATGTCCAGAAGAATTTGAATTAATTGTATCGAAAGGTCATTCTATTGGAAATCACACCTACAATCATTTAGGTGGTTTAGAGAATAGCTTACTCTCATTCTTGAGAGATGTTCGAAAATGCAAGTCCGTTTTTGAATCTAAATTATTTAGACCGCCCTACGGCCGAATGACAAGAAAACAATCTACAGCAATAGACAAAGAATATAAAATTATTATGTGGGATGTTTTAAGTGGTGATTTCGACCTTTCATTAACAGGAGATGAATGCGCTAAAGCAGTGATAAACAACTCTGAAAATGGCTCAATTATTGTTTTTCATGACAGTAAAAAGGCAGCCGAACGGCTAAAGATTGCGCTTCCCATAGTGTTAGAAACACTTTCTAGAGAAGGTTATATTTTTAAAGCTATCGTGTAATTTACAAATAACCTTAGTGCTCACTTAAACTCATTTAGAGCTTTTCTCAACTGTGCTTTAGGCACAACACCAGATTGCCTCCACAATAAAGACTCCTCCTTATAGATCATTAAAGTAGGAACACTTCGAACGTTTAACTTATTTGCTAAGGTTGGGTTTTTATCAATATCAATTTTGATAACTCTAACCTCTTCGCTCATTTCGTTCGCAATTTCTTTTAGTATCGGAGAAAGGGTTTTGCAAGGGCCACACCACTCTGCAAAAAAGTCAATTAAAACTGGCTTTTTACCTGAAATAAGCGCTCTAAAATCTGGCATAAAAATGTATAATTAGGTGTTTACTTTTTTTAGTAATACGTTCAATTATTCTATTGAAATAGCGAAACCGAGTTCTTCCCAGTCTCCTAGTCCACCATCTAAGTAAACAATAGTTGTAAAGCCCAATTCCTTTTTAAGAAACTTAAGTGCTTTTGCACTTTTTCTCACGGAATTAGAGTACAAAGCTATCGACTGATCACTATTTAAAAAACGAAATTTATGCTCAAACTCTTCACTACCATAATCTATAGTAGCGGAACCTTCAATATGCCCAGCTAAGTATTTCTCAGGTGAGCGAATATCAACCACTAAACAATTTACATCTTTCACAAGTAAAGAAAACTCTTGTGCTGAAACAGCGAACTCATCTTTAGCTGAAGAACAAGATAAAAAACTTTGAATAATAAGTAGTAAAGTTAAACTTACTAAGGATTTTGCTTGACCCATTTTACATCATTTAAATTAATAATTTGATTTGATTTATTAATATCTTCAACTAAGTAGTTGACCACTTTCACGACTTCTGAATCTGACATTTTTACAGCAGGCATTAAACCTTGGTATACAACTCCGTTGACCTCAATTTGCTCAGATTGCCCATATAAAATGTTGTGAATAGCTCTTTTCGGATCCTCCAAAAAATAATCAGCAGCTTTTAAAGGTGGAAATACTCCTTTCACCCCCTTAGCATTATTCTGATGGCAGGCTGCACAATGCATCTTATACAACTCTTTTCCTGATAAATTTAGAGCTGCGTTAGATTTATGCAACTGTTTCAGGGAAAGGTCTTCAGTATTTTGACAAGACAATAACGCAAGTACAACGATTACTAAAAACGTATTTATGGAGAGTAAAGTTCTCATTTAGTTTAGCTAGAAATCATTTTAAACTCCCACACATTTCTTCTGGTTTTACCCAAGCATCAAATTCTTCTGCAGTTAGATAACCCAAATTAACAGACTCTTCCTTTAATGTTGTTCCATTTTCGTGAGCTGTTTTGGCTATTTTTGCGGATTTCTCGTAGCCTATTTTAGTATTTAAAGCTGTTACCAACATTAAAGAATTATCTAAATTCTTTTTCAAATTTGCATAGTTTGGTTCTATTCCAATGGCACAATTTTCTGTAAAAGAAATACAAGAATCGCCAATTAAACGAGCTGACTGTAGAAAGTTAGCGGCCATAACTGGCTTAAAGACATTGAGTTCATAATGACCTTGAGAACCTCCTACAGAAATCGTTACATCATTTCCCATAACTTGAGCACATACCATTGTAAGTGCCTCACATTGAGTGGGGTTTACTTTACCTGGCATAATAGAAGATCCGGGTTCGTTAGCTGGAATAATAATTTCACCGATACCAGAACGAGGACCGGAGGCTAACAAACGAATATCATTTCCAATTTTATTTAATGATACAGACAATAATTTTAGGGCACCATGACACTCTACAATGGCATCATGTGCAGCTAATGCTTCAAACTTATTCTCCGCAGTAATAAATGGGAGTCCTGTAAATTCGGCGATTTTTTCTGCAACCAACACATCATAACCCACGGGTGTATTAATTCCAGTTCCAACAGCTGTTCCACCTAAGGCTAATTCCGAAAGGTGTTCTAAAGTAAATCTTAAAGACTTTAAACCATGATTTAGCTGAGACACATAACCAGAAAATTCCTGACCCAAAGTTAAAGGGGTAGCGTCCATTAAATGCGTTCTTCCAATTTTTACCACGTCTTTAAACGCTTCAGACTTTGATTGTAAAACATCACGCAATCTTTCTACACCGGGTATGGTACATTCTACCACCATTTTATAAGCTGCAATGTGCATTCCCGTTGGAAAAGTATCATTTGACGATTGCGATTTATTTACATCATCATTAGGATGAATTACTTTCGCTGAATCCATTAAAGAACCACCACTAATAACATGAGCTCGATTCGCAATAACTTCATTCGTGTTCATATTAGATTGAGTTCCTGAACCAGTTTGCCAAGTTACCAAGGGAAACTCTTCATCATGCATTCCCAAAAGGATCTCGTCACAAACTTTAGAGATTAAATCTCTCTTACGCTCATCTAAAACACCTAATTGACTGTTGGCATGAGCTGCTGCTTTTTTAAGCGTTGCAAATCCATAAACCACCTCTAGTGGCATACTGGCAGCTGCCCCAATCTTAAAATTATTTCTAGAGCGTTCTGTTTGAGCTCCCCAATATTTTTCAGCTGGGACTTTCACCTCACCCATTGTATCTTTTTCTACACGAAATTCCATAGTAAGTTGTATTTGCTTTAGCCAATATTTAGTTTACAAAGATATAAATCGAATCTATTGTATGCTTCTTTTTAATACGTTGATTTCTTTCTCCAAGTTAACTTTGTTGTTTAGATGTGTTGCTTTAGCCAATGTCTTTCTTAAAAAAGATTGATGAGCAGAAGATCCTTCTCTAAAAGCTCGATGATTCATAGAGGAGAACAACTGATCGAGCTCCTTGTTTATTTGTAAAGAATTAGGACTTACTATTGCAACAGAAAACTTCTCCCATACATAATCTCGGGCTTCCTGAGTAGGATGAACTCTATCTTTATCAAAAAAACGATAGTCACGCAATTCGTCTAGAACAATTTCATAAGCTGGAAAATAATGAACATCATTAAAAGTATTTTCAATAGCCTCGCATGCCAAAATTAAACTTGACTTTGAAACGTTATTTTGGTGCACTCCATCTCTAATATGACGAACAGGACTAACGGTTAATACAATAGTTGCGTTGGAGTTTATTTTTTTTAATTCGTTATAAAAAGAAGTAAAAACTGATGCAATTTCGTTTGGACTAGAACATTTTTTCGTAAAAGTACTTTGAGGTTGCTTATGGCAATTAGCCACTACCTGGTTAGAGGAAATCAATTGGTAAAGAAAAGCCGTTCCAAAAGTTAAAATGATAAGATTAGCCTGTATTAAATCGTTATGCACTCCAGTTTGGATCGCTGTAATTTGCTCTTTTAAATCGTCTTGTGTATTTGCCCAAACTGAAGAATGACAAGAATAGTGAAAGATAGCATCCTCACTTTCAACAAATAGTTCATCGTCAATATTAGAGGATGTAAGCGCATTGGTTAGATTCTGCAATAATGGAATCGGATGAAACAACGTACCGTATGGATTACTATTGCATGAAAACTTGTAATGAACAAGTTTGTCTGCCATATGCTGCGCAAAACAAGAGCCTACAGAAAATACTTTATCGGAATGTGAAATATTAAATTCATAAGCGGGTATGGGTACTTTTATCTGCCAGTTCATCTTACAATAACTTTAATACATTTTCGGGTGGACGACCCAAAATAGCATGAGTATCTTTGATTACAATGGGGCGCTCAATCAATTTTGGATGTGCAATCATAGCTTCAATAACCTGATCATCCGACAGGTTCTTTCCTTTGTAATTTTCTTTCCACGACGCTTCATTCTTTCGAATGAGTTCTAGAGGAGTCATACCTAATTTAAGCAACAAATCTTTCATTTCGAGTGCATCTGGAACATCAACTAAGTACAATACAATTTCTGGAGCTACATTATGTTCATGCAAAAGAGCTAGAGTTTGACGGCTCTTGGCACAACGTGGATTATGATATATTTTCATGATACTGATTGATTAATACTGTGAAATAGTTACTCTTTCTGGCCTTCTTGCATCAAATACGCTTTTATGAAAGAATTTAAATCGCCATCCATAACAGCTTGCACATTGGAGCTTTCGTGACTTGTTCTAATATCCTTAACTAATTTGTAAGGATGCATAACGTAATTTCTTATTTGGGAACCAAACTCAATCGCTTTTTTAGAACCTTCTATTTTATCTCTCTCTGACTGACGCTTTCTCAATTCCAATTCATACAATTGAGACTTTAATAGTTGCATCGCTTTCGCTTTATTTTCTAATTGAGATCTTGTCTCAGAATTTTCAATCATTATACCAGTTTCGTGGTGGCGCAATCGTACTGCAGTTTCTAACTTATTCACACCTTGCCCTCCTGCTCCACCTGCTCGCATGGTTTCCCAAGTTATATCAGAGCTGGCAATTTCAATTTCAATACCTTCGTCAACAAGAGGGTAAGTAAATACTGAAGCAAAAGAAGTATGTCGTTTATTTGCAGAGTCAAAAGGAGACAGTCTAACCAATCGATGCACGCCATTTTCACCTTTTAAGTTCCCATAAGCAAAATCACCTTCAAACTGAAGGGTACAAGATTTTATTCCTGCTGTTTCAGCTTGATGCATATCAAGTTCACGGACTTTAAAACCATTTTTCTCTCCCCACATAATATACATACGCATAAGCATGTAAGCCCAATCTTGACTTTCGGTTCCTCCAGCGCCCGAATTAATAGAAAGAATTGCAGCCATATTGTCTTCTTCTTTAGACAGCATATTCTTAAATTCTAAATCTTCTATAGCTTTTTCAGCTAATTTATGTAAAACATCTACTTCTTCTTGAGTTGCTTCACCTTCTTTATAAAACTCAAAAATCACATTTAAATCTGCAAGAGATGTTTCCACAAATTCATAGGCATCCACCCAAATTTTCTTAGATCTTATATTCTTTAAAACAAGCTCTGCTTGTTTTGGGTCATCCCAAAAGTTAGGGTCATGCGTAAGATCTTGTTCATCCGCTATGAGCATTTGTTTTTTTTCTATACCTAAATAACCATAGAGAGCATCTAACCTGGTGTGGTAAGATTTTATTTGATCAGCATTTATCATAAAACAAATATAGTATTTGGTTTGTTACTGTATATTTTCGGGACTCTTAATTTATATAAAACAGCGAATCAGTAGAGGATAATTTAATGCTGAATTGAAATATCTTCCATAGCTAAAAGAATTAAATCAAACTCGAATCCTCTTGAAACTAAATAACGTTTGAGTTTTATTTTTTTCTTAAACGAGTTTGGTTCTTTCACCAGTCTACTTTTCTTCTGAAGAAGTTCTTTGAGGGTTTCAAGGTAGTCATTGTCATCAATCTCTTGCATGGCAAAGTCGATGCATTTTGAATAAACGCCTTTTTTCTTCAATTCTAAACGAATTTTAATTCGACCCCATTTTTTAATTCTAAACTTACCCCTTGCAAAACTTCGAGCATAGCGTTCTTCATTTAAAAAATTGTGCTGCATCAGTTCTCCCAAGAGCATATCTATAGCATCAGGAATTAATCCCCAAGATTTTAATTTACTTGAAACTTCTTGATGACATCGCTCTTGATAAGCACAATAGTCTTGAATTTTTTGTTTTGCTAATTTTAAGTCGTAAACATTCACTATAATTCTAATCTTGGTATTTAAAATGTTGAAATTGTAAAAGAAAAAACCACCCGTAAAGGGTGGTTTAATAGGTTACAATGATATTTCATCATCATTCTTGTCAAAGAATGCATACTGTAGAAGATGGTAGGCATAAATAGGACGAATATTTACCCACTTTTTGTATTTGAAAAGCCATTTCATACGTCGAGAAGCAAATCCATTTGTTAAATAAGCAGCAATAAAAGGATGAACACAAATGGTTACTTTCTTTTGCTTGTCTACAATTAAGGCATGGTTTAACTTGTCTTCAATTTGATCAACTATTAAAACTGTAGCTTCTACTTCACCTTTACCATTACAGGCAGGGCAACTCTCTACGGTTTTAATATTCATTTCTGGACGCACGCGTTGACGTGTTATTTCTATAAGTCCAAAACGGCTTGGTGGAAGAATTTTGTGCTTGGCACGATCTTCCTTCATAAAGTCTTTTAAGGCCTCAAAAAGTTTCTTTCTATTTTCAGCAGTATGTAAGTCAATAAAATCAACTACAATTATGCCGCCCATATCTCGAAGTCTTAACTGTCTGGCAACTTCTTGCGCTGAGGCTAAGTTAACTTCAAAGGCATTTGTTTCTTGACTATCAGAATTATTAGTTCTGTTACCGGAGTTCACATCTATTACATGCAAAGCTTCGGTATGCTCGATAATAAGGTAAGCACCTTTTTTCATTGAAACCGAACGTCCAAAAGAAGATTTGATTTGACGTTCGATATTATAATGCTCAAAAATGGTGTCTTTACCTTTGTATAACTTTAATATGTCCTCCTTATCAGGAGCGATTGTTTGCAAGTAACGAGAAACCTCATTGTGTAGCTCTTGGCTATCAACAACTATACTGTTAAAGCTATCATTAAGAATATCTCGGAGGATGGCAGATACTCTACCTAATTCTCCTAATATTTTTTCTGGGGCTTTCGCTTTTTGAAGTTTCTTATAAATGATTTTCCACTTCGTAAGCATATTGGTTAGATCGGAATCTAATTCAGCAACTTTTTTGTCTTGAGCAACCGTACGAATGATTACACCAAAACCTTTTGGTCTTATACTCTGAATTAAACGCTTTAATCTTTCTTTTTCTCCCGAATCTTTTATCTTTTGAGATACAGAAACTCGATCTGAAAAAGGCACCAATACTAAATACCTCCCAGCAATTGATAACTCCGAACTAATTCTCGGTCCTTTGGTAGAAATTGGTTCTTTGGTTACTTGTACCAGTACATTTTGCTTACTGGTTAGCACCGAATCAATAATACCACTTTTAGGGATATCTTTCTCTAAGGTAAAATCTGTCAGCGACCACTTGTTTTGACGACCCGAGATCGTTTGTCTGACGTATTTATTTAAAGAACGAGCCTGGGGACCCAAATCATGATAATGCAAGAAACCATCTTTCTCGTACCCAACGTCAACAAATGACGCATTGAGTCCAGGAACTACCTTTCGAGCTTTACCTAAATAGATATCACCTACTGCAAAACTATTATCACTCTTCTCATCGTGGAGTTCAATTAGCTTCCCTTCTTTGAGTAGTGCTATGACTACTCCAGTATCGGAAGACTTAATAATTAACTCATTCACTCAGTAAAAATGTTTTAATGCTTAGGTTAAATACACACAGCACGAAAAGCACCCCTAAAGGGCGCTTGCTGTGCGTTAAATTAAGAAAAATTACTTCTTCTTCTTATGACGGTTTTTTCTTAGACGTTTTTTACGCTTGTGCGTAGCCATCTTATGTCTTTTTCTTTTCTTTCCACTTGGCATAGTGTCGTATTTTATTGTTAATATTAATTAAATTTCTCTAACATCTCTTTCGCGCTTTGCTTGAGCTCACCATCTGACTTCTGAATCAGCGTGGTTAACGCTTCTATAGCACTGGATGTATCTTGTAATGCGGTATAACATGAAGCTAATTGAAAGTATGCATCTAATCTATTCTCGTCAAGGATAATTACCTTACTAAAACGAGATACTGCCTTCTCATACTGACCAGTTTGAACAGAAAACAAACCCATATTCCACTGTAATTCAGCGTTTTCAGGATTATTTTCAGCTAAAGATCTCATTTTCAAAACACCTTTCATTTGAGCTTCTGGACTTTCACCATTTTGAATATCAGATAAAGCCACTTTTATTTGCTCATCCAATGTAACAATTGGATTTTTATTTGGAGAGGAGGGTCTCACAGAACTTGTATATATATACAAAGCTAAAACTACTCCCATAAAAATGGCTAAAAGTGGACTTCTTTTCATCTATATTCTTATTAAACTACTTTTACGTTAGACTTAACACCTTCCATAAATACTTTCGCAGGTTTGAAAGATGGTATATTGTGTGCAGGAATAATAATAGTAGTATTTTTAGATATATTTCTACCCGTTTTTTCAGCTCTTTCTTTTACAATGAAAGACCCAAAACCTCTTAGGTAAACATTTTTACCAGTTTCCAAAGACGATTTCACTTCTCCCATAAATGCCTCTACGGTAGTTTGAACATCTATTTTCTCTAAACCTGTTTTTTCAGCAATCTCAGCAACGATATCTGCTTTAGTCATTTTCTTTTGTCTTTATAAAGCTATTTATTAAATGTATTCCCCTTAAATTTGGGGATGCAAATATAGTTTTTTTCAAACCAATTTAAAAAGATATGAAACTTTATTTTAAAACCCTAATATTCTCATTAACATAATCTTATAAGTGGAATTTTCAAATCACATAGTGCAGTGGTACTTCAAAAACCAACGAAACCTACCTTGGAGAACGACAAAAGATCCTTACAAAATATGGATTTCCGAAATCATACTTCAACAAACAAGAGTAGCTCAAGGCTTAAGTTATTACAATAATTTTATTAAAGCATTTCCTAACATAAGTGCATTAGCAGAGGCCAACGAAGAAGATGTTTTAAAATTATGGCAAGGACTAGGCTATTACTCAAGAGCGAGAAATATTCATTTTACCGCTAAATACATTAAAAAAGAATTAAACAAATGCTTCCCTGATCAGTATCATGAATTACTTAAGCTAAAAGGAATTGGACCTTACACAGCAGCAGCCATTAGCTCCATTTGCTTTGACGAGAAAAGAGCCGCAGTAGATGGCAATGTTTACAGAGTTTTGGCTCGAGTATTTGAAATTTACACTCCAATCAATAGTACAAATGGAATTAAAGAGTTTCAAAAACTAGCTGACAACTTAATTAGCTCAGAAAACCCAGGAGATTACAACCAAGGATTAATGGAACTTGGCGCTACTGTTTGTACGCCTAAAAAAACGGATTGCTATAGCTGCCCACTTCAATCTATTTGCATAGCTCAAAGTAAAAACATTATTGGTCAATTGCCTGTAAAAGAAAAGAAGTTGAAAATCAAAAATCGATTTATAAAATATTATTTTATTGAACAATGCAATCTGTTTGTTATGAACAAACGAACCCAAAAAGACATATGGCAGAATATGTACGACTTTCCTTTTGAAGAATGTAAAACTGAAAAAGAATACCTCAATAAAAGCGAAAGCAACTACCTAACAAACATAATAGGCGTTAATAAATACCAACTACAAGGGAGCCAAACATACAAACACAAATTAAGCCACCAATGGCTTAACATAGAAATTCAGCACCTCAAAATACTGAATAACTCAACAAAAATTAAAGGAAATTTTGTTACTAAAAAAGAGGCGCTAAACTTACCAGTACCTAAGCCCATAGAATCTTTTTTGAAAGGAAAACTCAAGAACGATAAGATTTGATAATTGTTATTAATTTTAGTAAATTTGAATTTATGTAAAAATTTAATAAATATATAAATTGAAATATTATGACAGCTTCATTAAACAAAGTAATTTTAATAGGAAACCTTGGCAAAGACCCAGAAACGAGAACACTAGAAAGTGGCGCAGTAATATGCCGATTCTCTATTGCGACAACAGAAACCTACAAAGACCGTAAAAATGGTGAGCGAACAAGCCATACAGAATGGCACAACATTACGCTCTGGAGGGGCTTAGCCGAAGTCGCTGACAAGTATCTTCATAAAGGAGATAAAGTATTAATAGAAGGACGCATTAGAACCCGTTCTTGGGAAGATAAAGAGAGTGGTCAAACACGATATTCTACAGAAATACTAGCCAACCAAATGCAAATGATGGGAAGCAATAAAAAAACTGAAGAATCCGATAGCAATCCTACGTTGAGTAAAAATACCTCAAATGATATTGTTCAGGAGTCTCCATCGAATGAGGAAGAAAATCTTCCCTTTTAAGTTAAAAAAAGTAAAAATTGGATCCTGAACCCATAACAGCAATAACATTTTTAAATGCACTAGGTTTAAATACATTATTTTCTATAATAGTATTGTTAGGACTATTAGCTACCTCGGCAATAATATCAGGGTCTGAGGTAGCTTTTTTCGCCTTAAAGCCTCAAGATTTAGAAGATTTAAAACTACTAAAATCTAGGAAATCAGAATTAATTGAATCATTTCTTAAAAAGCCAAAACAACTTTTGGCTACCATACTTATTGCCAATAACTTTGTAAATGTTGGCATCATAATTTTAGCAACCTACATATCAGTAAACTTATTTAACTTTCAGGGTATTGAATGGCTTCAATTTTTAGTTCAGGTAGTAATTATTACATTTTTACTACTTTTATTTGGTGAAGTTTTACCTAAAATCTATGCAAACAACAACCCTATTTCATTTGCAAAATTTGTAACCTTTCCGTTATTTTATTTAATAAAAATACTAAAGCCTGCGAGTGCTCTTCTTGTAGCAAGCACTCGTATTATTGATAAAAGAGCAAAAAACAAAGGGCACGATCTGTCCGTAAACGACCTATCTAATGCTCTTGAGCTTACTAGCGACCAAAACGAGAATAGAGAGGAGCAAAAAATGCTCGAAGGAATAGTTAAATTCGGAAATACGGATGTTAAACAAATTATGCGATCTCGAACGGATGTTACGGCGCTTAATATTAACACAAAATACTCAAAAGTACTAAATACAATTCAAGAAACAGGCTTTTCACGAATACCCATTTTTGAAGAATCATTCGACAACATAAAAGGGATTTTGTACATAAAAGACCTGCTTCCTCACCTTAAAGAAGATGAAAACTTTAACTGGTTAAACTTATTACGACAAGTATTTTTTGTACCAGAAAACAAAAAAATTGATGACTTATTGAAGGAATTTCAAGAAAAGAAAATCCACTTAGCTGTTGTGGTTGACGAATATGGTGGAACATCTGGAATTGTTACTCTAGAAGATGTTATTGAGGAAATTGTAGGAGATATAAGTGATGAGTTTGATGATGATGAAATTGTATACTCTAAACTTGACAGCAATAATTTTGTGTTTGAAGGTAAGACAGCTTTAAATGACTTTTACAGAATACTAAATATTGATGGATTAGATTTTGAAGAGGCCAAAGGAGAATCTGACAGTCTTGCAGGATTTATCTTAGAAATTACCGGTAACATCCCAAAAAAAGGCGCGAAAGTCAACTTTAATGATTTTATTTTTACGGTCGAAGGAGTGAATAAAAGAAGGGTAACCAGAATAAAAGCAACTTTTGAAGTTGAGAAAAGTTTAGAAGATGAGGTTTAAAAAAATTATAATTATTGGTATTGTACTACTCAGTTCCTGCCAAGAAAATTTCAGTCCGAAACCACTAGGATTTTTCCGTATTGACTTAGCAGAAACTAATTACACTACCACTAAAAAAAACTGCTCCTATCAGTTTCTCGCAAATACCAAAGCCGAATTGATTGAGGGGAATACCGAATGCTGGTACAACATCTTTTACCCAGCTCATGATGCGACTATTTACCTTACATACAAAGAACTAAACAACAACTTAGCTCCCATTATAGAAGAGAGTCATAAACTGGCCTATGATCATTCTATAAAATCAGATGGGATCATCGAAACAGTATACGAAAACAAAGAAAATAATGTTTACGGAGTGCTGTACGACATTCATGGCAATAGTGCATCAAACCTTCAATTTTTTGCCACAGATAGTTCAAAACACTTTTTAAGAGGGTCTTTGTATTTTAACACTGTTCCAAATGCAGACTCACTTCAACCAGTTAAAACCTATATAAAAAAAGATTTACAAACATTAATCGAAAGTCTTACTTGGTCTTAAGTTTTTTCAATTCAAAATAAAAAGCGATTTGTAGAATAAATAACAAACTCGCTACTATGAGATGAATTGGCTGCATTAAACTCATCATATCAAAATAAGTGAGAACAATGCCAGAAAACACCTCTACAAGAATTACAAGAGCAATATATTTTGGATAGCTAAAGCCAAGATTAAACACATAGTTTCTGACAAATAAAAACCCGTTAACTAGAACTAACGATATAGCAAAAGATCGATGTATTTTAAATACATTTCCTGCAGATGCGATCCACAATTCACGCTGAGCATAATCAAAACTTTTTGCGATTTCATCAATTAGTTGACGAACCTGCGTTCCTAAAATAATTTGAAGTATACTTAAAAACAAAGCTATTTTAATAAAATTATATAGTTTCTTATCATAATACAAAAGCGAAACTCCTTTCTTGTTAGGGACTTCAGAAATTAGGTAAACCATAAGCGCAACTATAAATAAAGCCATTAGCATATGGATGGTAATCTGAATTGGCTGTAAAACAGAGTAAACAACTACAGCGCCTAACCAGCCCTGAAAACCCATCAAAAAGACAATAAAAGCACTCAGAAAAACTATTTTTCTTTTGATTTTCCAAAAAGCAAAAGACTTAAAAAACAAGCCTAAAGTTAAAAAACCTGCTAAAACACCAATCAATCGATTAACATACTCTACCCAGGTATGAAGCGGATTAAAATTCACGTAATCATGTTTTGTATACAATGACCAATTAGAGGCATCATAAACCTGACCACTAACAAAGGGTGTATGAGCAAACCACAACTGATCTTGATGTATAATCATTTGACCTTCTGAAAAGGCTTTGTCAGTACTCCATAAAACCTGATCAACATGAACAGGAGGTATAACTAAACCAAAGCATTTAGGCCAGTCCGGACAACCCATACCAGATCCAGTCATACGCACAATACCACCGGCTACGATGATTAAAAAAATACTAAGCAAGGTCCATTTGGCAAAACGTTCAAAAGACATAGTTTGTTTAAATTTAATTAGCGATGCAAAGATAGGAAGCTCTATACAATAATACTCTTTAAAACGAAGAGTATTAAACAAAAAAAAAGCTCTCTTTTCAAATTTGAAAAGAGAGCTTTTTATTAATTACGTTTTAGCTGTTATGCGCAGCATGGTTTAATACAATCTGATGCACAACTCTTCTTTTCCACTTTCTTAGAAGCACAACAAGATTTGTCAGCAGATTTGTCACATTTCACCTTACTATCCTCGCACTTTGCTTTTTCCTCGGCAGAACAAACTTTTTTAGCAGAACTACAACAAGATTTTTTAGATGCTTGAGGTGTTGCAGAAAAAGCACCCTTTCTGTAAGAATTTACAAAAGCAACAATTGCAGTTTCTGAGGTTAAAGAAGCATTGTAGGCTAATGTAGCATTTGAATCTTCAAAATTAACTTTAGCTTTTTCAACACCATCCAAGTTATTAAGCTCAACTTCTAGTGCACGAGCACAGCCCATAGCACAAGTCATACCTTCAATATTCATGGACAAGCTAGAACTTTTAACTGCTTGCTGATCAACATCTGTTGATTGCGCTGTTGATTGAGAACATGAAGCAATTGAAAAAACAAGAACTAAAGTAGCAAAACCAAATTTTATTAATTTATTCATCTTAAAAAATTTTAGTGATTAACATAGCAAATATAAAAAATATGAAACGATTAACCGACTAAATAAATATCTTTGTACGTCAAACAAATAAATGCTACCAACAAATGCTAAAAAGAATAGACAGTGCAGCAGGTCATTGGTTTCTCCTTTTTTTACTTTCGCTAGTATGGGGTAGTTCATTCATTCTTATAAAACGCGGGCTTGATGCTTTTAGCTTTGAACAAGTTGCTGCCTTACGACTGTTTATTGCCTTTGTATTTATTTCGATGGTCGGCTGGAAATACTACTTCACTCTGCCAAAAAAAAAGCTAAAATACCTTTTCCTTACTGGTTTTATTGGAAATGGTATTCCCGCATTTCTATTCACAAAATCAGAAACTTATTTAGATTCGGGTATTGTTGGAATTCTTAATGTACTTACCCCATTGTTTACTATTTTTATAGGTGTACTATTTTACAATCTGAAGGTAAAGGCACTTAATTATGTAGGTATTATTATAGGATTGACTGGCACTATTTACCTTCTGCATCCGGACATTCAAGAATTAAACGAAAAAACCATTATATACAGCTTAATAGTTATACTAGCTACGGTTTGCTACGGGTGGAGTTCTAATATTATTAAAACGCATTTACAAGACTTAAACCCAGTACAAATAACTACAATTGCCTTTACTTTTGTTGGACCATGGGCGGGAATTTATCTATTTAGCAGCGATTTTATTGAGGTAATGCAAACCCACCCAAAAGCCTGGTCAAGTTTAGGTTATACAACACTATTGGCAATTGTTGGCTCTGCATTGTCTTTAATCGCATTTAATAAACTCATAAAAATGACAGGCGCTTTATTTGCAACATCTTGCACCTATATAATACCTATTGTTGCCGTACTATGGGGGCTTCTAGATCATGAAACAATAACCTCGCATCACATCATTGGATTCCTAATAATATTAGCAGGAGTTTATGTTGTAAACAAAAGATACTGATGTACTTTTGCCAATTCAAATTAATTGTTTAATTTTGCAGACCAAATTAGTATTTTTAATTAACCAAACATAGCAGATGTACGCAATTGTAGAGATAGCAGGGCATCAATATAAAGTTGAAAAAGATCAGCGCATCTTTGTCAATCGTCTTGAAGGAAAAGAAGGCTCGAAAGTTACTTTCGACAACGTTCTTTTAATTGAAGATGGTGGTAAAGTAGTAGTTGGCGCCCCGGCTATAAAAGGTGCAAAAGTCTCAGCAAAAATTGAGAGCCACCTAAAGGGAGACAAAGTTATTGTCTTCAAAAAGAAAAGAAGAAAAGGCTATACAGTAAAAAATGGTCACCGACAGTATCTTACACAGATAACAATCGGTACGATCACGAAAAAGGCAGCAGCAAAAAAAGCGGCTCCTAAAGCTGAATCAGTAGAAGCCTAATTAATTAACGAAAAAAAATTTGAAACATGGCTCATAAGAAAGGTGTCGGTAGTTCCAAAAACGGTCGTGAATCGGAATCAAAACGACTTGGAATCAAAATTTTCGGTGGTCAATTAGCTATCGCTGGTAACATCATCGTAAGACAAAGAGGTACAAAACACAATCCAGGTGAAAATGTTGGTATGGGTAAAGACCATACTTTATTTGCACTTTGCGATGGCAGTATCCAATTTAAGAAAAAGAAAGACAATAGATCTTATGTTAGCGTTGTTCCTTTCGCTGAGTAAGTTTTAGTTTTAGAATCAAAAAAAGCTGTTTCAAATGAAACAGCTTTTTTTTTGATTCGATTTTATTTCAACTTGTCATTTTCTATATGACGCTTAGCGTCTCTTCTTGTTTTTTTATCGAAATTCTTTTTCATTGCATCGTCTAAATTAATTCCTGTTTGGTTTGCAATACACGTCAAAACAAACAAAACATCTGCCAACTCGTCTGAGAGATCTTTGTTTTTATCTGATTCTTTTTCTGACTGCTCGCCATATCGCCTAGAAATAATTCGAGCTACCTCCCCAACCTCTTCAGTAAGAACAGCCATATTAGTCAGTTCATTAAAGTAGCGTACACCATGTTCACGAATCCAATCGTCAACTTTTACTTGAAGTTCTTTTAAGTCCATTATTCTTTTACTTTTGAGTCTAAGTGAATCGTTACTGGCCCATCGTTGATCAATGAGATTTTCATATCAGCTCCAAACTCGCCTGTTCTAACAGTCCCGCTAACAAGAGCGCCAATAGAGGCGATAAACAAATTGTATAAAGGAATAGCTATATCTGGTTTCGCAGCTTTTATATAGGAAGGCCTATTGCCATTTTTTGTACTTGCATAAAGGGTAAACTGACTTATAACCAAAACCTCTCCCTTTACATCCAATAAAGAATTGTTCATTTTACCAGAGGCATCATTAAATATACGAAGTGCACATATTTTTCTACAGAGCCATTCAATATCCTCTGTAGAGTCTTCGTTGGTAATCCCTAAGAAAACAACTAAACCTTGCTGAATATCTGCATGGAGAATATCGCTAATCACTACAGACGCCTCAGTCACTCTTTGAAGGGTAACTCTCATTTATGGTATTTAAATTCGCGGTATTGGTTTCCATCGTCCTCTAAAATTGCCAAGTAACTGTTATACCTAACTGGATGAATTTCATCAACTGCAACAGCATCTTTAACAGCACATTTAGGCTCGTTTACATGCTTGCAATTGTGAAACTTACATTGACCTTTTAAACGTAGTATTTCAGGGAAATAATCTGCCAATTCGAACTCACTTACATCTACCAAGCCAAATCCTTTAATACCAGGAGTATCTATAATAAAACCCCCAAAATGCAAGGGATACATTTCTGCAAATGTTGTGGTATGCATTCCTTTATTATGAGCTTCAGAAACTTGCTGAGTCACAAGGTCTAAATCAGGATCAATTACATTAACTAAAGTTGATTTACCAACGCCAGAATGACCAGACAAAAGCGTAACTTTAGCTGTCATTTTTGTGGTAAGCAAATCGATATTCATTTGATCCAAGGCAGAGGTTTCCAAACATTCGTAGCCTGAATTAGTATACATTTGAACAATCTCATCGTGATATTCACGATCAAACTCGTCGTATAAATCAACCTTATTAAAAACAAGTACCGTTGGAATTTGGTACGCTTCTGCTGTCACTAGAAACCGATCTATAAAACCAACTGATGTAGTTGGAGAAGCTAACGTTACAATAAGGAAAGCTTGATCTATATTAGCTGCAATAATGTGAACTTGCTTAGACAAATTAACCGATTTTCGGATGATGTAATTTTTACGTTCAAGAATTTTAGAAATTAAATAATCCTCACCGTTTACATCGAGTAGAACTCTATCGCCTACGGCTACAGGATTCGTACTTTTAAGACCTTGTATTCTGAACTTCCCACGTATACGACAATCCAACTGCACCCCGTCATTTGTGAGCACACTATACCAACTACCAGTAGATTTTACGACCACTCCTTGCATAACACCAAAGATAGGGTTTGAAATTGATTTTTTTACTAAATAAGTTGAAATACGTACGCAAGAAAAAAGGGCTTACATTTTAAGCCCTTCCATTGTAATAACTCTTCCCTCGAGATACACAATTACATTAAAATATTAAATTACTTATTATTATTATTTAGAATAAATATATATAAAATAAAACCCATTAGCAAAAAACTTATGGACTCACATGAATTAAATCTAAACTTTTTTCTCAATTTGATTAATTAAACAAGGAAATTCAAAAATTGATGAACCGCAGTCTTGTAGATAAATATTAAAATGAACTATATTCGTGGCTATGTCTATAAAAGTCGAAAACGTAAGTAAATTCTATAATTCTCAAAAAGTACTTAGCGAAATTTCCTTTGAAATTTGTAAAGGTGAAATTGTGGGTTTTTTAGGTCCAAACGGAGCTGGTAAATCTACCATGATGAAAATACTTACTGGTTTCATACCTCAGACGCAAGGAAAAGTTCGGATATGCGGCCTAGATGTATGTGAAGAAAATTTAAAGGCAAAAAGTAAAATTGGGTACCTACCAGAGCACAATCCTTTATACCTTGACATGTATGTTCGAGAATATTTAGGCTTTATTGTGAATCTTTACAAAGCAGATCCTTGTAGGATTGATGACATGATTCAAAAAACAGGACTTAAAAATGAGCAGCACAAATTAATTAGCTCACTTTCTAAAGGTTACAGACAAAGGGTAGGTTTAGCGCAAGCACTATTAAATAACCCAGAAGTCCTTATTCTAGATGAACCAACAACCGGATTAGATCCAAATCAGTTGGTTGAAATACGAAGCCTTATAAAGGAAATGGGTGTAGATAAAACAGTATTGCTCTCGACACATATCATGCAGGAAGTAGAAGCAATATGCGATAGAGTAATCATTATTAATAAAGGGGTAATCGTTGCTAATAAAACAATTGAAGAATTACGCAAGAGTAAAGATGGCAAAAACATAATAACCATTTCATTTAACGAAAAGGTCTTTAAAAATGAGCTACAAGCAATTAAGAATGTTGAAGAAGTTGACGAAATTGGAACAAATGAATTTAAAATCACTTCTGATGCTTGCCATGATTTAAGAAAACAATTGTTTGAATTTGCCGTAGCTAAAAAATTCACAGTACTTCAAATGAACATGGAAGAGAACAAATTGGAGGATATCTTCCATAAACTCACCAATTAAAATCAATCAAATAATACTTTTTTGCATGAAAAAAATGTTGGTGGGTTTAATTTTGGCTACTTTTTTTAGTTTTAAATGCCAGGCACAACAGATTACAATTAACGAATTTATGTCAAAAAACGAGACTATTATTCTCGGGTCTGACGATGAATATAATGATTGGATAGAGTTGTACAACAGTCATCAATACTCGATTAATCTTGTCAATTATAAATTATCTGACGATAAAGATCGGCTAGATAAATGGCGATTTCCAGACACCAACATTCCTTCTCAAAGCAGTCTACTGGTATTTGCTTCAGGAAAGGATACTGTAAATGGAGCTGAACTTCACACAAACTTTAAAATATCTTCGCTTGGAGAGGCTCTTTACTTATCAAATCCCTCAGGCGATATAATTGACTCTATAAGACCCGTAATTTTAGAAGAAAATGAAAGTTTCGGTAGACTTCCAGACGGTACAAGTAATTTAGTGAATTTAGACACACCTAGCCCAGGAACTTCAAACAACAATACAAGCCAACTTGTTTTTTCTGAAAATGCTGGCTATTTTGAGCAAGGCTTTAAATTAAATATTAAGTCGCTAAGAAACGACACAATTTACTACACAACAGATGGAAGTATTCCGACAGTTAATTCGCTGGTATTTTCAGACTCCATAACTATTTACAACCGAACAGCTAACCCGAATTACTTTTCAGAATTCCGATCGAGCCCTGAACAATCACTTATCAGCTATAAGGCATGGAAGGCTCCTATTAAAACCCTAGACAAAGCAACCACATTGAGAAGTGTTAGTATTAAAAATGGACAAAACACGAGTCGGGTCTATACCCAAACCTATTTCATTGATGAAAATATTTTCTCAAAATACAAGCACCCTATTCTGTCTATTGTTACAGAAGAATCTAATTTATTTGACAGTGATAGTGGCATTTACGTTCCTGGAATAAACTTTAAACTAGACAATCCGGAATGGTCTGGCAATTATTTTGAGTCGGGAATAGAATGGGAGAAACCAATCCACATAGAGTATTTTAGTGAAGATGGACGAGTGGAATTCCATCAAGATGCAGGAATTAGAATACATGGAGGTAAAACAAGACAGGCAGCTCAAAAATCACTTCGTATATACGCTAGAAAAGAATACGGTAAAGACTATTTTAAACACCGACTATTTCCAGAAAAAGAAACTGTAGAATTCAAAAGATTTTTACTTAGAACAACCATGGGATCGTGGAATGATCAGTCTATAATTAAAGATATTTTAGCGCATAATATTGCAAAAGATTTGAATATTGAAACTCAAGACTTTCAACCGGTAATTGTTTTTATTAATGGCGAATATTGGGGAATTCATAGCCTCAGAGACCGAATTGACAAACATTACATTAAGTACGAATTCAATATAGACAAAGATTCAATAGACCTAATTGGAGGGAACTTTAATTTAGTTTTTGCGGGAGATAATAGTCACTACATAAGTTTAATCGAATTTATAGAAAACAATGACTTATCAATACAAAACAATTATGAGTACGTAAAGACCCAAATAGATATTGACAACTTTATAAGTTATCAAATTGCAGAAATGTTCTTTGCAAATAAGGACTGGCCATCTAACAATAGTAAACTATGGAGACCTAAGACTAAAGATGGCAAATGGAGATGGATCTTTTATGATTTAGATGCAGGTTTACTTGATGCTAATAAAAACATGTTTGTACATTGTTTAAATACTGATACTTCTATTACGTGGCCAAATGCTCCAGAATCAACATTCCTATTTAGGAATTTAATCACGAACAACAACTTTCTCGATAAATTTATAAATCGGTATGCAGAAATACTAAACACAACATTTGCTACCAGCTCTATTTTAGACAAAGTTAAGCCGATTAAAGAGCTTTATAAAAACGAAATAGATTCGCATATTGAACGATGGGAGTACCCAGAAAGTTATTCTAAATGGGAAAGAGATATTGAAGAAAAATTAGTTGGTTTTTTAGCCGATAGGCTCTGTGCGGTAGAAAAAAACATGAATCGCTTTATTTTTCCTGATCATTTCAACTTTGATTGTACAGAAAATTTGGGAACTTCATTCTTAGAGCTATACCCAAATCCAAATACAGGAGAATTCACTTTTGTAAACAACTCAGAGCAAACCATTAAGGGAGACCTCGTTATTTATTCGATTTTCGGAGTAATTGTTTACCAAGAAAATTATGTTTACCTAGACACTAATGAAGAAAAAAAATTGAATTTAAAGCATCTTAATCAAGGAATATATGCCTTAAATTTTAATGGACTAGGTAACTCTGAGACCCTATTTTTCGTTATTATACATTAAATACCAACGATCTTAATTACTTTAAAAATTAATGTAACTATACCATACGAATTAGTATATTTGCTTACTGTAAGTGGATGAATTTGACTGATTGCTACCACTCAAAAAAAGGCTAAAGCAGATTCCTATCGCTACAGCTCATATCAGACTATTTATAAATTACACTAAAGAAAATAGATATGTCTTATTTTTTCACATCTGAATCTGTTTCAGAAGGACACCCAGACAAAGTAGCCGATCAAATATCCGACGCAATATTAGATGCCTATTTGGCACAAGACCCAGAGTCAAAAGTAGCTTGCGAAACACTTGTAACAACAGGATTAACTGTTATAAGTGGAGAGGTAAAATCAACGGCTTCAGTAGACTTACAAAAGCAAGCGCGCAACGTAATAAAGCGAATTGGCTACACAAAATCAGAGTATAAATTTGATGCAGAATCTTGCGGTATTATATCTGCAGTGCATGAGCAATCCGAAGATATTAGTCAAGGCGTAGAAGCTGGGCAAGGTCTTTATGAAGAACAAGGAGCAGGAGACCAAGGAATGATGTTTGGTTACGCTACCAACGAAACAGAGAATTACATGCCTTTAGCCTTAAGTCTTTCGCACTTATTGCTTCAAGAATTAGCAGAAATACGCAGAGAAAACCATTCGGTAATGCACTACTTACGCCCAGATGCTAAGTCTCAAGTAACAATACAGTATTCTGACACAAATGTACCAGAACGTATAGATACGATTGTTATTTCTACCCAACACGATGACTTTGATCAAGAAGATAAAATGTTGGCAAAAATTAAAGAAGATGTAAAGACCATTTTAGTTGAAAGGGTAAAGAAAAAACTACCAACACACATTGTAGGTTTATTTGGCAATGAAAAATACCATGTTAACCCAACAGGAAAGTTTGTAATTGGAGGTCCTCACGGTGACACAGGACTTACAGGAAGAAAAATTATTGTAGACACTTATGGAGGTAAAGGAGCCCATGGTGGTGGTGCTTTCTCAGGAAAAGACCCTTCAAAAGTAGATCGATCTGCCGCTTACGCAACACGACACATAGCTAAAAACTTAGTTGCCGCAGGTGTATCAGACCAAATACTAGTTCAAGTAGCCTATGCTATTGGTGTTGCAAAACCTATGAATATATTTGTGGATACATACGGAACATCAAAAGTTAAAATGAGCGACAGTAACTTAGCAGAAAAAATTGATGAATTGTTTGACATGCGTCCGGCTGCAATTGTAGAGCGATTTAAACTTAAAGACCCTATTTACATTGAAACGGCCGCATACGGTCATATGGGAAGAGTTCCAGAAAAGAAAACAAAGCATTTTGATATAGGTGCAGGTCAACACATCACAAAAGAAGTCGAAACATTTCCTTGGGAAAAGTTAGATTTTGTTGAGAGAATAAAAACAGTACTTGAGCTTAACTAAATGAATTATACTTTCAAAGAAAACACGTATACGATTGAACGCTACCCTCTAACACAGAGTAAGTCGTTAAAAGCTTGGAATGCTGCAGATGAGCATATTTTAAACTTCTTAGAAGAAACAAAAACATCAAAAAAAAATACAGTTATATATAACGATAGATTTGGATTCTTAAGCCTCTTTACAGCACAAGATAAACCTCTCGTTATACTAGATTACAAAAGTCAAGAAAAAGCCCTAGCACTTAATTTTAAAACAAACAACGTAACGTTTGATTTGCCAACTAATAACTCCATTAGTAAAAGCGATAAACCTTATGAGTTAGCGCTTATAAAAGTACCTAAATCACTAGATCTATTTCGTTTACAACTTTCACAAATACACCATTCTTTAGCAGAATCAGGTGAAGTAGTATGTGGATTTATGACCAAGTATTTCTCCAAACAATACCTTTCAATAGCTTCCGAATTTTTTGAAGAATGCACACAATCAAAAGCATGGAAAAAATCAAGAGTTCTTGTTCTTAAAAAGAAAAAAGAAATAAAAAATAAAACTTATCTGAATGAGATCTCTTATTCGGGAGAAAAAACTTTTAAGCAACACTTTGGAGTGTTTTCTGCCAAAAATATAGATTATGCAACCCAATTTTTCATTGAGAATATGGATGTTAGAATGGACCACAACAAAATTCTAGATCTTGCCTCTGGAAATGGCGTTTTAGCTTATGCTGTCCAAAAAGAAAGACCAAATGCTGAAATAGATCTTTTAGACGACTCTATACTTGCGTTAGAATCCTCTAAAATGAATATCGAAGGAGATAACATTAAATTTCATTACAACGACTGTTTAGATAATTTTGAGGATCAAACTTTTGATCTGATTGTCTCAAACCCTCCATTTCATTTTGAACACGAAACAAATATTGAAATCGCTTTAGAATTATTTAAGGAAGTTAAAAGATGCCTTAAAAAAGGAGGCTCATTTCAGATGGTTACGAGCAATCACCTAAACTCTAAGACACACCTCTACAAACTATTTCACAAGGTAGATATTGTAAGAGAAGATTTGAAATTTGTAGTTTACAATTGTCATTCATGACAAACAAACGCTCTAAAAAAGCAAACTAAAAGATGAGAAATATAATCGAAAAAATAGCATACCTACTTCTTCGTTTGTTGCCAAAAAAATCAGATGCGGCTAACATTAATGGAACTAATTTAAACCTTTAGTGAAATAGTCCGTATTATTTCAAAATAGAACACACAACTATTTTTTCTTTTAAATGCCAAGAAAAACACTTTTAAAAAGATTTTTAATTTGGAGACTTAAAACAATCTCCCAAAGGCAATTCATAATGCTATTAAGTCTTCTTGTTGGAGTAGGCTCGGGATTAATAGCTGTTTTTATTAAAAATACTGCACATAGCTTAGGTGATTATTTACGAGATGCATCCACATCCTCTACCTGGGAAAACTACAATTTACTAATACTTCCTTTAATAGGTATTGTAGCATCAGTACTGTGGATCAAATACATCGTACGAAAACCCGAAAGCAATGGTTTTTCTACAATATTGTACGCTATTGCTAAGCGAAGTGGGATTATGAAACGACATCACATGTATTCATCAATAATCTCATCTATTTTAACAGCAGGATTTGGAGGTTCTATAGGACTAGAAGCACCTGCAGCCTCTAGTGCCTCATCACTAAGTTCGAATTTAGCTCGTATGCTACATCTCAATTTTAAAGATAGAATGCTCCTGATTGGATGTGCTACTGCTGGAACAATTGCAAGCATCTTTAATGCCCCTATTGCAGCTTTAGTTTTGGCTATGGAAGTATTAATGCTTGACCTTACAATGGCCTCTATAATACCTTTGCTTATAGCATCAGTTTCAGCTACCATAAGTTCTCGCTTAATTTTGGGCGATGCATTACTCTTACACATAGACCTTGTAGAACAATTTAAAGTAAGTAATCTATACTGGTACATTTTACTCGGAATTTTTTGTGGTTTTCTTTCGGTATTATTCACTAAAGTTTTTTACCAAACCACTCACCTATTAAAAAAAATAAAACACAAAATTAACCGAGCAATTTTGGGCGGATTATTCTTAGGCGTTTTAATTTTTATAATTCCACCTTTATTTGGAGAAGGTTTTGAAACGATAAATTTACTACTAGCAGACAAAGGGCAAGAAATCATCACAGGAAACTACGTGGAATCTATCTGTACGAGTGAAATAGCTTTACTTTTACTTATATTTTCGATGATTTTTTTTAAAATAATAGCCACCTCAGTTACTGTTGGTGTTGGAGGTATTGGAGGTGTTTTTGCTCCAGCACTCTTTTTAGGTTCTGCGCTAGGCTACGTATTTGCAAAGTTTATAAATCACTTTTTTTTGCTCGAATTATCAATCAGCAATTTTAGTCTAGTCTCTATGGCTGGACTTATAGCTGGAGTTTTACACGCTCCTTTAACAGCTATATTTCTGATAGCAGAAATAACAAGTGGATACGAACTTTTTATACCTCTAATGACGGTAGCAGCTATTTCTTATGTCTGTTCAAAATACTTCATCCCACATTCACTTTTCAATCTTCAATTAGCCTTAAAAGGAGAATTGATGACGCACAATAAAGACAAAGCTGTATTAATGCAGATGCAATTAGAGAAACTGGTAGAAAAAAACTTTTCCACTATACAGCCAGAAATGAATTTAGGAACGCTTGTAAAGGTAGTAGCAGAATCTAAGCGCAATATTTTTCCCGTGGTAAATGAAAACAATATATTTTTAGGGATTATCAATCTGGATGACATTCGTAAAGTAATGTTTGACCAAAGTCTGTATACTAAATTTACGGTGTCAGATTTAATGCACCAACCAATGGGTTCCATTAAGTTGTATGATCCTATGGATAAAGTTATGGCAAAGTTCAAAGAAACTGGAGCCTGGAATCTTGCAGTTACCTGTCAGGGAGAATACATTGGCTTTATTTCAAAATCTAAATTATTTAGCAATTACCGAAGAAAACTAGTAGAATTTTCCGAAGAATAGTGTTTTAAAATCTTAATTATAATGCGCATGTTAATACCAATAGGAAGTATTGTTAATGCACTTGCAGTAATTATTGGAAGCTTAATAGGATTAAGACTTGGGTCATTTATACCAGATCGAGTTCGAAAAAGCATTTTTCAAGTAATTGGTCTGTTTACACTGATTTTAGGAACTAAAATGGCTTTGGAAACAAATCAGGTATTACTCTTATTAATCAGCCTAGTATTGGGTGTACTGATCGGTGAATTACTCTGTATAGAAAGGATTCTAGACAAAGTTAGTCGTCTTATTAAAGAAAAGGTAAAGAGTAAGGATAAATTATTTTCCGAGGGTCTAATAACCGCTTTTTTATTGTATTGCGTCGGTTCTATGACCTTTGTAGGTGCAATTGAAGAAGGAATAAACAATGACAAGACACTTTTATACACAAAAAGTTTAATGGATGGTGTTACTTCTATTTTACTTGCCTCTAGCCTAGGAATAGGAGTACTTGTGTCTGCTTTACCGCTACTTCTCTTTCAATCGATTTTAACTTGGGGTGCTTTTTATTTTGAAGGGTATTTACAACCAGATATGATTACAGAACTCTCTGCTGTTGGAGGGGTACTTATTATGGCAATAAGCTTAAATATACTTGAAATACTAAAAATTAAAGTAAGCAATTTACTTCCTGCATTACTTTTAGTCATTCCCATTTACAACTTAGTTAACTAAGTGCGCATCAAAAATCATCTGAAAAGACCGGTAAAACATGAAGCACTAAGGTGTTATTAACTCTTGAGCAATACTTGAATAGTGGTTCTGTTTTTTTGGCTAAGAAGTATTGTTTTATCCTTTATTAAGTTCTGAATTTGATCATCTTTATAATGACGAATTGTAAGCAACTCCAGTCCAGTGTTGTATTTGACTTTAAAACAAACCGAAAGATCAGCAATTAGACTGTCAAAAAGCAAATCGTCAACATCGATAGCGAATGAACAAGAAACAGCCGTATTTTGGAGTAAGTTAACTTTAACATTATACGATGAAAAAGTGGAGAAAATTTGAGAAAGGTTGTTCTCGACAATAAAATCTAAATCGTTCAAAGAAATAGAGAGTAAGGTTTGATTTTTCTTTAGAATATAAAAAGGCGTTTCAGGTTCTATTTCGGGACTGTCAGAAATCCAGGTTCCTACATCACTTGGCTCTAAAAAGGACCTTACCTCTAAAGGAATAGAATTCTTTTTTAAGGGTTGAAGTGTTTTAGGATGAATAACTGAAGCTCCATAAAAAGCCAATTCTATTGCTTCCTGAAAAGGAAGTTTGCTGATTGTTTTTGGACTAGGAAAATACCTAGGATCAGCATTTAAAAAGCCAGGTACATCCTTCCAAATAACTAATTTTTTTGCTTTTAAAATCGTAGCAAAAATAGCCGCACTGTAATCAGAACCTTCTCTACCCAATGTGGTCGTAAAATTCTCTGAAGTACAACCAATAAATCCCTGAGTTATAGTTAACTTATTTTTAGCTAAATGTTTAAGAATCAATTGAGAAGTTAATTTCCAATCTACATTAGCAGCTTTATGCTTGTTATCAGTTTTAATAAAATCTCTAGCATCTAACCAAATATTGTCCAATTCTACTTCCTTTAAATAAGCACTAACTATAGTGGTAGAAATCAATTCTCCGATAGACACTATTTGATCGTATTCGTAAGTATAATCTGGCCTTGGGTCATCTTCTAAAGCCCACTCAACTTCTACAAACAAATTGGACACCGCATCAAAAATGGGATGATTCTTGACAAAAAGATCTTCTAGAATAGTCTGATGAAAAGACTTTACAACCTTTAAAAGATTTAAGGTGTTGTCTTTTTTTAAATAAAAGGATCTAGCGACTTGTTCAAGAGCATTGGTGGTTTTACCCATAGCAGAAATAACTACAAAAGGATTTTCGCCTTTGTACTCTTTAAGTATTTGCGCTAAATTCCTTACACCTTGTGCGTCTTTTACAGATGCACCGCCAAATTTAAAGACTTTCATTATAAATAAATTTAGAGCAAAGGTAAGTTAAGCTAATATAATAGGTGAAATTTATGGCTAAAATTATACGATCATACGTAAATCTAATACTCTAAATCGTTAGATAGGTATAATAAAGTATTCGTAGAAGACATTTTAATTTGATAGCCATTCCCGGGAAGCAAATCACCTATACCATTAAAACCGTAATCTGTTAGATAAGCTGAGCCTTCTGCATCTTTAATAATTACCACATCTGAAACGATCTCTGAAAATACAGCTTCTGCATCGGCTGGACTTGTTCGCAAGTAACTGAGCATCCCCCACCCTTGGGTTAAATTTATTGGTGTTTCTTCTGGCAATAAATTTTCCCCACACACATCTATTACCTGTGCACTAGCTGTTTTAATTAAATAACCTTGAAGATTATCTAAAAGTCCAATCCCATCAAAATCAAAATCAGGTAAATAAGCAGCTCCAGAATAATTTTTCATTATTATTAAATTATCCTGAGCGATTAGTTCGCTAAACAATGATGAAATCAACATTGTATCTGATTGAACGTAAGTGGAAAAAATGGACCAACCATTAGATAGATTTAGAGTTTGGCAAGTTTGTGAGAAATCTAAAAAATTACATAAAGCTCCTTGAAAGGGGGCACCACCAGAAATTAAAATACCAAGTGAATTGGAAATGGTCCAAGAAATTTCCTCCTGCCAAGAACCACCATCACAAGTTATATCTAGACATCCATACTGAGGATCATAACAAAAAGTATCTATTGTTTGAGAGCCTGAGTTTAGATAAAATTCCATAGCATTAAGGTTCAGTGTATTTCCATTCCAACCATCGCCATAAGAATCGTTCATTTCGAGTGTAAATGTGTCAGAAATACAGTTACCAAAACAGTCGTAACCGATACTTGGACCATCTCCACCACATTCGCCACAATCATCAAATTCTGCGCAAGAACCATCTTCTGTAACCGCAAATGGATTAAAATTACAAGCTAAATCATCCATACAACCACTTTGAACTAACTGAATATTTAATTGAGTTACCTGAGCTGTTTGAATACTAACATTAAATTGTTGTGATCCATATCCCTGAGCTGAAACTTGTAAAATATAATTTCCTGCGTTGGCCATTCCTGTTTCATAAATGCCAGCTAAACTAGATATCGAAGGATTGTTAGAACCCACAATCTGAGCAGTAGCATTACTAATAGGAGCTTGTGAAAGACTGTCAACTATAGTACCTTGTAAAAAGCTGGCATTGGTAAACTTTCGCTCCACAACAAATAAACCATTTTCTATATCTGAGACAAGTATATTTCCAGAAGGTAAATACGGATAAGCTCCCCATGCACCATTAAATCCTCCACCTTCGAAATCAGGAGAAGTATCGTAATAAGCAACTTCAATTAGGTTACTAGGGTTACTTGCATCTACTACAGATACACCATCACGATAATAAGAAGTTACTAAAAAATCGCCATCAACATGGGTATTATGTGGAATTACATCTGTATTATTACTCCAGGCTTGAATCCGATCTAGCTCTCGAATATTAGTAAGATCCGAAACATCGTAAGAAGTCACAAAAGCGCCACTTACTTCATCAGTGGTAAACACAGTAGCTCCATCGTCTGAAATCCAACTGTTATGGGTAAAATTACTTGGTGTTGCTTGCGTGGCTATAAGTACTGGGTTTGCCTTGTCACTTACGTCAACTACAGAAAATTCTCCATTGTAAATTGCACCTCCCCAAAGTGTATCACCTCTAACCATTGCATCATGGAAGTAGCTACCAGCATAATTCCCAAGATAAATAGGGCTTTCTGGATCTTCGGTTAAATCAAACATCATAGCGCCTCCATTACCAAAATTAGCACCAAAAACATACAACACACCGTTTTCATCTATGTATATGTTGTGTGCCGATGTAAATCCTAAATCGGTATTTTGAATAGCGCTTAAATTAGAATTTCCAGCAATTACGGCTTCTAAGTTTATAATTTGTAGGCCACCACTAGACTCATTAACACAATAGAGGTAACTACTATAAGTTTTTAAGTCTCTCCACATTGATTCTGGAGCATCAAAAAAACCTAGTTCAGTTGGATCGGTTGGCTCTGTGATATCTACAACGGAAACTCCGTTATACAGACCAACCAATGCGTACTCTCCGTTTTGAGTCGCATAACCCCAAATATCATTTAAATCGACTTCGTAGGGTACATTAGATAAATAATTGAGATTTAAACTAGACTGCGCACAAACACTAAAAACAAAACAAAAGAATGTTAGAGTAGGAATTATATTTTTCATAAGGTAATCGCCTAAGGATACCAATCAAAATTACAATTCTTTTTAAGAATAAGTTAAATTTAAGTAAGAAGATAAAAACAGATGAAAAACTAGGGAATTAACTCACAAAAAATTAATACTCATCAAGGTTAGATAGAAAATAAAATTCATGAGGCTCATTTAATTTTAAAATATAACCTTGCCCAGGATACAACGAATCAAAATTGTCTGTTGGATAATCAGGCATCCAAATACCACCATGATAATCTTTTGCTATAATTAAATTGTTGTTTTCAATTAATTCAGAAAAAACATCTTCAAAATTTGCAGGAGAATCTCTCAAATAGGGTACAAAATTCCATCCAGACACAAGATTAATAGCAACAGAATCAGGACTAACTTTATCTCCAAACACTTCAAGAAAAGATTCTTGGTTAGATTTTATCATATAAGACTCATCTACCTTAATTTCTCCAATACCATCATAGTTCCAAGACGGAAAATATATTTCTCCATTGAAATCTTTTACATAATATATCGAATTATGAATAGAGCTAAACACCTCAGAAATAGGAACGTTAGAGTTCATGTAGGAAGAGTAATAAAACCAACCTTGAGGAATAGCTACTTCTTGACGCATCTCCTTAACAACATTCAAATAAAACCGACCAGTACCATTCAAGTCTGTTGAAATATCTAGCACATAATCTTCTACATTTAAATCTACTACTTGATTGGCTAAAACATCTTCTAAATAAAAATAGACCTGAGTTGGAAAATCGCCCTCAGCAGTAGCACTAAAAGTTAGGCTTGAACCTCCCTCAGCATAAACTGATAATGGAATTGAATAGGAATTATAATCAATAATAGGCAGCGCCTGCACTGTAAAATTTAAGCCATCAGGAGAGTTTAATAAGCGAGAATGAAAAGCAAAATTCAAAGCATCAGGAAATGCACCAGAATCATAACCAGGATCAAGCTCTAAAGTTGCCCATTCTGAATACACTATTGTGGTACTTTTTTCTTGCGTCCCATTATTTAACCTCAAATTAATCGTAGGAACTAAAATCGCTTTGTAAGAGCCCGAAGTTTCTTGCATAAATGGTTTGCCTTGAGAAAAACCCAAACTAACATTTAAAATAGTAAACAGAGATAAGACCATATTTACAAAACTGGTCTTTTTTGGGAAATTAAAATATTTCATAGTTATATATATTTAAATACGAAATTATATATATATATTTAGTTAATATAATAAAACCAACAATTTATTTCAAAAAAACTTATTTCAAAAAAAAAGACAATCAGCTTAGCTGATTGTCTTACGAGGTGCGGATAGAGGGAGTCGAACCCACACGCCTTACGGCACTAGATCCTAAATCTAGCATGTCTACCAATTCCACCATATCCGCGGAAAAAAAGTCTTACGACTGATTTGATTGCAAATTTAAAACTATTTTCATTTTAACCACTAAAAAAATCATATTTATTATTAGTTTATGATGGGTAGCGTAAAACGAATACTTACATTTGTTTTATACATAAAATCTATGCTTACACTAGACCCAAAAGAATTAGCAACTAAAGACTTACACGGATACTTACTATCTTCAGTAGGCCCAAGACCAATAGCTTTAGCAAGTACTGTTGATGAAAACGGTAGACCTAATTTAAGTCCCTATTCATTTTTCAACGTCTTTAGTGCCAACCCACCAATAGCAATATTTTCTCCTGCGCGTCGAGTTAGAAATAATACAACCAAGCACACCTTAGAAAATGTAGCTCTTACCAAAGAAGTTGTTATTAATGTAGTATCTCATTCCATAGTGGAGCAAACTTCGCTTTCGAGTTCAGAATTCGAAGCAGGAATAGATGAATTTGTAAAAGCCGGTTTCACGCCAATTCCTTCAGATATAGTAAAACCTTTTAGAGTAAAAGAATCTCCCGTTCAAATGGAGTGTGTTGTTAAAGAAATTGTCTCTTTAGGCACGGAAGGTGGCGCAGGAAATTTAGTAATCTGCGAGATCGTAAAAATACATGTTTCAGAACATATTTTAGACGAACAACAACAAATTGACCCACATAAAATAGATTTAGTTGGCCGTATGGGGGCAAATTGGTATTGCAGAGCTTCTGGCGAAGCCATCTTTGAAGTACAAAAGCCAAACTCAAAAATTGGCATTGGTTACGACCAATTACCTATTCGAATTCGTAATAGTTTTATTCTAAGCGGTAATGATTTAGCAAAATTGGCAAATTTTGAAAAAATTCCTTCTAAAGAATTAGTTGAAATATTCAAAGAAAATACGGATATTGCAAAAGTATTACATGCAGGCTCTGACGACGAAGAAACAAGAGAGGAACTTCACAAGCATGCCAAGCATCTACTTGAAAATAATGAAGTTGAAGCCGCATGGAAAACCTTATTAATTGACAAACTAAATAGACTATAAAAATGAGTAATTTATCTGTAGAAGGAAAAGTAAAGCGTATTCACGACGAACAAGTAATCAGCGATCGTTTTAAGAAAAGAGAATTTGTAATTGAAACAGAGGAACAATACCCTCAGTTTTTAATGTTTCAATTGGTACAAGATAAAACCAACTTAATCGACCAAGTTAAAACAGGCGATAAAGTAGAAGTATTCTTTAACTTAAGAGGCAGAGAATGGCAAAAAGATCCTTCTTCCGAAATTAAAGTATTTAATACATTGGATGCTTGGAGAATTCAAAAAGTTGAAGGCATGTCAGCTGAGGCCATGCCAAGCGCAGAACCTGTTGCGCCGGCTTCTCCAGAAGACGATCTTCCATTTTAGCAACTTATTAAAATTAAAAAAAACTCTTCAAATTTGAAGAGTTTTTTTTTGACCTAAACAGAGCAGCGTAAACTAAATAAAGCACGAAAACAAAAAAGCATCTTAATTTGTTTTTTTCTATTGATCCAAATGCACCCAAATTTCAGGTAAGTATAAAAGCTAATAGCTTGCTTTTTTGATTGGATTAGCCTTTGCAACTTTAGCTAGGTGGACTCGTATAGATTTTGATACTTGAAGTAAAAAAAGCAGAGCCAAGGCTAAAGTAAAAATCGCTATTTTAAAAAAGAATTATTTACCAAGTAATTAGCAAAACTATGAATACTGCCGACAAGATAGAACGTCTTTTTAAAAAATACCTACCAAGTCCATTCACCATTGCTGTATTACTCACTTTTATAGCATTTACACTTGCCTTATTCCTAACCAACAATTCCGCAACTAGTTTAAAAGCCCTCAGCTTAGAACTACTCAATTATTGGGAGTCGGGACTTTGGAACACTTCATTATTGGTTTTTGCTTTTCAAATGATGTTAATGTTGGTACTTGGGCATGCATTGGCTTTAAGCAGACCTATAGATCGCTTAATCTCAAGCATGACAAACTATTGTAATACTACATCAAATGCTGCTTTTTGGGTTTGCCTACTCACCTTATGTGTGAGTTTATTTAACTGGGGTTTAGGCTTAATATTTGGAGCTATTTTTGCTCGAAAAGTGGCAGAAAATGCACAAAAAAATTCCTGGAAAATCCACTACCCTATTATTGGAGCTAGCGCTTATTCTGGACTTATGGTATGGCACGGAGGAATAAGTGGTTCTGCTCCAATAAAAGTTGCAGAACCGGGGCATTTACAATCTTTAATGACAGGGATTTACGACAACCAAGAATTGGCACTTATGCCAACCCAAATTAGCTTTTCCGATACTGTTTTCTCTTCAATGAACCTCACTATTACGCTAGTTTTACTTATTCTATTGCCCAGCTTTATGTATTATTTAGGTACAAAGATAAAATCTAAAAAATACAACTTATCGAAACCAACAGCCGAAACAGATAAAACAGATAAAACAGAAACTAAAGGAGCAGAAAAATTAGATGAAAATAAAACGATAGCTTTTATATTTGGAGGTATAATATTACTGTATGCAGGATATAAAGCGCTCGTACTTCCCGAAAATTTTAGTCTCGATTTTATAAGCCCAAACTTTATAAACTTTAGTCTTTTAGGTTTAGGAATTATTACTCATGGAAATTTTAAACACTTTTTAAAAGCACTCGATAGTGCCATAGGAGGCGCTTCGGGCATACTCATCCAGTTCCCTTTGTATTTCGGAATTATGGGCTTAATGAAACACTCTGGAATGATCACGCAGATGTCAGATTTCTTTGTGAGTATTTCAAATGAAACAAGTTTCCCTATACTTACCTTCTTGAGCGCAGGTATCGTAAATATTTTTGTTCCAAGTGGAGGAGGGCAATGGGCCATACAAGGCCCAATTATTATAGAGACCTCACAGCAATTGGGCATTAGTTTATCTAAAAACATTATGGCACTAGCCTACGGAGATCAGCTAACAAACATGCTGCAACCTTTTTGGGCTTTACCTCTATTGGGAATAACAGGCTTAAAAGCTAAAGAAATTTTGCCTTACACACTATTACTAATGATTATAGGAGGGTTTATTTTTATAGGTGGCCTATTAATTTTCTAAAAAAAAACATATAAAATAAAACAGCTAAACTCAACAAAAGGTATAAATACTATAGCAACTATATCTCTAAGTAACTTTAAATAAATCAGAAGCTATTTTATCGGCAAGTAATTTTCCTTTTTCAGACAGGTAATATACTTCCTTTTTTACCAATACATTTTCTGTAGATACGTATAGCTCAATTTCATTTCGAAAATAGGCCGCTAGTTCACTTGAGAAATTAGTTTCAATTTCTGCAATACTGCAACCCCACTTAGTGCGCAGCGAGGTCATTACATATTCATTGTATCGATCTTCTAAAGACAAGACTTCTTCTTGTAGTGGCAATAAATTTTGAGCTAATGACTTAACATACTTTGTATTATTGGAAACATTCCAAAGTCTTTTATTGTCGTAAAACGAGTGGGCAGAAGGCCCTAAGCCCAAATACATATCTTTTTTCCAATACGAACTGTTGTGCTTACTGTAAGCTCCAGGTTTGCAAAAATTTGAAATTTCGTATTGCTCGTAACCATTACGTTTCATTTGGCTAGTTAATAGTTCGAACTGAGCTGCACTTTGATTCTCGTCTACGTTGGAAACTTTTTGATGTAAAATTTGATGATGTAATTCTGTATTTGGCTCAACCGTTAAAGCATACGATGAGATATGTGGAATGTCTAAATCAAAAGCAATATTAAGATTTTCTAACCAAGCAGATGTATCCATTCCTGGAGTTCCATAAATTAAATCTACAGAGAGGTTGGTAAAACCCGCTTGTTTACAACTCTTAATGGAACTTAATGCCTCTTTGGCGTTATGAGCTCTTTTCATAAAACGCAAATCTTCGTCTCTAAAAGATTGAATCCCAATACTTAGCCTATTAATTGGCGTTTTTTTTAGAACTTGAATTTTCTCTGGTGACAAATCATCTGGATTGGCCTCTAGGGTAATTTCTGCCAAAGGACTTACCCTAAAGCTAGTAAATAGCGTTTCGAATATTCTGTTTAAGTCTTTTTCACTTAAAAGTGAGGGCGTACCTCCTCCAAAATAGATACTATTTATAGTTTGCTGATCAAAAACAGACTTTCGAAGTTCTATTTCGGCAACTAAAGCATCTACAAAAGATGCTTTCATTTTTAAAGAAGTAGAAAAATGAAAATCGCAGTAATTGCAGGCCTGTTTACAAAAAGGAATATGAAGATAGATACCAGCCATTACGCTTGGTTTAAAATAACTCTAAACGTAGTTCCCTTAGTTAGCTCAGATTTTAAAACAAACACCTGCCCTTTATGGTAATCTTCAACAATGCGTTTAACTAAAGATAAACCAAGTCCCCAACCTCTTTTTTTAGTAGTATAACCGGGTAGAAAAACTTTCTTTAGCTGACTCGACTTTAGTCCTTTTCCTGAATCAGTTATATCAATGTATATTTTTTTATTTTGAGCTTTAACACTTAAATTTATACTTCCTTTTTGTGCTAACGCGTCAATCGCATTTCTGATTATATTTTCAGTTACCCAACCAAATAACTGAGGGTTTATATAGGCAAAAATTGGAGTGGGCATATCGATCGTATAAAGTACTTTAGATGAAGACCTGTCTTTCATGTAGTTAAAAGAGTGCTTTAACGTTTTGGTAATGTCTAATTTGGTTAACTCTGGCTGAGAGCCAATTTTGGAGAAGCGTTCTGCTATTGTTTGTAATCTTAAAATATCTTTATTCATCTCTAGAGCAATGTCATCAACACCTTCTTTATCTTGTAACAAAGCCACCCACCCCATAAGAGACGATAAGGGTGTTCCTATTTGATGAGCTGTTTCTCTTGCCATACCGGCCCAAACTTTGTTCTGTTCGGATTTTCTCGAAGCACTAAAGGCTAGGTATCCAATCAAAACAAATAATGCTACAACCGTTAGTATGATGTAAGGAAAGATCCTTAACCGAGTTAAAATATTTGAATCTTTATAATAAATTCGATTTTCTTTCCCATCAGCATATTCAAAAATAATTGGCTCAATATTTTGTATCATTAAAAGTAATTGGCCTTCTAGGTAGCCGGCTTTTTTGACCTTTTTGGGTGAGAAGTTTTTATGGTAAAGTATTTTTCCTTGAGCATCTGTAAGAATTACCGGAATCGTATTATTATGGTTGATTACCTCAAAAATAAAACTGATGTCTTCGTTGAGGTTTTCAATATCTGTAGTTTGCTCAGTAGCTTTGGCCCAAATTTTAACTTTTGTACGCTCTTCGTCCTTCAGGTCTTTTACTAATCCATTTGTAAACCAAAGCGTAGCAACACCAATTACAATGGCAGCAAAAAAAAGTATGGTTTTATTTGTAATTTTTATCTTCAAATTAAAAAGCGAATAAGACAAACGAATAAAATGGTAACATAGTATTTTAGGCCAGTAAGAATTATTTGTTTTTTAAAATTACTGAAATTATTTTACAGCATTCTTAAAAGGTCTACTTCTTTTTTATCAAGACTTTTCCAGGAACCTCGTTTGACATCTTTTTTTGTAAGACTTCCAAAAACAACTCTATCTAAGTGCATGATTTGATAACCAAAACTCTCAAAGATTCTTCGCACTATTCTGTTTCGACCTATATGTATTTCTATACCAACTTGTTCGTGAGAAGCGCCCTCTATATAAGAAACACTGTTTACAGGAGCAGGGCCATCATCAAGAGTAATTCCTTTTTCTATGGCTGCTAAATGATGCTTTGCTAACTTTTTATCTAACGTAACGTGGTAAATTTTACGTACACCATGTTTAGGGTGAACCAATTTTTTAGCCAATTCACCATCGTTGGTAAACAACAATAAACCTGTTGTATTTCTATCTAATCTTCCTACTGGGTAAATTCTTTCACTACACGCATTCTCTACCAACTGCATAACTGTTTTGCGATCTCTATCGTCTGAAGTCGTGGTAATAAAATCTTTTGGCTTATTTAATAAAATGTATTTTTTCTTCTCTCCACGAATCGTTTGCCCGTTAAATTTAACTAAATCTGATGGAGATACTTTGTAACTTAACTCTGTAACAACTTTACCATTAATGGTAACTGCACCAGCAGTAACAAACTTTTCAGCTTCTCTTCGTGAACAAGTTCCACCTTGAGCTAAAAACTTATTTATTCGAACTTTATCGTCTGGAATCGCTCCTTCTTTTGCTTTACTAAAAGAGGTATTTGTTCGTTTTTTGACAAATGTAGAATACCCCTTTTTATTCTCTGCGGCTCTTCTTCTGTCTTCGCTTCGTTTCTCTGGATCAAGATGACGATTTTTACGGTCTTCCGCTTTTTTACGGTCTTCCGCTTTGTAAGCCTTTACTTTACCTACACGTTTTTCAGATCTAAAACTTCCTCTGGACATATTCAATAATTTTTGCAAATATAACAATACATAATGGGTTGCAGCAATAAAGGGGGTAAGTTATAAACTTTTAAAAACCAATCTAATATACTAACTATCTAATGCATCAAACAAAATAAAAAATATTATGAGTAGATTTACTTCAAATTATGAACATGATTTTAGAAAAAACGGACGAGTTATTTATGCACGAGGCTTTAAAAGAAGCCCATAAGGCATTCGATAAAAATGAAGTTCCTATTGGTGCTGTCATTGTCTGTGATGGGCAAGTGATTGCACGAGCGCATAACCTAACAGAGCAATTAAATGATGTTACAGCTCACGCTGAAATGCAAGCATTTACGGCTGCCGCAGATTACTTAAGAGGCAAATATTTAAAAGAATGTACACTTTATGTAACCATTGAGCCTTGCGTGATGTGCTCTGGCGCGGCTTACTGGACGCAACTAAAAAGAGTTGTGTTTGGTGCAAAAGATGAAAAAAGAGGTGTAAGTAATCTAGGAATAGAACTCTTACACCCTAAAACAACGCTTACGTCTGGTGTACTAGAGAATGAATGTTCAAAATTAATGAGCGTTTTTTTTGGTACAAAAAGGAGCTAGTGTTTACCAATAAAAATAAAGGCAACACCTTTCTAATTCTACTGTAAAAGAATGAAAATCAAACCAAAAAGCCCATATATTTAATGCCTTATTGTTTAATTACTTTAGGCACACGGATATAGTCTGTGTCTTTACCCCCTGCATTTTTTAAAGCACTTTCTTGACTTACTTGCCCCTTAACTACATCTTTTCTAAGCACATTTTTTTCTTCACTCATATAAACCAATGGCTCTGTAGATGAGGTGTCTACATTCTCTAATTTATCTACAAAACCGAGTATTTTTTCAAAGTCAGATTTCATCTTTATCTTAGACTTTGCATCAAACTCCAGTCGAGAAAGATGTGCCAAACGCTCTACTAATTTATCGTCTACTTTCATAATAAGTTAATTTATCGTTTATGATTTTGTAAACAAAATCTTTAAATTCATGAATGGTTTCCTGAGTATATGTGCCTGCCTCAATAGGCTTGTGTACAAATACTTTTAACTTTCCTGGCCTACCTTCCAAACTATCACAAGGCATAAGGCGCTTGTTATTCAAAAAAGTTATAGGTACTAAGGATACATTTTGTTCTATAGCCATTCTAAAAGCCCCATTTTTAAAACGCTGTAACTTCACCTCACTGTCTGGAATACCCCCTTCAGGAAAAATAGTAATGCCAACGCCCTGAGCAATTCTTTGGGAAGCATGCTTGTAGGCTTGGTAAGAACTTCTTTTACTGGAACGATCGACTAATATCATCGTTTTTTTATAAACCCAACCAAAAACAGGCAGCTTAGACAGCGATTTCTTACCTACAAAAACAAAGACACTTGGTATTATTGAAAAAATAACCGGAATATCTAAATAGGAAACATGATTGGGGCATATAAGGTAGGGTTGGTTGGGATTTAAGTTTTCCTCAAACTCAACATCAAGCAAAAACCCGCTAAACAAAAGAATAATTTTAGACCAAAGTTTACATACTGAATGAAACAAGGTATACCAATTCTTGTTTAGTAGCAAGACCCATAAAAATGGGAAGAGAAAAACCAAACCAAAAAAACCTAGGAAAGCGAACCAAAGGCGCCAAAAAAAATTTAAAAATTTACTCACCCAGCAAAAATATAAACTTTTAACGAATAGGAATTAGAAAATAACAATCGCTTTACTATTTTTACAAATTAAGATAAGCAAACGAAATTATGGCAAGAATTTTAACAGGCATCCAAAGTAGTGGCACACCTCATTTAGGAAATCTTCTAGGAGCAATTATTCCGGCAATTGAATTATCAAAAGATCCAAATAATGAGTCTTTATTTTTTATTGCCGACATGCACTCACTTACAACCATTAGAGATGCTAACTTGCTCAAAGAAAACACGTATGCTACGGCTGCAGCATGGATAGCATTTGGCTTTGATACAAAGCGAAATCTATTCTACAGACAATCAGACATTCCACAGGTGTGCGAATTAATGTGGTATTTAAATTGCCTTACACCCTACCCAATGTTAGCGAATGCACATTCTTTTAAAGATAAATCGAGTAAACTTCACAATGTTAACGCTGGCTTATTCACCTATCCAGTTCTTATGGCTGCAGACATTTTACTGTACGATGCCAATATTGTTCCTGTAGGTAAAGACCAAATACAACACATTGAAATGACCAGAGATATGGCTGGAGCTTTTAATCATATTTATGGAGAGACCTTAATTGAACCTGAAGTAATGATAGATGAAAAGGTGATGACAATACCTGGTACAGATGGTCAGAAAATGAGCAAGTCGTACAATAATTTTATCAATATATTTTTACCAGACAAAAAATTAAGAAAGCAAATAATGAGTATTGAAACGAGTTCTAAAGCGATGGAAGAGCCAAAAGAAACGAAAGACTGTAACGTTTTCACGCTTTATAATTTGTTGGCGAGCGAAGCAGACAGTGCACAGATGAAGGCTAATTATGAGGGAGGAAACTATGGATATGGCCATGCAAAGCAAGCATTATTCGAACTTATTACAAATAAATACGCTGATGAAAGGACCCGATTTAACGAGCTCATGAACAACCAATCACTAATTGAAGAAGAGCTTCAAAAAGGTGCTGTAAAAGCAAAAAAGATTGCCAAAGATGTTTTACAAAGAGTTCGAGCAAAAGTAGGTTACTAATAACCCGAAATTAGTAGGCATAAATTAGCTCGCAGCTACCTGCATTAGTATAGCACAAAACCAGGCAGCATAGGTTCCTAACGCATATCCAAAAACAGCAAGCAACACACCAACGGGAGCTAATGATGGATGAAAAGCGGAGGCAACAATTGGAGCAGAGGCTGCTCCGCCAACATTTGCCTGAGAGCCTACTGCCACGAAAAAGAAAGGCGCCTTAATTAGTTTACCTACGAGTAACAGAACGCTAACATGTATAAGCATCCATACAATTCCAATTAAAAAAAGGCCTGGGTTTTCTAAAATTGACAAAGCATCCATCTTCATTCCAATAGTGGCAACCAAGATGTACAAAAATAAGCTACCTACTTTTGACGCTCCCGCACCTTCATACTCTTTAAACTTAGTGAAGGATAAAATTAAACCCCCAGTTGTAGCAATAACAATAAGCCAAAAGAACTTAGAGGTTAAGCTAAATTTAGCCAAGTGAGGTGCATTTTCAGATACCCAAGGAGCAATAACATCTGCTCCAATATGAGCTAACCCAGTAAACCCAATTCCAATGGCCACAATAACCATCAAATCAGTTAAGTTTGGGACTCGAGTTACCTTAGATTGATAGGCAGCTAAAGTAGTCTTTAATTTTTCTATAGACGATGAGTCTGCCTTAAACCACTTATCGACTTTAGAGGAAATTCCTGCACCATACAATAAAAAAGCCATCCATATATTAGCAACAATTACATCAACAGTAATCATGGCGCTAAATAGTTGATCACTGCTTCCAAACATCTCCTTCATTGCTGTTTGGTTTGCTCCTCCTCCAATCCAGGAACCTGCTATTGTTGCTAAACCTTTCCAAACTTCGTCTGGACCAACTCCACCCACAAGATCTGGGGCTATTTGAGAGAGTAATAAAATGGTTAAAGGTCCACCAATTACAATACCGAAGGTACCCGCCAAGAACATAATTATAGCTTTAGGCCCCAAAGCAATTATTCCTTTTACATCGATACTTAAGGTTAACAAAACTAAAGAGGCAGGAAGCAAATACCGAGATGCCATAAAATACAAACCCGATTCATCTCCTGAAATAATCCCTAATGAATTTAAAATAGAAGGTAAAAAATAACAAAGCAACAAAGCTGGTATATAGGTATAAAACTTTGTCCAAAAAGGGTTTTTGGAAGAAGAAGTATAAAATATAAAAGCAAGTATAATAACCAGTAATCCAAGTACTGACGCGTCGTTTGTAATAATTGTATTATGCTCCATAATGTTTCTTAATTTGGCTAAATATAGAAAAGTCTAAGTACTAAAACTAGTTGAATCAATAAATTAAGTAACGACTTACAACTTCAAAAAACTCTTTAGGTTTTTCTGCATGAACCCAATGTCCTGAATTTTCAATTTCAATAATTTCGAAATCTGAAAAATGAGATTCAATTAAAATAGAATCATCTTGGACTATGTAATTGGAGTTCTCTCCACTAATAAAAAGTGTAGGTCGAGTAAAATTGTATGTTTCATTCAGAGATTCTCCAACATTAGAAATCTCGCCAGCCAAAACAGAAAGGTTAAATCTAAAAGCTAAATCATTGGAGGTTTTCCAATATAAGTTTTTAAGTAAAAATTGACGTACACCCACTTGAGTAAAATGTTCCGACAAGAGCTCATCGGCTTGTTTTCTAGATTTTACATTAGCCGAATCTACTGCATTTAACCCAGCAATAATTTCTTGATGATGCGGAGGGTAATACTTTGGACCTATATCAACAACGATTAATTTTTCTACTCGACTCGGGTACTTACAAGCAAAAAGCATTGCCGTCTTACCACCCATCGAATGTCCTAACAAATAGATTTTGTCAATCATGTTTTTATCTAAATACAATAATAAGTCTTCACACATTAACTCATAAGAATGTTCTTTGGAATGAAATGATTTCCCATGATTTCTTTGATCTAAAATATGAGTTTCAAAAAATTGCCCAAATTCTTTAGCCAAGCCTTGCCAATTATCTAACATCCCAAATAAACCATGTAATATGACCAAGGGCTGTCCTGCACCAAATCTTTTAGCGTTTAAAATTTTAGTCATTGAGCTTGGATAAATACATTTGAACTGTGTTTTCTAAGCCATAATAAAGCGCATCTGAAATAAGCGCATGTCCAATAGAAACTTCCATTAATGCAGGAACATTAGCGGCAAAATAGGCAAGATTTTCTCTATTTAAATCGTGCCCAGCATTTAAACCTAAACCCAATTCTAATGCGAGAGCTCCAGCCTCAGAAAATGGTTTTACAGCACTACGTTTGTTCTTAGAAAAAAGAACTGCATAAGGTTCAGTATACAACTCAACTCGATCTGCCCCAACTCGTTTAGCTCCTTCAATAAAAACAGAATCAGTTCCAGTAAAAAGAGAGGTTCGAATCCCTAAATCTTTAAGCTCAGATATAACCTCAGTTAATAAAGATTTGTTTTTTAGAGTGTCCCATCCTGCGTTTGATGTTAATGCACCGGGTTTATCAGGCACTAATGTCACTTGGGCAGGCTTTACTTCCTTAACCAAATCAATAAATTGCTGATTGGGATAACCTTCTACATTAAACTCTGAAGTAACAACTGCACTTAAATCACGAACATCATCGTACCTAATATGACGTTGGTCAGGCCGAGGATGAACGGTAATACCCTCGGCGCCAAAACGTTCAACATCCCTCGCCACTTGAATTAAATTAGGTGTGTTTTGACCTCTTGCATTACGTAAAGTTGCCACTTTATTAATATTAACACTAAGTCTAGTCATTATTTAACATTTATTAATAATAATTACTCACACGCAAAGTTAAAAAATACTAAGTTTGTATTAAGCATAAAATTTATGATTGCAAGCGAATTAATTCAAACACAAATTCCCGTCCTAAATTTAACGGACACGATTAAGGTAGCCCTTAATTATTTTGAGGAGCACAAGATGTATCAGATCCCTGTTATAGGGCCAAATGGTTATGTTGGCCTATTAGAGGAAGACGCTGCTCTTGGAGCTGAAAAGAACGTCGAACTAGACAAACTTAAAGACCTCTTTTTAAAAACCAAAATACAAGAAGAGGAACATCTCTACTCAGCGCTGAGTATTTTTCTAAAGAACAAATTATGCTTACTCCCAATAATTGATTCAAATAATAAGTATTTGGGGTGTATTTCAGAAAAAGCACTTTTTAAAAAAACATGCGATTGGTTGAGTGTTGATGACTTAGGAGGTTTGCTTCATTTAGAGATTAAACAGCAAGACTACAGTCTTGTGCAAATTGCACAAATTATTGAGTCGAACCATGCTAAAATAATAAGTAGTGTTTGTATTCCTTTAACTAATAAACCAACGCATGTAGAAGTAATTCTAAAGATTAATCGAGAAGAACTCTCAGGAATCATTCAGACGTTTGAACGTTATGAGTACAAGATAATTGCTACGCATCACAAAAATATTCATCAAAAAGGAATGGATGATCGTTTTGAATCTTTTATTAAATATTTGAATATATAAATTATGAAAGTAGCGGTGTATGGAAAACAGTACCAAGAAGAAGTAGCACCCTTCGTATTAGAACTTTTTCAAGAACTTGAAAAGGCACAAATGGAGATTTTAGTTTACGAGCCTTTTTATGATTTTCTATCAAAACAAAGCAACCTAAATTTATTCCTAAACACCTTTACAACTTCCGAAGAGTTAAAAAATGAAATTGAACTATTTGTAAGTATAGGTGGCGATGGCACCATACTAGATGCCACTACATTAATAAGAGATTCAGGCATTCCTATTATTGGAGTAAATACTGGTCGACTCGGGTTTTTAGCTGACATAGCAAAAGACCAAATCCCTAAAACGATAAAGCAATTAGTTAACAAACGCTATAGCATTGACCAACGTACATTACTGAAATTAGAAACAGAAAAACCAATTTTTGGAGAGCTTAATTTTGCATTAAATGAAGTCACTATTTCACGAAAAGACACGACTTCAATGATTACAATTACAACCTATTTAAATGATAAATTCCTGAACTCTTACTGGGCAGATGGACTTATTATTTCGACGCCTACCGGCTCTACTGGATACTCTTTAAGCTGTGGAGGCCCCATTGTAATGCCAGGATCCAACAATTTTATTATTACGCCAATTGCGCCTCACAATTTAAATGTAAGGCCACTCGTTATAAGTGATGAATATGAGCTTAAAGTGAAAGTAGAAGGTAGGGCAAATCAATTTCTTATTGCGCTCGATTCAAGAATTGAAACTATAGACTCTAGTATAGAATTAACCATAAAAAAAGAGTGTTTTAAAATAAATATGATTGAAACAGATACACAAGATTTTGCAAGTACTTTACGTAACAAATTACTTTGGGGTTTAGACAAACGAAATTGACTTTACATTAACTCAAGTAAATCACTATATTTGCAGCCCTGTAAAGAAATTATGCCTAAAAAAAACCTACTTATCATTCTTACAATACTCTTATTTAGAGTTGGTTATGCTCAAAAAAACGAGTTCGGCTTCTTCATTGGTAGCTCAGGTTATTTTGGAGATGTAGGTTATGAAAAGGCAGAAAACACGCTGCAACATCAATCAGCTGCTTTTGGATTTCTTTACAAAAAGAACGTACATGATTATTTAAGCATCAGAACGAGTATTAAAGCAGGTAAGATTCAAGCAACAGATCAATGGGCGTCAAACCCAAATACAGTAGCTAGAGGTCTAAGTTTTGAATCGTCGATAATAGACGTTAACCTTGGTATTGAATTCAACTTCATGAAATTTAGTATTCGAAATAGAAAAACAACATACACCCCCTATTTATTTCTAGGTATTTCAGGCTTTATGTTTAACCCTAAAGTTATGGGAACAAATATAGAACTCCAACCGATTGGAACAGAAGGGCAAGGCACGAATCTTCCCAACACGACCAATAAATATAGCCTAACTGCAATTTCGCTACCTTTTGGATTTGGATACAAAATGAATGTGAGTAAAAAATGGTCTATTGGATTTGAATGGATATGGTGCGCTTCTCAAACGGACTACTTGGATGATGTAAGTACGGTTTATATAGACCCTAACTTACTAAGCGATGAAGCTGCTCAGTGGAGCAACCCATCTGACATAGAAATTGCAAACAACAAAAATCGAGGAAATAAAAACAACAACGATTGGTACAATTTTACTGGAGTAACTTTCACCTACAAAATTAAAAACAAACCCAAAAAGTGCCCCAAGGCATTGAGACCCTAAATGAGTGATCTGTTAAAAAAAATAAACCCAAATAGAATTCCAAAACACATAGCTGTTGTTATGGATGGGAATGGACGTTGGGCTAAAAAACATGGTTATCTTAGAGCAATAGGACATAAAAGTGGCGTTAAGGCGGTTAGAGAAATTGTTCAGGCAAGCGACGACATAGGTGTAAAATACCTAACACTTTACACATTTTCTACAGAAAACTGGAACCGACCTAAGCTAGAGGTAAACGCACTAATGGAGCTAATGATTGATTCTTTAACCAAAGAGCTGGATGGTTTCCAAAAAAACAATGTAAAAATAGCGACCATTGGAGACCTAAGTCTGCTCCCATCAAGATGTAAAAAGAAATTTGCAGATGTGGTAGAAAAAACTTCTAAAAATACCGGGTTAAATTTAATTTTTGCCCTTAGTTATAGCTCAAGACTCGAAATTATATCAGCAGTAAAATCTATTACCACACAAGTATTAAACAAAGAAATTAAATTAGAAGATATTGACAGTGATGTCATTGACAAACATCTCTATACGAACTCTATACCTGACCCAGACCTACTAATAAGAACAAGTGGAGAGCAGAGAATTAGCAATTTTCTACTTTGGCAAGTTGCTTATTCAGAATTACATTTCACCCCAGTACTATGGCCTGACTTTAAACAAGCAGACCTTTTTACTGCAGTAATAGACTATCAACAAAGAGAAAGACGATTTGGTAAGACCAGCGAACAAATCAAAAAATAACATGAAGAAACTACGTTTAATTCACATACTATTCCTGTTGATCTCAAGTTCGACTTCAGCACAAATCAATTTAAGAAACAGCATCGAGAACGTGTCTTATGAAAAACCTGTAGAGTACGAAATTGCAGGGATTACGATACAAGGTATTACGAACCTAGATAAAAATGCAATCATTACTCTATCTGGCTTAACGGTGGGAGATAAAATCATGATTCCTGGAGAGGAAATATCAAAAGCCATAACAAAACTATGGGCACAAAACCTTTTTGCAGACATCCAAATTCAGGTAAGCAAAATTTTAGGAACCAACATATTTTTAGACATTGTTCTTCAAGAACTTCCGCGACTTTCCAAATTCGGTTTCAAAGGAGGATCTAAGTCTGAAGTTGAAAAAATAAGAGAAAAAGTTGAACTCGTTAGAGGTAAAATTGTCAACGATAATTTAATAAACAACACAAAGCACGTAGTTAAGGAATACTTTACCGAAAAAGGGTTCCTAAATACCAATGTTTCAATTACTCAAATTAGAGATACCGCTGAAGTTGCCAATGTGATTCTTGAGATTAATATTGACAAGGGAGAAAAGATTAAAATAAGTGAAATAAATTTTGAAGGCGCAACAAAATTTAAAATTAAAAAGCTAAAACGTCAGTTAAAAGACACCAAAGAAAAAAGTTTCTTTAGGGTTTTTAAAACCTCAAAATTCCTAGATGAGGCTTTCGAAACCGACCTCCAAAGTATTGTAGCATTGTACAACGAAAAAGGATACAGAGATGCACGTATTGTAAAGAAAGAGATTGTAACTGTTTCCGATAAATTAATCACTATTAATTTAACAATAGAAGAAGGACTTCAATACCATTTTAGAGATATTTCATGGCTAGGAAACACCAAATATGACTCAGACTATTTAGATCAATTACTGGGTATAAATTCAGGCGATATTTACGATCAAAAAATGATGAATGATCGCTTACAAATGAGTATGTCAGGTACAGATATAAGCTCTTTGTATATGGATGATGGGTATTTATTTTTTAACATTGATCCTATTGAAATATTAGCTGAGAAAGATTCTATTGATTTTGAAATTAGAATTTACGAAGGAAAACAAGCAACGATTAATAAAGTAACTGTTACGGGAAATACGAAAACAAACGAACACGTTATCATGCGTGAAATACGAACCAAACCAGGCGAATTATTTAGACGTTCAGACATAATCCGTTCTCAAGAAGAAATAAACAGACTCAATTACTTTAACCCACAAACACTTGGTGTAACTCCTAAACCAGACCCTCAAACTGGAAATGTGGACATAGAATACACCGTAGAGGAAAAACCTTCAGACCAAATTGAACTGCAAGGAGGCTGGGGAGCTGGTAGAGTTGTTGGAACATTTGGGTTAACCTTTAACAACTTTTCTTTACGAAATTTCTTTAATAAGGAAACTTGGTCGCCGCTCCCTTCTGGCGATGGACAAAGAATCTCTTTAAGAGCAAGCTCAAATGGGTCTTTTTTCCAAAACTACTCGTTCTCTTTCACAGAGCCATGGCTTGGGGGTAACAAACCCAACTCGTTGAGCTTTACTATTTACCAATCAATTCAAAACTACAGTACACCAACCGTAGAAAATAGAATGGATATAACTGGGGTAAACTTAGGACTTGGAAAAAGATTACGTTGGCCTGATGATTATTTCTCAACCAACCAATCGATAAGTTTCCAACAGTACAAATTAACCAACAGACAACTAGTGCCTGGATTTAGTAATGGAACTTCTAAAAATATCACCTTTAAATCAGTTATTTCTAGAAGCTCTATCTTCGATCCTATTTTCCCAAAAGCAGGTTCTCAATTTACGTTAACAGGTCACTTTACACCTCCATACTCTCTTTTTAATGACAAAGACTATGGCAGTATGGAATTGGCTGAGAAATACGAATGGTTAGAGTACTTTAAAGTTAAATTCAGCAGTACTTGGTATACCAATCCATTTGCCAACCTAGTAATAAAAGCAAATAGTGAGTTTGGGTTTTTAAATAGCTACAATAAGGATGTAGGATTACCACCATTTGAAAGATTTTATGTTGGTGGAGATGGATTGACAGGATTTGCCATGGATGGCAGAGAGGTAATAGGACTAAGAGGCTACGCAAATCAAACTGTTTCGCAACACTTAACAGCTGGAGGAAGTATATACAGTAAATATTATTTAGAAATGCGCTACCCACTATCCTTAGATCCTAGTGCAACCGTTTACGCAACTGCATTTGCTGAAGCTGGAAATGCCTGGGACTCTTTCGATAAATTTAATCCTTTTGAAGTAAAACGCTCCCTGGGTTTTGGGATACGTATTTTTATGCCCATGTTTGGCCTACTTGGTGTAGATTTTGGACATGGTTACGATCCTTTAGAAGGCGCTACAGAAAAAAGTGGTTGGCAAACTCATTTCTCAATTGGACAACAATTTTAAATTCTATAAATTTGAACTATGAAAAATATTTTATTTGCATTTAGCTTCTTACTCATAACAAGTTCAACTTGGGCACAAAAGTTTGCTTATGTTGATTCTCAATTTATTTTAGAAAATATACCAGAATACAAACAAGCACAACAACAACTTGATGACCTATCTTATGATTGGCAAGAAGAAATAGAAAAAGAATATGCTGAAATAGATAAATTGTACCGAGCATACCAAACCGATAAAGTTCTTTTAACCGACAAAATGCGTCAAACTAGAGAAGACGAAATTATTGAAAAAGAAAAAGAAGTTAAAGAACTACAACAACAACGCTTTGGTACTGAAGGTGATTTATTTAAAAAGCAAGAAGAACTGATAAGACCCATTCAAAATCAAATTTACAATGCAATTCAAGAATTTGCTAAAGATGGCCGCTACGGTGTTATTTTCGATAAATCGAGCGATTTATTGATGCTTTTTACAGATGAAAGCCTCGATAAAAGTAAGCGAATATTAGACAAACTGGGATACAATTACTAACCGCAACAAAAACAAAACAAAAACAAAAATGAAAAAAAGTACAACGATTTTATTGATCATGATAACTTGTTTTACAAGTTCACTTTTTGCACAAGAGAAATTTGGCCACATCCATTCCGAAAAACTAATTATGGAAATGCCAGAAACAGAAGGTGCGGATAAAGCTATTCAAGAATACAATCAACTCCTTGAATCTCAATTGCAAGCAATGTACGGTGAATACCAAACTAAAGCTGGAGAATACCAAGCAAACGAACAATTGATGACTGATGTAGTTAAAGAGGCGAAAATTAAAGAAATTCAGGATCTTGAACAACGTATTCAGCAGTTTCAACAATCAAGTCAAGAAAGCATTCAGCAAAAAAGAACTGAAGTTTTAGCCCCATTACTTGAAAAAGCTCAAAATGCTATAAATGAAGTCGCTGAAGAAAATAACTATACGTATATTTTTGACATAAGTTTGGGTTCAATTGTATATGGAAAAGAGTCAAAAGACATCATGCCTTTAGTTAAAACAAAGTTAGGCATAGAATAAAAAAGTAATTACTGAATTTAAACATCCCCTAGGGGATGTTTTTTTTGCATGAAAAAAACAAACTCCATAGGTATTTTTGACTCTGGAATAGGAGGCTTAACTGTTGGACATCAAATAGCTAAATTGATGCCCAATGAGCATATTGTATATTTTGGTGACACCAAACACCTCCCCTATGGCGACAAATCCGAAGAAGCCATAAAAAGTTACAGTAAAAAAATAACTAAATTTTTAATTGAGCAACAATGTAAAATGGTTGTAATTGCTTGCAATACTGCATCGGCCCTTGCTTTTAAAGAGGTGTTAGAATGTTGTAAAGGCTTAGCCATTGTATTAAATGTGATAGATCCAGTAGCAGAACATACCAGTAAAAGCAAAGCAAAAAAAATTGGAGTTATTGGCACAAAAAACACCATTACATCTAATGCTTACAGCACTAAATTAAGGGAATTAAACAAAAACTTAACAATTGCTTCTTTACCTACTCCACTTCTGGTTCCAATGATTGAAGAGGGCTTTTACAACAACAAAATATCGACTTCTATCATATCAAATTACTTAGAAAATAAGGTGCTTGAAAACATAGATCACCTAATACTAGGCTGTACACATTACCCTTTAATTGAGGATGAAATAAACAATTATTATGAGAATAAAGTAGTGATTGTAAATTCTGCAAAAATTGTATCTCAATTTATTAAAAAGAGACTCCATGAGAACAAACTCTTAGCCTCAGTTCCGAGTAAAAATTCTCATCTATTTTTTGTTTCAGACTACACTAAGTCTTTTGAACAAAGTGCTCAATATTTTTTTGGTCAGCGTATATCTTTTACAGAAGTTGTGTTGTAAATTACTAGTCCAGAAGATTGAGTAGAGCATCAATATTTGGACTTAAGATAATTTCAATCCTCCTATTAACAGCTCTATTTTCCGGACTATCATTATCCAATAAGGGACTATAAGGACCTCTTCCTGCAGCAGTGATATTCAAAGCATTTAAACCTTTATTATTCGTCAATATTTTAACAATCGAGGTCGCACGCATTACACTTAAATCCCAGTTATCTTTTACCATACCTTCACTAACGTAAGGTACATTATCGGTATGACCTTCAACTAATATTTGTAAATCAGTTTGACTAGATAAAACTTTAGAAAGCTCTGTTATTGCCTTTTCACCATTTGAATTCACATCCCAAGATCCCGAAGGGAAAAGCAAGCTATT